>Ga0210086_1000247_pt1 | contig 33945 bp, 31 predicted proteins | sample China_Galinas_PW_3_FD_184867 | JGI IMG/M metagenome (GOLD analysis project Ga0210086, IMG submission 184867) | Wetland microbial communities from San Francisco Bay, California, USA, that impact long-term carbon sequestration - China_Galinas_PWB_D2... | ecosystem: Environmental > Aquatic > Marine...
CGCGCGTCAGCTCGAGCAGCCCGGAGCCCGACCCCGCCGAGTCCATCGCCATGAACTCCGGATCGGGCCCGAGCCCGCCGGTCATCTGGGTCTGGGCGGCCGCGTCCGACTCGTCGAGTTCGTCGGCGTCGAAGATGCTGATGCCGGTCTGGTCCTTGAGCGCGTCGGCGTCGAGCCCGGTGCCCGAGCCGGAGCTGGACAGGCTGATCGGTTCGAGCTCCGCAGAATCGACGAGGGGGATCATGCTGTCCTCGGCGTCGTCCGCGCCGCCGGTGAGCAGGTCGACCTGGTCGCGCTTGAAAACGAGCTTGTCGCCGTCGCGAAACTCCTGGAGTTCGCCGCTCGTGGCCATCGCCTGGACCTCGCCGGGCGATTTCCCGAGCTTCTCGGCGGCTTCCTCGAGCGTGTAGAACATCTTGGCCATGGCGACAGCCTCCCCTGTGGTGCGTCGGTATGGTACGCCTCGTGGCGGGCAGAACCGGGACTGAGCGCGATCGAGCGGGCGGGCCACTCCCTCCGTCCGCGAGCGGACGTCCCGTGCCTCTACCGGCACCACTGGAGCGGTACGAGGTGCCCCACCGGGCGGTTCCCCCCGCCCTGAGCGGGCTGAGCGTCCTCCAGATCGCGGACCTGCACGTCCGGCGCCGGCGGGGGCCCGGCAGCGCCCTCGAACGGGCGATCGAGACGATCGGGCGGATCGAGCCCGACCTGGTGTTCTTCTGCGGCGACTGCATGGGCAAGCCGGGGACCGAGCAGGTCGCGGCACGGGAACTCGGGCGGGTCGTCGCGGCGTGCCGCCCGCGGCTCGGGGCGTTCGGCGTGTTCGGCAACAACGACTCGCGCGAGATGGTCGGCCTCGCCCGTGAGATCCCCGGCGTGACGTGGCTCGAGAACCGCTGCGAGCGGGTCGAGACCACGCGCGGACCGATCCGCGTTGTCGGCACCAGCGACCCCGAAGACACGCTGCGGGCGCTGGTCGAGGACGACGGGGCTGTGCCGGTGCTCACGCTCGGGGTGGCGCACCATCCGACGGAGATCTACGCGATGGCGTCGGCGGGGGTGCCGATCGTCTTCGCCGGGCACACGCACGGCGGGCAGATCAGGGTGAGCCCGCGGTGCGCACCACACACCTCGACCGACCTGCCGCCGCACCTGGCGTCGGGCGTGCTGCGTCTGGGCGAGACGCTGTGCGTGATCAGCCGGGGTCTGGGCGAGGCCGGGGTCGAGCTGCGGGTCAACTGCCGCCCGCAGGTTCCGCTGATCGAGCTTGTGCACGGCGACGCGCCGGGGCGCGTCGGCGCTGCGCTGTCACAGGCGATCGCGTGGTGACTGGTCGAGGACCCGGTCCGGCAAAGGCGTTGAGGGTTTCGGGTCAGAACAGCAACGGCGCAATCGTGAACGCGATCATGATCTGCGCGGCGAGCGAGATGATCGCCACGATGACCGCGTCCACATACTCGATGTCGAGGTAGTGCGCGAGGATGAGCGCGTAGCAGAGCACGGCGGCGAGCATGCCCCAGATTCCGAACATGAAGAGCCCGGCGAGGAGCGTATTGACCAGATCGAACACGGCATAGGCGGCGCCGACCTGGAGCACCATGAGCGGGAGCGGCGCGTCGAACCCGATCCAACCGAGGCTGCACAGGAAGAAGATGACCAGCCCGATAACCACATTGATGCCGAAGAGCAGCGTGTAGGCGGCGGCGTCGGCCTGCCCGTACGCGGAGAAGATCAGCCCGATGTTGATCCCTCCGGCGGCGAGAAGGGCGATGGTCGGCGTGAGATAGGCGTTGCGGGCGACCTCGGCGGAGAGGGCGTCGCGGTGCTCGTCGCGCATCGGGCCGCTCGGGCGTTTCTCCTTCGAGGTCTCGATCTGGAGCTTGTGTCCGAGCTCGACGGAGTACCCGCAGGAGACGCAGACGACGCTGCCCGCCGCGATGTGGTGCCCGCAGTCGGGGCAGGGCGTGCCGTTGGGGTTGGGGCCGCTCGGCACCGCGTGCTCGACGGCGTAGATGTTGTCGGGTGTCGGATCGACCCCGTAGATCCCGTCGGGCTCGGGGCTTCGCCCCGCCCTGAGGCGCTCGTAGCACTCCCGGCAGAGGTAGTGCCCCTTCGCGTCCTTGACGCGGGGGCGCCCGGCGCAGTCAACCCCGCATTTCACGCACGGCTTCGTCCCCGGCATCACGCCGGAGTTTACCAGAAACCCGGGCGATCTAGACTGCTGCATGGCGAGTTCGGGATCGGGCGAGGCACGGGGGCTGGCGACGAGGATCGCGCGTGAGTTGCGGGAGCGCGGGCACGTGGCCTACTTCGCCGGCGGGTGCGTCCGCGACGAGCTGCTCGGGCTCGACCCGGCCGACTACGACGTCGCGACCGACGCGAGGCCCGACCAGATCAGCTCGTACTTCCCGCGCACGTCCGAGGTTGGCGCGAGCTTCGGGGTGGTGCTGGTGAGGGAGCGCCGCTTGGCGGTGGAGGTGGCGACGTTCCGCACCGACGGGGCGTACTCGGACAAGCGCCGCCCGGACCGCGTGGAATTCGCCGATGAGGTGGGCGACGCCGGGCGGCGCGACTTCACGATCAACGCGTTGTTCCTCGACCCGCTGGCGGCCGACGAGGCGGGGGTGCGGGGGCGTGAGATCCACGGGCACGTGATCGACCACGTGGGTGGGCTGGAGGACCTCGAGCGTGGTGTCGTGCGTGCGGTGGGCGACCCGGCGGCGCGGCTGAGCGAGGACCACCTGCGTGCGCTGCGTGCGGTGCGGTTCGCCGCCAGGTTCAAGTTCCGCATCGACGGCGACACTGAGGAGGCGATCCGGTCGCACGCGGGCGAACTGCAGGGCGTGAGCCGCGAACGGATCGGCGATGAGCTGCGCCGGATGATGGCGGCGGGCGAGACGCGGGCCAACGCGGTGTGGATGCTCCAGTTCCTCGGTCTCGACGCGCCGGTGCTGGGTTCGCACGTGGACCGGGTGCCGCGGGTGCTGGGACGGCTGGGGGCGGGGGTCTCGTACGCGGCGTGCCTGGCGGCGTGGGCGGTCGACCGGGGCGAGATCGTCGAGCTGAGCCAGATCGCCGGGCTGGTGCGCACGTGGCGTGAGGCGTTGTGCCTGAGCAACGAGGAGCGGGACACGATGCGGGCGGTGTTGACCGGGCTGGGCACGCTGGAGCGAGAGTGGGCCGCTCTGGGCGTGGCCGGTCAGAAACGGGCGGCGGCGGCGGGGTGGTTCGGCGAGGCGATGCAACTGCTGGCCGCCCGCAACCGCGAGGAGTTCGTCCGCTGCCGGCGCCGGGTGCTCGAACTGGAGCAGAGCCCCGGGGGTATACATCCCGAGCCGCTGGTCACCGGGGGCGACCTGATGGCGATCGGGATCCGTCCGGGCCCGGGGCTCGGAGAGGCGTTGGAGCGGGTCTACGACGCTCAATTGGAGGGGCGTGTGGGCTCGAAGGCCGAGGCGCTGGAACTGGCCCGCTCGCTGGGCGTCTGACCGGTCGGACCGGGGGGTTTCCCGGTGAGGGGTCCGGGTTTCGGCGGGCCCAGCGTAGGATCCGGTGGTTTGGTCGGGATGCCGCGGGGCCGCAGAGCCCCGGTGTAACAGCGAGACACGAGGGAATCCATGAAGCGGATGACAAGGTCGGGTCGCGTACTGGGCTCCGCGCTGGTGTTCGGCATGCTGGCGGTCGGTCCGGCGGCGGCGCCGTCGATCGACCCGAGCGGTCCGGCGGCGGCGGGGCAGACCGACGAGGGGGAGCTCTGCCGGATCATCTTCCGCTCGGGTGAGACGGTGACCGGGCGGATCATCGAGGAGACCGACCAGAAGGTCGTCTTCCGCGGGAAGGTGAACGGGATCGAGGTGACGGTCCCGTTCGAGAAGTCGGACATCCTGAAGATCGAGCGCGGGGTCGCGCCCGAGCCGGGCAAGAGCGATGTGGCGGCGCCCGAGGACAAGGCGCCGGCGGTCGAGCCGGCGAAGTCGGGCGATCAGCCGACGGTGTACGTGCTGACGCTCGAGGGACAGTTCGGCGTTGACATCGCGTACAAGCCGATCGAGCAGGCGCTCGAGGACGCCAAGCAGATGGAGCCGGACTATCTCGTCGTCATCGTGGACAACGACTGGAGCGAGGCGCTTCAGGGCGGGCTCAAGGAGAAGGAGCTGGGCGACGACCTGTCGAAGTTCGATGAGTTCTTCACCACCGAGCGGATCGCACCGCTGTTCGCCGAGAACATCCGGCGGGAGTGGAAGAAGCAGCCCGAGGTGGTGTTCTGGGTCAAGCAGGCGATGGGCGGGATCGCGTTCCTGCCGTTCACGAGCCCGCACATGTACTTCGAGTCCGACGCGCGGCTCGGGGGCGTCGGGTACCTCGACCGGCTGTTTGGGAGCATGGGCGATGAGATGTTTCGGCAGAAGCAGCGTTCGCTGCGTCAGGGCATGGTGCGGGGCATCGCGATCGAGGGCGGGTACGACACCGAGATCATCGACGCGCTGACCTGGACCGACACCGTGCTGAGCTACAAGCTCGAGGGCGGGAAACCGGTGTTCTTCGAGCGCGAGCCCGAGAACGCCGGCGAGGTCCTGCTGACCGACGACGGCAAGGACGACCGCCAGGACACGATCGAGGAATTGGCGCGTGGCGAGGGCAACGATGTGCTTACGCTGCGGGCGGAGCTGGCGCGGACGCTCGGCGTCTCGGACGGGACGGTGGACACGCTCGACGACCTGCTCTTCGACCTGGGCATCTCACGAGGGTACACGCTGCTCGACGGGCGGGCCGACCGCATCATGTCGCAGTGGCACAAGAGCATCAAGAGCGCGGTGCGTCAGCTTCCGCGTCTGTGGAAGGATTACCAGGAGATCCAGATCACCGGCGCCGACGCACGTGAACGAAACCGGCAGCGCAGCAGGCAGATCGCCAAGCTCGAGGAGATCAAGCGTCTGATCCAGCGTCACGACGGGGCGCTGGTGCCGCAGCGGTACGGGTACCCGGGCATCGACCAGATCGACATCATGATCTCACAGATCAGGCTGGACATCACCGCGGACAGGGATTGACGGGAGGACAACGATGCGGCACATGAAGACGGCACTCGCGGGGGTGGTCCTGCTGGCGGCGTTTCTCGCCCCGGCGCGGGCGTGGGCGGGCGACCAGCTCCACCTGACCGACGGGCGTGTGCTCGACGGGGAGGTGACGCGCGAGATCAACGGGTACATCTGGTTCAAGTACAAGCTCGCGGGCGTCGAGACCGAGGGCTATTTCACGCCGGATGATTACGAGAAACTCGTCCGCGACGCGGACGCCGAGCCGGCTCCGGCGACGGATGATGCCGCGGCGCCGCGGGACACGCCGGTCGGCGAGCCGCGTGCGCGGCGCTCGGGGGCGCCCCGCGCGGCGGTGATCTCGCTCGGCGACGTCGAGAACAACGAGGTGGGCATCTACATCACTGCGCACGAGCTGCACGAGTTGATCCCCGAGCTTGAGAAGGAGGACATCAACATCGTCGTCTTCCGGGTCCACTCGGGCGGCGGGCTCGGGCTCGAGGTGCAGCGCCTCAGCGATGTGATCCAGAACGAGTACAAGCCGCGGTTCAGGACGGTGGCGTGGATCGAGTCGGCGATCTCGGCGGCGGCGATGACCTCGCACTGCATCGAAGAGATCTACTTCATGCCCAAGGGGAACTACGGCGCGTGCACCGGCTGGTACGGGCAGGGCACCACGGTGAAGGGGCGGCCGCTCGAGGAGATGCTGTACGAGATGGAGAAGATCTCGGCGCGCGGCAAGCACGACCCGCTGCTGATGCGGTCGATGCAGATCTCCGAGCCGCTCAGCGCGACCGTCGATGAGAACGGCGACGTGACGTTCTTCCCCGACGAGACCTCGGGCGAGATCCTGCTCAACCCCGAGGGGCGGATCCTGACGCTCACGTCGGAGACGGCCGATGAGATCGGGTTCTCGCAGGGCACCGCGGCGAACGTCGAGGAGTTGGGCAAGGCGATGGGGCTGTCCGAGGTCGATTGGGTGGGGCGGCAGGAGGACGGCGTGCCGTACCCCGTGTGCCGTGCCGAGGATCTGCAGCGCAAGTGGCGGCTGCGCACCGCCGAGGACGAGCGCCGGTTCACCGAGTACATGCTGGAGTACCAGCGGACGTTCGCGATGGCGGCGGGCGCGGGCGACAAGGAGACGAGGGGCAGGTTCGCGGGGATGGCCCGCAGGAGCCTCCAGCGCATCGCCCAGGTTCTTCGCAGCAACCCGAATTTCGCGTTGCTCCAGCTCAACCTCCTCGACGAGGAGGACGTCCAGGACTGGCTCGCCAACGAGGAGGAGAAGATCCGCGATCTGCTCAGGAAATGAGCCGCGGCGAACCGCCGATCACGCCCCGTCGGGACCGCCCGGCGGGGCCTTTTCGTGCGCGTATGATCGGCCCCGCAAGGAGAGATTGCATGAACACCGAGTTCGTCCCGGGCGAGATCGACGCCACCGAATGGTCGAACATCGAGCCGTTCGTCGCGGCGTTGCGCGACCGGGAGGTGTCCACGCGCGACGAGATGGAGCGGTGGCTGCTTGACCGCAGCGAACTCGATGCGGCGTGCAGCGAGGCGGCCGCCAACCTCTACATCGACATGACCTGCCACACCGGGGACGAGGTGAAGCAGCGGGCGTACACACGCTACATCGAGTCGATTGCGCCGGAGCTGACCCGTGCGGGTTTTACGCTGGATCGCCGGCAGGTCGAGCTGTCCGGCGCGGTCGGGCTCGACGGCGAGCGCTGGGGTGTGCTCGACCGCGACACGCGGGCCGACGTCGAGTTGTTCCGCGACGAGAACGTCCCGCTCCAGACCGAGCTGTCCAAGCTGAGCCAGAAGTACGACCAGGTGTGCGGTGCGATGACCGTCGAGTTTGAGGGGAAGGAGCGGACCCTGCCGCAGATGGGGCGGTACCAGGAATCGCTGAACCGCTCGCAACGCGAGGCGGCGTGGCGCACGGTGTCGGGGCGTCGGCTGGGCGATGCCCAGACGATCAACACCATCTACGACGAGATGGTGAGGCTGCGCGACCGGGTCGGGCGCAACGCGGGGTTCGAGAACTTCACCGGTTTCGCGTTCAAGGCCAAGCACCGCTTCGACTACGGGCCCGGGCAGTGCTTCGCGTTCCACGAGGCGTGCGAGAAGCGGATCGCGCCTCTGGTGCGCCGGCTCGACGAGCAGCGGCGCGCCTCGCTCGGGGTCGGGACGCTGCGCCCGTGGGACATGGCGGTGGACCCGAAGGGGCGCGAGCCGCTGCGCCCCTTCGAGGGCGGCGCCGACCTGGTCAGCAAGTCACAGCGCGTGTTCGAGCGCCTCGACCCTTCTCTCGCGGCGATGTTCGCCGATCTGGGCGACGGATCGAACGCGAACGGCGCGGCGAACGGCGCGTGCCTCGACCTCGACTCGCGCCGGGGCAAGGCGCCGGGCGGGTACCAGTACAACCGCGACCGCATCCGCGTGCCGTTCATCTTCATGAACGCGGCCGGGTTGCACCGCGACGTCGAGACGATGGTGCACGAGGCGGGGCACGCGTTCCACTCGATGCTCTGCCGCGACGAGCCGATCATGTACTACCGCGAGAGCCCCATCGAGTTCGCCGAGGTGGCGAGCATGGCGATGGAGCTGCTGAGCATGCCGTACTGGGACGAGTACTACCCCGACGAGCAGGACCTGGCGCGTGCCCGCCGGCAGCAGCTCGAGAACACGATCGCGCTGCTGCCGTGGATCGCGACGATCGACGCGTTCCAGCACTGGGTGTACGGCAACCCGGGGCATTCGATCGACGAGCGGACGGCGGCGTGGCTGGCGCTGGACGACCGTTTCGGGCGCGGGTTCAGCTGGGACGGGCTCGACGAGCAGCGGGCGGCGAGCTGGCAGCGTCAGGGGCACCTGTTCGGCGCACCGTTCTACTACATCGAGTACGGGATCGCGCAGCTCGGCGCGCTGGGCTTGTGGCTGCACAGCCTCGAGCACGGCGGGGCGTCGGCGCTGGAGCGGTACAAACGGGCGCTGTCGCTGGGGGGGAGCCGCCCGCTGCCGGAGTTGTTCGCGGCCGCGGGGCTGGAGTTCGACTTCGGCCCGGAGACCGTCGGGCGGCTGGTGGATCGCGTCGAGGCGGAGCTGGAGAAGCTGCCGGTGTGAGGTCGGCTACGCTGATCGCGTGCCGAAGCCTCCGAGCGAGAACGTGAGGATCGTGCGTGTCCGGGACGGGGTGGAGCCGCTCGTGCGCGAGGCGTGGCCCGAGGATGCGCGCGTGCTCAAGGACCACGCGGGCGGGACGGTGTGGCGTGCGGAGTTGGCGGGGCGCGGAGTTGTGGCGAAGGTGCGCCCGCTCTCGGGGCCGCGTCGTCGTATGCAGCGTGTGTTCGGCGCGACTCCGCTTTGCCGAGCGTGGAGCGAAGCGGAGTGGCTGCGCGCGAGCGGGTTCGCGGCCGCCGAGACGCTGGCGCTGGTCGAGGGCGGCTCGGACGGCGTTCCGGTCGAATGCCTCTATGTCGGGGCGGTCGAGGGGCCAACGCTGCTGCGCACGCTGGTCGAAGGCGGCGCTCCGGATCAACTCGCGGTGTCGTTCGGATTGATGGCGGGACGGATGTACAAGCTCGGCCGCTGGAACCGCGACGCGAAGCCATCCAACTTTGTGGTGACTGGTGGCGATGGGCTTGTCGTGGTCGATACGGACCTTCGTCGGATCCCGCCCGGGCTTGAGGCGCTGGAACGTTCGCTTGCGGCGGTGCTGATCGAGACGGCGGGCGTTGGCGGAGCGGACGCACTCGGCTTTGTGCGCACGGCGGCTACCGCCGCGGCGCGGGAGCTGCTTCGTGATCGGGCACGGATCGCGCCCGAGGAGTTTGCCGAGCGCATCCTGCGCGGGGCGGAGCGGAGGTTGGGGCGTCACCCGGACCCGAGACCGAAGCAGGATCCGTTGGCACACGAGCGGGAGGAGGTGGGCGATGGGGCTGTTCCGCAGCGCGACGCCGTCAACGCCTGAGGGACGGTTGCCGCGCGACCAACTCGCGCACTTCCCGATGCTCACGGGCGAGCACCCGACGAGGTGGGACTTTCCCGCGTACCTGCGCAACGAGAAATGTGCGTGGTTGAGCGCGCTGGGTGAGCTGTACGAGAACCCGATCTGTTTTCCGGCGTCGCTGAGCCCGGAGGCGGGGCTTCTGCTGCACGCCCTGGTGCGGAACCTGTGCCCGCGTCTGATCGTCGAGATCGGGTCTTTCGTGTCGGTGAGCACGCACTGGATGGCGGGGGCGTTGGCGGAGAACGGGGTCGAGGCGACGGAGTTCGGACGGATCCACTGCTTCGACCTGTTCGCCCCGATCCGACGCGGCCCGTGGCGCGACGTCGAGATGACCAAGGGGGTTAAGGAGTTCGTCGAGGAACGGCTCGAGCGGGCGGGGCTTTCCGAGTACGTGCGGTTGCACAAGGGGGACAGCTCGTCCGGAGTGCGCGGGCTGCACGACGAACTCGCGGGTGCTGGGGGCGTCGATCTTGCCTTCATCGATGGCGACCACGGGGTGAAGGGTGCGTGCACCGACCTGGCGGCCGTCGAGCCCGTGCTCAACACCGGCGGCTATGTGGTCCTCCACGACGTGTTCCCCGAGCAGTGCGGGGGTCACGATGGCCCGCGCCACATCCTCGACAACCTGGGGAAGGTCGCGGGCGGGGTGTACGAGCAGATCGAACTCTATCTGGGACCGCTGAACTACGGACTCGGGTTGCTGCGTCGGGTGGGGTAGCGCGCCGAACAGCGCGCGAACAGGTCGCGGGTGGCGCCGGCACGCGCGCCGCGCTATATTGGGCGGACCACGATGGGAACGGACACGACGACAACGCCGGCACGCGCGCCGAGAACACGCAAGCCCGACCGCGAGTTCGGCGACCCGCGCTGCGCGATCCACGTCGGCGACTGCCGGGACATCCTGCCGAAGATCGCGGAGGTGCGGGCGTCGGAGGTGGACCTGGTGTTCGCCGACCCGCCGTTCAACTGGGCGCGGTCGTACGACGAGTGGGACGACCGGATGTCGGAGAGGGAGTACCTCGGCTTCACGTACGAGTGGCTGGACCTGTGCGCGGGCGGGCTGAAGCCGGGCGGGGCGTTCTGGATCAATATCCCGGACGACTGGGCGGCCGAGATCGTGGTGCACCTCAAGCAGAAGCGGATGTCGCTGGTGAACTGGTGCATCTGGCACTACCGGTTCGGGCAGAACACGACGGCGCGGTTCATCAACTCGAAGGTGCATGCGCTGTGGTTCGTCAAGGGCGGCGCGGTTCACACGTGGAACCCAGACGCGGTGCTCGAGCAGTCCGACCGGCGGGCGATCTACCTCGACCCGCGGACCGAGTCGAAGAAGGACGGGATGCCGGCCGGGCTGCGCGTGCCGATGGACGTCTGGTACGGGAAATTCTGGGGGCGGGTTCAGGGGAACAACAAGGAGCGCCGGCACTACCACGACAACCAGCTCCCCGAGGTGTACCTCGAGCGGGTTGTCGCGGCGAGCTCGAACGAGGGTGATCTCGTTCTCGACCCGTTCCTCGGCTCGGGGACGACCGGGGTGATCGCGCACGCCCTCAAGCGGCGGTTCATCGGCGTCGAGTACAGCAAGGTGAACGCGAAGAACGCGGCCGAACGGATCAAATCAGGGCCGGTGCGGGAGCTGGGCTCGACCCGCGGTGCGAGCACGGCGATCTTCGCGAAGCGGGCGTCGGGACCGCGGCGTTCGGGTGCAAAGGGCGGGGCGTGATCCGGGACGACGGGGACGGCGTGCTGATCGACATCAAGGCGGTGCCCGGCGCGAAGCGCGACGAGGTCGCCGGCGTGCTCGGGGAGCGCCTGAAGGTCCGCGTGAGCGCACCGCCGGAGGGCGGGAAGGCGAACAGGGCGGTCTGCGCTCTGCTCGCGGGCGTGCTCGGCGTGCGGTCGAACCGCGTCGAGGTCGTCGCCGGGCACGCAAACCCGCAGAAGACCGTGCGGGTGACCGGCGTGGACGCAGGCGAGGTGCTCGCGCGGCTGGGCATGAAGCGGTAGTCGACGCCGGCAGGCAAGCTGCCCGAGGCACCCCGCACGGAGCCCGTGGGCTAGTGTTGGGCGTGACCCGGCACGGCGACGCAGAACGGTTCCGCGGCACGCGCGCGGCGCACCGCGACGAGACGGCCGAGGACTACGTCGAGGCGGTCGCCCAGCTCATCGACGAGGGCGGTGAGGCCCGCGTCCGCGACCTTGCGCGGATGATGGGCGTGAGCCACGTGACGGTGACGCGGATCGTTGCGCGGCTGGCCAAGGAGGGGCTGGTCGAGACGCGCCCGTACCACCCGATCGGGCTGACGGCGTCGGGTCGGCGGATGGCGCGGCGTTCGCGCGCGCGCCACCAGGCGGTGCTCGATTTTCTGGTGGCGATCGGGGTGCCGAAGCGTCAGGCGGAGATCGACGCCGAGGGCATCGAGCACCACGCCAGCGACGCGACCATCCGCGCGATGAAGCGGGTGACGAAGGGCCGATAGCACCCGGGCCTGTACCCGGGCGTGGTCGGGAGCTTGCCCAACCCAACGGTCCGGCGCAGACGGCGCACGATCGCGTCGAAAGCGGAGCGCCCCTGCGCGCCGGGTGGCCCCCGCGCATCCCGGATGGCACATCTCCAGTCCCGCGGTGATGCGCGAGAGACGGAGGGAGCCGGTCATGAACAGGTTCGCGGTCCCTGCGCCGACGTCGGACGGGCTGGTGGTGATCGAGGCGCTGGACCGCTGCGCGGTGGCGCGGGTGGCGTGCCGGCAGCTCCGCGACGCCGAGGCCCAGCGCGCGCTGACTCACCTCACGGCGACCGCGGCCGGTGCCCAAGGGCGCCTTGTGCTGAGCTGCGAGTCGGTGTCGGGGATGTCGCTGAACGCGGCGAGGTCGGTCGCGACGCTCTCGCACCGCTGCCGCGATCTGGGGGGGCGCCTGGTGGTGCTCGGGCTCTCACGCGACGAGCTCAAGATGGTGCGGTCGTTCGGCGGGCGGGTCCGCGCGGTGCGGACCCTGCACGACGCGCTTCGAGTGTTCGGGGCGAGGCGGACGCCCCACGCGAGGCGCGGGGCGGCGTAGAGGGCTAGGGGCAGCCGGCGACCCAGGCATTGACGTAGTACAGCAGGTCGATGGTGCCGACCGTGCCGTCGGGGGCACCGTACAAGGGGGTTCCCTCGGGGGCGTTGATCGTGGTGAGGTCGGCGGCGGGGTCGAGGGCGACCCAGAGGTTGACATAGTACTGGAGGTCGGCGCTGGTGACGAGCCCGTCGGGGTGTCCGAACAGCGGGTCGCCGGGCGGCGCGTTGGCGGTGGTGAGATCGGCGGCACATGGAAGACGGATGCCGCCGGGGCCGATCCGGGTGCTGGTGCTGAGCGCGGGAAGTGGGCGTGGTGAAGCTTCGGTGTCGGCGTGGTCGAGCGGGCGGGCGCGAACGATGGTGTTCGGTTTGGGCTCGACGGGTTCGGTCAGCGTGACGAAGCCGGGCGAGTGGTCATACCCGTAGCGGGGGCCGCCGAAGTAGCCGTCGGAGGGGGTGAGGTTGAAGTAGGCGTTGCCTTCCTGCCCGCCCCACCATTCATCGCCCGGAGAAGCGTTGGGGATGTTGATCCAGGCGCCGGCGGCGATCGGATTGAAAACCTGGATGATCGAGTCGGTAATGCGCCATCCGCCACCGACAAATGTGGGCTGGTCGCCCGCGTCGAAAGAAAACCCGGTGAACGCCTGTAGTGACAGCTGGTTGGTCGGCGGGACAATGTGGAACAGGCAGTGTTCGGCCCGTGCAGAAGCGAGAACGAACAGCCCGGTGAGCCGGATGATCGAGAAGGGTGAGTTGTGCGTGACCTGCGAGTAGTCAAGGATGAAGATGCATCCGATCGCCCTCCCCTTGGTGGCATCTCCGTTGGTTGTGGCGTCTTTGAACATGTAGGTGTTCGAGAGTGCTGAGCCGATCGAAGCGAGGCGAACCCAGCAGTTGACGCGGACGGTCTCCGATTCGATAAGTGAGCCGGACTTTCCGGAGTGGTCAATCTGTCCGCTGTCGTAGACCTCGGCAACGATGAACCCCCTGGCAAGGGCGGGCGAGTCGTCGCCGTCCACGGGCTGGAGATTGCTGAGCTGCGGCAGGTAGTCGCTCGTGCCGGGCAGTGTGCGGTGCCCTTTGACGAGTGCAAATCGGTTCATCCCGATCCACGATCCGGATCCGTGGCTGTAATAGCTCGAGATGGGTCCGGTGTTAGGTTCCTGGAGCTTGTACCCCGAGGTGAGGTTGTTGAGGAATATGAACTCGCCGTCCTTGCTGGCGAACCCGATGTAGTTGGTTGCGCCGCGGATAGCGCGGCAGGCGCCTGCCTCGTTGCCGACAAACGTGCTGATCCCGCCGGGCCGCCCGCCGTTGGCTGCGCCGATGGCGTGACGGTTGGCGGCGTCGGCATAGCAACCCGAGACAAGGGCCTGCTCTTCGTCTTGGATGCTGGTGCGGATGGAGTAGCTCTGCGTGTCCGCCCCCATGGACCAGCCGGAGACGTGCAGCCCGTCCACCCAGGTGAGGTCCGCCGGGTGCTTGACGATCACTCCGGCCGTGTTGGCGGTGCTGGCTTCGAGTTCCTCGAACGCGTCGCCGGGTAGGGTGGCGACGGTGAGGTGACCCGTGGTGGTGTCGAAGCAGAAGGTGCCGGAGCCGGCAACAACTTCTTCGGGCGTGGCGACGCGGGCGTAGTACTGGGATTCGTCCCACGCCCTGCGGGCGTTCTGTGCGGAGCGCGAGACCCAGACCGCGTCGTCGTCGTATCCGGTGAGGTCGATGGTTCCGACGCCGGCGTCGATCTGCCACGGGGCGAGCGTGATTGGAGAGGCGTCGGTGAGCGGATAAAAGCTGGTGATGATGGGCTTGGGCCCGTCGCCCCACGCACCGAGCGCGGCACCCTCGGTGTCGAGGATGAGCCCGCTGGTGCCGCGCCACATCTCGCCGCGCTTGAGCAGGACGCGCCAGTCGGTGCCGAGCGAGTCGAGACGGGACTGGAGCGAGGGCAGGTCGGGCTCGGTCCAGGCGGTCTCGGGGGTGAGCCCGTCGCCGCCGCCGGCGGGCCCGAGCTGAACGTAGTAGGTCGCCCGCGGCACGTCGCGGCATTCACGGATGCGGTAGCCGGTCAGGCGAGTGGTCCACTCGAGAAAGGCGGGCGTGCACGGGTCGGGTACAGGCCCGATGCCCGGCAGTTGGTTGAACGGGGTTGCCGAAGCGAGAGAAGGAAGGGCCGCCGCGATCAGGGCGCAGGTACACCGCATGAGATGACTCTACCACCATTGCCGCGATTGCCCAGCGAATCGGCGGAGCGGGGGTGCCAACGCCCGGATAACGGGACGGATCGGGACCGGGGGCTACCGTACCGCGTGCGGTTCGTCTTCCTCGGCACCGGGACCAGCGCCGGCGTGCCCGTTATCGGGTGCGATCTCGACTGCTGCGCGTGCACGAGCGACGACCCGCGTGACCGGCGGCTGCGGACATCGGCGTGTCTGATCTTCGACGACCCGGAGGGGAACGAGCGGGTGGTGCTGCTCGACTGCGGGCCGGACCTGCGCCAGCAGGCGCTGCGTGCGGGGCTGATCCGGTGCGACGCGGTGCTGTTCACGCACAACCACGTGGACCACACGTGGGGGCTCGACGAGGTGCGTCGGTTCAACGCGGTGATGGGCGCGCCGATCGATGTCTGGGCCGAGGACCACACGCTCGGGCACCTGCGCCGGGTGTACAAGCACATCTTCGACCGCGAGAAGAACGTCAACGACAGTTTCGTGGCGACACTGGTCACACACCGGATCGACCCGGACGTGCCGATCGAGTTGTGGGGCGTGCGCTTCACGCCGATCCGGCTGCTGCACGGGCGCCTGCCGGTGCTGGGTTTCCGGATCGAGCGGGTCGATGGGGCGGGTTCCCCCGAGTCGTTTCTGCCGCTGGCGTACTGCACGGATGTGTCGGCGATCCCGCCGGAGTCGTGGGGCAAGCTGGAGGGGCTGGGGACGCTGGTGCTCGACGCGTTGCGTTTCCGGCACCACCCGACGCACCTCACGCTGGACCAGGCGGTGGATGTCGCCGAGCGGGTGGGGGCAAGGCGGACGTGGTTCGTGCACATGAGCCACCCGATCGTGCACGCCGAGGTGGACCCGGCGCTGCCTGAGGGGATGGCGTTGGCGTACGACGGGCTGGAGCTGGTCGAGGGGCCCGCGGGCACGGGGCCTGGGCCCTCGGGTGAGGGCTCTGCCTAAACTTGCCGTCCCATGGGCAAGACGCGCGAGATCAAGAAGCGGATGAAGGCGGTGGCGAACATCCGCCGCATCACGAAGACGATGCAGATGATCGCGACGGCGAAGTTCAGCGCCGCGCAGCAGCGTGCGACATCGTCGAAGCCGTACACGACCGCGCTGTTCAACCTGGTCAACGAGCTTGCGGGCGGGTCGGACGAGATCAGCCACCCGCTGCTCGACACCGGCTCGCACTCTGGCGGATCCGAGCTGACGCTGGTCATCACGAGCGACCGCGGGCTGTGCGGGCCGTACAACGCCTCGGTGATCCGCACGGCGATGAAGTTCCTGCGTGAGAACGACGCGGCACGAGGCGGCGAGGTCGAGATCGTCGGCAAGAAGGGGTTCGGTGTCCTGAAGTTCAACCGGATCCCGATCGCGGCGAACCACACGCAGTTCGGCGATAAGCCGCGGTACGACGACGTGGAGCGTCTGGCGCAGAGCTATATCGATCGGTTCAGTGCCGGCGAGATCGGCCGGGTGCGGGTGATCTCGATGGAGTTCCACTCGGTGGGTCGCCAGTCGCCGGGGATGATGCAGCTGCTGCCGCTCGAGCCGCCGGAAGCGGGGGAGGGGTCGAAGACGTCGTACGAGTTCAGCCCGGCGGGCCCGGAGCTGCTCGACGAACTGCTGCCCGCGGCGATCAAGGCCAAGCTGTTCCAGACGTTCAACGACGCGGTGGTGTCCGAGCACGTGGCGCGGATGGTGGCGATGAAGGCCGCCACCGACAACGCGGGCAAGATGGGCAAGAGCCTGACGCGTCAGTACAACCGCGCACGACAGTCGCAGATCACGACGGAGCTGACCGAGATCGTGTCTGGCGCCGCGGCGCTGGAGTAGCGTGCGCGTCGGCATCGCCCAGATCGCGCCGGTGGTGTTCGATCGGGAGGCGACGACTGCAAAGGCCGTGGTGTCGGTGCGCGCGGCCGCCGGGCGGGGGGCGTCACTGATCGCGTTCGGCGAGGCACTGATCCCGGCCTATCCGTTCTGGATCAGCCGAACCGACGGGGCGCGGTTCGAGGCCGAAGACCAGAAGGAGCTGTACGCGCTGTACGCCGATCGTGCGATCGTGATCGATGCCGGGCACCTCGACCAGTTGCGCGACGCGGCGCGCGAGGGCGGCATCGCTGTGGTGGTTGGTGTGGCCGAGCGAGACCCCAGACGCGGGCATTCGGTCTTTTGCTCGCGCGTGTTCATCGGCGCTGACGGCGAGATCCTGAGCGTGCACCGCAAGCTGATGCCGACGCACGAGGAGCGGCTGGCGTGGGCGAGCGGCGATGCGCACGGGCTGGTGACGCACCGCGTCGGGGCGTTCACCGTCGGCGCGCTCAACTGCTGGGAGAACTGGATGCCGCTGGCGCGGGCGGCGCTGTACGGGCAGGGCGAGGACCTGCACGTAATGCTCTGGCCCGGGTGCCTTCGTCTGACGCGCGACATCACACGGTTCGTCGCCCGCGAGCTGCGCGGCTATGTCGTCAGCGCCTCGGCGATCATCCGCGCCGGGGACGTGCCGGCCGACGTCCCGCACCGCGATCGCATGGTCTCCGACCCGTCGGAGGTGTTCTACGACGGCGGGTCGTGCATCGCCGGCCCCGACGGCGAGTGGATCGTCGAGCCGGTCGTCGGGCGTGAGGAACTGATCATCGCCGATCTCGATCCGGAGTGTGTGCGCCGCGAGCGTCAGAGCTTCGACCCGGCCGGTCACTACGCCCGCCCAGAGATCCTGCGCCTGGTCGTGGACCGGTCACGGCGTAGCCCCACCGAGTTTGGCTGAGCGTCAGTCCGGCTGGACCTCGCGCCATCGGGCGACGCGCACGCGGACGCGCTCGGGCACTTTCTCGCTGACGGCGAAGGGGAGCGACGACGACTCGCTCCACCCGGCGGTGGGCGTGAGTTCGGCGATTGTGCCGGGCGAGCCGAGAGAGATCGCGACGCTCCACAGGCGGTCGGTGGCGCTGGTGCCCGAGCCGTACGCGGGCGTGCTGAGCCGCCACGTCGGCGGGGTGACGGTTGAATTACTCGTAAAGGTGATGTTGCCGGAGGCGATCAGGTACCCGGTGATCGTCGCGTTTCTCTCGAAGCTGAACGAGCCGTCGTGGAGCGTGACGGCGGCATCGATCACAGCGCCCTGGCCGGCGGCGAGGTCACCGCTAATCAGGTGGACGATGACGGCGTACGAGCCCGTGCGGTTGATGCGGAAGTTCTTCCCGCCCGACACCCCGTTCTCGATGACGACGAGCACGTCGCCGCCCGACGTATCACAGTCGAGGTTGAAGTTCATGTCGGTGGAGATGCTGTCGAAGACATACTGGCCGGTGCTGAGATTGACCGTGACGATCTTGTCGGCCGTGAGCGTGCCGTACGAACCGGATGCGAGTGTCGCCGTGTCGTTCTGCGCGTAGTTGAGGTCGGGCCCGCCGGGTGTGTACGCGGGGGCGGGCGGCGGATCGATGCCGGGTTCGTTCTCACCGGTGGGTCCGTTGTAGGTCACGCCCGTCGTGCCGACGGAGCCGCCCTCGGAGTAGGCGAGGTAGTCGAAGTAGGTGGCCGTGCCGGGCTCGCGGGCGCGGGCGAGGACGAGTGCGCGGGCGTCGGAGCCGTCGCTGTTGGCGACCGTGATCGCGTCGATGGGTTGCTCCGCGTCGCCGGCGTTCAGCTCGGTACCCCAGCCCGAGCCGCTCCAGCGCCGGGCGTGAACGGTCGTGTCGCCTTCTTCGGCCCACCCGACGACGGCGGTGCCGCCCTGTCGTTCCCACGCGGCGTCGAACGGGCAGGTTGTGCCCTCAAGATCAGCGGTCAGTTGTGTCGTTGCGCTCCACGCCGAACCGTCCCAGAGCGCCGCGTGCAGGGGCTCGGCGCCGCCGGAATCGGAGGCGATCGCGGCCAGCACCGTGTCGCTCCCGGCGTCGCGGTCGGGGGTAAGCGCGACACGGACAACTGGCGCGCCGACGCTCGGGCTGGAGGACTCGCTGGTCCACGCTTCGCCGTCCCACCGCCGGACGCGGAGCGTCGTGTCGGTGCTGCGAGCCCAGCAGACGATCGGATCGCCGGTGTCGGTCTCGCATGTGACATCGAAGCCCTCGGCCCCGCCGTCGTAGGCGCTGTCGAGTGTGACGGTGTCGCCCCACGCCGAGCCATCCCAGACCGCGGCGTGCAGCGAGCTCATGCTGGCGGCGACGAGCGCGACGCGGTCGGCGCCGGGCACGGGGGTGAGCCTGACCGCGACCGGGGCGCCCGGCAGCCCGAGGTCGAGGCTCTGCGCGCCATACAGCGTGCCGTCGTAGACACGGTAGCTGATGCTGGTGCCGACGCCGTCGCGGTAGACGATGAGCAACTCGCCGCTGCGCTGCTCGAAGGCGGCGTCGGCGAGTTCGGCGTCGGGCGAGCCGATGGAGGGCTCGATGGTTGTGTCCGAGCCCCACGAGCCGTCGGTGCGCAGGCGCAGCGTGAGACGTCCGTTCTCGTCGATGCCGAGCAGCGCGAGCAGGTCGTCAATGGGGGACGGGCGGCAGGCTGCGCCGGCGAACACCCCGGCGAGCGTGCTCATGGACTGCGCGGCGCTCCACGAGCTTCCGGAGACGGTGCGTGCGGCGGGGCGATCGGCGGGGTCGGCACCGTAGACTACGGTCTGCGTGGGCTGTGCGGCGACGAGCGGCACCAGCGGGAGCGCGGCGATCGCCAGCGGTGCGAACATGCAGCGGGTATCGGCCCGATAGGTGCGGCGGTGCACCGGTGCGGCTCGCGCCGTCGCGGGCGGATTCGGTGTCTGTGGGCTGGAGCGGGGGTGGTACCGTTCTCGGTCCTAAACTCGCCCGGGAGGTGCGCATGCTGGCGATCGTGACCGGTCAGGTGGGGATGGACAAGAAGCCGTACCTGGAGGCGGTGGCGCGTCTCGCGGGCGAGCAGGGCGAGTCGGTCGAGATGTTCCACGTGGGCGACATGATGTACGGCGAGGCGCCGGACGTGCGCCCTGGGCGGATCCTCGACCTGCCGCTGAGCCGTCTGACGAGCCTGCGCCGGGCGGTGTTCAAGGACGTCATCGCGCAGGCCCCGAACATGCCGAATGTGATCGTGAACACGCACGCGACGTTCCGGTGGCGTCACGGGTTGTTCAGCGCGTTCGACTTCGATCAGATTCAGGCGTTGAAGCCCGATATCTTCATCTGCCTGCTCGACAACATCGAGGTGGTGCACGACAAGCTTACGCGCGAGTACGAGATCGACGCGACACCGAAGGACTGCATGGTGTGGCGTGAGGAGGAGATCCTTGCGACCGAGCTGATGGCGCAGAGTGTGCCCGGTGCGCAGTTCTACATCGTGAGCAAGGGGCGGTACGCCGACACGGTGCGGACGACGTTCCGTCTGATCTGCCGCCCGGGTCTCAAGCGGGTGTACCCGAGCTTCCCGATGAGCCACGTGGTGGGGATGCCGGACGTGCAGGCGGAGATCGACCGTTTCCGCGACGCGTTGGCCGAGCACTTCATCACCTTCGACCCGGGCGACGTAGACGAGAAGCTGCTGCTGGATCGTGCGCTCGAGGCGGTCAAGGAGGGCAAGGAGTTCTTCGATCACAAGCCCCAGCAGCTCGGTGGTTCGGCCAAGGAGGTCGAGGCGATCCGGATGCGGGTGCGCGACGTGCTCGACATCGCCGGCGACATCGACGGGCAGATCTACATGCGGGACTTCAAGCTGATCGACCAGGCCGACATGATCGTCAGCCTGGTTCCGGAGCTGCCGGGCGGGGTGCCGGGGCTTTCCAGCGGGGTCGAGCGTGAGCTCCAGCACGCCTGGGAGCACACCAAGGAGGTCTACGTCGTCTGGAAGCCGAAGAAGAACCCGAGCCCGTTCATCACCGAGACGGCCACCAAGGTGTTCGCCTCGGTCGAGGAGGCACTGAAGCACTTCGAGGATGCGGGGATGTTCGGCGCCCGGAACCTGTTCGGAAACTGATGCCCAAACCCCCATGTCGGGGTTGCCCGGACCGGGAGAATCCGCACCATGGAGTCCGGTGGTGCCCGATGGTGGGTGCCAGGGGCAAGGGGGCATGGGATGTTCAGACACGCGGTCGTGGCCGCCGGGGTGCTGGGGGTTGCCGGCTCGGCTCTCGGGCAGATGACTCTCGTGAGCGACGACCGGTACACCGAGTACTCCATCCAGATACTCAACATCAACGGGTTCCCGGACGACACGGGCGACAGTGAATACGCCTCGTTCGGAGCGCCGTTTACGTCGAGCATCGGTGACTCGCTGTTCTTCAGCGCGTCGAACGGGAACGCCTCGGCCGACCAGACATCGTCGATCGCGTCTGACCTGATCTCGGCAGACTTGGAGTCCGACAGCTACGCCGAGGCGGGGATCTTCGAGTCGGTCTACGCGGCCGGGTACTCGCAGGCGGATGTCGTGTTCTCGGTGGCCGTGTCGTCCCCGTACGTGTTCGAGGTGACGGACTGGGTGCAGGGCAGCGGCGGGCAGGCGGCCGCCTGGATCGAGTGGAACGACGGGTCGGGGCTGATCGCGAACCTCACGGGGATCGGGTCGGCAAGCGGGACGCTCGATCCCGGCGAGTACCACCTGTACATCGCCGTGCTCAGCGAGGTCTCCAACACCGACTTCCCGCCGGACTCCGAGTCGGCCCGGGTGAACGCCACGCTCAGTGTCAGCGGCGGTGCGTGCTCCCCGGCCGATCTGACCACGCAGAACGCGCCGGTCGGCGACCCCAACTACGGCGTGCCGGACGGGCTCGTCACCGCCGTTGACCTCCAGTACTACGTCAATGCCTGGATCGCCGGCGATCTCGCCATCGCCGACGTCACCACCCCGAACGCGCCGATCGGCGACCCCAACTACGGCGTGCCCGACGGCACGGTCACCGCGGCCGACATCCAGTACTACGTCAATCTCTGGCTGATTGGCTGCCCGTAGCGGGTTCCCCGCCACAGGGGCGCCCGCGTTGGGGCGGGGCTGGTCCACCGGGCGATCATCCCGGGCGAGCCGCGACTGTGGTGTCGGTCGGGCTGACCCTGCCGGCGCCTGCGGTGAAGTTCCGGATTTGCTGGTCATGCCGCGTTTTTGGGGCATCTTGAAGCGTCGGCGGGTGTATCCGGGGCTCCGGGGGGAGGCCCGGGTGGCGAGGGCCGCCCCGTACACCGGCTGATCGCGCAGTCTTTTTGGGCCGATCGGGGCATCGCCACTCCGTCCCGTTCGGCCTTTTTTCTGCGCCTGAAACCCGCTCCGCTCGCGCCCCAATGATCTGGGGCACCATGCACGCCGATGTGCCATTCGAACGGGTCTCCCATCCGGGCATCGAGCCGTGGGAACGGACCTACGCCACCTTCATCCACCTCACCCTGCTGATCTGTCCGGTCGCCCCGGTCGTTGGCGCGCTGGTCATGTGGCTGATCCGCAAGGACGAGTCGGCCTACGTGGACGACCACGGGCGCGAGGCGATCAACTTCCAGATCTCGCTGGTGATCTACATGATCGTCCTCTCCATCCTTGCGATCCCGATCGGCGTGCTCACCTGCGGCGTCGGGCTCGTGCTGCCCTTAGGGGTCTACGTGCTCGGGATCGTCGGCATGATCCTCGCGGCGACGGCCGCGAACAAGGGCGAGTATTTCCGCTACCCGATGTGCCTGAGGTTCATCGGCTAGCCGGGGGGTTGGGCGATGCACGCTCTATCTGCACGCATGTTCCCGCGGGAGGTCGCTCCGACCGAGTCGTCCGAGCGGACGCTGGCGGTCCTGATGCACCTGAGTATGTACGGCTACGCGGTGTTCCCGCTCGCGTTTCTGATCCCGTTGGTGATCTGGCTGGTCAATCGGGATCAATCGTCGTTCCTCGACGACCACGGGCGCGAAGCACTGAACTTCCACATCTCGCTGGTGGTTTACATCCTGATTTCGTTCCCGCTCATCTTGGCCTTCGGGCTGGGAATCCTGCTGCTCGTGCTGGTGATCCCGGCGGCGTGCCTGGTGCTGCCGATCCTCGCCTCGGTCTCGGCCTCGCGGTCGGAGTTCTACCGCTACCCCATGTGTCTGAGGCTGATCTCCTAGCTGGGGGGCGCCCTGCCGGGGTAGACTGTGCCCGCCCGTGCCGCTGCTTGAGACGCACAACCTGCGGAAGGTCTACTCGGGGCGAGTCGTCGTGGACGGCGTCTCGTTCGGGGTGGATAGCGCCGAGATCGTCGGGCTGCTCGGGCGGAACGGTGCCGGCAAGACCACCACGTTCCGGATGACGATCGGGATGATCGACGCCGACGGGGGGCGGGTGAGCTTCGCGGGGCGGGATGTCTCGAGTCTGCCGATGTACCGGCGGGCGCGGCTGGGGATGGGGTACCTGAGCCAGGAGCCGAGCGTGTTCGGGCGGATGAGCTGCGAGCAGAACCTGCTGGCGATTCTGGAGGGTCTGAAGGTCGGTCGCCGCGAGCGGCGCAGACGCGCGCGCGAGCTGCTCGAACAGTTCGGGCTGACGCACAAGGCCAAGCACGCGGCGCGGACCTGTTCGGGCGGCGAGCGGCGCAAGCTTGAGATCGCCCGCGCCATGGTCACCGAGCCGAAGCTGATCCTGCTGGACGAACCGTTCAGCGGGGTGGACCCGATCGCGGTCGAGGAGCTGCAGAGCGAGATCCGCCGTCTGAGCGACCGCGGGATCGCGGCGTTGATCACCGACCACAACGTGCAGCAGACGCTGCGGGTGTGCAACCGGGCGTACATCATCGACTCGGGCAAGAAGTTCGCGGAGGGCACGCCCCGCGAGCTGATCAACAACGAGATGGTCAAGCGCGTGTACCTCGGGTCGCTGTTCCGGGGCGACGAGTTCGACGACCCGCCGCGGATGGAGCCGCGCCCGCGCGACCGGGAGGCGGTGTGATGCGTGTGCTGCTCTGTCTGGCGTTGGCCGTGCCGCTGGCGGGGTGCGTCGAGCGGCGGATCAGGGTGACGAGCGAGCCGGCGGGGGCGTTGGTCTGGATCAACGACCACGAGGTTGGGCGGACGCCGGTGGAGACGACGTTCAAGTACCACGGCGCGTACGACGTGCGTCTCGAGTTGGAGGGGTACGAGCCGCTGGAGACGCGGGCCGACGCGGTCGCGCCATGGTACGAGTACCCCGGCCCGGACCTCGTGGCCGAGGTGCTGCCGTTCATCGTGAGGAACACGCAGCGTTGGCACTTCGAGCTCGAGGAGTCGCCCGAGCGTCGCCTGGGCGCGGACGAACTCGAGAGCGAGTTGCTGGAGCGGGCGGACGAGCTGCGAGGGCAGACCGCGCGGTAATCAGGGCAGGTTCTTGCGTTCGATCGTGGCGTCGGTGTTCCCGTCGGTGTCGAGCCAGGCGCTCGCCTTTTCGCTCCCGCCGAGCGTGGCGTCGAGGAACGCGGTGGTGATCTGGAGTATGTCGTCGTGCTGTCCGGGGATGCGGTCGCGCATGCCGCGCCTGATGGGGCGGTCGTTGAAGGCGTGGTTCTCGGCGTGCTGGAAGGTAGCAAGATACTGGGATGGTCCGTCGGAGAGGTTGAACCCGTCCCAGCGGAAGTGCGGGGCGTGCGTGACCACGTCGATGTCGTCGGTGCCGACCATCCAGAGCACGGGGATGCTCACACTCTTCCAGCTCTCGTCGTTGAACCCGTGGGCGTTGCGCCCGGGCGGGCTCATCGCGATCGCCGCGTGCACGCGGGCGTCGGCGTACGACTCGGACGGGCCGTCCGGCACCGGGGTGTATTTCGTCCCGGCCACGAGCATCGCCGTCGTCGCGCCGAGCGAGTGCCCCGCGACGGCGATCCGGTCCTCATCGATCGCGTATCGGCGCAACGCCTCGTCGATCGCGTAGCCGACGTCGCGGACGCGCACCGGCCTCTGGTCGCCGATGTCGTACCGCGCCTGCTTCCCCTTGGCGGCGCGTTGGGCGGCGTCGAGATCACTGCCGGGGTGCTGGATCGTCACGCCGAGGTACCCGTACGAGGCCCAGTGACGCATGAGGTACCCGCAGTCGTCGCGGGTGCCCGCCACGCCGGGGCTGAACACCACCAGCCCGAACGGGCCGTCGCCCTCGGGCACGTAGAGACGGACGGGGATCTCGCGCGTGCGCCCCTCGTCGAACCAAGTGTCGAGCTCCTCGGTGACGGCGAGGGGCCCGGGGCCGAGCCGGTACGGCTCGCCCCGCGCGATCAGACAGACGAAAAGGGACGCCACCACTGCTGCGATGCGGGTCATGCGGGCACCTCCGGTTCGGCTCAATCCTCTGCGGACGATCGGGTTCGGGCAAGCTCAGTCGGTCACGCGGGCGGGTGGCGAGGCCTCCGTACCGCCCTCCGGACGCCCCACGGGGGTTCCGCGGCGGTACCACCGGCTCATCAGTACGAACCCGACAGCCCCCAGGATCGTCAGCACCAGGCAGCAAAGCGGGACCACGGCGGCGGTGCCCGGGCGGGCGGGGTCGAAGGTGGCGTCGTACAGGCTTTCGCCGGCGAGCCACGCGATGATCCCGCGGACACCGGTGAGCGTCACGTGGACCCCCATGTAGTTCGAGGCCTTGCCGGGCGGGGCGAAGTCGAGGTGCCCGAGGGTCCACCCGAGCACACCCCCGCCGAAGGCAACGCCCTTGAGCACCGCGAAGGGGATCATGATCCAGAACACGCCGGTGTAGGCGGCCGACGCCAGGCACGCCAGGGCCGCGACGAACAGCCAGCTGTGGATGGCGCGGAAGTGCACGATGTGGGTGCGGTCGAGCAGCTTGGCCCAGAAGGGGATGGCCAGCGGCATCATCAGCATCGGGATCGACGTGGCCACGCGGATCGACCACGAGTAGTCGGTCTCGAACCGCTCGCGCAGGATCAGCGCAAGCACCGCCATCGAGGTGATGTTCCCGATGCCCAGCAGGAACTGGAGGCCCATGAATACGGCGTAGCGCCGGTCGGCGGCGAGAACGCGGACCATCGCGGCCGGGTTGAACGAGGGCATCTCGCGCTCGTTGCCGTTCACCTCGTCGAAGAGCAGGCGGGCGTGCCCCCGGACGCGGATGCCGCCCCAGATCCACCACCCGATCAGGGCGACTGCGGCGCCGAGGGGGAACATGACGCGGAACGCGCGTTCGTCGGCGTCCATCGCGTTGCCCAACGCCCCGCCGAGCAGCGCGATCAGCGTGACCTGCACCGCGGCAAACCGCCCGGTGATCCTGGCCCGCGCGCCCGCGGGGTAGTTGGCGTGCCAGATGGTCGAACGGATCGTGGCGATCCCCGCCCAGCACCCCCGCGCGACCAGCACCCCCGCGACGAGCAGCCACAGCCCGGTGCCGTTCCGCGGCGCAAGCCCCATCAGGAACACCACCCCCGCCACCCCGAGCTGGAGGCGCCGGAGGAACCGCACCTTGTCCTTCCCGTGACTAAGGCGCACCCAGACGAAGCTGGAGATGTTGGCCAGCGCCGGGATGACAGCGAGCAGAGAGACGGCCCTGTTCAGGACATCGCGTTCGACGCTGCCCTCGAAGGCGATCTTGACGAGCACGCTGATGATGCTGCCCTCGAAGGCGGTCAGGGCGAAGGGGAAGAACAGGGCGGCGGTCAGTTCGCGTGCGTAGTTCTGGCGTGCCATGGGCGGCACGCCGGAGAGCACGAACGAGGGCAGCGCCCATCCGGTACGGACGGACGGGTTGGCGGGGCGGGGCACACCTGAGCTTTGGCGCGCCGGTGCTCCGAAGCCAGCGTCGACTACCATCCCCGCGTGAACCCGACCGCCCAGCTTCTCCAACCCGAGATCCAGGAGCTGATCAGCGAGCGGCGCTACGCCGAGCTGCGCCAGGCGCTGCACTCGGTGCCGCTGGTCGATCTTGCCGAGTTGCTCGGTGCGCTCGAGCCGGGAGACGCGGCGGTGGCGTTCCGTTTTCTGAGCCGGGACGAGGCCGCCGATGTGTTCAGCTTCCTCGACCCGGAGAAGCAGGAGACGCTGATCGAGCAGCTCGGTGCGCAGGCTGAGCGCATCTTCGAGGCGATGGACCCCGACGACCGGGTGGCGTTGATCGACGAGCTGCCGGCACAGGTGGCCCGACGTCTGCTGAACGCGCTGAGCCCCGAGAACCGGCGCCGGACCCAGCTCGTGCTGGGGTACCCGGCCGAGAGCGTCGGGCGCCTCATGACGCCGGACTACGTGAGCTTGCGTCCCGAGCAGAGTGTGGCGCAGGCGCTCGAGCACATCCGGCGGTACGGTCGCGACGCCGAGACGGTGCACTGGCTGTACGTGGTGGACGACGACGGGCACCTGGTGGACGACATCCACATCCGCAAGGTGCTGCTCGCCCACCCCGACGCCGACGTGCGGAGCCTGATGGACGACCGGTTCATCGCGGCGGTCGCGACGGAGGACCAGGAGGAGGCCGTTCTCCTCATGGCGCGCTACGACCGCACGGCGTTGCCGGTGGTGGACTCGCGCGGGATGCTGGTGGGGATCGTCACGGCCGACGACATCGCCGACGTCGCCGAGGAGGAGGCGACCGAGGACATCCAGAAACTGGCCGGCGTGGATGCGCTGGAACGCCCGTACATGCAGACGGGCTACCTGGACATGCTCAAGAGCCGGATCCCGACGCTGTGCGTCCTGTTCGTGCTCGAGTTGGCGACGATCGGTGTGATGAGGTTCTTCGACGCCCAGATCGACAAGGCGCTGATCCTGGCGTTGTTCGTCCCGATGATCATCTCTGCCGGGGGGAACACGGGGACCCAGGCAGCCACGCTGCTCGTGCGCACGCTGGCGCTGCGCGAGCTCGAGCCGCGCGACTGGCGGCGCGTGCTCGGGCGTGAGCTGCTCACCGGGCTGCTGCTTGGCGCCGTGCTGGGGGCGATGGGGCTGATCACGGTGCTTACGCTCAACGGGGCGGGCGTGCTGCACACCGACCACGTCTCGCGCGTTGCGATCACGATCGGCACGGCGTTGGTCGCGATCGTGCTGTGGGCGGTGGTGATCGGGTCGATGTTCCCGCTGCTGCTCAGCCGGGCCGGGCTCGACCCGGCGGCGATCTCGAGTCCGCTGGTGGCGACGCTGATGGATGTCTCGGGCGTGCTGATTTACTTCACGGTGGCGATGCTGCTGCTGCGCGGGACGCTGTTGTAGGCCAGCAAATCAGCAGATCAGCAAAGCAGCAAATGAAGACGGAACTGGCGCGCACGTGCCTTGCTCTGGTTTGCTGTTCTGCTGCTTTGTTGTTTTCTCAGGCCGTTGCGGCCTGAGAAAGCCCGCGGACCGAGGCCTCTCGGCGACGCCACATCGGACCGGTCTCCTGCTGTCGGCGCTCTGCGTCGGCGGTCGCGAAGTCCTCGCCGAAGCGGAACAGGCGGAAGCTGTTGGCAAGCACGAACACCTCGCCGGCGAAGTGGTACAGTGCCGCGGCGGGAACGGCGAGCAGCCCGAGTGAGCTGAGCACCAGCCCGACGATCACGATGATGATCGACGCGGCGATGTTCTGGGCGATCACCATGCGCGTCTTGCGTGCCAGTTCGATGAGGAACGGGACGCGGTTGAGGTCCTCGGTCATCAGCGCGACGCCGGCCGAGTTGGTCGCGATGTCGGAGCCCGAGAGCCCCATGGCGACGCCGACACCGGCGGCGGCGAGCGACGGGCCGTCGTTGATCCCGTCGCCGACCATCATGGTGCGGTACCCTTGGGCGACCATCTGCTTGATCTGCTCGTGCTTCTCCTCGGGGTGGCATTCGGCCTCGATGGCGTCGACGCCGACGGCGGTGCCGACGCGCTTGGCGACGCTGATGCGGTCGCCAGTGAAGATGGCGACGGAGCGCACGCCGAGCTCGCGCAGGCGTGCGACGACGCCCTTGACGCCGGGCTTGACGGTGTCCTCGAGCCCGACGACGCCGAGGTATCGGCTATCGAACATGACGTGGACGCCGGTCATGCCCTCGATACGCTGCTCGACCTTGGCGATCTCGGTGCGTGCGGCGGGGTTGAGCTCGATCAGCCAGCTCGCGCGCCCGACACAGAGCGTGCCCGCGCTCGACTGCACGCGCACGCCGCGACCGTGGATCTCCTCGTGCTCACCGCCGGATTCGAGCTGGAGTTTGGCGCGCTGGGCGGTCTGGAGGATGGACTTGGCGAGCGGGTGGTTGGAGTGCTGCTCGGCGTTGGCGGCGGCGCGGAGCAGGTCGGCGCCCTCGACGCCCTCGGCCGGGACCAGCTTCGAGACCTCGAACTCGCCGGTGGTGATCGTGCCGGTCTTGTCGAGGACGACGGCGTCGAGGTTGGCCGACGCCTCGAGGTCGTTGGTGCTCTTGATGAGGATGCCGAGTCGGGCGGCGGCCGCGAACGCCGCGACCATCGCGCTCGGGCTGGCCAGCAGCAATGCCGCGGGGCACGCCACGATCAGGACGGTGATCGCACGTCCTGGCGCGCTGTCGCGGACGAGTTGGTTGTCGCTCTGGCTGGCGACGAACCAGACCGCGAACGCCACCATCAGCGCCACGGGGACGAAGAACCTGGAGACCTGCTCGATGAGCAGCTGGCGCGGGGTGCGGACGCTCTCTGCTTCGGAGATGAGCTGAGAGACCTTGCCGATCGTCGTGTCTTCGCCGACCTGCGTGACGCGCATGTCGAACCCGCCGGTCAGGTTGGTCGTGCCGGCGTAGACGGGCTCGCCGGGCTGCACCTCGTGGGGGACGGCCTCGCCGGTGAGCGATGCCTGGTTGATCGTCGAACGCCCCGTGGTGACCACACCGTCTACCGGCAGGTTCTCGCCGGGTCGGACGCGGACGGTCTGCCCGACCTCGACCTCGGCGATGTGGACTTCCTTCTCGGTGCCGTCGGGGAGCAGGAGCCGCGCGATGTCCGGCGTCAGGCTGACGAGTTGCTGGATCGCGCGTTCGGCGCCGAAGGCGGTGCGGTTCACGATCTGACCGGCGATGAGGAGGATGAAGGCGAGGATGCCGGCGGTGAAGAACTGCTGCTCGGCGATGGCGGCGATGATGGCCAGGGCGGCCAGCGAGGCCGACGAGGCCCGCAGACGACGCAGCTCGCTCAGCGCCTGCACGACGTGGGGTGTGGCGAGGATGATCGCGCCGATCATGGCGGGGAGCTGGGCGATGTTGTCGGGCGCTCCGAGCCACCGGGCGATCGGGGTGGTCAGGACCAGCACCCCGCCGAGGAGGCTGAAGATGATGCCCCGCTCGCTGGTCGTTTCGCCGGAGGCGTGGGCCATGTCGCGGATGCCGGTGTAGGTGGGGCTCTCGCGGTGGGTCGGGTCGCAGCCCTGGTGCATGGGTTCTCCTGCGCTTTGGGTGCACGGGCGGCGAGGGGCCCGCGAAGGTCGCTATGGTAGCGCCGCTGGGGGAGTTACGGCCCCCGTGCCCCGCCGGTTCACCAGGGAGACACGATGCCCGAACAACCCGCCGTCACGGTGCTCGGCGCCGGCCAGATGGGGTTGGTCAGCGTGACGATGTTGCTCGCGGGGGGTCGTGACGCGGCGGGGCGTGCCAAACCGACCCCGGCGGTCCGGATGTGGGGGCACACCTCCGCCGAGATGGGCCCGATCGCCCAGACGCGCCGCTCGGACCGGCTTGAGGGGTACCGGCTCGACGAGCGGGTGCGGGTCTGCCTCGACGACAAGGAGGCGCTGGCGGGGGCCGATCTGATCGTCTGCGCGATCCCGGTGCAGTTCATCCGCGCGTCGTGGGAGCGGCTGCGGGTGTACGTGCCGGCAACCGCGGCGGTGGTCAGCGTCGCCAAGGGGATCGAGAACGACACGCTGATGCGCCCGACGCAGGTCATCGCCGACGTGCTGCGCGACGACCCGGACGCGCCGGCGCGACCGATCGGCGTGCTCAGCGGCCCGACCATCGCGGCCGAACTGGCCCGCTGCCTGCCCGCGACGATGATCGCCGCGAGCGACCACCCGGGGTTCGCCGCCAAGCTCCAGCGGTGGTTCAGCACCAGTTGGCTGCGTGTCTACACCAACGAGGACGTGCTCGGCGTCGAGCTGGCCGGGGCGACGAAGAACATCATCGCGATCGCGGCCGGCATCATCGACGGGCTCAACGCGGGGTACAACGCCAAGAGCGCCCTGCTCGCCCGCGGGCTGGCCGAGATCGCGCGCCTCGGCGCCGCGATGGGCGCCAGCCCCGACACCTTCTTCGGCATCGCGGGCGTTGGCGACCTCGCCACCACCTGCTTCAGCCCCGAGGGGCGCAACCGCTCGCTCGGCGAGTCGCTCGGCAAGGGCGAGAAGCTCAACGCCTACCTCAAGCGCACCAAGTCCGTTGTCGAGGGTGTTGCGACGACCAAGTCGGTGATGGATCTGGCCGGGCGCTACCGCGTGGACATGCCGATTACGGCGACCGTGCACGCCGTGCTGTTCGAGGGGCTCGACCCGATCGAGGGGATCGGTCGCCTGATGAGCCGCGAGCTCAAGAGCGAGCAGGTGGGGTAACGAGAACTGAATCGGACGTGCGCATTGCCCGATGCGCGGGGCGATGCCCTCGATCGGGTTCAGTCTGGGCGAGGCGATCGCGCACCGCTCGATCGCGCGCGCACAGATCGACGTGAGCCGCTCGTTCGAACGCCTCTCGACCGGCAAGCGGATCAACCGCGCGGCGGACGACCCGGCAGGGACCATCGCCGTCAACGAACTCGACGCCCAGATCCGCTCGATCGAGCGACGGATCACCTCGGCCGAACGCTCCAACACGCAGCTCGCGGCCCGCGACGGCGGGCTGAGCGTCATCGGCGACCTCGTAACCGAGCTGAACGGGCTGGTGGTGGCGGCCGGCAACCGCGACGTGCTCGGCGAGGACGAGCTCAACGGGCTCCAGCAGGAGGCCGACTCGATCCTCGACGCGATCAACTTCCTCGCCAACACCACGACCTACCAGGGCGTGCAGACGCTGACCGGGTACCACGCCTCGTCGCTCGGCGGTGTGACGCGCGAGATCACCGACGAGAACGGCGACGTCACGACCGAGTCGCTCTCGATCGCCTCGCTCGGCACCGGCGGGGCGCTCAACCTAATCGACGGCGACCTCGAACTGGCGCAGGACGCGGTCGAGAAGGCCGCCGGCGGGCTGAACTCGACCCGCGGCGCGATCGGCTCGCTCATGAACGAGAACGACAGCACGATCCGCGACCTCCAGACACAGCTCGAGAACCTCTCGGCCGCACGCTCGCAGATCGAGGACACCGACTACTACAAGGAGGTGTCGTCGCTGGTGCGCGCGCAGCTGCTCGAGCAGGTGTCGATCCGGATGGCGCTGGTGGCCCGCGACCAGAAGCACCAGGTGCTCAAGCTGCTCGACGGGATCAGACCGGTCGGCTAAGTCACCGGCGGTTCACGAGCGCCCCGAGCGTGTGCATGCCCGCCTCGCTCGCCGACGCGAGGTCAAGGCGGAGTGAGGGTGTGGCAGTCTTGAGTCCACGCTTTGAGGGTCGCTACGCACCCGTAGCTCTGGTGTCACGTTCACTTTTGAACCGCGCATGATGAAATACCCCCAATTCAATATCGCATCGAAAATTGACGTGGAATCAGCAACGCCCTCTATTGACTCCATCCCCATCTGATTTGTAGTCTGGCTGTGTGATTGGGGCGAGGGTCACAAAGGTACATTCACACAGGCGCGACGACGCGCCGCAGAGTTGTGGACAGCTTCCTTCGCCTTGTCGTATCGGTGGGGAGTTCGGATTCAGTGTTGAGTCGATCCGGGCATTCCCGCGGGACAGAACAGGTACCTCGAAACCGAAGGGAGAATCACAACGAGGTTGTCAGCTAGATCCTTCGCACGGAATCCGTTCGGACTGGGCGTCGCCGTCGGGCTGTTGATCACACTGCACATCTCTCCGGTGCTCGCTTCCGAGCCGACCGTGGAAGAGATGTGTGCCGGCACTCTCGGGCTTGATCCCGAGGTTCAGCAGTTCGTCGATGTTCAGTGCGAAGTGAACGCGACGGTGTTCGGTGACGGCGTGGAGCCGAGCGCCGCGTACGCGGTCGAGGGCTGGAACGCAACAACGGGGACCTACACGGTTTTCGGGGCGTCCGGTCAGATTGCTGAGTTCGAGACGGTATATGTACTCGCGGGCAACGTGGCTGTTGATGCTCCGGACTTGTTTGCATTGGGTGTTGACGTTGCGTTCGCAATGGGCGTGCTGACTGGGCCTGAGGGTTCGATCGCGGTATCGGGCACGGTGCTGACGACCGGGGCCCTGACGCTGGATGAAGAGCCTGTTCTGCTGATTAACGAAGTTTTGGAGGAGCCTGAGCTCGCTGTGTTCGCAACCGCCGCCCGCCTCGAATCCGGGATCCGGGTCACGGATCTGGAGACGCTGGAGACCACGACTCTCATCGGCGCGCCGATCGGTGACTCCATGGTGCTGCTGGGTTCGCCGACCGATCCGTCCACCGTGTACGCGGTGGGTCTCGACGGTGGTGGCGCGGCGCCGGGCTCCATCGGTTCCGGCGATTCCACCGCGCAACAGGAGTGCATCGGTCAGGCGTATGCTCGATACCAGATTGCCGTGGATGCAGCGGTGGCGACATATAAAGCCTGTATGACGGCTGCTCTAAAGACCGCTCTGGAGTGTGCGATCGGATGTGGTCTCCTCAGTTTGTTCATCCCGCTGCTCCCAGCCATCATCGGCTGCGGGCTTTGCATCGCCTACTACGCGACTACGGCCAACCAATGCGGTGACAACTTGAGCATCGCCATGGATGCCGCGGGGAAGACACTGGCACTCGACCTGCGCGCCTGCGGCGTCCTTCTCGTTCACGACTGATGAGTACCACGCGCCACAACACTTCGCCCCCGCGCCGAGCGGTCGTCCCGCGCCGAGTGCGTTTCCTGGAGATCGAAGGCGTCGTGGTGGCCTGCACGGTGTTCGGAGCAATGGTGTTCGTCGATTGGGCGTTCTTCCCTGTCTGGGATCCCCGGAACGGGTTGGCACGCTACATGCTTCTCGCGTATTTCGTCTACACGCTCCCGCGGATGATGATCCATTGGTTCCGCACCCGCCGAAAGCTCAACCGGCATGATTGGCTGCTGTGCCCAAGGTGCGAGCACGACCTGCGAGGGCTCGAGACCGACCCGCTGATCTGTCCCGAGTGCGGGCGCGAGTGGACCGTCGAACAGGTGCGAAGATCCTGGGAGAAGTGGTTGACATAATATGCAAGTCGTCGCACCCGAACGAATGAACCTGTTGAGTCACACGCATCATGTGCCCGCTCAGAAGAACCCGGCGCGTGACCTGCGCGCCCGTGACGAACTCCTCCTTGACCGATGACGAACCGGCAACACAGCAAAGCGGTCCCACGGCGAGCGGTCGTGCCACGGGTAATGCTCTCACTGACGTTTGAGCTAGTGTTCGTGCTGCTCGTAACTCTGGCGGCATCGATCGCCGCGCTCTGGATGTTTGCTCCGGCTGGGCATCCTTGGGTCTTGATCGCTGGGCTGACGGCGTTTTCCTTCTATGCACCTATACGGATGACGATCGCTGCAGTTCGGGCACGACGAAGACTTGACGCTCACGAGTGGATGCTCTGCCCGAAGTGCAACCACGATCTGCGTGGACTTGAGGATGACCCGTTGATCTGCCCCGAGTGCGGGCGCGAGTGGTCCACCAATCAGATTTGGACGTCATGGGAAATGAAAA
>Ga0210086_1000251_pt1 | contig 33808 bp, 25 predicted proteins | sample China_Galinas_PW_3_FD_184867 | JGI IMG/M metagenome (GOLD analysis project Ga0210086, IMG submission 184867) | Wetland microbial communities from San Francisco Bay, California, USA, that impact long-term carbon sequestration - China_Galinas_PWB_D2... | ecosystem: Environmental > Aquatic > Marine...
CCGGCCGCCGATGGAGCGGACGCCCAAGCGCCTGCCCAGCCGGCCGCCGCATCGGACGCCGACACGGGGGCTCCCAAGACCACCAAGCCCACCCGTCCGAGCTCGTGCGTCTCCTGCCACAGCAGCAAGGCGTGGTTCGCCGAGGAGCACATCAAAGAGATCGTCGAGAACTACGAGGGCGGTGTGCACGCCTCGGTCGGCATCGGCTGCGAGGACTGTCACGGCGGGAATCCCGATCCGGACGTCTCGAGCAGCGTCGACCAGGCCATGGACTCGAGCTACGGGCCCAATCCGTTCATCGGCGTGCCCCACCCGGAGGAGATCCCAGCCTTCTGCGGCCGCTGCCACTCGGATCCCGCCTACATGCGCCAGTACCAGCCCGACCCGCGGGTCGACCAGGTGCGCGAGTACCTGACCAGCCAGCACGGCCGGCTGCTCATCGGCAAGGGCGACACCAAGGTCGCCACCTGCGTGGACTGCCACGGCGTCCACGGCATCCTGGCGCCGACGGACCCCCAGGCTCCGGTCTACCCCACCAACGTGGCCAAGACCTGCAACAAGTGCCACGGCGACGCGGAGTACATGGCCGGCTACACCACCGAGTCCGGCGATCCGCTGCCGGTCGACCAGTACGCCCGCTGGCGTCAGAGCGTGCACGCGGCGGCGATGTTCGAGAAGGAGGACCTGACCGCGCCCACCTGCAACGACTGCCACGGCAATCACGGCGCGGCGCCCCCGGGCGTGGAGTCGGTCGCCTTCGTCTGCGGCCAGTGCCACGGCCGGGAGGCCGAGCTGTTCCGCAAGAGCCCGAAGCACGCCGGCTTCCAGAACCACAACTCCTACATCGAGGGGATGGGGCCGGGCGCCTGCGCGAACTGCCACTCAGACCCGGAGCCCCAGGCCACCTTCACAGGCATCACCGAGTTCTCCGAGTGCGCCACCTGCCACCAGAACCACTCGATCGTCCGCCCGTCGGTGGCCATGCTGGCGCCGCTGCCGGCGATTCCGTGCGAGTTCTGCCACGAGCAGGGTGGGCCGCTGGCCGGACCGGACGACGGCGTGACCGAGGCGACGGGATTGCCGGCCGAACCGAAACGGGTGCGCGAGCACTACGAGCAGGTGCGCGACGATCTCCTGGCCAAGGCTGACGAGCAGGGCATCGAAGGGACCGCTCTCTTCGACTGGATGGTCGACCAGGCCCTCCACAACGTCCCGGACCACCACCTGCCGGCCACGGCAGCCGCGGCGCAGACCGAAGAGGAGAGCGGCGGCGAGGGAGCGGAGGAAGCCCCCAGCGTACAGGCGGGCCTTCAACTCCCGTCCGACCTGCGGCCCGAGTTCGAGAACCTGTTCCACAAGTTCCGGATCGGCAAGACCACCTTCACCTTCCGCGATCCGACCAGCGGTGAAACGGTCCACGCACCGGTGCGCCGGTGCAGCGACTGCCACGCCAAGGAGCCGGCGTTGACCGACGTGGCGGCGGGCTGGAAGACGAGCGAGAGGTACCTGGAGGACATGCGCGACCTGACGTCCCTGACCGCCCGGGCGGAGCGCATCCTGCTGGCCGCCAAGCGTGGCGGTGTGCTGACGGAGAAGGCTTCGCTCGCGGTCGACCGGGCGGTCGACGCCCAGATCCAGCTCGAGGTCCTGGTGCACACGTTCGACGCCTCGGACGGCAGCCAGTTCGCCAAGCAGCACGAGGACGGGATCGCCCAGGCGCGGAGCGCGCTGGACGAGGCCCAGAGCGCGCTGGACGAGCTCAAGTACCGTCGGCACGGCCTCGGCATCTCGCTGGTGGTGATCCTGTTGGTTCTGGTCGGGCTGGGACTGAAGATCCGCCAGATCTCGGGGTAGCTGGATCGCCCCCCCCCATCCCCTCGATCCCCTTCCCACCCCTCGCGGGGGGGGAAGGGGACGCCCCCGCCCTTCGTGGCGGGTAGTCATCGGCGGGTTGGGAGGGGGCGCTTTACTGAGCGGACCGGGAGGGTGCCGGAGAGGCTTCCGGAGGGTTGGGGGTGCGCCCTACTGGGCGGACTGGGAGGGTGACGGGTTCCGGGTCAGGCGGGGCGCCAGGATGAGCGCTCCGCCGTAGACCGCGAGCGCCACGAACAGCTCGCCGGGGCGTCCGAGCCGGAGGTCTTCAGCGATCAGCTTGGCGGCACCCACGATCAGCACCGCGTAGACCAGCCAGCGCGCTTCGCGGAAGCGGTCGAAGCGGCTGATCCAGGCGAGAGCCAGGGCCAGGAGCGCCACGAACGCGGTCCGGACCGCGGCGACGAGCGCGGGCCCGGAGGGGCCGCCGGCCAGCCACGGCAGCACGACCACCAAGATCGCACCGCTCACGGCCCAGACCAGCGCCGCCAGCAACAACAGCTTCGGCACCCGTGCCGCGTGGCCCCAGAACGGGGAGTCGGCCGGGAGCCGCAGGCTGGCGGCCACCGCCAGCGCCACCAGCACCGCCACCGAGACCAGCGAGAGCGACGGCCATCCCTCACTCGGGTCGGTGGCGAAGGCGTAGCCCGCCTCCACCAGGAGGTTGGAGGAAACGGCGGCAAGGAGCGCGTAGACAAAGGCCTGGAGACCGAGGGTCACGGTGCGCCGGCGGCCGGACAGCCAGGCCGCGGCCACCGCCAGCACCGACCACGCGGCCGCCCGGCCGGCGGCTGGCAGGAGCAGACCGCAGGCACCGATGGCGAGCACCAGGCCCAGGCTACTCATCAGCAGGTAGGCCGGCCGGCGCTCCGGCCGACGCTCGATCAGGGGGTACGCGGCGCCGTAGCAGACAGCCGCGGCGACGGCGCTGGCGATCCCCAGGCCGAGCGGCACGGAGGCGTCCGTGATGCCGGCATCGGTGAGCGCGCCGGCGAGGCCCCACGCACCCCAGTAGCCGATCACCATCGCCGCCACGCCTTGGGCCAGGTCGAACCAGCGCGGCCGCCAGGGGCCGTCGCGATCGGTCAAGGCCCTGAGCACCTGGCTACCGGCCGAGCCGACAGCGAGCACCAGCAAGAGCCAAACCAGCCCCGGTCCCTTCGGTAGCTCCTCCGGCCGGCCGAACACCGCCTCGACCACGATCACCGCCAACGTCACGTCGGTCGCGAGCGCCGGCGTCCAGGGCAGGAAGCGCCAGGCAGGGGCGCCGCGGTGCCGGAAGAGCGGCGGCAGCGAGAGCCAGTCCGCAGCCACGGTCACCGCCACCAGCACGCCCAGGGCCGGCAGCACCTCCAGATCCGGCGACGCCATCAGCGCCCAGGCCGAGAAGACGGCCCCCAGGACGGCGATCCAGGCCACCGCCCGGAGGCGGCGCCACCAGGCGACTGCCAGGGCGCAGCCGGTGAAGAGTGCCACGCCGGCGGCACCGCCGGCGGCGCCGATGGCGCCGAAGCGGCCCGCGGCCTCCCACGCCAGCGGTTCGGAGATGAGAGCGAAGGACGCGCCGTGGAAGGCGGCGCTCCGGAGCCGTCCGGCCGCCGCCGCGCGATCCGCCCAGAGCAGCCAGACGAACGCGTAGGCGACGCCCAGCAGCAGACCGACGTGTGCCGGTACCGTGCCCCCTTCGGTCAGCGCCCGGATCAGGTACGCGCCCCCGAGGACCATCAGGGTCCGCCCGACCAGGGCGAGCCCGCTCCAGCCCGAGACGTCGGGCGCCGCGCCACCGATCGCCGCGCCGTCGCCTTCGAGCGGCGTGCCGCCCTCCTCGAAGGCCACGGCCGACGGGCCCGCACGGTACCCGAGGGCGCTCTCCAGAGACGCCACGCGCTCGGCGAGCCCTTCGACAGAGCGCGCAAGCTCCTCCACCTTCGCTTCGAGACGCGGTAATGGTCCGGTCACAACAACCTCGCGAATTTGCAACCATCTTAGTCACCGGGCGGGCGTTGCCAACCACCCTGATGGGTGGGGCGTTTTCTGGTCTGGCGGGTGGTTACAGGCTCCGGAGCGCGTGCAACACTTCCTTCCGGAGCGGCGGCCTCGGCCGCACTCCGACGACCAGACGAACGATTCGTCCTTTCTACGGAAATGAAAAGGACCGAAATGATGAAAAAAATCGCATCGATCACGCTCGCCGTGACGACCATCTTCGTCCTCGCAGCCCTGTTCTCCGCACCGTTGATGGCCCTTCTGATCCACTAGGGCGCGCCCCGAGCTCTCTCACCGCACCACCGAACCGACCCGCACCAATCGGCGCTCCCTTCTCGCCCGGCCCACGGCCGGAGCCCCGGGGGAGCACCATGCCGAGGCCTGCGCGAGGGGGTTTCATGAGCAAGGCCAAGATCCATCCCGGTCCTCTGGCGGCGGCCGCCGCCGCGGCGATGCTCGTCGGCTGGCTGGCGTCCGCGCCGGCCTTCGCCCAGATCGACTGTGCCGACTGCCATGACGAAGGGCCGTCCGACCAGTCGGTCCACGCGGGATTCGACTGCACCGACTGCCACAGCGACATCTCGGAGTACCCCCATCCTGAAAAGCTCGAGCTCGGCCCCGGCGTCTGCGCCCAGTGCCACGACGTCGGCGACACCCTGGCCCAGAGCGTGCACGGCGGCATGGTGGGCTGCCAGGACTGCCACGGCACCGCCCACGACATCCTCCCCCTGGACGACCTGGACTCCAAGATGTCGCCGGTCAAGCAGCCGGCCACCTGTGGCTCTTGCCATGAGACCGACGACGGGTTGATCACCGGCTACCTGGACAGCGTCCACGGGCGGGCCCTGCTGAAGGCGGGGCTGGTGACCGCGGCGCCGTCCTGTAGCGACTGCCACGGCTCCCACGACATCCTCGCGGTCGACGACCCGAAGGCGAAGGTCTCCCACCAGAATCTCCCGAACACCTGCGGCCGCTGCCACCAGGGCATCCTGGACGAGTGGAAGGGCAGCACCCACGGCGAAGTCTGGGAAGCCGGCTCCGACCAGGGGCCGGTGTGCGAGACCTGCCACTCGTCCCACTGGATCGAGCGCCCCGAGAGCCGCGCGGTGCGGCTGGAGTTCCCCGAGACCTGCGGCGAATGCCACAAGCAAAAGCACGGGTCCTACCGCGACAGCTTCCACGGCGAGGTGACCGACCTGGGCTTCGTCGCCGGCGCCATCTGCTCCGACTGCCACACGCCGCACAACAACCGGCCCGAGTCCGATCCCCAGTCGAGCATCAACCCGGCCCACCTGATGGCCACCTGCGGCCAGTGCCACAGCAACGTCAGCAAGGCGTTCCTGACGTTCGACCCGCACGCCGAACCCGAGAACCCGAACGACGGCAAGCTGCTCCACTGGATCTGGCTGTTCATGACCGTCCTGCTGATCGGCGTCTTCGGCTTCTTCGGCCTGCACACGGTGCTCTGGCTGCAGCGGGCGCTGGTCGCCCTGTCACGGGACGAGCTGAACGGCGAGCGCTCGAAGGAGGGGCCGTACGTGCGGCGGTTCCGCAAGAGCCAGATCCGCACCCACGCCGTGGTCATCACGACCTTCCTGGTGCTCGCGGCGACCGGACTGCCGCTCAAGTTCCATTACACTGACTGGGCTCAGACTCTGGTCTCGGTGTTCGGCGGTGTTGCAGTGACCCGTTTCCTTCACCGGACGGCGGCGATCCTCACCTTCGGCTACTTCCTCTTCCACGTCTCCAACTTGATCAAGCGCGCGGTGATCAACCGGGACAAGGGGATGCTCTACGGCTGGAGCTCCATGGTGCCGCGGCCGAAGGACTTCTTCGACCTGATCAACAACCTGCGCTACTTCCTGTACCTGCGGAAGCGCCCCACCTTCGACCGCTTCACCTACTGGGAAAAGTTCGACTACTTCGCGGTCTTCTGGGGCGTGGCCATCATCGGCCTCTCCGGCCTGATGCTCTGGTTCCCCGGTTTCTTCGGCGCGTTCCTCCCGGGCTGGATGCTCAATGCGGCCTTCCTCGTGCACAGCGACGAGGCGCTCCTGGCCACGGGGTTCATCTTCATCTTCCACTTCTTCCACACGCACATGCGGCCCGAGAGCTTCCCGCTCGATCCGGTCATCTTCACCGGCGGCATGCCGCTCGAGCGGTTCAAGGAGGAGCGCAAGGAGGAGTACCAGCGGTTGGTCGAGCGCGGCGAGTTGGAGCAGTACCTGATGGATCCGCCGGACCCGAGCCAGATGAAGACGATCCGGTTCTGGGGCTTCACGGCGGTGGCGGTCGGCCTGCTCCTGGCGCTCGGCATCCTGCTGGCGTTCCTCCAGCATTGAGGCGCCTCCGGGCGCCCTGACATCGAGAAATCGGCCGCGGTCCGTGGTCGAGCCGCGAGACGCACCCCCTGGGCGCCCCACGGCTCGACTACGGAGGGGCGCTGGGAGGCTCTCAGGGTTGCGAGCTTCAGCGCTTAGACGATAGGCTATGAGGCACTAGATCGAGCTGTCCAGGGGAGATTTCGAGAGAGGACGGGTGTAATGAGTGCGGACGAGCGACGAGGGCTCCTCGGGCGGCTTTTCAACTACGCGAACAACGGCATCACCATCGTCGGAATCGTCCTCACGACGGTTTCGGCGGTCTCCATCATCATCTTCCTGATCGGCGAGATGGGCGGGGGGTTCCGCAACCCCTACGTCGGCATCTTCGCCTACATGATCCTGCCCGCGTTCTTCGTCCTGGGCCTGATCATCCAGCCGATCGGCATGTGGTTTCGGCGGCGCAAGCTGGTCGCCCAGGGCGTCTCGCTGGCCGACCGCTCCCGGTACCCCCGGCTGGACTTCAACGACCCCCAGCTCCGCCGGGTGGCGAGCATCATCCTGCTGCTGACGGTGATCAACTCGATCATCTTCGGGGCGAGCTCCTACTTCGCCGTCCACGAGCTGGAAACGGTCGAGTTCTGCGGCACCGCCTGCCACCAGCTCATGCAGCCGGAGTACACGGCCTACCAGCAGTCGCCCCACTCCCGCGTGGCCTGCGTGCAGTGCCACATCGGCCCCGGCGCCTCCTGGTTCGTCCGGTCGAAGATCGACGGCCTGCGCCAGGTCTGGAAGACCGCCCTCGACACCTACGAGCGCCCGATCGCGACCCCCCTGCGCAACCTGCGCCCGGCCCGCGAGACCTGCGAGCAGTGCCACTGGCCGGCCAAGCACTACGGCGACAAAGTGAAGGTCTTCGCCCGCTTCGCCGAGGACGAGAAGAACACGCCGAGCTACAACGCCATGATCCTGAAGACCGGCGGCGGCAGCCTGGACATGGGCCGGCACGGCGGTATCCACTGGTGGCACATCTACTCCGACAACCGCATCCGGTACGTCTCGGAGAACGACGACCGGGAGAACATGATCTGGGTGGAGCTCACCCGCCCGGACGGTGAGCGCCGGGTCTACACCCGCGGCGACGACCTGCCGCCGGAGGACGAGCTCGAGCGCCGGGCGCGGGTGATGGACTGCATCGACTGCCACAACCGGCCGACCCACCTGTTCCAGGTACCGTCCAAGGCCCTCGACCAGGAAATGATGGGCCGGCCCGAGCTGGTCGATCTGCCTTTCTTCAAGCACCAGGCCCTCGAAGCGATCAAGCAGAAGTACCCGACGCACGACGAGGGCGTGGAAGCGGTGCGGGAAGCGATCCTGCGCTACTACCGCGACCAGCAGCCGGAGACCTGGCGCACCCGCCAGAGCGTGGTCGAGACCGCTGCCGACGTGGCGGCCCAGGTGTACGGGAGGAGCGTCTTCCCGGAGATGGACACCGACTGGACCACCCACCCGAACCACATCGGCCACGAAGACTCTCCGGGGTGCTGGCGCTGCCACGACGGCTCCATGGAGACGGCGGACGGCGAGCACGTCATCCCGATCGACTGCGAGACCTGTCACGTCTTCGTCGTCGAGGACAGCCCGACGCCGCCGACCGACGATCAACTGGTCCTCGGAGCGGGAGGCTGACGACCGATGGGCCGAACCGGTGCCCTGGCGCCACCCGGTGGGGCAGGAAACCCTTTCCCCCCACCGGGTACAACGGCCCACCCGAGCGGGTCTCTGCAGTGTCCGGAGCCCGCGCTACGCTTCGTTACGCAAATGACCAAGAGGGGCGCAAGAGCCCAAAGAAGCAACATCGAGAGGGAGGGAGGACACTTCAATGCACTCCACGAGCAATCGACCGGACGGCCCGGCTCCTCGGAGCCTGAACCGTACGGAACCTGTGCAACCGCCGCGCCCGACGCCGCGGCACTCCAATCGAGAGGTTGAATGAAATGCGACAGAAAAGTCTCTTGACACCACCGCTGGTGGCCGGGGCCTTCCTGTTCCTGCTGTTGGGCGTCGCCTCCATGGTCGCGGCGCAAGGAGAGGTCCCGGTTGCTTCCACCTGTGCCGACTGTCACGCGGACCGGGTGGAGAGCTTCGCCGATAATCCGCACTCGGTGCTCAACCAGGCCGACCACAACCTGTTCGGTGTCGAAGGTGCCTCGTGCGCCTCGTGCCACCAGGGCGCGGCCCATCACGTCGAAGAGGGCGGCGGCACCGATACCGGCATCCTGGCATTCGGCGACGACGTCGACCCGAAGGTCGCGAGCCAGGCATGCCTCCGGTGCCATACCAACACGCACCCACGGTTCTTCACCAGCGAGCACGCCCAGGCGGGCCTCGCCTGCACGACCTGCCACAAGATCCACCAGCCGGCCCACGGCGCGGTGGACCTGCTCAAGGCCGGCAGCGTGATGACCAGCGCCGACCCGGCGTCCAAGCTCGACCCGGCTTCACAGCTCTGCGCTTCGTGCCACAACGAGGTGCTGGCCAAGTTCCAGTTCAACGAGCGCCATCGCCTGCAAGAGGGTGTGCTCTCCTGCGTCACCTGCCACGATCCCCACGAGCGCGCGACCCGTGCGCGGCTGGGCGGCTTCAAGCACCAGCAGGTGTGCATGAAGTGCCACACCGACAAGGGTGGCCCGTTCGTCTACGAGCACGGCTCGTCGCGGGTCGAGGGCTGCACCGCCTGCCACGACCCCCACGGATCGCCCAACCGGCACATGCTGCTCTACCAGAACCTCGGGCAGCTCTGCTACTCGTGCCACATCGAGGTGCCGGGCTTCCACACCTCCGGCGCTCCGGACAACATCCGCTTCGGCCAGGACGCGAACTGCACCAACTGCCACTCGTCGATCCACGGCTCGAACTTCAACCCGTTCTTCCTCCAGTAAGCGAGGTCCACCATGAAACGAATTGCACGCAGCACGACGATCGTCCTGGTGCCGGCACTCGTCCTGGGGCTCGCGGTCCTGTTCGGCCCGAATGCCTCCGCCGAGGAAGACGGCACCTTCGACGGCCGCCTGGTCATCGGATACCGCAACGTCGACGTCAGCGGCCAGGACAACAAGTACCGCGAGGACATCAACCTGGACGAGGGCCCGCGGCTCGCGGACCTCGACTTCTCGCTCACGCCGGACGGCACCCTGCGGGACTTCGTCGACCGGATCCAGCTCAACGTCAACGATCTCGGAGGACAACCCTTCGAGAACATCCGCCTTGCGGTCGAGAAGTTCGGCCGCTTCGACTTCGAGTACAACCGGACCGAGTCCCAGTACTTCTACAACGACCAGCTCTTCCCGGAAGATCTGGTGAGCGAGCGCAACGGCCGGGCCGGCGACTTCCACACCTTCAACTTCCGGCGGGTCCGCGACCGGGCCAGCCTGAAGCTGGACCTGACCCCCCGGGCGAAGCTGAGCTTCGGCTTCGACCGCTACTCGAAGATCGGCCAAAGCACCACCACTCTCGACCTGCAGCGTGACGAGGTCGAGCTCGACAGGCCGCTCAACGAGAACCAGTACCAGTACAACGGCGGTTTCCAGTACGCCTGGGACAAGGTGACCGTGGTGCTCGACGAGCGCTACACCAAGTACGACAACGCCTACGAGATCTTCTCTCCCGGCCAGCAGGTCGGCAGCTCGGTCCTGGACTACTTCTTCCTCAACCAGCCGTACAACTTCAAGAGCTGGGACCACACGGTCCGCATCGTGGCAACGCCGGTCGACCGGTTCACCATCCGCGCCTCCGGCACGGTGCAGAACCTGGACATGGACCTGTCGTCCAGCGAGCGGGCCGGCGGCGTCGGCTTCACCGGCAGCCCGTACACCACGGACGCCACCGGGAACGGCGCGATCAGCCGTGACACCGACCTGTACGACCTGGACCTGACCTACGTGCTCACCGACCAGTGGGCCCTGGTGGGCAGCTACTACTACCGCAACCTCGACCAGACCGGCGACCTCATCATCGACGGCACGCCGAACCGGGGCCATTGGGAGATCACGACCGACGGCATCGAGGCCGGCGTCCAGTGGAGCGGCCCGAACCACTTCACCGTCACGGTGGGCGGACGGACCGAGAGCCGGGACGTCAAGCGCACCGTCGTCGAGGAGGGTGCCCCCGAGGAAACCGAGACGCCCCCGTCGACCAACAACGACGGGTTCTACGGCACCATCGGCTGGAAGCCGGTCAAGGGCCTCGACCTGACCCTCGACTACGAGGACAGCTCGATCGACGATCCGTTCACCCGCATCTCGGCCACCGACCGGACGCGGACCCGCTTCACCGGCCGGTACCGCCTGGACAACGGGTTCTGGTTCTCCGGTACCTACCAGAAGAGCGAGTACAAGAACAGCAAGTCCAGCTGGGACGGGAACCACGAGTACTACACGGGCAAGGTCGGGTACCAGAACGACCGCCTGAACGCCCAGGTGGGGTACTCGGTCGTCCAGATCGACCAGTCGATCCTGAGCAATACCAACGACGTCGCGATGTTCAACATCAACTACGGGGTGGACTCGGACTTCGTGGAAGGGCTGCTGCGCTACCGCGTGACCGAGGCCCTGTGGCTGGGTGGCCAGCTGCGTCTCTACGACAACACCGGGACCTTCGGCATCAAGCGCGACGACTACCAGCTCTACGGTGAGTACCACTTCACCCAGGGCTACCTGTTCCGCGTCGGTTACCAGAGCGTCGATTACAACGAGAAGGCGTACAACTTCGACGACTACAACGCCGACATCTACGACTTCGGGGTCGGATTCACCTGGTAAGCCCCCAGGGCTCCGGGGCGCCGCGAGGCCACCCCCGGAGCCCAGCTCCGATCCCGACATCACGCCGGGTGGGCCCCTCGGGGCTCCCCGGCGTTCTTCATTTGGGAGTGAAGCTGCACTGGTGGACGAGCGTTGCGCGGGTGGAGCGGGTCGGGAGGCCCCGCAGGAGGGCGTTGAGGGGCGCGCTCGCGAGAGCGCCCGAACAGCCTGGGCAGTCCGGCGCGACCCGAACCGAGCCATGCGTTGAGCTCCCAGCCGTCGTGTTCGCATGGCGTCCCGGAGGCCCGGGCCTCCCGACCCGCTCCCAGCAGACTCCCCGCCCCCGCCCGGCGCCTTGACACCCTTCCCCGCCGGGCGCCACAATCGCCGGCGATGTCCGACGGCCTGACCACCCTCACCCTGCACGTCAACGGCGAAGACCATCCGGTGGTCTTCCCCAGCCACCACACGCTGCTCGAGGTCCTCCGCGAGGAGTGTGGCCTCACCGGCACGAAGCACGGCTGCGAGCTCGGCGAGTGCGGCACCTGCACGGTGCTCGTCGACGGCAAGCCGGTCCTCTCCTGCCTGGTCCTGGCCGCCGAGATGGCCGGCCGCTCGATCGAGACGGTCGAAGGCCTCCAGCAGGGCAATCGGCTGCACCCCCTCCAGGCCGCCTTCGCCGACCTGGGCGCCGCCCAGTGCGGCTACTGCACGCCCGGCATCCTGATGGCCGCCAAGGCGCTGCTCGGAAAGAATCCCGCGCCGAGCCGGGAAGAAATCCGCGCTGCTCTGGCCGGCAACCTCTGCCGCTGCACCGGCTACCTGAAGATCCTCGAAGCGATCGAGGGCGCCGCGGCGATCCTCCGCGGCGAGGAGTGGCAGCCGGCCCACGAGACCCTGTACGGAGCCCCCGAGCCCGGCCGCTGAGGCGCGCCGCAATGACCGGTCGGAAGGGGTTCCCGCGGACCCTGTCCGACACCTCTACGGACACTCCCGCGCGCCGTCGCGACACCGTCTCCCCGCTCCACACACGACGCCAGCTCCCGTTCAGGCTCTCCGGCCTGGCATGCGACGTGCTGCAGAAGGTGGCCGGAGGTTGACCATGATTTCGAAATCCACTCCGATCCTCTCGATCTTCCTCGCTCTCCTGGCACCGGCCGTCGCCGGCGCCGCGGGCGGCTCGGTCGACGTCCGGATTCTCGACCGTCCGATCACCGACCTGGGCGCCTACGCGACCGCTCTCACCACCACCCCGTCCCAGGTCACCACCGGATCGCTCCGCGCGGTCATGAACACCGCGGACCACGACCTCACCGGCGTCGGCACCAAGGCGAATGGCGCCTCCGACGTGCTGCTGGTCCCCTACTTCGAGGTCGACCGCACGAGCGCCGAGGGCGCCACGACTCTCCTGGCCGTGCGCAACGAAACCGACTCCCACGTGCCGGTCAGAATCCTCTACGTCTCCGCGCTCGGCGGCACCGTCCAGACCGAGCAGAACGTCTGGCTCGCCCCGGACGCGACCCAGACCATCAACCTGCGGGACGTGCCGGGCCTGTCCGTCGACCCGGACGGCGTCTCCCGCGGGCTGGTGGTGCTCGGCACCATCGGCGCGCATCCCACCGGCAGCGCCTCGCTCTCCGGGGACTTCTTCTTCATCGACCCGGCGACCGACTACTCCACCGGCAGCACGCTGCTCGACATGTCGTTCGATTCGCCCAAGAACGAGCTCTGCCGGGCCTGGAGCACCCGCTTCTTCCGGAGCGAGCAGATCTCCACCACGTCGAGCTTCCGCTTCGTGGTCGACATCCCGTCCGGCAGCGCCTCGTTCGATTCTCCGACGGCGATCGGCACGGTCTACGACGAGGCAGGCAAAGCCCTCCGCTCGTTCGAGATCCGCACCGACCTGAACAGCTTCCAGCTCACCAGCGCCGACCTGGTGCCGGAGGGGACGCCCTTCGGCTCTCTGTCGATCCGGTTCGTCGGCACCGACGGCGCGGTCCTGGCCGAGCACAGCGGATTCCACCGCCTGTCGGTGGCGCTGCGCGGGGCGTGCCTCGATCAGTAGCTGGATCTCCCCCGATCCCCGAGAGGTCCCTTTCCCCAGTGACCAGAACGCCCAACGAAAGTCGGCCTGGCAGGGGGAGAGGGACGCCCCGGCCCGGTCTTGCGCTTTCGCTGCGGCGCGTCTACGCCTCCGGTACAATCGCCGACCGGAGGAACGATGGCAGAACCGGTCGAAAAGAAGAGCCCTGAGACGCGTCCCGGCGAGGGGATCCGCGAAGCGAAGAACATCGTCGGCAAGCCGTTCCGGCGGGTCGACGGCCGGGCCAAGGTCACCGGCGCCACCCGTTTCGCCGACGACCTGTCCTTCCCCCGCATGGTTTTCATGCGGCTGGTCCGCTCCACGGTCCCCCACGGCCGGATCACCGACATCGACCTGTCCGCGGCCGAAGCGGTCCCCGGCGTCCTCGGCTTCCTGACCGGCAAGGACCTGCCCAACCCGTTCGGCATCCTGCCCGTTTCCCAGGACGAGCACGCGCTCTGCCCGGAGACGGTGCGTTTCGTCGGCGACCCGGTGGTCGCGGTCGCCGCCACCACCGAGGACGCCGCCTGGGAAGCGGCGCTCGCGGTCAAGGTGGCGATCGAGCCGCTCGCCACCATCGCCTCGGTCGACGAGGCGATCGAGACGCCGGAGCCCCGGATCCACGACTACGGCGACCGCGGGAACCTCCACAAGACGGTCTCCATGGAGTTCGGCGACGTCGAGGCCGGCCTGGCCGCGGCCGACCTGGTGCTCGAAGACACCGCCTTCTATGAGGGCAACACCCACCTGCCCATGGAGCAGCACGCGACCGTCGCCGTGCCGGAGGACGAAGGACGGGTGACGGTCTACTCCTCCACCCAGACGCCCCACTACCTCCACCGGGCCCTGGCCAAGGTGCTGGAGCTCCCCACCTCGCGGGTGCGGGTGGTGGCGGCGCCGGTCGGCGGCGGCTTCGGCGGCAAGAGCGATCCGTTCAACCACGAGATCGCCGCCGCCGCGATGGCGCTCAAGCTCGGCCGTCCGGTCAAGGTGACGCTGACCCGCGAGGAGGTCTTCTACTGCCACCGGGGCCGCCACCCGGTGCTGATGCACGTCAAGACCGGCTTCAAGAAGGACGGCTCGATGACCGCCCAGCACCTGAAGACCGCCCTGGACGGTGGCGCGTACGGCTCCTACGGCGTCGCCTCGACCTACTACACGGGCGCCCTCCAGACGGTCACCTACGACCTGCCGGCCTACCGCTTCGACGGCCTGCGCGCGTTCACCAACAAGGCGCCGTGCGGCCCCAAGCGGGGGCACGGGACGCCCCAGCCCCGGTTCGCCTTCGAGATCCACCTGGACAAGGCGGCCCACGCCCTGGGGATTGACCCGGCGGACCTCCGTCTGCGCAACCTCGCCCCGCCGGACTCGGTCACCGCCAACTGGCTGAAGATCGGCTCCATGGGCCTGGGCCGTTGCATCGAGGCGGTGGTCGAGGGCTCCGGCTGGCGGGAGCGCTACGGCAAGCTGCCCGAGGGCCGCGGGCTGGGGCTCGCTTGTGGCTCGTATCTCTCCGGCGCCGGGCTGCCCATCTACTGGAACCACATGCCCCAATCCGGCGTGCTGCTCAAGCTCGACCGCTCCGGCGGGGTGGCCGTCTTCTGCGGCGAGTCGGAGATCGGCCAGGGCTCGGACTCGGTCCTCGCCGCCGTGGTCGCCGAGGTCCTGGGGATCGATCTCGCCGACATCCGCCTGTGCGTCGCCGACACGGACCTGACCCCGGTCGACCTGGGGAGCTACTCCTCCCGGGTGACTCTCATGGTCGGCAACGCGGCGCTCCAGGCGGCCGACCGGGCGCGGGACCTGATCGCCCGCGCCGTGGCCGAGAAGCTGGAGGTCCCCAAGGGCCGCCTGGTGTTCGCCGACCGGCGGGTGTTCGACGCCGAGGACCCGGAGACCGGGGTCTCGTTCGAGGAGGCGGTGATCGCCGCGGAGGCGATGTTCGGAACGCTGGGAACCACCGGCTCTTACATCCCGCCCCGCTCCCCCGGCCGCTACCGGGGCGCCGGCGTCGGCCCGTCACCGACCTACTCCTACTCGGCGGCGGTCGTCGAGACCACGGTCGACCCGGCGACCGGCCTGTTCACCGTCGAGAAGGTGTGGATCGCCCACGACGTGGGCAAGTGCATCAACCCGGCCCTGGTCATGGGCCAGATCGAGGGCGGCGTCTACATGGGGCTCGGCGAGGCGCTGATGGAGGAGCAGGTCTACCGCCGGCTCCCCAAGCACCTCTCCGGTGCCCTGGTCCACCGCCACCCGTCGCTCCTCGAGTACAAGAGCCCGACCTTCGAGGAGATGCCGGAGGTGACGAGCTACATCGTCGAGGACCCGGACCCGGAGGGCCCGTTCGGCGCCAAGGAGGTGGGCCAGGGGCCGCTGCTGCCGATCATGCCGGCGGTGGCCAACTCGATCTTCGACGCGGTCGGCGTGCGGGTCGACCAGGTGCCGATCCACCCGCACATGATTACCAAGGCGCTCGAAGCCAAGGCGAAGGGCGAGGAGCCCCGCTTCGGACCGGCCGCCTTCCCGGAGGTCGATTTCGGCGAGACCCTGGTGGTCCCGACCCCGGCCGACGGTGGCGACGGCCGGGCGATCAACGACTACAAGCACCGCCTGCGCGGCGGCATGCGCTCCTCCTCCGGTACGATGATGGAGCGCGACGAGGCGCTCAAGAAGAAGGACATCGCGTCCCTGACCACCAAGTGAGCCGGCCCCCGGCCCGGTCCTCGACCTGAGCCCCGGCCTGAGCCCCGACTGAACCCCATCCAAGCCAGACCCCACCGCCGACCCCCGAGGAGATCCCCCGCGACATGCTCCGTCTTCCCCGCTTCACGTTCCGCCCCGCGAAGAGCCTCGACGAGGCCGCCTCGATCCTCGCCACCGAGGGCGCCGGCGAATCGCCGGAGCGGGTGCGCCCGGTGGCGGGCGGCACCGATCTCTGGCCCAACATGAAGCGCCGGCACCAGACGGCGGAGGTGGTCGTCGGCCTGGGCACCATCCCCGGTCTCGCCGCGATCCACGCCGACGGGCCGGAGAGCGAAGTTCGCCTGGGGGCCACCGCCACCCTGACCGACGTCGCCGAGCACCCGGCGATCCGCGCGCGCTACCCCGCGCTGGCGGAGGCGGTCGAATCGATCTCGTCGCCGCCGCTGCGCAACATGGGCACGATCGGCGGCAACGTCTGCGTCGACACCCGCTGCACCTACTACAACCAGACGGAGGAGTGGCGGCGCTCGATCGACTACTGCATGAAGGAGTGCGGCGAAACCTGCTGGGTGGCACCGAGCTCGCCCCGCTGCTGGGCCCATTCGGCCAGCGACTCGGCGCCCATGCTGGCCGCCCTGGGCGCCCGCGTCCGGCTGGTGTCGAGCGACGGCGAGCGCACCGTGGCGATCGAGGACCTCTACCGGGACGACGGCATCGACTACCTGACCAAGCGGCCCGACGAGCTGGTGGCCGAGATCCTGGTGCCGGCCGAGTCGAGCCGCGATCACCTGGTGAGCTCGTTCCACAAGCTCCGGCGCCGGGGCTCGATCGATTTCGCCGTCCTCTCGGTCGCGGCCGCCCTCCGCCTGGCCGGCGACGGCACGGTGGAGGACGCCCGGATCTTCCTGGGTGCAGTGTCGTCCCGGCCGCTCCCGGCCGACAAGGCGGCGGCCGCGCTGACGGGCAAGAAGCTCACCGACGAGACCATCGCCGCGGCCGCCAAGCTGGCCCGCCGCGGCGCCACGCCGATGGACAACACCGACTTCCAGGCCCAGTGGCGCGGATCGGTGGTGCCCGTCTACGTCGAGCGGGCGCTCCGCTCGTGCGCCGGCCTGGCCACGGACCGTCCGGCGCCGAACCGCTGATCGCTCCCAGGAGGCCGCGGGAGCGGAACCTCAGCCCTACGGCGCGCCTGGGACCACCGGGAACCCGAAGCGGTCGAAGAGCCCCGGGAGCTCGTCGAAACCCGGACGGGCGCCCGGGAGCTCGTAGTACCGGAGCCGGTCGGTAGACTCCTGCTCGATCCAGACCTCGATCCGCGAGGTGGAGAACTTCACCAGCGTCGGCCACAGCCAGCCGTTCGGCTTGGGGCCCACGATCCGCACGAAGAGCTCGGCCCGCCCCGGCAAGGCACCCGAGAAGCAAACGGTCTCGGGGATGCACGACGGCTGCTCGGTCCCCGGAATGGTGACGCCGCCGCCCTGGTCGATCCGGGTCTTGATGCGGAAGCCTGGCAGGGCGGGGTCTTCGACCCAGGGAACGTCATCGGGCGGCAGCGGCTCTCCCGCGCCGGGGCTCTCGTCGAGCCGGTAGTTGCCGAGGGCGGTCGCGGCATAGAGCCCGCCGGGGCCTGAGGAGAGCTCGTTCACCTCGAGGGACCCCAAGCCTGTCCGGACCGGGACCCAGGAGTCGCCACCGTCCGCGCTGCGGTAGACGCCGCGCCCGTCGGTCGCCGCCCAGAGCGTCGTCGATCCGGCGCCGGGCCGGATCGACAGGTCGACGATACGGACCGCGGGGAGCTCCCCAGAGGTGACGGACCAGGTCGCGCCGCCGTCGAGGCTCCGCACGATCTCGCCCGGACGAAACGACCCGCGGTTCCAGACGCCGAAGATGTGGTCGGGGCGGCCCGGATCGACCTGCAGCGTGCTGACGTAGCCGTCCGGAAGGCCCGTGTCCACGCAGTTCCAGGTAGACCCGGCGTCGTTGGAGCGGCACACCCGCACCGCGTTGTCCGGCCCCTCGAACGTCGCGGTTCCGAGGTAGAGAACGTCGGTGTCGGTCGGGTCGACGGCGAGCGAGAAGACCGTGTCGTCGCCCCCTTCGAAGAGCGGCGACCAGGTCTCCCCTCCGTTCCTGGTGCCGAACAGCGCGGAGACGTCCCAGCCGTACAGCCTCTCGGAGTCCTGCGGGTCGATCACGAGCGCGAGGAGTCCATCGGAAGAGTCGAGCCCGTCCGCCTTTTCCTCCCAGGTCAGGCCGCCGTCGGTGCTCTTGTACGGGTTCCCGCCCAGGGCGTAGAGCGTCTGGGGCGCGTTGGGGTCGACGACCAGGTCCAGAGCCCCGCCGGGGGAAACCGGCAGCGTGCGAGCGAACGGGCGCCAGGTGGCGCCGCCATCGGTGGTCCAGAGGAGATCCGGTGGGTAGGTCGCGGTGAAGAGAATGTCCGGGTCGCTCGGGTGCGGTGTGACGAAGCGCGAGTAGGCGGGCAGCCGGGGCCGGCGCGAGCGCCAGGCGGTACCGGGAGGGGACGGGGAGAGGTAAGGGCCCGGCGCAGCCAGCACGCTCGAGGGGTCTTCCGGCGGGAAGGCGAAGTCCCGTGGAGCGGGCTGATCGTCCGGCCATTCGCCCACCGGCTCCCAGTGGTCCCCGCCGTCGATCGTCCGGTACACACCGCGTGGCGGGAGGCCATCGGAGCTGTCCAGGCTGACGTAGAGGGTGGATGGCTCGGAGGGTCTTGTCGCCAAACCTCGCAGCGAGAAGTAGCGGTGCTCGTTGTCGATCGGGAGACCGTTGTCCGCCCGCGTCCACGTGGCGCCGCCGTCCATGCTCCGGATGATCTCCCCCGGCTCCCCGACGACGTACACCGCCCCCGACCCGCCTGGGATCACGGTGACGGTCGTCGGAAACACGTTGAATCCAAGCGCCGTCTCGATGTCCAATCGTTCCCAGCTCGCACCACCGTCCTGGCTCTTGAAGGCAAAGGGGTTCAAGTCGTGGAGGGTCTCGCTCTTGCCCACGGCATAGAGCGTGTCCGGGTCCGTGGGGTCGATGGCGAGGTCGTACACGGAGTCCGCCTTCGGCGGCGCCGGACCCGTGGCGGTCCAGGAGTCGCCGCCATCCTCGCTCACGAAGATCCAGTCACCGGTCGCCAGGAAGAGCTTCGACGGTTGGTTGGGAGCCACCTCGAGGTCGCTCGGCTTGGGGAACGAGCCCAGACCTCGATTCGCCGCCGGATGCCAGTGAGCGCCGTCGTCGAAGCTGCGAAAGACGCCGATCCCGAAGACCGTGGCGTACAGGGAGCCCGGCCGATCGGGGTCCGCGAGCAGTTGCAGGGGGCGGATATCGCCCATCGTCACCTCCCGCAGTCCCTCACCGCCGAGCTGCCAGGTGGCGCCCCCGTCCTGGCTGCGGAGCACACCTACGTCGGAGAGCGCGTAAAGCTCCTGCCCGCCGCCGGCACCGATCTCGACCTGTTGCACCGACCGGTCGACGATCGGGCCGAGCGATACCCACTGCTCGGCACCAGAGGGGCCGGCGACCAGGAGAAGGGAGGCGACGAGGGTGATGGCAGCAGTGAAGGATCGGATGATGGGCTCCAGGAGAGTGCGTCGAGAAAATGTCTATGTAGCATACGCCGACTGTCGCACTCCGTCAACCACTGATTTTCTCGCCGTCACGAGCCTCAGCTCTGCACCGGCTCGGAGCACCGCGAGACCTACCGCGCCTGCAGCAGGGGACCGAGCCGTTCGCTCTCGGGGTACGGAAAGAAATCGATCACCTCGCCCCGGCGGTTGAGCTCCTGGCGCTCGCGCCAGAAGTCGACCTCCAGGAGGTCGGCGTGGTGCTCGTAGAAGACCTCTCGGTCGCGACCCTGGAACTCGAGGAAGCGCTCGAACTCCTCCGGAAAGATGTCGTTCTCGCCGACCGAGAACCAGGGCTGGTCGGCCATCGCGTCGGACGAGTCCCGCGGTGCCGGAATGCGCCGGAAGTTGCAGTCCGCGAGCGAGGCCAGCTCGTCGTAGTCGTAGAACACTACCCGCCCGTGGCGGGTGACACCGAAGTTCTTGAGCAGCAGGTCGCCGGGGAAGATGTCGGCCGCGGCCAGGTCCTTGAGCGTGCCGCCCCAGTCGATCACCGCCGCCTCCCGCTCCGCGGCCGATGCGTGCTGCATGTAGAGGTCGAGCGGCTCGACCCGGCGGCCGACGTAGGCGTGGCGCACGATCACCCGGTCGTCGTCCACCCGCACCGTCTGCCCCGCCTCGTGGAGCAACTCGGCCAGCAGGTCGTCCGAGAAGCGTGCCCGCGGGAACGTCAGGTAGTCGAACTCCTGGAAGTCGACCAGCCGGCCGACCCGGTCGTGGAACAGGACCTGGCGGTACTTGTCCCGGATGCGCTCGCGGGTGGTGCTCTTCTCCGGCGGGAACGAATCCTTGATCACCTTGAAGACGAACTCGTACTCGGGCAGATGGAAGACGGACATGACCAGGCCGCGCTCCCCCGGAGCGATCACGAAGTGGTCCTCGCTCTCCGCGATCACGCTCGAGAGATCGGAGTAGAACTCGCTCTTGCCGTGCTTGTGGTAGCCGAGGGAGATGTAGAGCTCGGCGATCCGCTTGCGTGGCAGCAACGAGTGGAGGAAGCCGATCACCTCGCGCGGGCTCTCGACCTCGGCGTGGAAGTACCAGCGGGCGAAGCTGAACAGGACCGACACCAGGTCCTCTGAGGTCAGCACGGCGTCGACCCGGAGGCCGTCGTCCTCGTTGAGCAGCGCCAGGACCACCGGCAGCGTGTTCGAGCCCCGGCGCGCGCGGGCCACCAGGTAGGCGGCCTTGTTGCGGAAGAAGAGCGGGGCGAGCACGTCGAGCGCCTCGATCTCCGGCCGGCCGAGGTCGCGGACCAGCGCCGCCTCCACCCGCTGGGCGACCCGGGCCGCGTCCCCCGCCAGGTCCCGGAACGGCACCCGCAAGCCGGCGTCGCGCAGCACCTTGGCGACGACCGTCGCGTCCAGGCGATGGACCCCGTACATGCGCGCGCTGGCCATCTCCCAGCCCAGAAACGGCAGCGGGAAGTCGCGTGACAGGTAGTCGATCCCCGGAGCCAGCCCCAGGTGGGGGACCAGGCGCCGGCTGACCGAGTTGAAGAAGGTCTGGGCGAGCTCGAAGTCGTTGCGTCCGAGGATGACCTCGGTGTACGCGTCCTTGATCGCGCACAGGGTCTCCGGCTCGCACACCGCCGGACCGACCACGGAGCGGAGCGAGCCGACCGTGTCGCCGACGCAGCGCTCGTAGAGGTTCAGCCGCTCCACGGTATCCCGGCGGATGCCCTGCCACTCGCGCCGCTCGAAGCGGTCTCGCGCCCGGCGGGTCACGCCGCGGTAGCGCTGATGGTAGTCGTCGAACCCGTGGGCCAGCACGTCGGCGGCCTGCGCGGCGCTCCCCCGCATGGAGGCACCCTACCACCGGGACCGGCTGGAGGCGCCGCCCGGTGGGAGGGGGTGACCGGCGTAGAATCGGACCGCGCGGTACCGCGCAACCCTCGGACCAACCAGGAGGAGACACCATGCACCGCCGATCGAAGAAGCCCTCCCGCCGGACCCCCTTCGCGTGGGCCATGGCCCTGGCCCTGATCACCTGCGCCGCCGTCCCAGCGTTCGCCGAGCCCACCCGGATCGACGTCCGGGTGATCGCCCAGGGGGCGAAGTTCATCGGCACCTCCATGGGCGGTGTCTCGATCACCATCGCCGACGCCGACACCGGCGAGCTGCTCGCCACCGGCACGACCAGCGGGTCGACCGGCGACACCGCCCGGATCATGAAGGAGAGCCACGTGCGGCCGCGGGTGCTCTCGACCGAGGGCGCAGCGGTCTTCTCCACCACCCTCGATCTCGAGCGGCCCCGGCACATCCGCGTCACCGCCCTCGGCCCCCTGGCCCAGCGCCAGGCCGCCAACGAGGTCTCCGTCACCCAGTGGGTGGTGCCGGGCAAGGACGTGGACGGAGGCGATGGCATCCTGATCGAGATGCCGGGGTTCGTCGTCGACGTGCTCGCGCCGCCCTCCCACAGCGACCTGGAAGAGGGCCCGGTACGGCTCGCGGCGAACGTGACGATGATGTGCGGCTGCCCGATCACGCCGGGCGGGTTGTGGGACGCCGACAAGTTCGAGGTCGCGGCGATCTTCTACCGCGACGGCAAAGAGATCGCCACCGTGCCGCTCGCCTATGCCGGCACCGCCAGCCAGTTCGCGGTCGAGTGGACACCACCGGAACCGGGAACTTATGAGGCGCTGGTCTACGCCTACGATCCGTCGAGCGGCAATACGGGGATCGATCAGGCGACATTCGTCGTGAAATCACGGAAACCATAATCCTGAGAGTGCAGTAGAGTCGGGCCATGACAGCCGATTCCCAGGCAGAAGCCAAGACGCTCCGCGTCGGCCTGATCACCTCACCCCACCACCTCGATCCGCGCGACGCCCAGGACTTCGTCAGCGCGTTCGTCGTGGCGCAGATCTACGAGACCCCCTACGCGGCACCGGTCGGCACCGAGGCGCCCGAGCCGCTGCTGTTCGGCGAACCGCTCCGCGCGGAGTCCGCCGGCGGCGAGGCCCGGGCGTTCTCGGCCAGGGTGCGCGACGGAGTGACCTTTTCCGACGGCACCGCCATGACCGCCGACCGGGTCGCCGAGAGCCTCGCCGGCTCGCGCCTGTTCTGCGAGCACGCGGAGGCCGAAAGCCACGGTGACCGGGTGCTGTTCCGGCTCAAGCACCCCAACGCGCGGTTCGACCTGGCGCTGACCCAGCGCTACTCCAGCGTCGTCCTCGAGCGCGGTGGCGCCCTGCTCGGGACCGGCCCGTACCTGCCGGCTTCCGACTCGCGCCCGGGGCGGATCCGCCTGGTGCGCAACCCGGCCTACCGCCAGAAGGTGGACCTCGACGAGATCGTCTTCACCACCTATCCGGTGGACGCGGACGGCCGGCCGCAGGGCCTGGTGGACGCCCTGGCCAACGGTGAGATCGACTTCACCAGCGTGCTCTCCCGCGAGGACATGGGGACGGTGCGCGGCATGCGCAAATGGCTCGAGCCGGGAAGCTCGACCGCGATCCTCTATTTCAACACCGAACACGAAGCGCTCCAGGACCCGCGGCTGCGGCGCGCCCTCGCCATGGCCGTCGACCGGTCCGCGGCGACCCGCACCACCTACCCGAACCCGCTGACCTTCACCGCCACCAGCCTGCTGCCGCCTCTCATGGGCCGCTGGCAGGACGGCATCAGCCACGACCCGGACCGGGCGAAGGAGCTGCTCCAGGAGCCGGGCGTGCCCCACCCGGAGCGGCTGTCGCTGCTGCTGATCTACGGGCCTCGGCCCTACTTGCCCAACCCCCGGGCGGTGGCAGACGCCCTCGCCGAGCAGATCGGCGCCCTCGGCATCGCGGTCGACGTGGTCCAGGCGGCGACGAGCGAGCAGTACTACTCGACCATCGCCCGCGGCGACTACGACATGGTCCTGTCCGGCTGGATCGCCGACACGCCGGACCCGGCGGACTTTCTGGAGGCGGTGCTCTCGCCGGAGGCGGTGCCGTCGCCCCGGCGGCCGATCGTGGTCCACGCCAACCTGGCCCGCTGGGCGAACGGCGCCATGACCGAGGCCTTGCACCGGTTCCGAGCCGAGTCGAGCACCGCGGCCCGGGACGAGATCCGCGATCTGGTGAGCCGGGAGGTGCCAATCCTGCCGATCATGTACGGCCCGACGACGTACGTTTACACGCCGCGGCTCCAGGGCTTCGTGCCGAGCCCGCTCGGGGTGCCGCTGCTCTATCGCGCGAAGCTGGACTAGACCGAAGAGCGGTTCGTCACCGCCGGGGTCCGGACGCACTCGGGCGCCCGGGAGAGCCGGTTCCTGAGGCGAGCGCGGAGACGCCGGAGCACCACCGTGTGCCCCAGGTAGCCCACCAGCCAGAGCGCAGAGGCCGCCAGGTGGACCGCGACCCAGGCGGTGCGCCAACCGTCGGCGACCGTGGTCTGGATCAGGTAGCCGGAGACGACCATCGGCGCGGCCGTCAGCAGCATGGAGGCCCCCGACCGGCGCCCGGAGCGCACGCCGCGGCGCCAGTGCTTCCAGACGTGCTCGCGCCAGATGATGCCGACCCCGAAGACCAGGAGCGGTGCCGCCAGCACGTGGAGGTGCTGGACCTGGGGCTGGAGCGGGTGGTTGACCACCGCGTAGGGGTCGGACGGCTCGAGCCAGTACTTCATCCACGCGTAGACCAGCCCGGTGCCGCCCACCAGCAGGGTGGCGGCGTGGACGATCCACTGCTCCCATCGACCCATCGGCTCACTCCCCGGCCGGTCCGGCGCCGTCTGTCGGTTCGTCGATCACCCGGTGGATCGCCAGCACCCTGCGCACCGCGGCGGTGGTCGCCCGCGCCGTCAGGGTCGCCCCGGTGACCTGCCGGATGTCCCGCTTGAGGTCGAGCTCCGGCGACAGCGGGTGGCCGAGGAACTGCTCGTACCAGAGCCCCCGGGGCATGTATTCGGGCGGTTCCTTGAACGAGAGCACCTCGATCCGCGCCACGGTCCCGTCCGGTGCGACGACGACCATCAGAGTCTCCGGCAGGGTCCGCACCCGGTGGGTGTCGAAGTAGGCGGTCCCGCCGGGGGCACCGTCGCAGGTCGCCCGGTACGGGTGGACCAGGGCGCTTTCGACCTCTCGGCCGGCCAGCTCCGAGGCCCGCGCAACCTGCTGTTTGGTGAGGAAGACCGTCCCTCGGTCCACGGTGCAGTCCGGGAACGCCAGATGGAGGGCCTCGTCGACGGTCAGCAGCACGCGGGCGGCGGCCGGGGCCGCGGCGCCCGGCCCGAAGGCCAGGACGCCGAGGACCGCGACCGCCGTCAGCAGCCGGGCGCCCGACCGACCCGATCGGGTCGATCGGGCCGATCGAGCGCTCACCATCAGCGCCTCAGAAGATGTAGCCCAGCGCCACATTGAACTGGTCGAGGCCGGTGCCGGCCCCGTTGTCGTAGTCCTGGTAGTCGGCCTTCAAGACCGCCTGAGGGAACGGTTTCCAGGCGAGGCCGAGGGTCAAGCTCTCCCGGTCGTTGGCCGGGTTTCGCGAGTAACCGTCCGGCACCGAGCGCTGGGTGTCGAGCTGCTCCCAGCGCACGTAGGGGATCAGCTCCTGGCTCGAGCCCCGGTGGCTGAGCACGTCGTAGCCCACCTGGGCGTACCAGCCGGAGAGCTCGTCTCCGATCGACGCCAAGCCGGTGAGATCGAGGGCGCGGTTGAGCGCCGCGACGTCGTCCAGGTCCGCCCGGGCGCCGAGGAAGCGAAGCTCCAGCCCCCGCCAGCGCCACTCGGCGTGGCCCTCGTAGATGGTCGTCGCCACGTCGATCGGCTCGCCGTCCGGGCCGGTGAGGTCCTGGCCGGAGCTCCCGACGTAGGCGGAGCCGCCGACGAGCAGTCCGGGAACCGGCGTGTAGTCGACGCGGCCGACCCAGGCGAAGTCCTCGGCGGTCGTTTTCGCGCCCTCCTGGCGCCCCTCGCGCAGGCCCTCGTCCGCGGTGAACTCGTCCGCCTCGAACCCGTTGACGATGTAGGTCCGGTACGACACCGGCCCGGCCTCGCCGAACAGGCCGAAGCCGTTCTCCCGCCAGGTGGTCGGGATGATCAGCCGCTCCACGTCCGGGCGCCGGGCGCCGAGGAAGGTGGTCGGCTCGTGAAGCTCGTTGATGAAGCCCATGGGGATCAGCACGAGGCCGGCCCGGGCGTTGAGCTCCGGCTTCCACAGGTAGTCCAGGTAGGCGAACTCGACCGCGGCCTCGCCACCCTCCTCCGTGTTGGCGTGCTCGAACTCGATCTCGGAGTTGAACAGCCAATGGTCGTTCCACTTGTAGCCGACGTAGACGATGGCGCGCAGGAAGTCGAGCTGGTCGGTCTTGCCCGCAGCGGTGCCGTCGTCGAGGGTGGCGTCGTACCCTTCGTAGAGCATCTCACCATAGCCGCCGACCGAGAGCCCCTGGCCGGTGCGGTAGACCTTCGACGCCGCCGGACCGTAGCCGTAGTCGCTCTGGTCCGCGGTGGCCGCCGCCTCGCCGAGCTCCTCGCGCTCGACCTCGCCCGCCAGGACGTCGATCTTGCGCTCGATCTCTTCCAGGCGCTGCTCGAGGCCGGCGCTCCTCTCCTCCTCGGCCGCGCCGGCCGTGTTCTCGGTCTTCTCGGACTCTTCGGCCTTGTCGGCCCTGAGCCGCTCGATCTCCTGCCTCATCTGCTCCACTTGCTGGCGCAGCTCCTCGATCTGAACCTGCTCACCCTGCTGTTCGGCGCGCTCCTGGGCCGCTGCCGGAGCGGCCTGCCAGACCAGGCCCAAGCTCAAGGCCAGGGGCAGGACCAGGGGCAGGACCAGGCCGTTCCAGGCAGCCCGGTCCGCGCGCCTTCCCTCCAGATGTCGTGTGACAGTGGACATGTATACTCCTCGACTGCGCGGACCGCGAGTCCGCGCGGGGTTCGTGGGCTCGCGCAGCCACGCGGCACCCACGGTCCTCTGGCGAGCAGGGGCTCGGGCCTTCCGATGCCACGGACTCTCCGGCCCCTGCTCCCTCCTTGATCCCGGCGCTCGCCGGGGACGAATGAGAGGCCCTGCGCACCTTCGGCAGGACGTTGATCTTGTCTTCGATGCCGGACGTGGCCTCGATCTCCACGCCGGAGCCTGTCACCCGCGCCACAACCACCTCGATGCCCGGGTGTGCTTCGGCCCAGGCGAGGGCCTTCTCGGGCCCGAGGACGTAGAGGCCGGTGGCCAGGCAGTCGGCCTCGAGCGCCGTCGGCGCCCAGACGGTGAGGCTGCCGAAGTCGGGCGCCGGACGGCCGGTCCTCGGATCGAGCAGGTGACCGATCCGCCGCCCGTCGACCACGACGCCGCGCTCGGAGTTGCCCGAGGTGGCTACCGAGCCCGACGGGATCTCGACCTGTGCGATGGCGCGCTGCCGGCTGCGCGGGTCGGCCAGGTCGATCACCGCCGGCCGCGCCGGCGTCTCGCGCCGCGCCGCAGGGCCCGCGTCCGGCACCCGGTCCGGCCCTCGGGCCGACGAAGGCTCCCCGCCGCGGCGGAAGACCGCCACCTGGCCGCCCAGGTCGAGGTCGGCGGCGAGCACGGCAGGGTCGGCGTCCAGCGCCGCCAGCGCGGCGTCGAGACCCGCGCCCTTGCCCCAGGCGCCCTCGTCCAGGACCAGCCCGGCGGCCCGGCGGATGGCCACGGTTCCTCTCGGTCCGGCGGCCGCAAGCTCCAGGTCGCCGCCGTCCGCCGCCAGGGCGCGGGCCAGCTCCGCGGCCCCGGGAATCCGCCCGCCGGCGCGCAGCCCCCAGGCCGCCACCAGAGCACCGACCCCGGGGTCGAACGCCCCGCCGGTCGCCCGGCGGCAGGCGTCCGCCCGGCGGAGCTCGTCGCCCAGCTCCGGTGAGAGCGGCACGGGCTGCCCCACCGGCGCCCGGTTGAGGCGCGCAAGCTCGGAGAGGTCCCGTCCTCCGCTACCAGCAGCCACCCGCGCCACATCCACCTGGTCCCCGGTCGGGCCCCAGGTGGACAGGCGCGCCTCGGTGGCTTCGAGCGCCCGCACCGCGGCCTCGCTCGCCCGGAGCGCGGCCCCCCGGTCGCCGGCCTCGATCCGGAGCTCGGCCCGGGTGCCCATCAGGAAGAGGGTGCGCTCGACCACCGCCGTCCGCGGCCCCGGGACCCCTCCGGCCCCGACCGGGCTCGCGAGCGCCGGGAGGAGGCAGAGGCCGATCAGGGCCGCGGGGAGAAGCGCACGGTACAGAGGGGTCGCCATGGCGGTCCGGGCGGTTCGGAGCGGGGATGCCATCGTCGGAGGTGGAGAGTGCGTGGGACGGGCGAAGGCCGGCTCAGAGACCTGGCACGGACTGGGCGACGGCCTGGAGAGTCCTGAGCATCGGGCGCTCTAGCGCCACCTCCGGCCGGGGGGCACGGAGACTGTCTCCGGCGATCCGTCCGTGCTCCAGGTGGATCACCCGGTCGGCCAGGTTCGCCACCTCGGGGTTGTGGGTGACCACGACCAGGGTGTAGCCCTGGCCGTGAAGGTCGCTCAGCAGGTCGAGCACCTGGCGCTCGTTGGCCTCGTCCAGGTTGCCGGTCGGCTCGTCGGCGAGGATCAGCCGCGGGTGGTTGATCAGCGCCCGGGCGACGCAGACACGCTGCTTCTCGCCGCCGGAGAGCTGGCTCGGCAGGTGGCTCAGCCGCTCGCCCAGGCCGACCTCTTCGAGCGCCTGGCGCGCCTCGTCCCGGTCGGTCATGCTGTGGACGTACTGGGCCAGCATCACGTTCTCGAGCGCCGTCAGGTACGGGATCAGGTGGAACTCCTGGAAGATCAGGCCGACCACCTCGCGCCGGAACTTGGCGAGCTCCCGGGGGCTCAGGCCGCCGATCGGGACCCCGGCGACCGCGGCGCGGCCGGCGCTCGGCCGGTCGAGCCCGGCGAGCAGGTTGAGCAGTGTCGTCTTGCCGGAGCCCGAAGGGCCCATGACGACCAGCCATTCGCCCTCTTCCACGGTGAGCGAGATGCCGTCCAGCGCCCGCACCGGCGGCGTGCTCTTGGACGACTGCCGTCCGAAGCTCCGGGTCACGTCCTGCAGATCGATCAACGCCACGTTCGCCTCTCCTTCTCCCGTCTTCGTCGATTCCGTTCGATGCCGCATCTCTCTCAGTTCCCCTGGAGCACCAGGGCAGGGTCCAGCCGCTCCACCCGCCGCCGCACCAGGGCCGCCGCCGCCGCGATCACCGCCACCACCACCAGCAGCCCGGCGACGACACCGGCGGCGCTCGGCGCGAACGACCCCGGCAGTCCCAGGATCTGGTGCGCCAGGACGGCCGCCGTCGCCTCGCCGGCGAGGGAGCCGACCACCACCGCGGCCAGGCCGACCAGCGAGAGCTCGGCGGTGACGATCCCCTGCACCCAGCGGCCGGTGTAGCCGAGGGAGAGGAAGAGCGCCATCTCCTTGCGCCGCTCCTCGAGCAGGGCCAGGGTCGCCGAAGCCACGGTGACCAGCGCCAGCAGCAGGCAGATCGCCCCGGCGCCGGCCATCAGGGCCTGGAGGTTGCGGGTCAACCGCGCGTCGGTCTCAGTCACCCGGGCCAGCGGCCTGGCCTCGGCGCCGGCGATCCGGCTCTCGAGCGCGGCGGCTACCTGCTCGACCTGGGCCGGCTCGGCGCGGACTTCGATCCGATCGATCCGGTCGATCCGGTCGATTCGATCAATGAGGCGACCCGCTCCGTCGCCGGAAGCGGTGGCGCCGGCAGAGGCCACAGTGCCGACAGCGGCCGCAGTGCCACCAGAGGCCGCTGTGCCATCAGAGGCCGCTGTGCCATCAGAGGCTGCGGCGCTGGCCGCCGGTCCCTCCCAGCGCGTGACGAGCGCCCGGTCGAGCTCTCCCCCGGTGGTCAAGCGGCCGACGATCCGGAGCCCGCGCAGCGCCCCCCCGGGGGCGGCGCCCTCCGCGGACCGCTCCGCCACCAGGTCTCCGGCCAGGGCCTCTCCGGCCTGCGGTAGACGGCCATCGACCTCCCAGTCCGGGTGGAGATCGAAGAAGCCGGCGGAGACCGCCACCACGGGCGGCTCGCCGGTCTCCCCAGCGGGACGCTCGGCGACCGCCGCAGCGACCTCGACCCCCGGTGTCGTTCGCACGCGCACGAGCGCGGCGGCCGGCAGGCGGTCCGGGCCACCGACCTGGGGGCGGACGACCAGGTTCGGGCCGGCGGCGTGGAGCACCCCCTGGACGCCGGCCTCCAGCCGGGCACCGAGTCCGGCGGTGGCGGCCACCGTCCCGGCGGCGACCGTCGTCGCGATCGCGATCAGAGCCAGGTGGCGCAGGCGCCGCCGGAAGCTGCCGAAGAGCAGGCGGGCGATCATGGCCGCACCCCTTCCAGGTTCCGGGCTTCGAGACGGCCGCCCGCGCCGCCGGCCAGGATCGCGGCGGGCGCGCTCCGCAGAACCCGTGCCAGGGGGCGGAGGGTGCCGCCGACCGCCACGGCCAGACCGAGGACGATCGCGAGCGGCAGCAGGATCGGAGTCCAGGCGTTCGCAAGGCCGAACAGCACCGCGGCCAGCCAGTGGCCGGTGACCAGGCCGGCGGCGCCGCCCACGAGGCCGCCCAGGCCGCCGATCAGCGCCGCCTCGGTCAGGAAGAACCGGGCGATCCATCCCCGCTCGGAGCCCAGCGCCGAGAGCAGGGCGAGCTCGCGCTCGCGCCCCTGGACGGTCGCCGTCATGGTCGACGAGACGCCGAGGAACGCACCCAGGATGGTGAGCGCCGCCAGCCCCAGAAGCACCGCCCGGAGCTTGCGCACCACCTGGCCCCCCGCGCCGGCGACCTCGCGCACCACGTCCGCCCGCGCCGACGGCAGCCCCTCGTCGATCGACTGGGCGATCGCCGACGGATAGGCGGTGCAGTACCAGGCGTCGTACTCGTCCGGGCTCATGGCGGCCGGGTCGCGGCGCTGGAACGTCGGCTCCGGCACCGTCAGGGCGAAGATCTCCGCGCTAGTGATCCGGCCTTCCGCCACCGCCTCCGGCCCGGCGAGCTGCTGGACCGGAGCCAGCGGAGCGAACGCCTGCTCCTCCTCTTCTCCGCCGCCACCCACCAGGCCGACGACCGTGAGATCGACCGTGCGGCCGTCGAGCGCCAGGGTGATCGTGCGACCGTTTGAGCCGGCCGTCCCCGCGGTGTCGCCCCCCGCCGCGACAGCCGCGACAGTTGCGGCGGGCGCGGCGACACCGAGACGGGCGGCCAGGCGGCGCCCGAGGGCGACCTCGCCGGCGCCTTCGCGCGGCCAGCGGCCGGTGACCGGGAGGGAGGGTCGGGTGGACGGCAGGCCGGTGGTCCAGTGGGCCATCCGGTGGTCGAACCAGGATCCGACCACCGGCGCCACGATCGGGGCGGCCACTGCGTTCCCGGTCCCGCCGCGCCGCATCTCGGTCGCGTGGACGGCAGGCCGGTGGTCCAGTGGGCCATCCGGTGGTCGAACCAGGATCCGACCACCGGCGCCACGATCGGGGCGGCCACTGCGTTCCCGGTCCCGCCGCGCCGCATCTCGACCCGCAGCGAGAGGAGTGGCGCGATCGCCACCAGGTTGTTGCGCCAGAAGATCTTGTCCAGGGCGGCCAGGTTGGACACGGGGAAGGTCGCGGCCCCCGCGGCCGGGACCACCCGCAGGTTGGCGCCGTAGGAGGCCATGGTGCGGGCGAACCGGTCGCCGGAGGCGAGCACGAGCGTCGTCAGGGCAGTGGCCGCGAGCGTCCCGAGGACGACAGCGCCCAGGGCCAGCGCCTTGGCGCGGCGCCCCCGCCGGAACGACTCGATCAGCAGTCGGAGAAACATGATCCGCCCCGTCGCGCCCTTACGATGCGTGCTCGTGCCCGTGCTTCGAGGAGTGATCGAACACCGGCTTCGCCTTCTCCAGGGCAGAGACCGCCACCACCAGGTCCCCGTGGTCGGTGTCGATGGCGAGCGGGATCGGATTGCAGCCGCCTCCCTGGCCGATGGTCGCGGGGTTGATGATCGACGCGCAGTGGCGGCAGAAGACCTGGGAGCCGTCCTGGGAGTAGCCCTTGTCGCCGCAGATCACGCAGGCGTCCAGGCCGGCCACGATCTCGCCCGAGCCGAGCTTCATGGCGATGAAGCGCACCGTCGTCCCATCGAGGTCCACACCGTAGCGGTGGAGCTTGCCGGTGCCGAGGGAGGCGAGCGGGATGCGGACGGCGCCGTCCGGCCCGGGCGCGACCGCCTCGACCGGCGTCACGGCCTCGGAGTGGCTATAGGTGAAGCCGAGGCCGAGGAGGGCCAGGATCACCACGCCCACGGTGCCGGCGGCGAGCCGCGTGCGGCCCTGGCGCCGGATCTCCGCGGCGCGCAGGCGCCGCTCGGCCGGGTTGGCAGCGGGCGCCTGCGCGGCTTCCTGGGAAGCCGCCTGGCGCCGGCCCGGCACAGCGAGGGCGATCAGCGGCAGGGCGAGCACCGCGACGATGAAGAAGAACTCGTTCCGGACCAGGGGCCCGACCGTCGCCATGGTGGTCTCGTTCGCCGGCACCCAGCCCGCCTCGGACAGCTCGTGGTACCCGTTCAGGAGGAGCTGGACGGTGAAGATGAAGAGCGCGATCCCGGTCACCTTGAAGAACCGCCCCAGGTCCATCTTCACGCTGCCGCGGATGAACAGCACCCCGAACCAGACCGCCAGGGCGATCCCGATCAGGGAGCCGAGCGCGGTCATCAACCCGCTGGTGGAGAGCGACACCGCGGCCAGGAAGAGAGCGGTCTCGATGCCCTCTCGGACGACCATCAGGAAGGTGAAGAGGAAGATTCCGCCGACGATCGCCGGCGGGCTGTTCCGGTGGACGATCCGCCCGAGAGTCCCCCGGATCTCTCCGGAGACCGACCGGGCGTGGCGCCACATCCACACCACCATCGTCGAGACCATGACGGCGGAGGCGACATAGAGGACACCCTCGAACACCTCCTCGTTGAGCGCCACCGAGTGGAGCGCCCAGGCGCCGGCCAGGCTGGCCACCACCGCGGCGACGAGCCCGGCCCAGACCGCCTTGAGGTGCTGCGTGAGCTCCTCCTTGCGCAGGAAGGCGTAGATGATGCCTACCACGAGGGCGACCTCGATGCCCTCGCGCAGCGTGATGATCAACGACTCAAGCATGGGACCCTCCCGCCGCGAGCGCCGCGAGCGCCGCCGGCGCATTCTCTTCCTCTTCCTCGGCCGCGCACGCCTCGCACAGCCCGAGGATCTGGAGCTGCCGGTCCTCCTTGGAGAATCGGTGGGCGCGGCAGATCTCGTTCAACATCGCCTGGATCGCGGGGCTGACGAACTCCACCACCCGGCCGCAGGAGCGGCAGGCCAGGTGGTCGTGGCGTTGCCCGGCGTGGACGTGCTCGTACAGGTACCGATTCCGCCCCAGGCGCTGGCGCTGGACCAGGCCGCAGTCGACCAGCAGGTCGAGCGTCCGGTAGACCGTCGCTCGAGACGCCTTGTGGCCCGCCTCGCGGATGCCGTCGAGAAGCTCTTCGGCGTCGATGTGGCCGTGCTGCCGGTAGATCTCGTCGAGCAACGCCATCCGCTCCGGGGTGACCCGCATACCCCGTTGGCGGATGTAGTCGATGAACTGCTGGCGCTCGGTGTCGGCGACCATGGATCGGTTGTCTCGTCGGCTCAGGGCTGTCTCGTCGGCGCGGAATCGTTATTGAGACTTCATCTCAACAACAGCGAGACCATTCTGGACTGATTTAGTCCTCTTTGTCAAGCACCCCCGGGTAGGCCTTGTGGGAAAGGGGATCCGGACGGAGCCACCGAGCGGGAAGAGGCGACCGCCCGGAGTCTCAGGCCAGGCCGTCGCGGAGATCTACCACCTGGCGCTCGACCTCGCTCCAGGCGGTGCCGCCGAGGGAGACGCGGCGTTCGATCGCCCGGCGGGGGTCGAGACACTCGAGGGCGTGGTCGGGGAACGCGGCATGGGCGGCACGGAGGGTCGCCAGGTCGATGCCGGAGAGATTCCGGCCCGCGTCGTCCAGCCGCCGGACCAGGGCGCCCACCGCCTCGTGGGCCTCGCGGAACGGTACACCCTCCTCCACCAGCAGGTCGGCGAGCTCGGTGGCGAGGCTGAAATCGCCGGCCAGCTCCGCCTCGAACCGGTCCGCGGCCACGTCCAGCGTCTGCCAGACGCCGGCCATCAGGCGGCAGGAGTCGATCGCCGTCTCCACCGCGTGGAAGAGCGGCTCCCGGTCCTCCTGGAGGTCCCGGTTGTAGGCCAGCGGCAGGTTCTTGACCAGCGCCAGCAGGGCGACAAGGTCGCCGTGGACCCGCGCCGCCTTGCCCCGGACCAGCTCGGCGGCGTCCGGGTTGCGCTTCTGGGGCATGATCGACGAGCCGGTGGCAAAGCCCTCGCCCAGGCGGACGAAGCGCATCTCGGCCGAGGACCAGAGCACCAGCTCCTCCGCCTGGCGCGACAGGTGGGTCATCAAGATCGCGCACGCCGCCGC
>Ga0210086_1000253_pt1 | contig 33769 bp, 31 predicted proteins | sample China_Galinas_PW_3_FD_184867 | JGI IMG/M metagenome (GOLD analysis project Ga0210086, IMG submission 184867) | Wetland microbial communities from San Francisco Bay, California, USA, that impact long-term carbon sequestration - China_Galinas_PWB_D2... | ecosystem: Environmental > Aquatic > Marine...
GGGCTCGATGACGTGCGCCTTCGCCGCCTCGAAGCGGTGGACGATGACCGATTCGGAGACGGGAATCCCCGCCGCTCGCATCACATGATTCGCTTTCGGCTTGTTCATCGCCAGCGCCGAGGCGAGAACCCCCGAATGGGTGTAGGGAATGGCCAGGATTTCGAGGATGCCCTGGATGCAGCCGTCTTCGCCGAAGGGACCGTGGAGGGCGTTGAACGCCACGTCGGGCTTGAGGCGGGTGAGCACCTCGGCGATGTCGCGACCGACGTCGACGCGGGTGACCCGGTAGCCGCCGGCTTCCAGCGCATCGGCGCAGGCATTGCCGGAGCTGAGCGATACCGGCCGCTCGGCCGACCAGCCACCCATCAGGACCGCAACGTGAGTCGTCATCCACACCCCTCCTCCACCGATTCGCGGTGGATCGAGGACCGACTTTGACTCCGAATTTGGTTAAGAAGCGTTAACCACGCTGCGCCGACTGGTGCCCGCCGCGGTCATTTCACGGCTGGCCGGACGTCGGTTGTGGCAAAATCGTCGCCCTTGAACAAAAGCGGCTCGTTCCGGTCCCGGGCGAGCGCATAGGCGAAGCAGTCGCCGAAATTGAGGCCGGCCGGATGGCCGCTGCCTTTGCCGTAGTCGCGATAGGCCTCGCGGGCGATCTGCGCCTGGCGCTCGGTGACCGGCTCGATGGCGATGCCGGCTGCGACGATCAAGTCATCCAGCCATCGACTCGCTGCAGGCTGCCTCGTTCTATCGACGACAATGGCAGTCTCCAGAAACGAGGCGGCGGACAGCTTTGGCGCGGGGTCCCGGTCGATCAGGTCGATAAACTGCGGCCTCTCGGGCTCCCTTTTCACGATGGCGACCAGAACGGACGAGTCGATGATCATTTCGGCAGACCCGTTTCCGGATCGTAGAGCAGTTCATCGATATCAGGCATGTCCTTCAGAAGCGGCGCCATCGCATCGGCGATCGCCATCATCTTCTCGTAGCGCCCGTGGCCTTTGGACTTGCGGATGTTGGCGATCCGCTCCCTGACCGCTTCGGTGACGGCCGCCGTCTGGCCCTCGCCGGTGAGTTCGGCGAGCTCCTTGATCAGCCGGACGGTCTCCGGGTTTTTGATGTTGATGCCCATGAGGGTACCTTTCTACCTTGCTAGGGGTAGAAGTATACCTTCTAGGGCTGATCGACAACCGTCGGAAGGCGGAAGGCTCAGCCCTTTCCCAGAAACGGCTCGACGACCTTGCCGTCCGCGAAGCGTCCGACCCGCTTGATCTCCCATTGCAGCCGCACGCCGCTCGTCTCCAGCACCCGTCCGCGCACCGTCTCACCCAGGAGCTCGAGGTCGTAGCCGGTGGCCTCGCCAGTGTTGATCAGGAAGTTGCAATGCTTCTCCGACACCATCGCCCCGCCGATGCGCAGCCCGCGGCAGCCGGCCGCGTCGATCAGCTGCCAGGCCTTGCCGCCCGGCGGATTGGTGAAGGTCGAGCCGCCCGTCTTGTCGCGGATCGGCTGCGCCGCCTCACGATGCGCCTCAACGGCATCCATCTCCGCCTGGATCACATCGCGATCGGCCGGAACCCCCTCGAACACGCCTTCGGTGAAGATCAGGTCGTCGGGGGCCGCCGAATGGCGGTAGGTGAAGCCCATCTCCAGGTTGGAGAGCGTGCGCCGCTCGCCCCGCCGGTCCAGCGCATGCGCCTCCACCAGCCGCTCGCAGGTCTCGACGCCGTTGGCCCCGGCGTTCATGCGAAGGGCCCCGCCGACCGTGCCGGGGATGCCGTGGAAGAAGGCGAAGCCGCCGAGCCCTTCGTCACGGGCGAAGGCGGCGAGGCGCTTGTCGGGAAGCGCCGTGCCGACCCGGATGCGGTTGCCGGCCTCGCGCACCGTGTGGCCGAAGCCCCTGGCCGTCAGCCGGACGACGACGCCGTCGATGCCGCCGTCGCGAACGAGCAGATTTGAGCCGACGCCGATGACGGTTACCGGGATTTCCGGCTTCAGGTTGTGAAGGAAGAGCGCCAGATCGTCGGCGTCGGCCGGCTGAAGCAGCATCTCGGCCGGCCCGCCGACCCGGAACCAGGTGAACGGCGCCACCGCAGCGTCGGCCGTCACCCGCCCGCGAATACCGTCGGGGTCGCTTTGGGACGTGCTCATTCGCCGCCTTCCGGCGGGTGCGCAACAAGCATCGCGTTAATGGCCTGTTCCAAGGGAGCGAGGTCGTTTTCGTTGACAGACCACAGCACCTCCACGTCAACGCCGTCGTAGGCATGGCGCAGCACGTTGCCGAAGTTCGCGATGTCGCGCCACGGCACATTCTGGCCAAACGACTGCTTCCAATCCTCAGGTAGGTGCCGGGAGGCCTCGCTTATGATCTCCAGGAAGCGCTCCAGGGCAGCCCGAATGTACGGATCCGATCGAAGATCGTGCACCGTCTTCCCATCCAACAAGTGACGGATGTGATCGATGCTCTGCTTGATATGAAGCAGTCGTTCGGCTGCCTCGGCGACCATCAGAACAGCGGAATTCCGTCCCTGTCGGCAGCCGCGAGCATTGCCGGTTTCGCGCTCCGACGCATCACGACGCTTGCCGGCAGCCCGAAGTGATCTTGCACCGCCAAGCCCACTCCAGATAGCTCGACCAAGGAGAACTTACGGTCCGGATCGACCTCGATCATCAAATCCACGTCACTGTCAGGCCGGTTGTCGCCGCGCGCTCGTGACCCGAACAGAGTCATGTGGACGACGCCCTCGCGCGCAAAGACCTGTCTCAGAGCCCGGAGTCCCGAGACCAGCTCGTCGCGTGCAAGGCCCGTGGTTGGAACGGTGGATGTCTCGATCATGCTTCAAATCTACGCATCCGGCACAACGTTTGCCAGTTCGCCCGGCAGCGCGTAGGCCCACTGGCTGATCGAGCCGGCTCCAAGACACACCACACTGTCGCCCGGCCGGGCGATTCCAGCGATCATCCCGGCGAGGTCGGCCCGATCGGCAAGCAGGCGCGCGTCGCGATGGCCGCGGGTCTTGAGCCCCTCGACCAGCGCCTCGGCGCTCACCCCCTCGATCGGCGCCTCGCCGGCGGGATAGACCGGCGCCACGATGACGCTGTCGGCGTCGTTGAAACAGGTGCAGAAGCCGTCGAACAGGTCATGCAGCCGCGTGTAGCGATGCGGCTGGACGACGGCGATCACGTGCCCGGCTGTCACCGAACGCGCCGCCTTCAGGACGGCGGCGATCTCCACCGGGTGATGGGCGTAGTCGTCGAACACCTCGACGCCGTTCCACGTGCCGGTATGGGTGAACCGCCGCTTGACCCCGCCGAAGCCGGCAAGCCCGCTGCGGATGGCGTCGTCGGCGACGCCGAGATGATGGGCGACAGCGATGGCGCCGGTGGCGTTCTCCACGTTGTGCGCACCGGGGATCGACAGCGTCAGGTTCTCCAGGACCCGCGCCGGGCCGCCCTGGCGGTCGCGGATGACAATGGTGAACATCGTCGTCCGGTTCTCGATCCTGAGATCAACGCAGCGGACATCCGCCTGCGGGCTCATCCCGTAGGTGATCATCCGCCGGTCCTCGATCTGCCCGATCAGCGCCTGCACCTCGGGGTGGTCCATGCACATCACCGCGAACCCGTAAAACGGCACATTCTCGACGAACTGGTGAAAGGCGTCACGGATCTTGTCGAAGGTGCCGTAGTGGTCGAGATGCTCGGGATCGATGTTGGTGACCAGCGCCACGTCGATCGGCAGCTTGACGAAGGTGCCGTCCGACTCGTCGGCCTCCACCACCATCCAGTCGCTGTCGCCGATGCGCGCATTGGTGCCGTAGGCGTTGATGATGCCGCCATTGATCACCGTCGGGTCGAAGCCGCCGGCATCGAGCAGCGCGGCAACCATCGAGGTCGTCGTCGTCTTGCCGTGGGTGCCGGCGATGGCGATCGCCTGCTTCAGCCGCATCAACTCGGCCAGCATCTCGGCCCGCCGCACCACCGGCAGCAGGCGCTCGCGCGCCGCCTTCAGTTCGGGATTGTCACGCTTGATCGCCGACGACACGACGATCACCTGGGCGCCGTCGAGATTGGCCGCGTCATGGCCGATGGCGATCGTCACCCCCTTGTCGCGCAGCCGCTGCACATTGGCGTTCTCCGCGACGTCGGAGCCCTGCACCGTGTAGCCGAGATTGACCAGCACCTCGGCGATGCCGCTCATGCCGATGCCGCCGATGCCGACGAAATGGACCGGACCGATATCCCGCGACATCTTCATGCGGCTGCTTCCCCTTTCACGCTTTTCCCTGCTGCCACCCGTTCGACCAGGTCGGCGAGCCTCTCCACTGCGTCCGGCCGGCCGACGCTTTTCGCCGCCGCCGCCGCCGCCGCCAGCCGTTCGGGATGGGCGATCACCTCGCCGAGATCGGCCGCCAGCCGGTCCGGGTTCATGTCGCGCTGCTCGACCATCCACCCGCCTCCGGCCCGCGCCAGGATCGCCGCGTTGGCCTTCTGATCCTGGTCGAGGGCATGGGGCAGCGGCACCATGATCGCCGGCCGGCCGATGACCGCCAGCTCCGCCACCGTAGAGGCACCGGAGCGCGAGACCACCAGATGGCTGTGCGCGATGCGGGACGGCATGTCGTCGAAGAATGGCCCGAGCTCCGCCGCGACGCCAGCCTGCTCATAGGTCTTGGCAACCCGGTCAAGGTCTTCCGGTCGGCATTGCTGGGTTACCTTTAGCCGGCTCATGATATCCTTAGCCAGCTTAGCTATGGCTGGCGGCAACAGCTCGGAAAAGAACCTCGCCCCCTGGCTGCCGCCGAAGACGAGGAGGTTGAACGGCTGGTCGACCTGGCGTTCGGGATAGGGCACCTCTGCTGCCTCGCGCACCGCGGCGCGCACCGGGTTGCCGGTCTCGACCACCCGGTAAACGAACTCCTCGGCCCCCTTCACCCTGTCGAAAGCGGTGGCAATGGCCGTCATCCGTTTGGCGAGGAACCGGTTGGCCCGGCCGAGCACGGCGTTCTGGTCATGGACGATGGTCGGCACCTTCGCCCGCGCCGCAGCCAGCATCGGCGGCACCGTCGGGTAGCCGCCAAAGCCGATGGCCACCGCCGGGCCGATCTCCCTGATCATCTTGCGGGCGGCCAGAAAACCCTTCGCCAGCCGGCCGAGGGCGCGCCCCGCCTCGCCCGGCTTGCGCGTGATCGTCGCCGACGGGATGACGTGGACCTGGTCGGCGGGAAAGTCGCGAGCATAGGCGTCGACCCGGTGGTCGGTGGCAAGGTGGACGCTCCAGCCGCGCGCCTTGAGCACGCGGGCGAGCGCTTCGGCGGGGAAAAGGTGGCCTCCGGTGCCTCCGGCGCAGATGAGAACGGGACCGGTCATCGGCACCCGGCTCAGGCGGCGCTCGGACTGGCGCGCCGGTCGCCGATCCGCGCCGCCAGCGATCGCGCCTCCGGCCGCCGCCGGGTCAGAGCGAGAAGCAGCCCCATGCCGAAGGCGACGGCGATCATCGACGAGCCCCCGTAGGAGATGAAGGGCAGCGTCATGCCCTTCGCCGGCATGAGGTTGAGGTTGACCGCCATGTTGATCACCGTCTGAACGCCGAAGAGGACGACCAGACCCGCCGCGGCGAGACGTACGAAGGCATCCTCCTTCTTGAGCGCGTCGGAGAGGCCGCGGACGATCACCATCGCGAAGATCGCCACCAGTCCGATGCAGATGATGATGCCGAACTCCTCCGCCGCCACAGCGAAGATGAAGTCGGTATGGGCGTCGGGCAGGATGCGCTTCACTGTCCCCTCCCCCGGGCCGCGGCCCAGCCAGCCGCCGCGCAGGATCGATTCCACCGCCGTGTCGACCTGGAAGGTGTCTCCCGATTGCGGCGAGATGAAGCGGTCGATGCGGCCGGCGACATGCGGCAGTGTCGAGTAGGCGGCGAAGATGCCGCCGACCGCGGCAACGCCGAGCCCGGCGATCCACGTCCACGGCACCCCGGCCATGAAGAACAAGGCCCCCCAGGCGATCGAGATCAGCATGGTCTGGCCGAAGTCCGGCTCGGCGATCAGCAGCGCCACCGCGATGGCGAGCAGGATCAGCGCGAACAGATTGCCGGGGATATCGGAGCGGCGGGCGTTTTCGGCGAACAGCCAGGCGATGACCACCACGAAGGACGGCTTCATGAATTCCGACGGCTGCAGCGAGATGCCGATCAGGTTGATCCACCGGCGCGAGCCGTTGTTCTCGATGCCGACGAACAGCACCGCCAGCATGAGAACCAGCGATGCCACCAGCACGATCAGCGCAGCGCGCCGGGCCTGTCGCGGCGACAGGAAGGAGGTCGCCACCATCACCACCACCGCCGGCACGAAGAAGGCGAGGTGGCGGTTGACGAAATGGTAGCTGTCGTAGCCGAGCCGCTCGGCCACCGCCGGACTGCCGGCGAGCGACAGCACGACGCCGCCGATCATCAAGGCGACGAAGCCGGCAAGCAGGTATCTGTCAACCGTCCACCACCACTCGGCGAACGCAGTTCGATCGGCGCGACTGACCATCAGGCTGCCTCCTCGCGGTTCTGCACGCCGTCGAGCGACAGCGCGGCGGAGCGGAACGCGTCGCCGCGCCGCTCGAAGTTCTGGAACTGGTCGTACGAAGCACAGGCGGGGGACAGGAGCACCACCACCTCCGGCGCGCGGTCGACCGCCGCGTCGCGGGCGGCCGCGGCGACGGCGGCGGCCAGCGTCCCCGACAGCTCGGCCTCGACTGCCGGGCCAAGCGTCGCGGCAAATCCGTCCGCCGCCTCGCCGATCAGATAGGCCTTGGCGATGCGCGGGAAGAAGCCTTTGAGGCTTTCGATGCCGCCCTCCTTCGGTCGCCCGCCGGCGATCCAGTAGATGCGGTCGAAGCTCGCCAGCGCCTTGGCCGCCGCATCGGCATTGGTCGCCTTGGAATCGTTGACGAAGAGCACCCGGCCCCGCCGGCCGACCTCTTCCATCCGGTGGTGAAGCCCGCGGAAGGTGGCGAGCCCCTGCCTGATCTCGGCGTCGTGAAGCCCGAGCCGCCTCACCGTCGCCACTGCCGCGGCGGCATTCTCGGCGTTGTGCGCCCCGCGCAGCGCGGTGATGCCGCCGAGCAGGGCGACCTCCGTCGCGGCGCCGTCGTTCGCCTCAAGGACGCCGGCCGCATCGGCATAGAAGCCGTTGGCGAGCGGGCGGCGCGCCGAAATGCGGACGACACGGCGTCCCCTCTGCTCGAGGCGGTCGGCGATCGCCTGGCCGACCCGATCGTCGACGCCGATCACCGCGGTGTTGGCGGCCGCCACCAGCCGCTCCTTGATCGCGGCATAGCGCTCGAAGGTGCCGTGGCGGTCGAGGTGATCCGGCGTCACGTTGAGCAGCACGCCGACCGACGGGTTGAGCCCCGGCGACAGATCGATCTGGAACGACGACACCTCGATCACGTGATAGCGGCCGACCCGCGGTGGATCGAGCGACAGGATCGGCGTGCCGATATTGCCGCCGACCTGGGCGTCGCGCCCGGCGGACTTCAGCAGATGGCCGATCAGCGCCGTGGTGGTCGACTTGCCGTTGGTGCCGGTTACCGCCACGAAGGGGGCGGTCGGCACGTTGCGCTTGCGCTCGCGGCAGAAGATTTCGATGTCGCCGATGATCTCGATCCCCGCCTGCTCGGCCTTCACCACCGTCCAGTGCGGGGCGGGATGGGTGAGCGACACGCCGGGCGACAGCACCAGAGCCGAAAAGCCGGTCCAGTCCGCTTCTCTCAGGTCGGCGACGGAGATGCCCGCCTCGCGCGCGCCGGCCACCGCCGTCTCGTTATCGTCCCACGCCGACACTTCGGCGCCGCCGGCCACCAGCGAGCCGACGGTCGCCCGGCCGCTGCCGCCGAGGCCGAAGACGGCCACGCGTTTGCCGGCGAAGCTGGTGGCGGGGATCATCGCGCCACCTACCTCACCTTCAGCGTTGACAGGCCGATCAGCGCCAGGATCACGGCGATGATCCAGAAGCGGATGACGACCTGCGGCTCGGTCCAGCCGAGATGCTCGAAGTGGTGGTGGAGCGGCGCCATCTTGAAGACCCGCCGGCCGGTCAGCTTGAACGAGGCGACCTGGATGATCACCGACACCGCCTCGAGGACGAACAGGCCGCCGACGATGGCAAGCACGATCTCGTGCTTGGTGGCGACCGCCACCGCGGCGATCAGCCCGCCCAAGGCCAGCGACCCGGTATCGCCCATGAAGATCGCCGCCGGCGGCGCATTGTACCACAGGAATCCGAGCCCGGCCCCGATCACCGCACCGCAGATGACGGCGAGCTCGCCGGTGCCTTGCGTGAAGTGGATCTGCAGATAGTCGGCGAACACGGCATTGCCGGAAAGGTAGGAGATGATGCCGAAGCTCGCCGCCGCGATCATCACCGGCACGATGGCGAGGCCGTCGAGGCCGTCGGTCAGGTTCACCGCATTGCCGGAGCCGACGACAACGAACGCTGCGAAGGGAATGAAGAACCAGCCGAGATTGACCACCATGTCCTTGAAGAACGGGAAAGTCAGCTGCGTCGCCAGCGGCAATTCGCCGACCAACACCAGCAGGTAGCAGCCGACCAGCGCGACGACGGACTCGATCGCCAGCCGCGACCGGCCGGAGAACCCCTTGTGGGTCTGCCTGGTGACCTTGAGATAGTCGTCGTAGAGACCGATCGCCCCGAAGCCGAGGGTGACGAACAGGACGATCCACACATAGGGGCTGGTGAGGTCGGCCCACAGCAGCGTCGAGACGAGCAGGCCGGAGAGGATCATCAGCCCGCCCATGGTCGGCGTGCCGATCTTGGTGACCAGGTGGTTCTGCGGGCCGTCGCTGCGGATCGGCTGGCCCTTGCCCTGGCGGATCCTGAGCGCCGAGATGATCGCCGGTCCGAACAGGAACGTGAAGAGGATCGCCGTCACCACCGCACCGCCGGTGCGGAAGGTGATGTAACGGAAGACATTGAGGACCGACACCTCGTCGCCAAGCCCGCTCAGGAAGTAGAACATCAGGCGATTTCCCGTCCCTGCCCGTTACCCGCTCCGGACTCCGCGTCCGCGAAGCGGGCCTTCAGGGCAGCGACCAGCGGCCCCATGCGGCTTGCATTCGATCCCTTGACCATCACCACATCGTCGGCGGCGATGCCGTCGGCAAGCACCGGCTCCAGCTCCGCCGCGCTCTCGGCATAGGCGCCGCGTTGCGCGTCGGGCAGCGCCCGCCACAGCGCCTCCATGGCCGGCCCGGCAAGAAAGACCGTGTCGACATTTGCTTCGGCGAGCGGCCCGGCCAGCGCCGCATGCATCGCCGGCGCCTCCTCGCCGAGTTCCCGCATCTCGCCGAGCACGGCGATGCGGCGTCCGCCGCCGACCGGCGTCGCCTGCCCGAGCAGCGCGATCGCGGCGCGCATCGAGGCCGGATTGGCGTTGTAGCTCTCGTCGATCAGCGTCGCCGTTCCGCCGCCGAGATCCAGCCGGTGGCGGGCGCCTCGCCCGGCCGGCGGGCTCAGCTGGCCAAGCGCGTTCAACGCCTGATCCAGATCGCCGCCCATCAACAGGACGGCGGCAAGCACCGCGAGGCTGTTCTGGATCACATGGCGGCCGGGCGCGCCGAGCTCGCAGGCCACCTCGTGGCCGAGGATCGTCGCCAGCACGCTCGAACGCTCCGGCTTCATTTCCATCGCCTCGAGCCGCGCCACCGCCTCCGGATGCTCGCCAAAGCCGACCACCTCCTCTATGCCGGCCTCGCGGGCGAGCGAGGCGAGCAGCGCGAAGTGGGGGTTGTCGCGATTGACGATCGCGACACCGCCAGGCTCGACGCCGAGAAAGATCTCCGCCTTGGCGCGGGCGATGTCCTCGACCGAGTCGAAATATTCGAGATGCACCGGCTCGACGGCGGTGACGATGGCGATGTGTGGGCGGATCAGCCGCGCCAGCGGCGCGATCTCGCCGGCGTGGTTCATGCCGATCTCGAAAACACCGAACCGCGCCTCGGGCGGCATGCGGGCGAGCGACAGCGGCACGCCCCAGTGGTTGTTGAAGGAGGCCGGCGAGGAATGCACCGGCCCGTCCGGCGCGAGCGCAAAGGCCAGCATTTCCTTGGTGCCGGTCTTGCCAACGCTGCCGGTGATCGCGGCGATGCGCGCGCCGCTTCGTGCCCGCGCCGCCTGGCCGAGCGACGCCATCGCGCCGAGCACATCCTCGACCACCACCAGCGATCCGGTGACGTGGCCGAACGCCGCGATCTTCGCCTCCGAGACAACGGCGGTCGCCGCGCCGCCGGCGAGCGCCATCGACACGAAGTCGTGGCCGTCGAAATTGTCGCCGCGAATGGCAAAGAACGCCTCGCCCGGCCCGATCGAGCGCGAGTCGATCGACACCCCGGTGATCGCTGCCGCCGGCGGTCCGATCGGGCGGCCGTTGACCGCCGACACCAGTTCCTCGAACGTCCACAGCGGCTCGCTCATGCGGCTTCCTCAGCGGCGAGCACCGAGCGGACCACCTGATGATCGGAGAACGGCAGCTCCTCCGATCCGACGATCTGGCCGGTCTCGTGGCCCTTGCCGGCGATGCACAAGACGTCGCCGGGGGCGAGCATTGCCATCGCCCGGCGGATCGCCTCGCGGCGGTCACCGACCTCGATCGCCTCCGGCGCCCCTTCGAGGATGGCCGCGCGGATCGCCGCCGGATCCTCGCTCCGCGGATTGTCATCGGTGACGACCGTCACGTCGGCATAGGCGGTCGCCGCCTCCCCCATCAGCCGGCGCTTGCCCGGGTCGCGGTCGCCGCCGGCGCCGAAAACGATGATCAGCCGGCCGTCGGTCATCGGCCTCAGCGCCTGTAGCATCGTGGCGATGGCATCCGGCTTGTGGGCGTAGTCGATGAAAATCAGGGCGCCGTTGGCCTTGCGCCCGACCAGCTCGAGCCGTCCCGGCGCACCTTCAAGCCGCGACAGTGCCGCGAAGGCGGTCTCCGGCGCCACACCGGCGCCGATGGCGAGCCCTGCCGCGACCAGGGCGTTGGAGGCCTGAAAAGCCCCAGCGAGCGGCAACAGGACGTCATAGGGCTTGCCAAAGCCCTCGAAGCGGAGCCGCTGACGGAAGCCGGCCGCCTCAAGGCCGACGATCCTGATCTCGCTGCCCTTGCGGCCGACCCGGATCAGATCGGCGCCCCGCTCGCGACCGGCGGCCAGCGCCTCTTCGGCGCGCGCGCCGTCCATGTCGATCACCGCCGTCCCGTCGGGCGGCAGGATCACCGTGAGCAGCCGGAGCTTGGCGGCGAGATAGTCGGCGACCGTGGGATGGTAATCCATATGGTCGCGGCCGAGATTGGTGAAGGCGGCCGCCCTGATCCGGATGCCGTCGAGCCGGCGCTGGTCGAGGCCGTGGCTCGACGCCTCGAGCGCGGCATGGGTGACGCCCTCCCGTGCGAGGCGGTCGAGCGCCGCATGAAGCGCCAGCGGATCGGGCGTGGTAAGCCGGCCGTAGGTGCTCCACCGCCGGCTGACGATGCCGACGGTGCCGAGGCTCGCCGCCTCGTGGCCGGCCGCGGCGAAAATCTCCCGCGCGAAGGCGGCGACCGAGGTCTTGCCGCTGGTGCCGGTCACTGCCACGAGCCTGTCGGGCTGCTTCGGATAGAAGCACGCCGCCATCAGTGCCAGCCCCCGCCGGGGATCGTCGGCCCGCACCACCGGGATGCCGGACGGCACCGCAATGTCGGCCCCCTTGCCAGCAAGGACGGCGACCGCCCCGGCGGCGATCGCGGCATCGACATAGCGGGCGCCGTCGGTGGTCGAGCCGGCAAGCGCGGCGAACAGAAAGCTGCGCCCGACAGCCCGGCTGTCCGACGATATCCCCTTGATGTCGATCGCACCCGCCTCCGGGGCGAGCGTCATGTCGGCGGTGAGGAGGTCCCCGAGAAGCATATCCCGCGCTGGTTTCGGTTGTGCGACATCACGGACGGCAACTCCCCCCTCAGTTCGACACCAGAACGACGCCGTTCGCATCGACGGTCCGCGGTTTGACTCCGAGCAGCGCCGCCGAGCGGCGGATGATCGCCGCGACGGTGGGCGCTGCGTTCATGCCCGCGGTTGCGTAGAGACCTTCTTTCTCCGGCTTCGGTTCGTCAAGCACGACGAGCACCACATATTGTGGATCGTCCATCGGAAAAGCGGCCAGGAACGAGTTCAGCCGCTTGTTCGAGGCGTATTTGCCGTCCACCACCTTCTCGGCGGTGCCGGTCTTGCCGCCGACATTGTATCCAGGAACGTTGGCCCGCCGGCCGGAGCCCTTCTCGACGTTCAGCGAGAACAGGTAGCGGAGCTCCTTGCTGGTTTCAGGCTTCACCACCTGCGTCGCCAGCTGGTCGGCTTCCTCCTCGGTGCGCGGGAAGAAGGTCGGCGGGATCAGCTTGCCGCCGTTAACGAGAGCGGCGTCGGCGACCGCGACCTGCAGTGGCGTCACCGCCAGGCCGTGGCCGAAGGCCACCGTCATCGTCGTCACGTCCGACCACTTCTTGGGGATCAACGACTCCGCCACCTCGGGCAGGTCGGTCTTCGGCTTGTCGTAGAAGCCGAAGCGGTGGAGATAGGCCTGTTGCGTCTCCCCGCCCGCCTTCAGCGCGATCCGCGCCGCCCCGATGTTCGATGAATAGATGAACACCTCCGGCACCGTCAGTACCCGGTGCTTGGCGTGAAAATCGTGGATGGTGAACCGCCCGACATGAAGGGCGCTGCTGGCGTCGACGGTGTCGTTCATCGTCACGGTGCCGGAATCGAGGGCCATGGCGAGGGTGAAGCTCTTGAAGATCGAGCCAAGCTCGTAGACCCCGGCGGTGACGCGATTGAGGCGGTCGGGCTTCAGGGCGTCGACTGGATTGTTGGGGTCGTAGTCCGGCAGCGAGGACATCGCCAGCACCTCGCCGGTATGGGCGTTGAGCACGATCCCGGCCGCGCCGATCGCCTGGTAGCGGTCCATCGCCTGGCTGAGCTCGTCGCGCAGGATGTGCTGGACGTTGACGTCGATCGACAGCTTCACCGGGTCGAGTTCCTCGCCGCGGGCGAAGCCGGCCGCGTGGAGATCGGCGAGCCAGCGATCGTCGACGTACTTCTCGATGCCGGCGATCCCCTGATTGTCGACATTGACCAGCCCGAGAATGTGCGACGCCATCGGGCCACCCGGATAGAAGCGTCGGTTCTCGGTGAGGAAGCCGATGCCCGGAATGCCGAGCGCGTGGATGTCGGCCCGCTGCTGCGGCGTGATCTCGCGCTTGATCCACACGAAGCCGGCATCCCCCGAGAGGCGCTTGCGCAGCGCGGCAGCGTCGAGGTCGGGGAGCACGCCGGTCAGCAGTTCGGTCGCCTCGTCGGGATCGATGATGTTGCGCGGCTCGCCATAGACCGACGACGTCTTGATGTCGGCCGCGAGGATCTCGCCGTTGCGGTCGACGAGATCCGGCCGGCTGGTGGCGATCGCCGCGTTGGGATCGACGCTGCGGGTGATATCGCCCGGTCCCATCAGGCCGAAGCTGATCAGCCGGGCGATGATCGCCAGGAAGGTGATGGAGAAGACGCCCATGGCAAGCCGGATGCGGAGGCCCATCGTATCGCGGCGGGGGGCAGCCGCCGTGAACGACCGCGGCTCCGCCACGTCCGTCACGATGCGCCGGCGGACGATGTCGGAGGGCTCGGTGCCGAACCGGATGTCGACCATCGCTCCGCTCCTACCTCGCCCGCCCCTCGGGTGCGGCGGCCAGCGTCGTTTGCTTCGGCGGTTCGGCGGGCCGCATCGGGATTTCGTCCAGCGTCGCCACCTGCGAAGCGGAGAACGGCTGCAGCTTGAAATGCTCCTGATACTTGGTGACCAGCGCCTGCAGGCGGCTGGGCTGGGTGAGCAGGCTCCACTCGGTCTTCAGGAACGCGATCGCCTCTCGCTCGTCGCCGATGTTGGCGTCGAGGCGCGCGACGCGGTCGGCCACCACCTCGGCGCGGTGCTTGAGGTTGTAGGTGACCACCGCGCCGCCGATCATGATCGCGAGCAGCAAGAGGTTGACGATCCGTAGCATCACTCCCTCCCCATCGGGAACGCGGGAAGATCGGGAACGCCGATCGCCCGCTTGTCGAGGCCGCGCGCCGGCGCCGCCGTCCGCCGCGCAGCCCGGAGCCGCGCCGAGCGAGCGCGCGGATTGGCCGCAACCTCCGCCTCGCCCGGAACCACCGCCCCGCGCGTCAGTGTCTTGAAGGTCCGCTCAGGCGGCCGGGCCTCCGGCCGGTGGCGCGACCCGCCGCCCCGCACCGCCGAACGGTCCGCCAGGAAGCGCTTGACGATCCGGTCCTCGAGCGAATGGAAGGCGACAACGACGAGGCGGCCGCCCGCCACGAGCACCCGCTCCGACGCCGCCAGCGCCTCCGCCAGCTCGTCGAGCTCGCGGTTGACGAAGATGCGCAGCGCCTGGAAGGTCCGCGTCGCCGGATGGATTTCGCCGGCCCGCTGACGGCCGACCGCCCGCGACACGATGTCGGCGAGCTGGCTAGTCGTCGCGATCGTCCGGTCCGCCCGCGCCCTGACGATCGCCGAGGCGACGGCGCGAGCCTTGCGCTCTTCGCCGAGCACCGCGATCACCCGCGCCAGATCGCGGCTCTCCATGCCGTTGACGATGTCGGCGGCGGTCGGCCCCTCGGCGCCCATCCGCATGTCGAGGGGTCCCTCCAGACGGAACGAGAAGCCGCGCCCCGCCTCGTCGAGCTGCATGGACGACACGCCGGCGTCGAGGACCACGCCGTCCACCGTTTCGTGGCCGCACGCGGCGGCCAGCCGGTCGAGCTCGGAGAAGGCGCCCTCGATCAGGGTGAGCCTGCCGCCCACCTCGTCCGCCAGCGGGCGACCGGCCGCGATCGCCGTCGGGTCGCGGTCGATGGCGAGCACCGAGGCGCCGGCGTCGAGGATGCGCCGGGTGTAGCCGCCGGCCCCGAAGGTGCCGTCGATGAAAGTGCCACCGGCGCCGGGCGCGAGGTAATCCATGACCTCTTCGATCAGCACGGGAACGTGGCGGGCCGGTCCGCCAACGACGCCCGGCTTGCCGGTGTCGTGGCCCGCGATCATGTCCCTGCTCCCGGAGTCGCGCCCGTCGCGCGGTGGCCGGAGCCGAGCGTTCGTCTCAGGTCGCGCAACCGGTTCTTGGCCTCTTCCCGGTAGGCGACGAAACGCTCGGGCTCCCAGATCTGGAACTTGTACCCCTGGCCGACGAAGGTGACGCGGTCGGCGATGCCGGCGTGCTCCTTGATGGTCTCCGTCAGGATGACCCGCCCTTCGCGGTCGTATTTCAGAATCTCGCTCTCGCCGATCAGCGTCGTCGACAGGAACTCGTGGTCCTCCGAGAACGGCTCGAAATTGGCGAGGCTTGCCCGGATGATCTCCCGGAAGCGGTTGCCGCCGGCATCGATCGCCTGGCGGTCGAGGGTCGGACAGCAATAGACCCCGTCGAAGCCGTCCACCGCCAGCACCGAACGGAACGGCGCCGGGATCGATACCCGCCCCTTGGCGTCCAGCCGGTTGGTGAAGGTGGAAACGAATTCGTCCATCGCCCTCGTCTGCCCCGCCGCGGTGCCGTATCGCCGCGATCCCTGTCGAAGGCTGCCGGAGGCCGAAGGTCGGCCGCCGCCCTGAAGACTTGATGCGCTGCTCGCCGGTTTGGTGAGTGTCCGGTCCGGTGATGGCGCTCCAGCCCTCTCCTGGGATTACATGGGATATCATGGGATTTCGAGGGCCGTCAATGGACGCAACGCAAACTGCCGAACAAACGGCAGCAGCCATCAGTCATGCCTCGTTAGGCTTAATATTTGGTTTGGGCTGGTTGCCGGACCTGCCCGGCGCCCGCCCGGTGCCAAAAGCCGAGGGCGACAAATGCGCACGCCGTCCGCGCCTCGACACAACATCGCCCCAGATTTCTGGTTGGACGGTGAGGAGCGAGACGGATTGAAGGGGGGCGTTTTCAACGCCTCAGGGCTTGCTTAAAGGGGCTCCGCCCGACACCGTCATCCCGCATCGGGCTTGTGCTCGCGCCATAACAGCAAGATGGAGGCGGCCATTCCTCGTCGAGGCATCGCAAACCGTTGCGGTCGCCCATGACCATGCGGCCGCACGTCCGCCGTCTCTGGCCGGTCTTCCTGATCGCCTCGGCGATGCCGGCGCTCGCCCGTGAAAATGCGACGCTCACCGAGCAGACGGCGTGGACAGCCTGGCATCTGACCCCCGATATCGTCATCCCGACGGCGCTCGTCGCCATTGTCTACATCGTCGGGATGCTCCGCCGCCGCACCGTCACCGAGCCGCTGCCGCCGTGGCGGCATGTGTCGTTCTTCGGCGGGCTGGCAGCGGTCTTCCTGGCCCTGCAGTCGCCGATCGAACCGATCGCCGAGCGCCTGTTCTGGATGCACCAGATCCAGCACCTGTTGTTGCGGATGATCGGTCCGATGCTGATCGCCCTCGCCTGGCCGCAGGGAATCCTCAGCGCCGGCCTCCGCGCGATGCTCGGCGGCAACGTGCTGAAGCCGCTCGCGTCGAACGGCCCGCTCCGCTCGGTCTTCCGCTTCCTCGCCCGTCCGGCGGTGGCGACGATCCTGTTCATCGCCGCCCTCTATGTCTGGGAGGTTCCCCGCTACCACAACTTCGCCCTCGTCAACGAGCCGGTCCACTACGTGATGCACGTCACCATGCTGCTCGCCGGCCTGCTGTTCTGGTGGCTGGTCTTCGACCGGCGGCCCGCACCCCAGGGGCTCGGCTACGGCGTGCGGCTGATGATGCTGTGGGTGGTGACGCTCTCCAACATCGTGCTCGGCGCCTACACCGTCTTGAAGGGCGACGTCCTCTACGGCGCCTACGACATCGCGGGCCGCCTGTTCGGCATCTCGCCGCTGGCCGACGAGCAGCTCGGCGGCGTCGTCATCTGGATCCCGGGGAGCATGATGTGCCTGGCGGGGATCCTCATCGTCATTCACATGTGGGGCCATCAGGAGACCAGGGTCGCCGAGCGCGCCGCCGCCGCACCGGCCGCGTCGCTGGCCCTGGCCGCCGCGGCTCCGACGCCCGCCGTGGTCAGGCAGCAGCGGTCGAAGAACCAGGCGCTGGCGTTCGGCTTCGCCGCCTTCGCCGTGACCATGTTCGCCGCCGCGCTGCTGGTCGGCGTGCTGAGCAACCTCTACGGACATCACGCCGGCGACCTCGAAGCCGGGAAGGCTGAGGCCGTTCATGCCATGCATGGCGAAGGACCACCCAAGTTGTGATGACACACGATAAGCCGGGAGAGCCGACCACCCTTCCCGAGGCGGACGCCCGATCCGGGGAAGACCGCCCGGCAGCGCCGGTTCTGGAAAGCAAGGAGATGCTTGCCCGGACCCGACGCAGGAACCGGGTGGTCGCGGTGTTGCTCGCCCTGTTCTGTGCGGTGGCCTTTGCCTGGATGCTGATCCGCTTGGGGATGCACTGACGACGGCGCGGCCCAAAAAGGGCGGCGCCGCCGCCCTTGTCGGACGACGGCGCCATATCGATGCCAGTTGGCCTGTAAGCCGGGTTCTGTAGCGGGCGATCGCCCGCCTGACGGCCATTCATCTGGGACGCCCGTTGCCGGACGCCTCGCGCAACCTACCCGGACGACTGACCCGGAAACCGGCCTGAGAGCGAAAGCCCTCGCGTCGTCCCTATTCGGTTTTGCTCCCGGTGGGGTTTACCATGCCGGTCCCGTCGCCGGGCCCGCGGTGGGCTCTTACCCCACCCTTTCACCCTTACCCTGCCGGCTGGCGCCGGCCTGGCGGTTTGCTTTCTGTGGCACTTTCCCTGGGGTCGCCCCCGCCGGGCGTTACCCGGCACCGTGTTTCCATGGAGCCCGGACTTTCCTCCCCGGCAGCCTTTCGGCCCTTGCCGGAGCGGCCGTCCGGCCAGCTGACAGGATGGAGATAGGCATTCGATCCCATCCGGGTCAAGCGCCCCATCCCCAACGATTCGCTCGGGCGGTGGCCGGTGGCCTATCGCCTCCGCAGAACGAGCGTCATGACCTGATGTTCGAAGCCATGGCGGTCGGGCTCTCTGGCGAAGAGCTCCTGCAACCGGCGGAAGAACGCCTCGGCAAGCGCGTCGGCCGCATCGGCGTCGGCTGTCGATCCCAGGAAGAGGCCATCGCGCAGTGTCGATTCGGCGAAAGCGCGGGCGAAGCCTGCATAGGACGCGGCGTAGCGCGCCACATCTCCGGTGGCGGCCAGCGCCTCTTCGGTGGGCATGGGCAGCTGCTCGTTGGTCAGTTCGATGATCTCGAAGGCCTCCGTCAGCTCCGCCTCGCCCTCAAGCGGCGCGCGCACCTCCTCCGACAGGCGGAAGTAGACCGGGAAGACGAACGCATCGAGGAGGGTGGGATCGATGCGGCCTTCGTCGGCAAGCTCAGCCGCAACCTGCCAGAAGGCACGGTACAAGCCACGCCCGGCCGCGCGCAGGCCGCTCGGGTCGGCGGCATCCGGCACGGAGGACAAGCCGTCGACCATCAGCCAGCCGCCGGATTTCACCTCGCTGGCGCGGAGTTTGAGGAAATTCGACCAGTCGCGCGCGGCCATGGCCGCGACCTCGCCGCGTGCCGGCTCGGGCAGGTCGCAAAAGAACAGGCTTCCCGGCGACGCGATCCGGACCGGGCCGGACAGCCAATGGGAGGCGGCAAACGACAGGCCGAGGTCGACGCTGCCGGCGCTCGCCACCGGTCGGAAGAAGCTGCCTATCGAGGCTTCGACCCGTATATGATCGTCGTCGTGCAGATAGCCGTGTGGGCCGGCGATAGTCGCGAACAGACCGTTCCAATCGTTGCCCATCTGGTCGTTGTGCACGGCGACGACGGGAATGTCGGCGTCGCGGCGACGGAGCTCGTCCAGGACACCGTGAATCGCCGACACCGAGTTCCGCCCCGGTCCGCACCCATAGTCCAGGATGCGCAACTCGGCACCCGACAGGTCGAGATGCCGGACGGCATTGCGCAGTCTGGCCTCCTGCCGCCTGATGCCCTCGCTTTGTGGTTCCGAGTGACGGTCGTAAAGACCCTTGCCGCCCATGCCTTCGGTGGCGTGGTCGTTCCGACCGCCGCTTTCTTTGTCAATGCTCACCGATACGCCCCTTCCCGACACGCCGAATGCACCAGCATTCGACGGGCATAATAGCGAACCGGTCCAGCCAATCCACGCTCACGTCATTCCGATCCAGTCGTGGCAGCGGCAGCGAGCGCCGCGATCAGCCGGTCGAGCGTCGTCACGGTCGAGACGTCGGCGATCCCGTCGACCCGCGCCGGCCGGAAGTGGCGCTGGAAGGCGGCCACCACCGCCTCGGTGTTCGCGCTGAATTCCGGTTCCTCGCCAATGTCGTAGCCGTAATGGCGGAATCGCTGCTGGAGGGCGAGGACCGCCTCGCCCCGGTCTCCGCGCTTCACCGCCGGGCCGGCGACGATCGGCGCCGGCGGCACCCAGTGGCCGATACCGGCATCGTGCAGGCGCTGCCACGGAAAAAGCTCGCCCGGATCCTCCTTGCGCTCCGGCGCCACGTCCGAATGGGCGAGTACCCGTTCCGGCGGGATCGAATGGCGCGAAAGGATGGCGCGGCAGAGCGCGATCAATGCGTCGATCTGCGCCTCGGGAAAGGCGCGATAGCCGAACTGATGGCCCGGATTGACGATCTCGATCCCGATCGAAGAGGAATTGATGTCCTTCTCCCCGGCCCAGCTCGATCGTCCGGCATGCCACGCCCGGCGCGCCTCGTCGACAAGCTGGGCGATCCGCCCGTCCTCGAACACCAGGTAGTGGCTCGACACCTTGGAGGCCGGATCGCAAAGCCAGCCGAGCGCCTGCTCCGGCGACGCCATGCCGGTGTAGTGGAGAAGCAGGATGTCGATCGGCTTGCCCGGCGCACGAAGACCGTGATTGGGCGACGGGTGTTGTTCGACCGGAAGGGCGGGTGAGATCATCACGGGGTCCCGATTCGCTCCCGGCATAGCGGAACGCGCCCCATGCTGCCACACGCGACGCGCTGCAGAGTGAGGCGATTCCGGACCGGATCGCGAAGGGTCGAGGGAGGGTTCGTTGGCGCTGTCCGCATTGGCCTGGGGATTGGTCGCCGGAAGCGCGGCGTTTCTCGGCGCACTGATCGCGTGGTTCGTCCGGCCGTCACCCCGCGTGATCGCAGCCGCGATGGCCTTTGCCGCCGGCATTCTGCTCTCGGTCGCCGCTTTCGAGCTCCTCGACGAAGCGTTTGCTCATGGCGGTTTCATCCCGGCAGCGATCGGCTTCATAGCCGGGGCTGGTCTTTTCGGCGGCGGTCTCTTTTCTCTCGACCGCGCCGGCGGTCGTCACCGCAAGCGGCGGGGCTTCGATGCCGCGACCGCGCGGAACGCCGGGGGGATCGTCGCCCTCGCCACAGTCCTCGACGGCATCCCCGAAGCGCTGATCATCGGGCTGAACTTCTATGCTGGGGCAGGCCTCGGCATCGCCACCGTCATCGCTGTCTTCCTTTCCAATGTGCCGGAGGCCCTGAACCAGACGACGCGGATGCAGGCCGCCGGCCATGGCCCCCGTTACATCGTCGGCGTCTGGACGGCGGTCACCGGCGTCAGCGGCCTCGCCGCGCTCTTTGGCTTCCAGCTTCTCGGCGATCTGAGGCCAGAAGGCGTTTCGATCATCCAGGGGATCGCAGGCGGCGCTTTCCTCGTATTCATTGTCGACACGATGATTCCGGAAGCCTTCGCCGAGACCCGTGACGCAGCCGGACTGATCGCCGCCTTTGGTTTCCTTGTCGGCTTCACCCTCTCGCACGGTCTCGGGTGATCAGCCTCGCTCCAGCCGGATGCGCTGCCAGGCCCGGTTGATCGCCGCCATCCGCTCGTGGGCGATCGCTTCCGCCTCCGGCGGCAGGCCGCGGCCGATCAGCCGGTCGGGATGGTTCTCGGCGGCGAGCGAGCGGTAGCGCGTACCGATCTCGGCAAGGCTCAGCGACCGGTCGACGCCGAGCACGAGGTAGGGATCGCCCTCCTCCGGCACCACATGGCGCGCCGCGATCGCCTCGAACGCCCGCCCTTCGATGCCGAAGATCGCTGCGACCCGCTCGAGGAACACGTACTCGGCGTCATGCACCGCGCCGTCGGCCGCCGCGATGGCGAACAGCGCGTCGACGACGTCGGCGAGGCTCTCCCGGTCGTCGCCGTAGATCGCCGCGATCTTCCGCGCATAGGATTCGAAGCCGGCAACATCGCGCTGCGCCAGCTCGAACATTCGGGCGACGTTGCGTTCCTCGCTGACCGGGACGGCGAACACCCGTTCGAAGGCCGCGATCTCGGCCGAGGTGACGATCCCGTCGGCCTTGGCCATCTTCGCCGACAGCGCAATCAGTGCCACCGAGAACGCCACCTGCTTGCGGGCGACCGGGTCGGCGATCGCCCCCAACTGGCCGCCCAGCCAGTCGAACACCGCGCCGACCGCTTCCGTACTGCTTTCGGCCGCCGCGCCGATCCAGCTCCACAGATTCATCGCGACACGATAGTCGGGTTTGCCGGCGGAATGGAACGGGGGCCGTCGCTCCTCGCCCGCCCGCCGCTCTCCGGATAGAGTGTGCGCCGTTTTCCAGAACGGCTGGTCTCTTGTCCCGCGAGACCCTCGGCTTTCTGATCGGGCTGGTCGCCATCGTGATCTTCGGCGCCTCGCTGCCGTCCACCCGGCTTTCCGTTGCGATCGTCGTCGCGCTCGGCCGGCGCGCCGCGGTCACCCGCACCGCCGTGGCAAACTGACCCACGTCAGGGTTTGGTCACCGTCAGATTGTCGAAGCCGAAGTCGGCCACCCCGTTCGGCGGCGAGGCGGCGAAGATGCCGATCTGCTGCCCGTTGTCGGGCGGCGAGCCGGTGAGCTCCTCGAACTTGGTACCGTTGACGTAGAACGTCGCGTCGCTGCCGACCGTCGTCACCTGCAGTTCGTTGATCGCCCCGTTCCCCTGGTTGGCGCCGGCAACGTCGCGCCACTCCACCTGGGCGAGCCACTTGCCGCGCTGGCGCCGCCACACCGAGGCCTTGCCGTTGGGTGCAAGTTCAAACACGTAGAAGTTGTTGGCGTCGGTGTACCAGAACACCAGCCCGGCCTTCGATTCAAGCGGATCGACTTCGGCGATCGTCGTCATCGTCACGCAGACGTTGATATCGTCGTAGAGATTGGCGGAATTCGCCGCCCAGAAATAGGTGTCGGCCGGCGGCTGGACCTCAAGCTGGCTATTTACGACTTTGAACGAATCCGTTTCAGTGCCCCAGGTTGGCTGTAGCCTGTCGAAGCTATCCTGATAGAGAATTGTGCTCCCTTGACAGGCGGCGAGGGCGCTACCGCCCGCGCCAAGCCAGACGAGCCAGGCGACGATGATTGAACCGAATTTCATTTCCTTCTCCACCAGGCCCAGCTGCCCCTGCCTGAGCCTAGCGTCAGGCGACCGGAAAACATAGGCCTGCGTCCTCGACTCGACCCCCGCGCACGAGGTTCATCCAGATGTTCTTGCCATCGTCCCGGCAACGGGAAACACGGATTGCTTACCAGTGAACGCAACCGGAAAATGGGATTTCTGGGTCGATCGCGGCGGCACCTTCACCGACATCGTCGCCCGCGACCCTGAGGGCCGCCTCACCACGACGAAGCTCCTGTCGGAGGACAAGACCGAACTACGGGATTCCGCGATCAACGGCATCCGCCAGCTGATGGATGTGAAGGCGGGCGCATGGATCCGGCCCGAGCACATCGCCACCGTCAAGATGGGAACGACCGTCGCCACCAACGCACTCCTGGAGCGCAAGGGCGACCAGGTGCTGCTGCTCATTACCCGCGGCTTTCGCGACGCGCTCGCCATCGGCTACCAGGCCCGCGCCGATATCTTCGCCAGGAACATCGTCAAGCCGGAGATGCTCTACGAGCGCGTCAGCGAGGTCGACGAGCGGGTGCGCGCTGACGGCACGGTCGAGAAAGAGCTGGACACGGCGACCATCCGGCGCGCGCTGGAATCCGCCTGGCATGCCGGCATCCGCTCCGTGGCGATCGTGTTCATGCACGCCTGGGCCTGGCCGGAGCACGAGCGCCAGGTGGCCGAATTGGCGCGCCGCATGGGCTTTCCGCAGGTCTCCGCCAGCCACGACGTGTCGCCCCTGATCAAGCTGGTCGGTCGTGGCGATACGACGGTCGTCGACGCCTACCTGTCGCCGCTGCTCCGCCGCTACGTGCTCAGGGTGGCCCAGGAACTGACCAGCCCGCCGACCGCGCGCGAGATCACTGCGCCGGACCCGCACCCGGAGGAGCACCAGCCGCGTCTGATGTTCATGCAGTCGTCGGGTGGCCTCACCGACGCCAGGTTGTTCCAGGGAAAGGACGCCATCCTGTCCGGCCCGGCCGGCGGCGTGGTTGCCGCGGTGGAGACGGCGCGCCGCGCCGGCTTCGACAAGGTCATCGCCTTCGACATGGGCGGTACCTCCACCGACGTGTCGCATTTCGACGGCGAGTATGAGCGCACCTTCGAGACCGAGGTCGCCGGCGTCCGCATCCGCGCGCCGATGATGCGGATCAACACGGTCGCGGCGGGCGGCGGCTCGATCCTCAAATACGAGCAGGGCCGCTATCAGGTCGGCCCGCAATCCGCCGGCGCCCAGCCCGGCCCGGCCTGCTACCGCCAGGGCGGTCCGCTCGCCGTCACCGATGCCAACCTGATGGTCGGCAAGCTACTGCCGCGATATTTTCCGCACATCTTCGGCGCGCACCGGGACCAGCCGCTCGACGACGCCATGGTCGCCGCAAAGGTCGCCGTCCTGTCGAAGGAGATCGGCAGCGGCCAGGCGCCGGAGGAGATCGCCGACGGCTTTCTCAAGATCGCCGTCGCCAACATGGCGAACGCCATCAAGAAGATCTCGGTCGAGCGCGGCTACGACGTCACCGATTATGTCCTCAACTGCTTCGGCGGCGCCGGCGGTCAGCACGCCTGCCTGGTTGCCGACACGCTCGGCATCAAGACGGTGCTGATCCATCCCTATTCCGGCGTCCTGTCCGCCTACGGCATGGGGCTTGCCGACATTCGCGCCACCCGCAACCGCGCGGTGATGAAGCCGCTCGACGAAGCTTCGGCGCTCGGCGAGGTTGAATCGGAGCTGGAGCGCGAGGTGGTCGCCGAACTCCGCAAGCAGGGCGTCGACCCCAGCGACATCGCCATCGTCGCCCGCGCCCATGTCCGCTACGACGGCACCGACACGTCACTGCCGGTCGCGATCCTGGAGAAGCAATGCGGCGCCAGCCCGTCGAGCCTGGCACCGGCCGCCGAAATCGCCAAGGCCTTCGAGGCGGCGCACAGCAAGCAGTTCGGCTTCGTCTCCGAAGGCAAGCCGCTGGTCGTCGAGTCGCTGGAAGTCGAGGCAGTGGGCGGCGGCGCCGATATCGACGAGCCGAGCCTGCCGCTGTCGGCGGCCACCCCGGAGCCGGCCGAGCGCACGCGCTTCTATTCCGATGGCGCCTGGCATGACGCCGACGTCTTCCTGCGCGAGGCCCTTCTGCCCGGCGCCAAACTCCTCGGCCCGGCGCTGGTCATCGAGCCGCATCAGACCATTGTCGTCGAGCCGGGATGGCAGGCGGACGTGACGGCGCGCAATCACGTCGTCATGAGCCGGGCGGTGCCTTTGCCGAAGCGCACGGCGATCGGCACCGACGCCGACCCGGTGATGCTCGAAGTGTTCAACAACCTGTTCATGTCGATCGCCGAGCAGATGGGGGTGACGCTGCAGAACACCGCCTACTCGGTGAACATCAAGGAGCGTCTCGATTTCTCCTGCGCGGTGTTCGACGGCGACGGCCGCCTGGTCGCCAACGCGCCGCACATGCCGGTCCATCTCGGCTCGATGGACCGCTCGGTGGAGACGATCATCCGCCTCAACGCCGGCGCCATCCGCCCCGGCGACGTCTTTGCCCTCAACGCGCCCTACAACGGCGGCACCCACCTCCCCGACATCACGGTGTGCACGCCGGTCTTCGCCGCCGGGCACGGCGAGGAAATGCCGCCGATCCTCTTCTGGGTCGCCTCCCGCGGCCATCACGCCGACGTCGGCGGCTCGGCGCCGGGATCGATGACGCCGCGCGCCACCAGCGTCGAGGAGGAAGGCGTCCTGATCGACAACTTCCGGCTGGTCGAGCGCGGGCGCTTCCGCGAAACCGAGCTGACGGCACTGCTTACCGACCACCCCTGGCCGGTGCGCAACGTCGCCCAGAACATCGCCGACCTGAAGGCGCAGATCGCCGCCAACGAGAAGGGCGTCCACGAGCTCCTCCGCATGGTCGACCATTACAGCCTCGACGTCGTCCGTGCCTATATGAGCCACGTCCAGGACAACGCCGCCGAGAGCGTGCGCCGGGTGATCGACGCCCTGCACGATTCCTCCTTTGCGGTGGAAACCGACCAGGGCGCGGTTATCAAGGTGAAGATCACCGTCGACCGCGACAAACGCGAGGCGAGCGTCGACTTCACCGGCACCAGTCCCGAGCAGAAGACCAACTTCAACGCGCCCGAGCCGGTGACCCGCGCCGCCGTGCTCTACTGCTTTCGCGTCATGGTCGACGACCCGATCCCGATGAACGCCGGCTGCCTGCGCCCGCTCAATATCGTCATCCCCGAGGGCTCGATGCTGTCGCCGCGCTATCCCGCCGCGGTGGTCGCCGGCAATGTCGAAACCAGCCAGCAGGTGACCAACTGCCTGTTCGGAGCGCTGAAGGCGATGGCTGCCGCGCAGGGCACCATGAACAACCTCACCTTCGGCAACGACCGGGTGCAGTACTACGAGACGATCTGTTCCGGCGCCCCGGCCGGGCCGGGATTCAACGGCGCCGATGCCGTCCACACCCACATGACCAACTCGCGCCTCACCGATCCCGAGGTGCTCGAGTTCCGCTTCCCGGTGCTGCTCGAGGATTTCCACATCCGCAAGGGATCCGGCGGCCGCGGCAAATGGTCGGCCGGCGCCGGCACCCAGCGCACCATCCGCTTCCTCGAGGAAATGGACTGCGCCATCCTCTCCTCGCATCGCAAGGTCCGCCCGCACGGGCTGGAGGGCGGCGAGCCCGGCCAGGTCGGGGCGACGCGGGTCCGCCGCAAGGACGGGTCGATCGAGGAGCTGGAAGGCTGCGACCAGACCCGCGTGATGCCGGGCGATGCGGTGATCGTCATCACCCCGACCGGTGGCGGCTACGGCAAGGTGTGATCGGGTTGAGCGTCACTGTGACCTCATCGCAACAGACCCGGATCGATTGTCGATATGGCCGTCCGCGACCCGACTCCCCGCTCATAAAGGAGTAGAATGTTTGCATCTCTACTCGGGCGGGAGGGGGAAATGCGACGACTTCTTGCGATTCTCGCGGCCGGCTTGACGGTTTCCGCCGGGGCGGTCTCATCGGCAGCGGCTCAGGACGGCTTCGTCGTTCCTGATTCACCCTACGAGCTCGGTCTCGATGTCGGCGTGGTCTATGTCCGGTTGCCCTCGGTCAACGGCTTTGCCTACGCCGTCGACGACATCGACTACAACTTTCTTCGTCAGTACGACCACCCGACGTCGATCGAAGGCTTTGGTCCGTCGGTGTCGGCGCATCTCGGCATCCCCGACCTTGGCGGTCGCGGCTGGTTCGGCGACAGCAAGCTGAATATCGACGCCGATGTCTTCTGGGTGATGAACAACCTGTCGGCCAGCACACATTTGTCGGCCACATGCGATTGTGACGCTCAGTTCCTCGACCTGTTGCCAGTCAACGGCGGCCCGACGTTCGACGGCCTCTTCTTCGATCCGGTGGCCAACATCAAATCCAAGGGCAACGCGAATTTCGACGGCGTCGATGTCGCCTTGACCCTCGAGCACATGGCCAACGGCGACGCCAACAGTGGCGTCTACTTCCTGTTCGGCCCCCGCTTTGCCTATCAGTCGCAGAAGTACAAGGTCACCACGTCGAGCTCGCTGGAACCCTTCGACTTCCGCATCAAGGAGGACGTCGCGGCCTACTACGTCGGCCCCGACATCGGCGTCCGGAAGGTCGGCGCGCTCGGCGGCGGCGCCAGTTATCACCTAGTCGCCCGCGCCGCGGCGCTCTATCTCGATTCGAACCTCAACGCGAGGCAGGACGTGCTGGTCGGCGGCAACTCGGCTTTCCACCTCGCCTCGAAGGACACTGAGAATACCTTCAGCGGCCGGGTCGAGCTTGGCACGGGCATCACCGTGCCGGTCCCCAACAGCAAGATGCTCCTCAGCCTCGACGGATCGGTGATCTGGTGGTCGGCGGTGCCGCAGATCGTCAATCCACGTTCGGGCAAGGGGATTAACGCGGGGAGCAAGAACTTCCAGGCCGCGCACCTGACCACCGACGACATGTGGATGGCGCAGGCGACGGTGAAGGCGACGATCCCGCTGGACTGAAGGCTCAATCGGCGGCGGGGAACTGCACCGGCGCCGTGATCGGCGGCATCGGCAGCGGTGCCGGGCTGGCGGGGCCCTCTTGCCGGCTGATCGACCCGGTATAGGCGATCGACAGGTCGTAGCGGGGCTGGCCCGGAATCGCGGCGTACTTCGAGCCGTCATAGGGCGGCCGCAGCGGCGGCGTCATCGGCGGCTTCGGATTGCAGTAGGTATAGGTTCCGCTCTTGCCGTGATGGGCGAGGTCGACGTGGAAATGGTCGCTGTGATAGGCGGCGCCGGGGCCGAGCGTCGTCTTGAAGGTCTTGCAGGCGGTCGAGATCACCTCGCGGAGGAACTGCCGCTCGTCGGAGCGCCCGTACCATCCTGATTTCACGGCGATCACGCGGCCGTTGGCAAGCTTGAAGCCAGCGATGTCGAGAGCGTTGCCGAAGGCATGCTCGGAGATCTCGGCGCCCCGTTTGTTGTTTCGCGTGCGGCAGCTGTAGCTCGAGATCTGCGTGATTTCGACGATCGGCATGCCGAAATAGGCGAACGCCGCCGGTTGCACCGCATCGCGCATCCACGCCGACAGCATCTCCGTCATCGGGCAGTTGAGCATGGCGTCCGGGCCGACGCCGATGGTGCCGTCCTCCAGCGCCTGCACCTTGAGGGGATACTGCATGCCGCACGCGCCCTTGCCGTTGATCGCACTCGCCTGGCGGATGAAATAGGACTGCGGGTGCTGCGCCATGCAGGCGCGGTCGGCCTGCACGCGCCACGCATCGCGGCGCTCGAAGCCGAGGAAATTGAACGCGCAGCCGGTTACCAGCATGCACAAGCCGGCGGCCACCGTCAGATACGCAACGCGACGGAGCATGGCCGCCAAAATGCCGGCCATTCCATTAATGAAGAGTCAAGGATGACGCCGATCTGACCCGCCGCGAATCGCCGGGACAGTCACCTGACCGCATCGGCGCAACGACGTGGGGCTCCCGCCGGATGGCGCTCGCTGGGTGCGCCACTCTCCGTCGGTGCTTCCCGCTTGATCGATGATTTCAGTTCGAAGCTTTAACTAGAGCGCGGACTCATTGGCGCGTAGCCAAATGCGGATTGATGCGAGCTTGATGAAGGCGAGATAATTGGCCGCGAGTTTGTCGTATCGGGTCGCGACGCGCCGACATTGCTTGATCTTGTTGAAGAACCGTTCGATCAAGTTGCGCGCACGATACAGATGCGGGCTGAAGCAGATCGGGTCTTTGCGATTTCGTTTCGGCGGGATGTTCGCCCATGCTCCTTGCTGGCGGGCAAGCTCTCTGATCCAGTCCGCGTCGTATCCACGATCCGCGAGTAGCATCGTTTGTGGAAGCAAGGCACTGAGGAGAACCGAACACAGCCGGTTGTCATGCGCCTCACCGGGCGTGAGAGCGAGATGGACCGGTAGGCCATTGGTGTCCACGACCGCGTGAATTTTGCTCGTCAGGCCCCCTCGCGAGCGACCAATATCTTGGTGATTGTTGTCCGCGATGCAGGCTCTGTGCTGGTGCACGCGTACGACGGGAGTATCGATCATCTGCGCCGCCTCATCATGACCGGCAGCGAGCTTTTCCATGATCTGGTCCCAAACGCCAGCCTGCCGCCAGCGCACGAAGCGATTGTAGCAAGTGGTGCGGGGACCGTAGGTCTCCGGCAGATCGCGCCATGGCGCACCAGAACGCAGGACCCAGAAGATGCCGTTGAGGACGCGACGGTCATCTACACGCCGAACGCCACGCGGCTTGTTCGGCAGCATCGGCCTGATGGTGGTCCATTCATAATCGCTGAGTTCGTAGCGCATGATCCGAGGCTCCAGTTTCGGAGCTTGAATCACGGACGGGGCGGCATCATCAACCCGCAGTGGCCCGTTGCGGCCGATGCCAATGGTCTGATTTTCCGCTTTCGGGGCACAGCGGACATAGCCGGACTTGTTGCTAGCTCGCCCCCGGTTGCGATTGACCCAATCCGGAAGCCCTTCGGGCTGCCGGAGCATTGCGCCCCCACAGTCCGCTCTTTTGGGGACGAGCCCCGACCGGCTCGCGAAGTGGGCGGAGCTCATCATCAGGTGCGCCGCGATCGCGCGGGATTGATTCAGCTCAAAGCGTGCGGCCTCCAGAGAGCTAAAAAAAATCTTTCGAGCGCGACGACCCTGCGAACGTAGCGGCAGCAAGGGGGCAGGCTTCGGGATGCGCTCGACCCCGGCTGCCGTAACTGAGTCGGTTCCTTGGTCGAATCAGGCGCGAACCAGATTGAGGGGCATTGAGAAGCTGAGTGCCAAGCCAGCAAAGCCCACGGTGTCCGCTCGAACGCAGAGGAGGGCGCCCCAATGACCACCGTCAACACACTACTGTCTGCAAAAGGGCACGACATCTCGACAATTGATCCAGATAGCCCTGTAGCCGACGCATTAGCCAAGATGGCTGACGAGAATATCGGATCACTGCTCGTTATGGATGCGGGAAAGCTCGTTGGAATCTTCACCGAAAGGCACTACGCACGCAACGCTGCGCGCAACGACGTTGCACCTTCGACGATACGCGTGCGCGATATCATGAGGGACCAGGTCATCGTGACGCGGCCCGACCAACTTATCGAGGAATGCATGGCCGTGATGACGCAGTGCCGTGTGCGCCACTTGCCCGTGCTTGATGGAGACAACGTCGTCGGGATCGTATCGATTGGAGATCTCCTGAAGCACACCATTGGTAATCAGAAGTTCGCTATCGACCGACTCGTTGAGTACATCCACGGTTAGGCCAGAGGCTGCCGACACCTTCCCTTGGCTGGAGTGGTTGCAGGGCATTCACCACTTCCGGTACTGGCGCATCGCGTCGTTTTGCTGCGATGCGGAATTTGGTCCGCTATCGGGGCGTAGCGGACTCTGGCCAGCCGCCCGCCCGGCAGATTTGTGGGTTCACGGCCTAAGCTGCAGCTCCCTGGATAGCGCAATCGGCGCTAACAGCGCATAATCATCTCAAGGGTCCTCAACCTGTCTTCGGCGATTGCATCGACTGGAGGAAGCCATGCACATCCGGCACTTCTTTGTCTGCGCCGCAGCGTTGCTGCTGCCGGTCGCAGCCGCCCACAGTGATCCGATCTCCTACGGAGATATCATCGAGGTAGCGCCGAACGTTGAACTTGTCGGCGGGCGGCCGCTCGATATCCAGAAGGGCGAGATCGATGTAGCCAACGCCCTGCTCTACAAGAGCGGCTCGACGCTCGTCGTTATCGACAGCGGGGGCACGGCCGGATTCATCCAGTACCTCAACGCGGCTGCGAAGCGGCTGATGCCGTTCGATCGGGCTGTGCTCATCAACACCCATGGTCACGCCGACCATGTCGGCAACAACACCTGGATCGATACGCTGGGGGTTCCGGCCGAGCACTTCATCTCGGCCCACGACCTGACTCTCATGCGCGATCAGGTCGGCTATTTCAGCGACGCCTTTGATGAAGTCGGCCCCTACCTTCCCGACGCGCCGCCGGGCAGGGTCTTCGCCCAGCAGCTGATCGATCTGTTCGGCGGGCTCGACACCGAGACCAGGAGCCTGACGCTCCTGGAGTCGCTGCCGCTTGCCCCCATCGACATCGGCGGAACCTCCTGGGACGGCTGGAGCTTGCTCGACGGCAATGTTCTCGTGCTGCGGACATCCGGCCATACCGCCGGCCACGTTGCCGTATACCTGCCCGGTCCGAAGGTCCTGCACCTGGCCGACGAGACGACGGGCTACTACCAGACCTTCCGCGACGCCGACCCCGCCGCCAACCTTCTGACTCTTCAGCGCGCCGCCCACGCCGTCAGAAACGGCGCAGTCGACGCCCTCACCGACGGCCACTCGTTCTCGCTCCATCGCGGAGACGAGGCGGTCGCGTATCTCACCAGCATGATAAACGGCGCGATCGCCTACGACACGGCCGTGACGCGCGTTCTCAACGAGCACGCCGACGGAATCACGGTCGCCGACCTGGTGTCAGCGGTGGCCGGTGCGCCCGAAATGGCCAACGCGCCGAGCGGAGCCAACAACATACCGATCTTCAAATACATGCAGATCGTCAACAAGCTGAGGGAGCTCGGCATCACACGGCCAACCGATCCGTCCGCGCTTGTCGCCTTCCCCCGCTAGGGGTTTTCAACTCGTTCGGTGGCGCCGCACGTTGGCACGGCTATAGCACGACGACGCCCTGATGCTTGGCCTTCTCTTCCGGCTCGACGTGGATGGTGATCACCGCGTCGGGGAACTCCGCCCGCAGCGCCGCCTCGATCCGGTCGCAAATGCCGTGGGCATCGGAGACCGCCATCGAGCCCGGCACCACCAGATGGAACTCGATGAAGGTCACCCGTCCGGCATTGCGGGTGCGCACGTCATGAGCCTCGATCGCGCCCTCGGCATTGGCCGAGATGATCTTGCGGATTTCGTCGAGCTCGTCCCCCGGCACCGCCTCGTCCATCAGCCCGCCGAGCGACTGGCGGATCAGCCGCCAGCCCGACCACAGGATGTTGAGCGCGACCAGCGCGGCGAGCGCCGAGTCGAGCAACGCGATGCCGGTCAGCACCGACAGCACCAGCCCGACCAGCACGCCGACCGAGGTGATGACGTCGGTGAAGAGGTGCCGGCCGTCGGCGACCAGCGCCGGGGAGCGCCGCTTTCGCCCCTCGCTGATCAGGAACCAGCACCATCCGCCGTTGATCACCGAGGCGAGGCCGTTGACCAGCAGGCCCTCGACCGGCGCCGTGAACATGCGCGGCGTGAGAAAGGCGAAGTAGGCCTCGCGCAGGATCGACAGCGCCGCGATGATGATCAGCACGCCTTCCAGCACCACCGAAAGGTACTCCGCCTTGTGGTGGCCATAGGGATGGTTGGCGTCGGGCGGCCGGGCGCCGTAGCGGATCGCCAGCAGCGCGGCGCCGGAGGCGGCGACATTGACGATGCTTTCCAGCGCGTCGGAATAGAGCGCCACGCTGCCGGTGATCAGGTAGGCGAAGAACTTCAGCGCCAGCACGCCGACCCCGACCGCAACGCTCAGGCTTGCGATGGTTCCGATGCTTTGCCTGCGCAGGTCGGCATGCGCCATCATTCGCCTAGTCCGCCATGGTTTCGACCGAGGCGAAGCTCTCCGCCGGCCCTGCCGCCTCGAACGGCGTCGTCACCTCGACGAAGGTGTCCGGGTAGAAGCCGTTGAAGCGGGTCCTGAGCGCCAGCGAGTAGGCGCCGATGTGACCGATCTCGATCCAGTCGCCGGTGTCGACCGTCTCCGGCAGAAAGAACGGCCGCGACAGGATGTCAACCGAGTCGCAGGTCGCCCCGCACACCTTGAACGGCACCACCTTGTGCGGATCCCCATTGCGTCTCCGCCGCGCCGGGTCGGGCAACAGCCGCGCCGGCAGCGTGATCTTGCCCGTCCACGAATCCGACAGCGATGCCCAGATCCCGTCGTTGATGTAGATCCGCCGTCCTTTCTTGAGGAGCACGCGGACAATCAGCGAGAAGCATCGCGCCGCGATCACCCGGCCGGGCTCGGCTACCATCGGCACGTCGTCGAAGCCCCATTCCCGCGCTTCCGCCACCACCTCGGCGATCAGCGCCGCCGTGTCGGGCGGGGCCGGTGCCTTCTGCCGCGGATCGTGACCGTAGGGCGCCGGAAAGCCGCCGCCGATGTCGAGGAGCGCGATCGGCGCCGCCGAGCGCGACCGCACCCAGGCCGCCGAGGCGAGCGCCCGCTCGTAGGTGTCGGTGTCCTCCACCTGGCTGCCGACATGGAAGCAGAGCCCGACCCGGAAGCCGATTCGGGCGATTCGCTGGACCAGTTCGACCGCATGGCCGGGCGCTGCGCCGAACTTCTTCGACAATTCATAGGCGGCGTGGCCGCGAACGGCGAGCCGCACGAGCAGCGTGATCTCTTCCGGATCGAGGTCGAGGCCGTGCACGGCACGGAGGATCTTCGCCACCTCGTCCTCGTGGTCGAGGGCAAGGACCCGGATTCCGTAGGTTTCCAGCGCCAGGCGGATGTCGGACTGGGCCTTGACCGGATGGGTGTAGAGGAGCTCGGCCTTCGGCGCCACCGCCCGCACCGCGGCGAATTCCGCCGGCGAGGCGACGTCGAAACAGTCGATTCCGGCGTTTGCCAGGGTCTGCAGCACCATCGGCTCGCCGTTCGTCTTGACAGCATAGGCGGTCTTGCCGGGAAACGCCGCCTTGAAAGCCAGCGCATCGGCGGTAAGGACCGCCGGCCGGAAGCAATAGACCGGCTGATCCGGCCGCAGGGCGA
>Ga0210086_1000256_pt1 | contig 33676 bp, 26 predicted proteins | sample China_Galinas_PW_3_FD_184867 | JGI IMG/M metagenome (GOLD analysis project Ga0210086, IMG submission 184867) | Wetland microbial communities from San Francisco Bay, California, USA, that impact long-term carbon sequestration - China_Galinas_PWB_D2... | ecosystem: Environmental > Aquatic > Marine...
CCGCTGACTTCCTGTTCTCGTACTCCAGGCGGCCTTCGATCGTCGACTGGAGACAACGCAGTTGCCACTGTATTCTTGGGTTCACTCGAAACGCCCTCCCTTGCACTTGGTCGTTTTCTTTCAATTCGAAGTACGCACGTCCGGGACGGGCGTTTCGAGCAATTTCGGGCTTTCGCGTTCCCGGAGGGCGCTTGTTTGAGGACTAGTGGTGTGACGCAGACAGATTCGTCATTATCCGTAGCTAGTACTACACGGGACCGGAGCCGGGTTCGCAGCTCGAAGCTCTGGGCCGGAAGCGCGGCGCTGAGAACGACGACCGTGGCGGCGAGACGCATCGGCGCAGCATGGCGCCGTGCAGTGTCGTTCCTCTACGTGCAGGTCAACTCGACGGCGCGGCTCGTTCGAATGATGTAGCCGGGCCGCGCGATCAGGAACGCGACCAGCTGGCAGCGCACCCGCCCGCGGAATCCGTTGGGAATGGCCGCCCGGAACGTCACGGTCCGCGACATCCCGACCGAGTACGGGAAGCTGACGAACGGGTCGGTATACAGCAGGCAGCCGGCCGGCAGCGAGATCGACAGCGCCTGGGTCCCGAGGATCAGGAAGCCGGAAGTATTCCCGGGCTGTGTGCCGGTAAGGTTGAGCGTGGTCCCGGACAGCGCACCGGTCAGGCCGATCCCGCAGTCGTTCCCGACGTGGGCCAGCCTGCAGCTCTGGGCGCGCCCTGGCAGCGCGAAGACGGTGAGGCTCGCGACGACGGCGAGCACGCGGATGAGATGAAAGGTCATGGTCACGAGTCGATTGCGCACGGACTCGATACGTCATAGCCGGCGGGGGCGGCGTGGTAATGCAATCACCTCGGGGACAAATGCTGCAACGAACGCGTTGGTTGCACCTTTTGTCCCCGAGACGATTGGTTCAGCCAGCGATCTGAACCAGTTTCCAGGATGGCTCTCGCGAACCTCAGGATCCGCGCCGTCGGCGACGCGCCTGCCCGGCGCGATGGGGACTATGTCCTCTACTGGATGACGGCTGCCCGCCGGCTCGAGTCGAATTTCGCGCTCCAGCGCGCCGTCGAGCTCGCCCGGAAGGCCGACCTGCCGCTCGTCGTGCTCGAGGCGATCAGCTGCTGGGTCCGGTGGTCGAGCGACCGGTTCCACCGGTTCGTGCTCGATGGCATGCGCGAGAAGCGCGACAGGCTCACGGACTCCAACGTCCTCTATTACCCCTATGTCGAGCCCACCGCCGGGCATGGCAAGGGGCTCGTCGCCGCGCTCGCCGACCGCGCGCACGTCGTCGTCACCGACGACTACCCGGCGTTCTTCCTCCCGGCCATGCTCGAAGCGCAGGGCGAGAAGCTCGGGGTCAGGATCGAGGCCGTCGACAGCAACGGCCTGCTGCCGCTTTCGGTGTCCGAACGTGCACACCCGACCGCGTACTCGTTCCGCAAGCTCGTGCACCGCGAGATCCGGCCGCACCTCGAAACGACTCCGGTCGAGCGGCCGCTCGCGCGGTTCAACGGGCCGGCGGCGTCGTTGCCCGGCAAGATCGAGACGCGATGGCCGGCTGCGCGCGACGAGCTGCTCGAAGCCGAACACGACGCGCTGGCCGGGCTCGAGATCGACCACTCGGTCCGGCCGGTCGACGTGTCCGGCGGCGGGCGGGCCGCGCGCAAGCGGCTGCGCGAGTTCATCACCGAACGCCTGACGCGCTACGTCGACGACCGAAACTCGGTCGACGACGGCGCCGCCAGCGGGCTGTCGCCGTATCTGCACTTCGGCCACATCTCGGCGCACACGGTGTTCCGCGAGGTCGCCAAAGCCGAAGGCTGGGACCCGTCGCGGATCACAGGTCCGGACAACGGCCGAAGAAGCGGCTGGTGGGGGGCGAGCGATGCCGTCGAGGGGTTCTTCGACCAGCTGATCACCTGGCGCGAGCTCGGCTATCACTTCTGCCGTCACGAGCCGCGATATGCGAGCTTCGACACGCTCCCCGACTGGGCGCAGGCAACGCTCCGCGCCCACGCGAAGGACCGCCGAGAGCACGTCTACACGCTCGACGCGTTCGAGGCCGGGAAGACCCACGACGAGCTGTGGAACGCAGCGCAGCACCAGCTCGTGCGCGAGGGCACGATCCACAACTACCTGCGCATGCTGTGGGGCAAGAAGATCCTCGAGTGGTCGGCGACACCACGCGAGGCGCTCGACGTCATGATCGAGCTCAACAACAAGTACGCGCTCGACGGCCGGGACCCGAACTCCTACTCGGGCATCTTCTGGGTCCTGGGCCGGTTCGACCGCGCGTTCGGCCCCGAGCGCAAGGTGCTCGGGACCGTGCGCTACATGAGCTCGGCCAACACCGTCCGGAAGATCCGCCTGAAGCAGTACCTGGCCAGCTATGCTTAGGGGTCGCGCAAGAATAACTTGACGCTCGGGCCGACCCTCGCCGCCCCTGGCCGCGTTGCGCTCCCTCAGCGAATCTCCTGATTCGCTTGCGTCCGCGCGCCTTGCCAGGAGACCCTCCTTCGGAGGGAACGACGATCGCTCGACCCGAACTGTGAACTTATTCTCGCGCGGCCCCTTAGTTCCCCCCTCGAGAGCTCCGTGATCCAAGAAGAGAAGTTCGCCACCCCGGTCGTCGTCGTCAGCCGGTGCCTCGGCTTCGACGCGTGCCGGCACGACGGCGCGATACTCCCGGACAAGTTCTTGGCGAAGATGGCCGACCACGTCGAGTTCGTCGACGTGTGTCCCGAGGTGGCGATCGGGCTCGGGACTCCGCGCGATCCGATTCGCATCGTCGAGCAAGAAGGACGCCGGAGGCTCGTCCAGCCGAGCACGGGCGCGGACCTCACCGAGAGGATGAACGAGTTCTCGGCCTCGTTCCTGTCGGGACTGCGAGAGCCCGACGGCTTCGTGCTCAAGAACCGCTCGCCGAGCTGTGCGATCTCCGACACCAAGATCTACGCGTCGGCCGAGACCAAGCAGGCTCCGCTAGGCCGCGGACCCGGTCTGTTCGCCGGGGCCGTGCTCGAAAGGTTCGGCGACGTCCCGGTCATCGACGAAGGACGGCTCAGCAACTTCACGATCCGCGAGCACTTCCTGACGGCGATCTTCGTGTCCGCGCGCTGGCGCGAGATCCGGGCCACCGGCTCGATGCACGCGCTGACCGACTTCCACGCCTCGCTCAAGTTCTTGCTCTACGGGCGCAACGAGACCGAGCTGCGCAACATGGGCCGGATCGCGGCCAACCCGGACAAGCTCCCGTTCGACGAGACCGCGCGGCTCTACGAGGTGTCGCTCGAGCGCGCGTTCGCGAAGCCGGCGACTCCGAGGGCCACGATCAACGCGATGCAGCACGCGATCGGGTTCTGCAAGTCCGAGCTGTCCGCGCCCGAGAAGCGCCACTTCGCCGAGCTGCTCGACGGCTACCGGGCCGGGAAGCTGCCGTTGAGCGCGCCGGTCGCCGTGCTGCGCTCGTACATCGTTCGCTTCGAGCTCGAGTATCTGGCCAGGCAGCGGTTCTTCGCGCCGTATCCGCCCGACCTCGTCGAGATCCGCGACTCGGGCAAGGGCAGGGGCGAGTAGCGACCAGTGTTGCGCAAGTCGACACCGAGTCGGGGGCGAGCCTGCTCAAGGCTCCGCGGCGATACCCCGATAGCTGCAAGGGAACGCGAAGCGCGCCAGCGAATCCATCGACTAGCCAAGCGTGACGATCACCATACTCCGTAACTCCTCGTGCACCACTCGCTCGACCCGATCCTCCTAGACCTGGTCCTGCTGTTCGCGGTCTGCATCGCGGTCGTGCTGGTGTGCCGGCGGCTCGAGATGCCGCCGGTCGTCGGCTTCCTCGTGACCGGCGCGTTGGTCGGTCCGAGCAGCCTCGGACTCGTCAAGAACACCGAGCTCGTCGAGTACCTCGCCGAGGTCGGCGTCATCGTGCTGCTGTTCACGGTCGGCATGGAGCTGTCGCTGCGCAAGCTCCTCTTGATGCGCCGCGCGATCCTCTTGACCGGCGGCATCCAGGTGCTCGGGACGACGGTGCTCGGCGCCGGTGTCGCGCTGGTTGCCGGACTCGGGCTCGGACAGGCGATCCTGCTCGGCTTCGTGCTGACGCTGTCGAGCACGGCCGCAGTCACGAAGCTGCTCGGTGACCGTGGCGAGATCAGTCGCCCGTCTGGTCGGATCGCGGTCAGCATGTGCGTAGCACAGGATCTCGCCGTGATCGGAATGATCCTCGTCGTGCCGCTGCTCGGTGGCCAGGGCAAGCCGGTCGGCGAGACGCTTTTGGGAGTCGCGCGCTCGTTCGGCTGGCTCGGGCTCATCGCGGTCGCCGCGACCATCGTGATTCCGTGGGTGCTCGGGCTCGTGTCACGCGCGCGCAGCCACGAGCTGTTCGTGCTCGCGGTCATCACGTTGTGCCTGGCCGTGTCGGTGGCGACGGCGCGCATCGGCGCCTCGCTGGCGCTCGGCGCGTTCCTGGCCGGCCTCGTGTTGGCGGGCTCGGACTATCGCCACCAGGCCGTCAGCGAGGTCGAGCCGTTCCGCGATGCGCTCGGCAGCCTGTTCTTCGTGAGCATCGGGATGTTGTTCGACTTCCGCATCATCCTCGCGGACCCGTTGGTCGTCGGGTTGTCGCTGGCCGCGGTGATCGTCGGCAAGACCGGCGTCGCGTTCCTGGCCGCCAAGTGCCTGCGCCTCCCGTTCTGGGTCGCCGCTCGGGCCGCGCTCATGATCGCGCAGGTCGGAGAATTCTCGTTCGTTCTGCTCGAGGTCGCGGGCAAGGGCTTCCTCCCGGAGACCCTGCAGAAGACCTTCCTCGTCGTCGCCGTGTTGTCGATCTCCGTGACGCCCGTGCTGTTCTGGCTCGGGCGCAGCCTCTCACGGCACGCGCACAAGGCCGACGCCCGGGAGGCGAGCGAGCGCGACGATCTGCACTCGCACGCGATCATCATCGGCTTCGGGCCGCTCGGGCAGACGCTGGCCGAGTTGTTCAAGTCGCTGGCGATTCCGTACCAGATCATCGAGATGAACGTCTCGACGGTTCGCCACTACAAGTCGCTCGGCGAGCCGATCCACCTCGGGGATGCGTCGCGCATGGCGATTCTGCAAGCTGCCGGGATCAGCAGCGCGCGGCTCCTCGTGCTGGTGGCCAGCGATCCCGACGCGACACAACGCACGGCCGTCCTCGCCCGCAGGCTGGCGCCCAACTTGCGCATCATCGCGCGCGCGATCTTCCTCAGCGACGTTCCCCACTTGCAGTCCGCGGGCATCGAGGAGGTCGTGGCCCAGGAGCTGGAGACCGCGACCGAGATGGCGGCGCGGGCGATGCGCCACTTCCTGATCCCGGATGCCGAAGTCCGACACCAGATCCGACACATTCGCGACCAAGGTTACGGCATCGAGCAGGTCGCGCCCGAACACGATGCGATGAGCACCGATGTGTCGGACTTCATCCCCGACCTCCGGGTTCAGATCTTCAAGATCGGTCTCGGAAGCGAGATCGCCGGGCAGTCGATCGCCGAGACCGACCTGCGCTCACGGGTCGGGATCAACCTGATCGCGATCCAGCGCGAGGGGAAGTCGATCCTGCAGCTCGAGCCCGACCTCGTGCTGCAGGAGGACGACATCGTCGTGGCGATCGGATCACCCGATGCGCTCGAGCTCGCGTACTCGCTGTTCGACGAGGAGTCGGAGGAAGCGCTCGAGGCCGTCGATGCCTGAGTTCAGTCGTTCGAATCAGCTGCCGGTTGCGCAATAGCACGACGCCGTGATCTGGACGTCGGCGTGCGCCCATGCGGCTTCGAACTGCTTCTCGACGACCTCGGCCTCTGCCACCTTCCCTGCGAGGCGCAGACACTTCGCGAGCCCGTGTGGATCGCGTTCTCGTTGACCGCGATCGCCTTGTCGAACTGGCCGACGCGGATGTAGATGTGCGAGGGCATGTGCAGCAGGTGACCCGCCGCGGGCATCATCGAGACGAGCCGATCGGCGGACGGCAGGCCTCGCTCGGGCCTCGTTGACGCCTCGACCGCGTGGATGTAGAAGTGGTTCGCTCCCGGATGATCGGGGTGTTCGGCGAGGACCTTCTCGAGAGTGGCGACGATCTCGGGAGTGTGCGGGCCACGGTCTCCGTCCTGCCGCAGGCGACGCCATTCCTTGGACAGCAGCATCAGCGAGTCGGCGAACAACGTGCCGACGTCAGGGTCGTGGGGGAACCGCCTCCGGACACTACGCATCGCTTCGGCGTAGGCACGGTCGAGCTCCGCTCGGTTGTCCGGCGGGGGATCGGCGTAGCGCTTGCTCTGTGCTTCGATCAACGCGCGCTCGACCTCGGTCGTCGAGCCCGAGAGCTGCAACGCCTTCTGAGCGGCGGCGTGAGCGCGGCGGGCCTTGCCCTTGTCGGTCAACGGCAGGTTGATGTTCGGTCCGAGCGCGAACGCGCTGCCCCACCATGCCATTGCGCAGCCGGGGTCGTACTTCGTCGCGGCTTCGAACGACCTCGTCGCCTCGTCGTGGTTGAAGCCCCAACACAGCGCGAGTCCCTGGTCGAAGTAGCGTTGTGCGAGCTCGTTGTCAGTGCTGACGGCGCGCTCCGCTGCGTCCAGCCCGGCATACAGCGGAGGGCTCGTCGTCGAGCAGGCTTCCAGGAGGGCGAGAACGGAGACGACGAAGGTGATGGGGCGGATCATTGGCCCCTTTTTCGCTAGGTTCTCAGTCGGGCGTCATGCTACCCGACCGACGCCTGGCGTGTCGGCCTGTGCCGGTGTCGTCGGCCCTCGGGCGGGCGGTAGCGCGAGATCCGCTGCGTCGGGTCGCGGTCGTCGCGGCGAGCGGCCTGGCGCTCGAACTTCTCGGCTACGGAGTCGGCGATGTCGAACGTCGTGAAGAACGCCGCGATCTCGATCGCGCCGACCTGCTTGCCCGACACGTCGCCGCGGCGGCAGATCGCGGCGAGCAGGCGCTTCGGGTTGGCACCGTGACGATGGCCCCAGTTGATGTGGAAGCGCGTGTAGCCCGCGTTCGCCGAACGCCGGGCCTGGGCGCTCTCGGGTCCGGGTTGGCGGCCGTTGCGCCGGCTTCGCAGCTCGCTTGCCTGCACCTCGAACGGCTCGCGCACGCGGTCGCTCGGCACGCCGGCGATCACCTCCGCGAGGACTTGGGCCGGGTCGCGTCCTTCGAGCAGGCTCTTGGCGAACTCGAGCTCGCCGTCGGTGACTTTGCGTTTGGTCTCGCTCAGCGCCTTGCGCATGCGCCTGCGCGCCCGCTTGCCGAGGGCCTTCTCGATCTCCGCAGCGTTCGGGACCGGCTCCCAGCTCGCCGAGACGTTGGCGTCGTCGAGGATCTGGCGCGCGCGTCGCTGGCCGTGCGCGGTTGCGAGCAGCACGCTGCACCCCTTGCGCCCGGCGCGCCCGGTGCGTCCGCTGCGATGCGTGTAGCTCTCGCCGTCGAACGGGAGGTCGCCGTGGATCACGGTCTGGACATCGGGGATGTCGAGGCCACGCGCGGCCACGTCGGTTGCGACGAGGACGGACACCGTGCCGGCGCGAAACGCATTGAGCGTGCGGGTTCGCTGGGTCTGGGCCAGCTCTCCGCTCAGCGGCAGCGTCGAGAAGCCGTCGCCAGCCAGCTTGTCCGCGAGCTTCGCCGCACCTGCCCGAGTCGCGACGAAGATCAGCGTGCGTTGGTCGCCGCGCAGCAGCAGGAGATTGACGATTGCCGGATAGCGGTCACGTGGCTGCACGGCGTGCGCGACGTGCGCGATGTCTTCGTTGGCGGCACCGAGGCGAGTGCCTTCGACGTGGAGCGGATCGTTCTGGAAGTCCTCGGTCAGCTTCTGCACGGCCGGAGGGAACGTGGCCGACAACATGTGCGTGCGCCGGTCGCGACCCGGCATGGCCGCGAGGATGGCTTCGAGGTCTTCGCGAAACCCCATGTCGAGCATCTGGTCGGCTTCGTCGAGGACCAGCTGCCGGACGTCGCTGCAGTCGAGCGCCTTGCTGCGGATGTGATCGCACAGCCGCCCGGGGGTTCCGACCAGGATCCTGGGCCGGCGCCGGAGCCGACGGCGCTCCTGACCGACGTTCGTGCCGCCGGTGACGCTGTCGATCCGCAGGCCCTGGACCTCGGCGAACAGCCAGTCGAGCTCGTTGTGAACCTGCACGGCGAGCTCGCGCGTCGGCGTGACGATCAAGGCGTCGGGCCCAGGCGCCGCCCGGCTCTCGGCGCGGGCGATCAGCTCGGGGGCGAGCGCGAGTCCGACGGCGACCGTCTTGCCCGAGCCCGTCTGTGACGAGATGCGTAGGTCGCGGCCGGCGTCGATCGCATCGAGTGCGGCGAGCTGGACCCGGGTCAGCTCGGTGAAGCCACGGCCCTGGAGGGCGCGGCGAAGCGGAAACGGTACGCGGTCGAACGGAGTAGTGGTCATGGCCTCGGGGGGGGATGGCGTCAACAGTCTGCTAGGACCGCGGACGGGTGCCAGCTCAGCAGCGACGGTCGTATGCGCCGATCGTGGAGCGGCGAAAATTCGGCGCAGCAGATTAACGGATTGCAAGCGGGTTGGCGAGTGTTTCCCGGGGGAATGACACGCGGTTAGGCTCTGGCTGCACAACGGAAGGAGCCGCGATGCAGCAGTTCGGGCCAACGGATCCACAACCGAAAAGGTCAAGGCGCGGTGACATCGAGCGCGCAGATCGCTGGCCGGTCGTGTTGCTCGTCTTGTTCGTGGCCTTGGCGTTCAGCGTGGTCTTGGCCGTCTCTGTCCCCGAGTCGCGGCTCTTGTCGGCCGGGTGGCTGTTCGGGACCGTGCTCCTCGCCGCGCTCGGGGCACTGTTCGTGCGCGCCACGACGCGGTTCGGCTTCGGGCGAGGAGCGTGGGGGATCGTGGCTGTCACATTCCTCGTGCAGCTCGCGTTCACTGCGATCGTGGTCAGCTACGGCGACGGGGCCAAGGCGGAGCTCTGGGGGCCGTTTCCGGCCCCGACGACCTGGCTGTTGTTGGTCTTCTACCCGAGCCACCTGTTGTTCGTCGTGTGCTTCGTCCGGGGGTTCCGGACCTGGTTCTGGACCGAAGACGACGAAGCGCGGTTCGAGCGTCTGGTTCGCGAGCGCCGGGAGCAGTAGCCAGTGCAGGCGTATCGCGCCGAGATCGTGTTCGGCTTCGTCATCGTCTACTTCGCGGCGTGCATCGCGATCGGCGTCTGGGCGGTGCGCAGGACGAAGTCTTCGGCCGAGTTCTTCGCGGCCGGACGGAGCCTCGGCGTCGTCGTGACCGCCGCCGCCTTGTTCTCGTCGACGATCAGCGGGTTCGCGTTCGTCGGCGGTCCCGGGCTCGTGTATCGCATGGGAACGAGCTCGCTGTGGATGTGTATCACGGGCTTCGTATCGGCGACGTTGGCGACGATGCTCGTCGCCAAACGGATGCGAATGATCGCCGAGGTCCGGGACTCCGTCTCGCTGCCGGACGTCCTGGCCGCTCGGTTCGGCAACGAGGTGACCCGGCTGTTGACGGCGATCACGATCCTCGTCGGTGTGATCGGCTACCTCGCGACGCAGATCCTGGCGATGGCGACCGTGCTGGAGTCGATCGTCGACCACTCGAGTTTTCTCGGGTCGATCACGACCACGCAAGGGGCGGTCGTTTCGGCCGCGGTGCTGGTCTTCTACTGCACGACCGGCGGGATCGTTGCTTCGGTCTACACCGACGTCGTGCAGGGCGTCGTCATGATCGTGGCCGGGACGCTCGTGTTCGTGACGGCGTGGGCCAGCTTCGATCATGGATTCGCGGGCATGAGCGCCGCGATCGCGGCCCAGGACGCCGAGGCCATCGGACCGTGGGGCACGTTCGGCATCATGGGCTGCTTGTCGTGGTTTCTGTTGTTCACGCTCGGTGCCTGCGGGCAGGCGCACGTGATCACCAAGCACATGATGTTCGAGAAGATCGCCGATCTGCGGAAGATCCTGCCGCTCAGCTTGATCGGCGGAACCCTGGCGGCGTTGCTGTGGTTCTCGGTCGGCGTGTTCATGCGCGCGCAGGTCGCCGCGGGCGGGCACCCGCCGCTGGCTTCGCCCGACGAGGCCGCGCCGGTGTTCCTGCAGACGTTTGCCCATCCGCTGCTCGCCGGCGTCGTGTTCGCGGCGTTGCTCGCGGCGATCATGTCGACCGCCGATGCGTTCCTCAGCATCGGGACGGCGGCCCTCGTGCATGACATCCCGCGTGCGCTGATCGGCCGCTCGCCGGCCCACGAGCTGTTGTGGGCGCGAGTCACGACGGTTGCGCTCGCGGTCGTCGCGACCGTGTTCGCCGTCTCGGCCGGTGACCTGATCGCGCTGCTTGGCGCGGCGAGCTGGGGAGTGTTCGCGTCCGCGCTCGTGCCGGCCGTCGCGATCGGACTCAACTGGAAGCGCGCGACGCCGCTCGCGGTCAACACCTCGATGGCGCTGGCGCTGGTCGTCAACCTCGGGATTCGCTGGTTGGGCGTGGAGCTGCCGCACGGCTTCGATCCAGCGGCGCTGGCGCTGATCGTGTCGGTGATCGTGTTCCTGGTCGTGTCCTATACGAGCCCCGCGCCCGAGCTCGCCCCCGACATCGACGAGATCCTCGAGCTCTAGCAGGCTCTGTCTGACAAATGCCGCAAGGCATTTGTCAGGCAGGCCCCCCTGCCCCTGCCCCTGCCCGACTGTGGCCGTGTGTGATAGACGGCATAGGCTGCACGTTCAGCTGCCGCGCGGGCAAGGACGAGGGCAGGGGAGGGGGCAGGGGGCCTGTCCGATAAACCGCCTCCGGCGGATTTCGGACAGAGCTAGCGCAGAGGTTCGGGCAGCTCACCCGTCGTCCCGTCTTCGACGTAGCCCTTGAGGTGCTTTCCGAGCAGCCGCTTCCAGCCGTCGTCGAGGGAGTTGACGAGGTTGCTGCCGAGGCGCCCGTAGACCTGCTCGGAGAAGCTCACCGTCGTCTTGCCGTCGGCCTCCTCGAACTTGAACGTGGTGTTGAGCCGCGCCGGGCCGCCGTAGTCGGGGAAGATGTCGCCCGCGAGCCGCAGGTGCTCGCCGGCCTCGGCCGAGACCACCCAGTACCAGAGCAGGCCCTCGTTGTTGCCCCAGTCTTCGAACACGCGGCCACCGGGGAACGGCTCGACGACGAACCGCAGCGGCCCCTTGCCGGTGCAGAAGCTCTTTGGCCACCACTCGTGGATGCACTCGGTCAGGGCCGACCACACGGTCTGCTTGTCGGCGGCGATCTCGACTTCCATCCGTACCTCACGCGCGCCGAAATCGTTGCTGATCTCGTTGATCATCTCGTTGTCTCCATCCTCACGTTCCACAAAGTTCTTCAGGCGCAGCAGTGCGTCCGCCGCGCCGGTCTCGAACGGGCGGATCCACCTGCGGTGAATCTCGCGGATCGGCACCGGGTTCAGGTGGTTGATCCGCTGCCGGCCCTTGCGTACGACGAGGACGAGTCCCGCGTCGACGAGTTGGTTCAGGTGCTTCATGACCGCGAACCGGCTGAACGGGAAGTGCTCGGCGAGCTCGCCCGTCGAGCGCGGGTTCTCACGCAGGAGGTCGAGCATCTGCCGGCGGCTTGGGTCGGCCAGGGCCTTCCACACCCGTTCGTCCTGGGGCGTCGCCACGATCATGTGACCATCTGGTCACATAATGGTCCGGTTGTCAAGCGCTATAACTCAGCGAATGAACCTCGCGCTCTTGAGCCTCCTCGTTCCCATGCTCACAAGCGGCGGCCCGCGGCCAGCGGACCGACCGAACGTGCTCGTGATCCTGGCCGACGATCTCGGGTTTTCGGACCTCGGCTGCTACGGCGGCGAGATCCGGACACCGACGCTCGATCGACTGGCCGCCGAAGGGCTGCGGTTTACGCAGTTCTACAACACCGGAAGGTGCTGGCCGACGCGCGGGTCTCTCATGACCGGCTACTACGCCCAGCAGGTTCGCCGCGACAAGCTGCCCGGGATCCGCTCGGGTGGGCGGGGCAAGCGGCCCGCCTGGGCCCGGCTGTTGCCCGAGATGCTGCGGCCGCTCGGGTATCGCACGTATCACTCCGGAAAGTGGCACATCGATGGCAAGCCGTTGCAGAACGGCTTCGATCACTCGTACCGGATGAACGATCACAACCGGTTCTTCGCGCCCAGGAATCACCTCGAGGACGACAAGCCGCTGCCACCGGTCGAGCCCGGGACCGGCTTCTACACGACGACCGCGATTGCCGATCACGCGATCCGGTTCCTGAAGCAGCACGCGAAAGAGCACGCGGACAAGCCGTTCTTCGAGTTCCTTGCGTTCACGTCGCCGCACTTCCCGCTTCAGGCGCCTGAAGAAGACATCGCGCGATATCGCGATTCGTATCGCCGGGACTGGGAGGAAGTTCGCCGCGAGCGGTTCGAGCGACAGCGCGAACTCGGCCTGCTCGATTGTGCGATGTCGGCGATCGAGCGCGATATCGGACCGCCGTACGACTTCCCGAAGGCGCTCGCACGGCTCGGGCCGGGGGAAGTGAATCGCCCGTTGCCGTGGGCCGACCTCACGCCGGAGCAGCGGGCGTTTCAGGCCAACAAGATGGCGATCCACGCGGCGATGGTCGATCGCATGGACCGCGAGTTCGGCCGGGTCGTCGACCAGCTGCGCAGGATGGGGGCGCTCGATGACACGTTGATCGTGTTCCTGTCCGACAACGGTGCGAGTGCCGAGATCATGGTGCGCGGGGACGGGCATGATCCCGAGGCGGCGCCGGGATCGGCGAAGTCGTACCTGTGTCTCGGGCCGGGGTGGTCGTCGACGGCGAACACGCCGTTTCGCCGCCACAAGACCTGGGTGCACGAGGGCGGGATCGCGACGTCGATGATCGTTCACTGGCCGAAGGGCTTCGCTGCGCGTGGCGAGCTGCGGACGACGCCGGGGCACGTCATCGACCTCGTGCCGACGGTGCTCGAGGTCGCCGGCGGCAAGGCGATGCCGGTCGAGGGCGGGCCGCCGTTCCCGGGCAAGAGCCTCGTGGCCGCGTTCGCGCGCGATGCACCGATCGCGCGAGAGGCGCTGTGGTGGTCGCACGAAGGCAACCGCGCGTTGCGAGTCGGCGACTGGAAGCTCGTCGCTGCCAAGGGCGATCCGTGGGAGCTGTTCGATCTGTCCAAGGATCGGGCCGAGACCCATGACCTCGCGGCCGAGCACCCCGACACGGTGCGCGAGATGGCCGAACGCTGGAAGAAGATCGAGAACGGGTTCCTCGAGCGGCTGAAGCGCTAGCGACGGCTCCCGTGCCCGTGCGTGCCCGTGCCCGTGCCCGTGCCGGTGCCCGCACCGTGCCCCGTTTGCAATGAGAGGCTGTGGCCATTGGACGAGCACGAGGCGGGCACGGGCACCGGCACGCACGGACACGGGCAGACCGCACGATCCCGGTGCTAGCCGACGAGCTCGCCCAGGTACTTCGGCAACATGTCGCGCCACGTGACCCAGTCGTGGCGGTAGTCGGTGCCCCACGAGTCGACGCGGTTGGGGATGTCACGGCCGCCCAGCGTGTTCGCGACGCGCCAGGACTCGTTCGGGTCTTCCCATTCCCCTTCGCCGTGGGTCAGCAGCACGAAGCGCTCGCGCAGCTTTCTCAGGTGGTCCCCGTGCTCGTCGAGTCCGGGGACGAAGTGCAGCGGTGAGGAGTAGTGGAGATCTTCGGTCACGGGACCTTGGAGGAACTTCTCGAGCCCGTACGTGCCGCTCATGCAGATCGCGGTCTTGCAGGCGTCGGGGTGGCGGCACAAGAACGCGAGCGCGTTGAACGCCCCGAGGCTCGCCCCGGTCGTCACGATCTCGATCTCGTCGTTCTGACAATCTTGGCGGATCGCCGGCAGGACCTCGTGGTAGAGCATCGAGTCGTACGCGTTCTGGATGCGGGCGCCGCGGTCCGTGTCCTTGGCGTCGGTCAGCCAGAACCGACCAGCCAGGCTGTCGACGGAATACAGCTTGACGCGCTGCTGTGCGAGGTGCTCCGAGCACGCGGTGACGAGGTGGAAGCGTTCGATCTCCTCCGCATCGCCTCCCGCGGTCGGAAACACGAGGACCGGAGTCCCGAGCTCACCCCAGCGGACGAGCGTGATGTCGTGATCGATTCGCTGCGAGTACCAGGTCGTGCTCTCCTTGGTCATCGACCGGCCACCTCGCTTTCGCGCCACATCTGGATCCGCTCCCAGAACAGATCCGTGAACTCGTCCCACTCGTGGTCCGGAAACAGGGCTTCGACCTTCATGCGCACGGCCTGCTTCGCCCGGTCGGTCCCGAAGAACTCGTACGCAACTTCGTCGAGATGGCTCAGGTGCTCGGTGCAGAACTCGACAAAGCGATCGGTGTCGAACCGGCTGCGCGCCAGCCTGGCGTAGCCCGACAGCTTCTCGTGATATGGAATGTCCGTGTCGGCGATCGTCAAGAACGGCTTCCAGTCGAGCGTGCTGTGCATCTCGCGCTTGGTCGCGGCGCAGAACAACGCCCAGCGCAGCTGCGACAGCACGATCCACGGGAAGTGGACGTGCAGCGACGTGACCTGCGAGTCGGGGCACGGGTTGGCGAAGTCGAACGGATGCCAGACGCCGTTCTTCTTGATCAGCTCGCACGAGTTGAAGTCCCAACCGAAGAACGAATTGATCGTGAGGGTCGTCTCACGAATGAGCTGGGCTTCGTCCTTGGTGATCGTTCCGGACGCGACGAGGTCGGTGTCGAGCTGATAGCGTTCGTGCAGTGGCGCGCTCGGATCGTAGCCCACGATCTTGGTCTGCGGTCCGACGCCGACGCAGCGCACGAAGCCCTCGTTCGGCACGAGCCCCTTCTGCACGTGCATGACGAGCTTGCCGCTCTCGTCGTAGGCGCGCTGCATCTCCTCGTCGTTGTCGATCTTCGTGACCCCGACCCAGCCGCCGCCGTCATACGGCTTCATGAACACCGGATAGCCGAGCCGCTCGCCGATGTCCTCGAGCTTGAACATCTTCGCATAGCGCTCGAGGGTCGTCTTGAGGTCCGGATTCGCGTCGTATTCCTTCGGCGGGATCAGCACGGTGTCGGGAACCGGCATCCCGAGGCGCATCATCGCGCAGTAGGTCGTCTGCTTCTCCATCGATTGGACCGACCACGGATTGTTGAAGACGTAGATCCCGTTCATCAGGATCGCCTTCTTGATCCATTCGCGGCTCGGGTGGTACCAGTGCGTCAACCGATCGACCACGAGGTCGTACTTGACCTCCTGGCGGAGGTCGAACGGCTCGATCGAGACGCGCTCGAGCTCGAACTCGATCGTGTCGCCGTCGATCGGCAGGTGGAGATCGAGCCTGGCGAGGATCTCCTCGAAGCAGAGCGGCCAACAAATGTCGGCGCCGAGAGACAGGCCAAGCCTGCGGGTTCTAGTAGCCACTGGTCGGTCGCGGTTCAGGGGAGGAGGGATCGGGTCGGCAGCCTATCAGATCGAGGATGCTGGGCTATTCGTAAACCAACCACAGCGGGCCGGGGAACAACCAGGACAAGCCTTCGCGCAGGCGGTCGCGCCAGTTCTCCCAGTTGTGGCCGTCGCGTGCCTCGGTGAATCGTACGCGCATCCCCGACTGCTGAAACAGCGGCACCATCGAGCGGTTGTAGTAGATCATCGGCTCAGAAACAGCTTGCGTGCCGGAGTATCCGGGTTCTTGCGGAACTCGTTCATGAACTCGACGACCGGGTCGAACATCGGCCCGCCTTCGTGGTCTCCGATGTCGGTGAACAGGAACGACCCCGACAACAGACACAATCGGTCGAACGCATGCGGGTGGCGCCATGCCGTGGCCAGCGACGCGACCGCCCCGAAGCTCGCACCGAGCAGGCCGCGCGCCCCCGACTCCGGGATCAGCGAGTAGTGCGACTCGAGCTCGGGGACGAGATCATCGACGATGAACCGGCCATGGGCCTCGTTGCCCGGGTATTCCTCGTTGCGCCGCGGCGAGGTCGTCAGGGCGACGACCATCGCTGGAATCTCGAGTCGGTGGATCAGGTTGTCGAGCACCGTGTGCAGCGACGCATAGCGAAGGAAGTCTTCACCGTCGTGCACGACGAGCAGAGGGTAGCGCCGTGTCTCGCGATAACGTGCGGGCACATAGACCTGCACGTGACGCGGTTCGTCGAACGCCGTGCTACCGATCACGTGCTCGCGGATCTCGCCCGGCCGCGCGTCGGGATCGTGCTGCGTCCAGTTCGGGGTCGAGTAGCCTTCGGTGTGAACGACCGAGTTGGCGCCGAACGGATCGCGGGCCATGAATGGATTCAGCGGGTCCTGAATCAGCCGCGCGGCCGCGCTGTGTCCGTGCATGCCCATCGGCGAGATCTGCGCGATGCCGATCTTGTATTCGATGCGCGACAGCGGCGGCAGGTCGAGCGTCAGATACCAGAGATCGGTCCCGTCGAGCCGGTGGAACGGCTGCTGCTCCGGGAGCGCGCGGATCCAGTGCTGCAGGAACACTGCGTGTGCCTGCCCGCGAAACACGAACGTGACGTGCCGTCCTTCGACGATCGGAAAGCTGTGGTCGGCGAGGAATGCGTCGATGGCGTGCGGCGAGGGCCGTTCGTGCTGGAGCTTCTCGATCGCCAACATCAGCTTGCCCCTCCCGCGATCGCCATCAGCTTGCCTTCGAGTGTCAGCCGTTTGGTCGTGACCGCGGTCCACTCGTGCCCATCCCACGTCATGCGTGTTCGGTCGTCGAGCGCGGCGCAGATTGCATCCGGAAACCGGCGCGACAACAGCTGTACGCGCGCCGGGTCACCGAGGTTCAGGCGCGTGCTCGCGTGCGGCAGCGGGACGATCCCGGGACACAGCCCGAACCCGGACCGCAGCACTTCGGCGTAGCCGCGGCCTTGCGGCGGCCTGTCGTGGAACAACACGATGCGGTCCGCGAGCACCATCGCGCCGGCCGACCAGGCCACGATCGGCGTGTCGGGGCGCACGGCGGACAGTACGTCGAACAGCCACATGCGGTTGAACAGGATCCCGACGTGACCGCCCGCGATACACAGCGCCGAGGCGCTGCGAACTCGCTCGTGGATCTCGTTTCGATGTTCTGCTACCGCGTGTCGTTCGCCGGCGCGCCAGTGCTGGCTGAACAACGAGCAGCACTCCTGGACGCGCTCGACGTGGTGGTCGTCGAGAGTCACCAGAGCCATCATCGCGGTCTCGCGCTCGGGATCGATCATGTCGGGCTCGGCCTTGCGGCGCAGCAGATCCTCGGCCGCTGCCGCGCGGTGGCGGAGCTGGACGCGATACAGGTCCTGAAGCTCGAACAGCCGGTCGTGCAGCCGCTGGAGTGCGTCGAACAGGTCCGGGTCACGCCCGAAGACCTCCTCGGCGCGCCGGTGCAGACCGAGGTTCCATGCTTCGCGGCCGAGGTGCTCGCCGAGCTCGAGGTCTTCGGCCTCGCGCTCTTCCCAGCCGGCCGTGATGACCGCGATGGGGCCTTCGGTGTTGCCTACGGACTCGAGCGCGTCTCGAACCGTCGGCGCGAGGCGCTGCGGTCCGAGCAGGACGATTGGAGCGGTTCGTTCAGTCATCAGCCGGCGTAGATCTGGAGGTCGGTTGCAAGGTGGTTGGTCATGTCGATCGTAGTGTCCAGGTCGGGATGACGCACGACGATCCAACCATCACCTTCGACGACCTTGCGATAGTCGCGGCGCGGCTCTCCGATTTTCACGAGGTCGACGTGAACGATGTGCTCCCCGAACTTGGCGAATACCGACTCGAGGCCTTCGATCCGTTGGATGTGGCCTGTGCCTTCGGCGCGCTTGAACACGATGCCGACGTTGTAGCGCTTTTCGAGGTCCTGGCTCAGCGACCCGTGACACACGGCCTCGGCCCAGCCCGTGAACAGATCGATGTCGGCCGAGTAGTTCATTGCATGAACGAGGCGGCCACCCGGCGCCCGCCCGCCGATCTCGCCAAACACCGCTTCGCCGGACGGAGTTCGGAACCACTCCATGTGCGTGATGCCCGACTCGAACCCGAGCGCTTGGATCACCCTGCATCCGAGCTCGACACCGACCCGGATCTCGTCGGTGCTCGTGTCCTTGAGCGTCAGCGAGATCGGGCTGATCCACGGGTTCTGACGCATCAAGAGCGGCTTCGGGCGATACCAGGTGACGTTGTGGAACAGTATGCGGCCGTTCGCACAGATCGTGTCGAACGTCAGCTCCTCGCCGTCGATGTACTCCTCGACGCTGACCTCGGGCACGTGGCCGAGCAGGCGTAGCGCCTTGTCGAAGTCGCCATCGTTCTCCAGGTGGTAGGTGTCGGCCGCGCCGGCGCCAGCGATCGGCTTGACGATCAGCGGGTAGCCGATTCGCTCGGCGGCTTCGCGGCACTCGGCCTGGGTTTGCGCGCGCGTGTGCTTCGGCGTGCGGATGCCGGCGGCGTCGAGCACCTGCTTCATCCGCTCCTTGTCGCGAAACGCGATCGACTTCTCGACGCCGAGCCCGGGCAGCCCGAACGCTTCGCGGATCCGAGCGACGACTTCCATGCCCGGTTCCCAAAGGCACTCGGCGCGGTCGAGCGGCTTGCCCCTGAGCCACGTCCTTACCTCTTCGATGACGGCGTCGGGGTCCCACAGCGTAGGCACCTGACGATAATCGCTCAGCGCCGCGCGAACCTCGGGCTGGAGCGCCGCGAGCGGCTGGTCGCCGATGCCGTAGACGTGCGCACCGACCTCGGCGAGGCCGCGCGTGAACAGCGGCATGTCGCCCGGAAAGCCTGGCGACAACATCAGCACGTGCGTGGTCATGCCGTTCTCCTCATGCCATTTCGATGCGCAGCAGTGTGACGACGCGTTGCAACGCCTCGCGCACGCGATCGGTTTCGGCGTGCCTGAGGATCACGAAGCCTTCACCCTCGTAGCTGCTCGCTTTCGGTTGTCCGCGATTCGGGAGCCGTGCCTCGACGACGAGGTCACCGAGCTCCTCTTGTGCCTGCTCGAGTCCGTGAACCGCCGTGACCCGTCCGCTGCCCTGGCCGCGCAGGAATGCAGCGCCTGTCGCCCAACTCCGCTCGGGATGCGAGAACCGTCCGAACGCGACGATCCGCACCCACTCCTTGTAGAAGTCGAGGTCGTGCGTGTAGCTCAACAGCGTCGTGAACTGTGCCCCCGGCGGGCGTGCCGCGACCTCGGAGATCGCGATGGTGCCGTCTTCGCGCCGGAACCACTCCATGTGCGTGATCCCGGTGTCCATTCCGAGCGCGTCGAGCGCCTTTGGACCAGCCTCGTGGATCGCCGAGTATTCGGGGCCGGTGATGTCCTTTGGCAGCATGACCGTCCACTGAATCCACGCCGACTCCATGACCTCGAGCGGCGTCGGCGTGTATTCCGTGACCGAGTGGAACATGTGCTGTCCCGCGATGCTGACCGAGTCGAACGAGTACTCGCGACCGGAAAGGAACTCCTCTAGCAGCACCGGCGCATCCGGCCTTGGCGGCGCCATGCGCAGGTATCCCGTGAGCTCCGTCTCGCTGGCGATGCGGAACGTGTCCTTCGCGCCGGCGCCCGCCGGGGGCTTGACTACGAGCGGGTAGCCGCTGCTTTTTGCGAACGCGAGCGCTTCCTCCTCGGTCCTGCACAGCCGGTGTCCTGCGCATGGGAGGCCGCTCCCGCGCAGCACGTCCTTCATCTCGGCCTTGTCGCGGAACCTGCGCGCGACCGGCGGTGTCATGCCCGGCAGGCCGAGCGTCTCGCGCGTCTGCGCGAGCGCCTCCTGCAGGGGTTCGAGGATGCCGATCAGGCGATCGATGCGGCCGCCCATCTGTCGAGCGATGAGTCGGACACCTTGTGTCAACTCGCGCGCGTCCATTGCGTCGCGCACGCGCACAAACGCGTGGATCCTCAGCTTCAAGTCGTCCGGAAATCGCGAGATCGGTTCTTGCGAGACGATGCCGAGATGGAGACCTTCGGCGGCCAGCTCGGCGGCGGCCCGCACGAACCGGAGCGTGGCGTCCATCGCGAACGGGACGGCGAATACGACGTGCGTGGACATCAGCCGCACGAGCGTATCCGGGGGCTCACGCGCGCGAAAGGTGCCCTGTGGTCCATTTGCTCGGGTCGCAGGCGGGAGCCGATCGCGCGCCGAGTGACGACACCAAAGCCCGTTTTCGAGAGCCTGTCTCCGGAGGTTCTCCGCTACATTCTACGGCCCTTCTGATCCTGCTGACATGTTTCGAATCTGCCTCGTCACGTCCGAAGTCACTCCGTTTGCCAAGACCGGCGGGCTCGCCGACGTCGCAGCCGGGTTGTCGCGCGACCTCGCCGCCGCCGGGCACGACGTCCGGGTGTTCATGCCGCTGTACGCACGGGTGCACGCCGGTGGGTGGAAGCTGGTTCGGTCCCAAGAGATCGGCAGTGTCGATCTCCAGTTCGGAGATCGGCGACTCAGCTTCGACGTGTGGACGGCGGCCGTTCCCGACAGAGGCGCCGATGGGGAAGGAACTGCGGTCGTCTACTTCGTCAACTGTCCCGAGCTCTTCGATCGCGAGCACCTCTACACGAACGACGGCGACGAGCCGCTGCGGTTCACGCTGCTGACACGGGCCACGCTCGAGAGCTGCCAGCGCATGCAGTGGGGTCCGGACGTGTTCCACTGCAATGACTGGCACACCGGGCTGTTGCCGCTCCTGCTGCGCACGAATTATGCGTGGGATCAGCTGTTCAGCCACTCGAAGAGCCTGTTGACGATCCACAACATCGGCTACCAGGGCAACTTCGGGGCTGGAACCCTCGCTGATCTCGGACTCATGGACCTCCGCCGACACTTCCCGCAGGACAGCCTCGACAGCGGACAGATCAGCTTCCTCGAGACCGGCCTCGTCCATGCCGACGCTGTGTCCACGGTCAGCCGGACCTACGCGCGGGAGATCCAGACTCCCGAGTTCGGTATGGGGCTCGACGGTGTGCTGCGGAGCAGGTCCGAGTCGCTGTTCGGGATCGTCAACGGTGTCGACTACTCCGACTGGAACCCCGAGACCGACCCTCTGATCCCGCACAACTACACTGCCGACGATCTGTCCGGCAAGCTCGAGGTCAAGCGCGAGCTGCTGTCACGGTTCCAGCTCGGGTTCGCGCAAGAGGTGCCGGTGATCGGCGTCGTCTCGCGGCTGACCGGACAGAAGGGCTTCGATCTTCTGCCCGACATCCTGCCCGTGCTGCTGCAAAACCTCGACATCCGATTCGTGGTGCTCGGTAGCGGCGAGAGCTCGCACGAGCAGTACTTCCAGTGGCTGCGCGACACCTATCCAAGCAAGGTCGCCAACTACCGTGGTTACAACAACGATCTCGCGCACTGGATCGAAGCGGGCGCCGACATGTTCCTGATGCCGTCGCGCTACGAGCCGTGCGGACTGAATCAGATGTACAGCCTGAGATACGGCACGGTCCCGATCGTGCGCCGGACCGGGGGGTTGGCGGACACCGTCGAGCACTTCGATGCGAACGCGGGCACGGGTACCGGGTTCCTGTTCGGCGATTTCGATTCGCGTGCGCTCTACGACACGATCCGCGAGGCGCTTTCGGTCTGGGCTGATCCGCCTGCCTGGGCGAGGCTCGTACGGAATGGAATGGCGCAGGACTTCTCGTGGGCGCGGCAGGGACGCGAGTACGAAAGGGTCTACGCGCTGCTGACAGAGAGGGACGAGTGATGCATGTGATCTTCGTCGAGCCGACGTTTCCCAACAACCAGCGAGAGTTCGTCCGCGCCCTGCACAGCGTCGGTGCCTCGGTGACCGCGATCGGTGAGACTCCTGTCGACGGATTGCCCGAGGAGGTCAAGCGATGCCTGGTCGGCTACGAGCGCGTCCCGTCGGTCGTGAATCAACCGGCGCTCGAGCACGCTGTGCGGAGCATCCAGGCCCGAGGCTGGGTCGATCGGCTCGAAGGCACGGTCGAAGCGCACATGACCGCGATCGCGAACGTGCGCGAGGCATGTTCGATTCCGGGCACCTCCGTGCGGACGACGTTCCTTTGTCGCGACAAGCCGGCGATGAAGCAGGCGCTACGCGAGGCCGACATCCCGTGCGCGCAATCGGTCGGCGCCGAGTCTGCCGACGACGTGCGTGAATTCGTCAAGCAAGTCGGCTATCCGGTGATCCTCAAGCCGCACTCCGCGGCCGGCGCCGCAGGGACGTATCGCTGCGACAACGACGAAGAGCTCGAGCACGCGATTCGTGCGACCAATGTCGGTTCCGGGATAGCGACCGCGGTCGAGGAGTTCGTCGAGGGGCACGAGGGGTTCTACGACACGCTGACTTCGGGTGGCGAAGTCGTTCACGACTTCATCAGCCACTACTACCCAAACGTGCTGGAGGCCATGCGCACCCGCTGGATCTCGCCGCAGATCGCGATCACCAATCAGGTCGAGGACGAGCGATATCGCGAGGTCAGAGAGCTCGGCAAGCGAGTCATCGACGTGCTCGGAATCGAGACGTCGGCCACGCACATGGAATGGTTCTTCGGGCCCAAGGGGCTCAAGTTCTCCGAGATCGCGTGCCGTCCGCCGGGGGTCAGCGTGTGGGACCTCTACGGAGCCGCGAACGATCTCGACATGTATGTCGAGTGGGCGAAGATCATCAAGACGGGCAGGACCGAAGCGAGGACATCGCGGAACTATGCCTGTGGAATGATCGCCCTGCGGCCCGACCGGGATGGAACGATCGTGCGTTACGAGGGGTTGGACGAAGTCGAACGCATGTTCGGTTCTCACATCCTCGACATGCACATCCCGCCGCCGGGGTCGCAGACGCAGGGGGTCGAAGGCGGGTACATGGCCAACGCGTGGATTCGCCTGCGCCATCACGACTTCGACGAACTGCGACGGATCATGGACCAGATCGGCGAACACGTGCAGGTGCGCGCGCAGTAGCGCGACGAGAGACACGGCGGTCTTCGGTCGCCGAACACGCACATCGCCCGGGTTTCGTGCACCGGCGAAATGCCAGCGGCAAAACGCAACTCTTGCGGCCAGTAACAGCCGCGAACGCGTCGGCTAGTTGTAACCAGCTCACTGGTGCGGGCCTGCTCCAGCTTGTTTACAAGCGAAAGACAGCCTGGAGGAGTTTCAGTGCGTACATTGCTAGTTTCCTGTCTATTGCTCGTCGGAGCCGCCGGCGCGCAGAGCAGGACCTTCGTACTTCCCAAGGACGCCGAGAAGGACCGGAACAGCTTTCACGACATGAGCAATCTCGGCCTCTCGGCTTCGAGTGTTCCCTTCCACGTGCAGAACGGCTACGACACGGCGGAAATGCCCGTGGCGACCGCACGTGTGATGCAGCTCGCGTACCGGCGCAACCAGTACTACAGCAACTCGATCGCTACGAGCACGTCGACGATGACGATCTACATGTCGCACGGGCCGAACGCGCCTGCGTCGTTCTCGTCGACCTTCGCCTCGAACGAGGGCAATGATCGGACGATGGTGTTCAGCGGCACGGTCAACTGGCCGGCGTCACCGTTCACGGGCAGGAACACGCCGTTCGAGTTCAAGGTTCCGCTCAAGCAGACCTTCGTGCTGATCCAGACCAAGGGCAAGAGCATCGTCGTCGATACGACGGTGACTGCTCGTACCCACCTGATCAACGCGAGCGAGAACGGCCTGATCCTCGACGCCCAGGCAGAGATCAAGTCGGGCGTGAGAACGACGAACGAAACCGCACACTGCAACTTCAGCAACGGCAACCGCAACAACGGTCTCGGCGCCACGACGAGTGGGCTGACCGAGAAGGGCGGTGTCTGGCAGGTCATCTACGGCAACCTGCCGCCCAACGCCCTCGGTGTGATGACGGTCTCGGCATTCGGCAAGCCGGCGTGGGGGAACATCAGGCTCCCGATCGACCTGACGCCGATCGGAGCCCCGCAGTGTACCTGGGCGGTCGGGCTCGAGTCCGGCGTGTGGCTGCCGTTCAAGGTCAGCTCGGGCGGCCAGGGCACCGTCGGCAAGGTCCCGGTGCCGGCTGGCATCACGGCCGGCACGTCGTTCTACGATGGCGCTTTCGTCGTCGACGCGAAGGCCAATGCCGCCGGCATCGTGCCGCTGTGGTCGAGCAAGTGGACGTTCCGGCAGACCACCGTCGTCAACGCGGTTACCGTCACGAGGAGCAAGGACTCGACACCGCCGAGTCCGACGGGGAGCCTGCGGCGCGGCCAGGCCGCGCTGATCGAGTTCACGTACTGATGAACCGCCGCATGCTGCGGTGAGTCGTCAGTCGAACACCTGCTCGCGTCAATCCTCGGCGCCTTCGATGAACGCCGTCAACAAGTCGCTCGTCGAGATGATGCCGAGGATCCGCTGCCCCTCGTCCAGCACGGGCAGATGGTGAACGCGGTGCCGGAGCATCTCGGCGGCGGCGTCGGTCAGCGGCGCTTCCGGGTCGGTCGAGGCGACCGAGCGCGACATCAGCTCCGACACGGTCTGCCGGCCGAGATCGTTCTCGGCCAGCCGTTCGAGCAGCCACTGGCGTGAGATCTCGCTGACGAGGTCGAGGTCTTCGAGGCTCGCCTCGATCTCTCGGGTCAGCTCCAGCAAGTCGGTCGCCGACAAGAAGCCGACGCAGCGCTCCTTCTGGTCGACCACCGGTACGGCCGAGATCTTGTGGTCTCGCATCAACTCGATGGCTTCGTGCATTGAGTCGTCGGCCCCCACGGTGAGGACGACCTTGCTCATGAGATGCTTGACACGGCGCTGATAGGGATCTTTGGTCATGTTCACTCTCTTGGCGTGCCGTCATGGTCGTCGCCCCGCGGGGTCGGGGCAAGGGCCATGTGGCCGCGAGCGAAGAACCCGGTGCGAACGGATGAGCGCTTGCTCTGAGCCTATCGGCGCCGCCGCGCGTGACCTGAAGGGCCGGGGTCCGTGACCGGGATCGCGGTTTCCCAGTGGATCCCCTTGCGCCGCCCGTTGCGAATGTGACGGCGCGCGTCGCGCTCGACGTCGAGCTTCCGTGCCGCGATCTTGGTCAGCTCCGTCTTCACCGCCGATTCGACTTCCGCGGCCGGGATGTAGGCGATCTGTCGCCCGTCGAGCCCGAACTCGCCGGGCTCCACGATCAAGATCCCCGGTTGGTTCGTCGCGTGCGCGACCTTTGACAGTTCCTTGGCGGTCGTCGATTCCGCATAGAGGAACTTGCCGATCACGCCTTCGCTCCAAGCCAGCTTCGCTACGAGCGGCTCGATCCGCTTGCGGTCGGCGCGCGACGGCGCGTGAACGATGATCAATCGTTGATCGTCGCTCGCGGCCACGTTGAGCGCGAGGCGCACGTTCTTCAGGTACGGCACACCCAGCCCGGCGGCAGTGGCCTTGCTCGAGTGATAGCGCTTTGCGATCTCGTTCATCTGCTCCGCCATGTCCGCGGAGTCCTTGAACGCCCAGCGCGGCGAGCGGCCCGGGCGTGGCGTTATTCTTGCGCCGCCCCTTACCCGGTCACCACACGCCCGAGATGTCGTGACAGTGCGGTGCGGCCGAGACCAAGAGGATCGGCCGGCCGGTCTGCCGCGCGGCAGCGAGCCCGGCTTTCCAGGTACCGAACCATGCGATGCGATTCTCGACCCGGTTCCAGTCCACTGTGACACCGGGGCCGGGCGGGCGCTGTCCATAGGCCAGCGAACCGAGGATCAACGTCAGACAAGCAGTCGAGATTCGTGTGTTCATGTCGCCCCCTCTTCTATCGAGTCCCGAGCCCACCGGGGTTTCGCCGGCGAAAAACTCGAGAAACCCGGCGTGGGTCAGTGGACTCGACGCGATGGGCGCAACCCGGCGTAGAACACGCGGATGTCGGTCGGGGCCCACACGCGGCACGCGGATCGTCCGGAGTTCGCGATCCCCTTCCACGATCCCCCGCGCAGGACTCGGCGGTCGGCGTGGCCCTCGTCGTAGAGATCTTGGCACCACTCGAACACGTTGCCGACGACGTCATGGAGCCCGAACGCGTTGGCCCGAAAGCGACCGACCGGCGCGTGCCCGAAGTAGCCGTCGTAGAGATCGTCGTCGATCGCCCAGTTCGGCGGGCAGCCTTGCTCGCGCACGTAGCGGTCGCACAGGTTACAGGCCCCTTCGAGCGAGGCCTTGTCGTTGCCGGTCCACCACACCGTCGACGTCCCGGCTCGCGCGGCGTATTCCCATTGGGTCTCGCTCGGCAGACAGAGGTCGAGCCGGCGCATCAGCTCGGTGCAGTCCTCCCACGACACCGATTCGACCGGGCTTTCGGGCCTGCTGCCGTCGACGAGGTTGGGTGACTTGCCGGTTGCGAGCTTCCACTGGGCCAGCGTCATCTCGTACTTCGACAGCAAGAACGCTCCGACTCGGCGCTCGCGCACGGGCCCGTCGTTGGCCTGCGCGCCGGGATCGTAGTTGGGTCCGTTCGGGTCGTCGGATTGCGCGCCCATCAGGAACCTGCCCGGCGGAATCAAGACGAGGACGATCGCGGCGTCGGGCGGGCGATCGAGACTTCCGTCCTCGCGCCGCGCAGGAATCGTTCCTGTGTCCAGAACGGCGAACTCCATCAGCTTCGAGTGCTCGTCCATCCCGAGCGGGACCAGCCCGAGCTGGGGCGTAAGCCGCGCCATCGGCCGGTACAGCTTGCTCGCGACGATGTCGTCGGCCTTGGCGATCCTGTCGATCGCATCCTGCCACTGCACGGCGTACGCTTCGACGCTCCGCTGGCGGTAGGTCGCCGCGCGCTGGCGCCGGGCCCGCACTTGTGCGAGCAGCCCGTCCTTGCCCGTGAGGTCGTCGAGACCGAGGACGAGCCGGGATACGACGCCGTGCAGGAAGCGGTCCTCGTAGCTGTCGAACTGCCAGCGGGCGTCGGCCGCCCGCGCATTGGCCTCGACGACGCGCACTTCGAGTGACTTGAGCTCGGCTTCGATCTGCGAGAGCTCCTGGCGGGCGCGCGCGCTGCGACGCGCGCTTCGACGCGCGCGGTCGCGAAGATCACGCTGGGCGTCTCTCTTTCTGACGAGGCTTGTGGCGAGAGCGATCGTGCTGAGCTGGTCGGAGGTGGGTTTGCGCGCCCGCTCGCGGATGGCTCGGAGCTCCTTGCGATGTCCGTCGGCCCGCTTCGCGAGCGCCTGCGCGCGTTCGAGCCAACTGTCCATCGCCGCGACGCGCGCGGGAGTCGCCGGCCACAGGTCGTGATCGGCTTCGTGGACGAGCTCTTCGATCAACGGCACGTCGCGCATGCGTTCGTAGGCGGCGAGGCGCTTGTTGGCGAGCGCCAGGTTGCGACTCGCAGTCTTCTCGGCGTCGAGCGCGCGCTTCTCGTTCGCGCGAGCGCGGCCGAACTGCCACAGCGACACGCCGAGGCCGACAACCAGAGCGACGAACACGGCCAGGACCGTGCCGACGAGACGACGGTGTCGTTGCAGGAGCTTTCGGACGCGATACCGAGCCGACGGAGGACCCGCGATCGTCGGTTCGTCGGCGAGATAGCGCTCGAGGTCGGCAGCCAGCTCCGAGGCGGACTGATAGCGATCGCGTGGGTCCTTCTCCAGGCACTTCATCGTGATCCAGTCGAGCTCGCTGCGCAGCTGACGCACGAGTCCGCCGACGTCGGTTGCGCGCTTCTTGGCCAGCTCGGCTGTGTCCGAGTCGACCGACGTGAGCTTGGTGCTCGGGCGCGGCAGCTCCTCGTCGCGAATCCGGCGTTGGATCTCGGGCCAGCTGTGCTTGCGCAGCTCCGAGGACTCGAGGGGAAGCACTCCGGTCAGCAGCTCGTAGAGAACGACACCGAGCGAGTAGATGTCGGTGCGCGTATCGACGCCATAGGCCGACATCTCGGCCTGCTCGGGCGACATGTATTCGGGGGTCCCGAGCATCCGACCGAACTCGGTGTAGATGGTCTTGTCGGTCAGCTCCTGGTGGTCGAGGGCCTTTGCGACGCCGAAGTCGATGACACGCGGGATACCGGTCTCGTCGACGAGGATGTTCGAAGGTTTGAGGTCGCGGTGGATGATGCCGCGCTGGTGCGCGTGCTGCACGGCGTGACACACGGGCAGGAACAGCTCCACGCGCTCGCGCAGGTCCAGCGCGAACCGATCGGCGTGCCGGGTGATCGGAACTCCTGCGACGTGGTCCATTGCGAAGAACGGGCGTCCGTCCGGCAGGGTCCCGGCGTCGAGCACGCTCGCGATGTTCGGATGGCTCATCAGCGCAAGCGCCTGCCGCTCTGCCTCGAACCGCGCGATCGCCTCTTTGGAGTCGAGCGTCGGCTTGAGCACTTTGAGTGCGACCCGGCGCCGCACGGGCGCTTGTTGCGCGGCGAGCCACACCGACCCCATGCCGCCCTCGCCGATCTTCGCCATCAGCAGGTAGTTCCCGATCCGCGATCCACCCTGCATGACCGGGGTCGAGGTATCGGCGTCGTGCGCCGCGCGGATCAGCTTCGCGTGCTCGGGATAACGCGAGCAGAGCTCGTCGATCGCGGTTTGCCGATGGCGTTTTTCGATCGCGAGCGCCTGCAACAGCTCGTCTTCCAACGAGCTCGGGATCTGTTCAGGGGTTTCGGACGACAAGGACGGAGCTCCAGGAGTCCAAGATAGGCGCGTCAGGGGATTTTGTCATCCGTGATGCGCCTGACGGCGGTCTGGGCGTGGAACGCCAACTGCGCGTCGTTCGATGCGGCCTTTTTGCGCAGCGCCGGAAGGCTCTGCGCGGCGGCCTTGCCGAGCCGTCCGAGCGCGATTGCCGCCGTGACGCGGACGCCGCGATCGCTGTCGTCGAGGTGCCGCGCGAGCGCCGTAGCCGCCGAAGCAGCGGTCGGACCGAGGTTGCCGAGCGCCTGCACGACGATCCGGCGCAGCTTCGCGTCCGAGCTCCCGAGCAGCTGCGTCAGCTTCGGGACGACGACCGCGGCCCGTGGACCGAGGCTGCCGACGGTAGTGGCCGCACGTCCGGCGATCTCTCCGTCGGGGTTCGACAGCAACGAGCCGAGCTCGGCCAGCGGCGGCGCCTTGTTCGCGGCAAGCAGTCGGGCTGCCGCCTGCCAATCGCCCGAGCGCTTGTCGGCGATCACGAGCAGGGCTGCCCTGACTCTCGTCGCAGCGCCAACGTCGAGCTCGAGGCATCTGTGCGCAGCTGCCGATGCGACCGCAGCGTTGTCGTCGGACAAGAGCTTCGCGATCTCGGTGCCGGCATCGCCGGTGACCAGCGCGCACGCCGCGATGCGCAGGGCGGGTTCTTCGTCGGACAAGAGATTGGTCAGGCTCGGTTGTACCTTGTGAACCAGGGCCGGCTGCTTGCGCAGCACCTCGACACCGGCCGTGCGGACAGCGACCGACGGGTCGGTCAGTGCTCGCGTCAGGAGTCGGTCGGCGGTCTCGGGGAGCGTACGAGCGTCAGCCAGTGCGCGAACGATCCGGGCCCTGACACGCGCATCGGTCGACCCCATGCCACCGAGCAGCTCGGCGGTTGCCGACGTCGGCGTGTTCGGACAGCAGGAGCTCGCGGAGGCGGGCCACCGCCCGTGCGCGTTTCGCCTTCGAGTCCGAGAAGCTCCGTAGCGCGAGCGTCCGAACGTCGTCGTAACGGCTGCCCAACGCATCGAGCAGGATCGACTCGGCTCGCGCACAGTCGCGCTGGTCCTCGAGCAGGATCACCGCGTAGCGACGCGTTGGCGCGTGTCGCGACGCGATAGCGGCTTGGAGGATCGGTATCGAGCGTGACGCCGAGGAGCCGAGCGAGCGCAACGCATGGAAGATCTCCGGCGCCCAAGCGACACGGTCCCCGTCGCTCAGGGTCTCCGCCGACACCCGATCCGGATCGATCCGAATCAGCGCCGCCAGAGCGGCGACCCGCTCGGGGGCGGACGTGTTCGCAACGCAGTTTGCGAGCGCGCCGGACGCGGCCGCCGCCTGCTGCCCGATTGCGCCGAGGATCCTGGCAGCGGAGATCCGGTGGTCTCGCACCTTTGCGTTCAGCACGTCGATCAGGGCCGTGACGAGGGGTGAGGGATCGATGACGAACTGCTCGCGCGGAACGATCTCGTTGTAGCGCTTCGTGCGCCGAGGTCTGTCCCGTTGCTCCTCGGCGGTGAACCGGAGCACGTTCCATTGCAGGAGCTTCTCGATCGACTCGAGGCTGCGCGCACGGTACTCGTGGCCCGCAATCTCGTCGGCCAGGAACTTGCCGACTCGCTCGGGATCGTCGTGGAGCTTCAGCATTGCGTGAACGGCGTTGAAGCGGATCAACGGCACTGGATGCCGGGCCAGCTCGTGTAGGCGCGCAATGGCCCGGGGCGGGTCGGAACGAATGTGACCGATGGCCCACACGACGTAGACGACGACGCGTGGATCGAGATTGGAGTCGTCGAGGGTGAGCAGCAGCTCCTCGACGGCCGGGCGCGCGACGGTACCCATGCTGCCGAGGGCGAGCGCGGCGATCAGCCGCGAGTACTGTCGGCCGTTGCGCAGCATCTCGCGCAGCGGCTCGATCGATTGCGGCTGCAGCTTGCCGAGCGCTGTCGCGAGCGCGGAACCGCGGTTGAACGTCAGATTGCTGCGCGTCGCCCGCACGCACAGTTCGAACGTCGCCTTCGATTCGGTCCACGAACGGTCGGTCTGTGGAGTCCACCTGCTTGCGAGCTGGAGCAGGCGGTCGAGCACGGCAGCCCTCTGGCTGCCGAGGTAGGGTGCAAGGTCGCCGAGCGCGAGCGCGGCTGCGGCCTGGTCGCGTTCGTCGTCGAGCTTCGCGATGAGAACCGGGACGGCCGAGAGCCCGATCTTGCCGAGGCGGCCCAGAGTCCGGATCACGATCGCTCGCCGCCGGCTCGCGTTCTGGTCGATGCGAGCGAGCAGCGCCGGGACCGCTGGCTCGCCGATGCGTCGCAGGATCCACGTCGCCGAGTCGATGCTGTTGGCGTCGAGCAGCGCGTCGATGGCGAAACGAAGCGCGGGCTCACCGATCCTCACGAGCGCGGAAGCTGCTGCCCGTTGGGTCGTCGGCGAGCGGGATCGCAGCGTCGCGCGCAGAGCCGGAAGTGAGGGTCGTCCGATCCGTGCCAGGGACCGGATCGCGGCCCTTCGCTGGCCGGCGTCGTCCGACGCCAACGCGCGGATCCAGCCGGCGACGTCGTGCCGCTGCGCCTGTGGCTGCTGGGCTCGGGAAATCGCTGCGACCGTGGACAGCAGGCCCAGGAGTCCGAGTCGAGCTGCGTGGCGCATCGCGTCACGATACGAAGCCGGAGATTGCGTGTCAGGCCTCTCGGAGTACTTCCCGAACGGCACGAAGTCGGCGACCATCCCCTTGTCACCCTCCGAAAGGCCACGCCATGAAACAGCTCGCGCTCGTCTTCGCGTTGCTCTTGCCGACCCAGCAGTTCGACCGCTCGGCACCATGGAGCGGGATCGTCTGGAAGGCCGGCTCACCGCGGATCCGCCATGACGGCAAATGGTACGAGCTGCTCGCGATCAACGGGCACAAAACCGCGAAGATCCTCGCTTCGGCCGAGAAGAACTTCCGGGGCATTGCCAAGAAGCGGTTCGACGAGGACATCACGCTCGTGATGCGGAAGTTCGGGGCACCGCTCGGAGCGACGGTCGACCTCGAAGTCCGGACCGTGCCCGGGAACAAGCGCGTGACCCTGAAACGGGTCTCGGTGACGCGGAACAAACGCGCGCAGATGATGGCGCTCAAGCGTGGCGGCCGCGCTGCGCGCGCGGCTTCGCCGGCCGTGGCGGGCAGGGCATTGACCACCGCACAGTGGCAGGCGGACCTCGGCGAGTTTCGCGAATGCCTCGACCAGCGGTTCGCGTATCGCAAGCTGCGCGAGATCGACGTAGAGAAGCTGTTCGCCTCCGCGCGTAGCAGCCTCGCGGCGATCGACGTCACCACGAACGATCTTACGTTCCAGATCCGGACGATCCTGTGCGCGTTCGGCGATGGACACTCGCGCGTGGACTATCGTCCACGGCGGTGGGCTCGGGACGACTATCTGCCGTTCTTGATCGGCAAGGCCCAGCGCGGCTACGTCGCGTTCCTTCCAGACCGGTCGGATTCCGTCGACCCGTCGAGGCCGTACCTCGTCGACTACGAAGGCCTCACGATCAGGGAATGGCTCAAGCGCTCCGCGCAGATCGTCACGCGCGGGTCGCCGCAAATGGTCGTGCGCATGGCGATGCGCGAGCTTCGCAACCACAACCAGATGCGGTGGCTGTCCGGCATGCCGCCCGACGACGACGTGAAGGTCACGTTGACGGGTGGCAAGCACAACCGGGCGCGCGTCAAGCTGGATCTCGTGGCGCGGAAGCCGATCTATGGTGCCTGGCCGCGGACACGGCACCGTTTGCTCGGCAAGGACCTCGGCTATCTGCGGATCGACAGCATGACGAGCAACAACGACGTGCTCGACGGCCTCGACCGGGCCATGCACGAGTTCGCGCGGACGCGTGGGCTCGTCATCGACGTACGAGGCAACGGTGGCGGGACCCGAGCCGTGCTGCGCCGGCTGTTCCCGTACTTCCTGTCGGAGAAGAACCCCGTGCACGTCGCCAACGTCGCCGCCTACCGGGTTCCGCCGGGCAGCCAACCGGCTCCTTCATCGGGCTACCTCAGCAACCGCTCGCTGTATCCGGCCGACTGGAGCGGGTGGAGCCCGGCCGCGAAGACGCCGATCGCGAAGCTTGCGAGCCGCTTCGAGCCCGAGTGGAAGCTCCCTGCCGGTGACTTCAGCGAATGGCACTACTTCGTGCTCGAGCGCACCGACAACCCGAAGGCGTACCGCTACAACAAGCCGGTCGTCGTCCTGCTGGACGACGGCTGCTTCTCGGCGACCGATGTCTTCCTCGGTGCGTTCAAGGGCTGGCCGAACGTCACGCTGCTCGGCACCGCGAGCATGGGCGGCAGCGGGCGCGCCCGCGCCTACCGGCTGCGCAACAGTCGGATCGAAGTCCGGTTGTCGTCGATGGCGTCGTTCCAGCCCAACGGGAAGCTCTACGAGGGCAACGGGATCGCCCCCGACGTCGTCGTCGAGAAGACCGCGACGGACTTCATCGGGAAGACCGACAGCCAGCTCGCCGCCGCGATCGCGCGGCTGCGCCGCTGAAGTCCCGAGGAGTGTGTCAGACGGGTCAGATGTGATGAGAGGGTCGCAGGAGCTGTCTCTTACCGCCGTGTCAGCTCAGCCGTCCGGGCCTGTCAGTTCGGTAGTGAGCCCGTGGCGAATCAGTCGCATCCGAGTCTCGGCGGTCGTACTCGAATGTCGCGACTCCGACTGAAAAGATTCCCAACAAGGCAATGAGCAACATTCGCGACTCCCTTGTCAGACTCAACGGACCGAGACAGCCGCATGCCGTTGGACCGTCAAACAAGACCGCATGTACACCGAGTGCGGCCGCGCCGAGCATGACAGCCCAAGAGGCCGCCACGACATGCCGCCCCCAGATAGCGAATGCAATGAGGATTTCGATCCCGGCGATTGAGTAGTGAGCGACCGGCGTCAGAGCATCCGCACTAGTCCTCAAACAAGCGCCCTCCGGGAACGCGAAAGCCCGAAATTGCTCGAAACGCCCGTCCCGGACGTGCGTACTTGGAATTGAAAGAAAACGACCAAGTGCAAGGGAGGGCGTTTCGAGTGAACCCAAGAATACAGTGGCAACTGCGTTGTCTCCAGTCGACGATCGAAGGCCGCCTGGAGTACGAGAACAGGAAGTCAGCGG
>Ga0210086_1000259_pt1 | contig 33555 bp, 27 predicted proteins | sample China_Galinas_PW_3_FD_184867 | JGI IMG/M metagenome (GOLD analysis project Ga0210086, IMG submission 184867) | Wetland microbial communities from San Francisco Bay, California, USA, that impact long-term carbon sequestration - China_Galinas_PWB_D2... | ecosystem: Environmental > Aquatic > Marine...
GTTACAACGCGGGTGGCACCAACGCGGGTGACTACAACGCGGGTGGTACCAACACCGGAAGCTATAACGCGGGTGGCACCAACACCGGTGACTACAACGCGGGTGGTACCAACACCGGAAGTTATAACGCGGGTGGCACCGACACCGGTGACTACAACGCGGGTGGTACCAACACCGGAAGTTATAACGCGGGTGGCACCAACACCGGTGACTACAACTCCGGCGGGACGAACACGGGCAGCTACAACGCGGGTGGCACCAATACCGGCGACGACAACTCTGGCAACACGAACACCGGCGACGAGAACTCCGGTAACACGAACACGGGGAACCAGAACTCGGGTAACACCAACACGGGGAACCAGAATTCGGGCAAGACGAACACGGGGAACCAGAACTCGGGTGACACCAACACGGGGAACCAGAATTCGGGCAAGACGAACACGGGGAACCAGAACTCGGGTGACACCAACACGGGCGACGGGAACTCCGGCAACACCAACACAGGCGACGAGAACTCGGGTAGCACCAACACGGGGAACCAGAACTCGGGCTTCACCAACACCGGCAATGCGAACTCAGGCAACACCAACAGCCTGAACAACACCATTGCGGGCGACTACAATTCGGGTAACACCAACACCGGCAGCTACAACTCGGGCTTCACCAACACCGGCGACGGGAACTCCGGCAAGACCAATACCGGCAGCTTCAACTCAGGTGGCACCAACACGGGTGACTTCAATTCGGGTCAGACGAATACGGGTGACTACAACTCGGGTAACACCAACACGCGTGACTACAACTCGGGTAACACCAACACGGGCAACGGAAACTCCGGCAGTACCAATACGGGGAACTACAACTCGGGCAGTACCAACACGGGTGACGGAAACTCCGGCAGTACCAATACGGGGAACTACAACTCAGGCAATCTGAACAACGGCGACTACCACTCGACCAGCCGGTTCGCCATCAACTCGGGCTACGGCAACGGAGTCAGCCCCGGCACCTCCGGTTACGACAACGGCACCTTCACCTCCGGCACCTCCGGTTACCGAAACGTAGGCAGCGCAGGAACATCCGGCTACGACAACGGTGGCAGCGCCGGGAACTCAGGCTCCGACAACGGTGGTCTGGGCGGCGGGAACTCGGGATCCAACAACGGTGGCTTCGCCAATGGCGGCAACTCCGGTGACCACAACAACAGCCCCGGCGGGGGCAACTCGGGTTCCTACAACAACGTTGCCGGTGGCGGGAACTCGGGTTCCAACAACAGTGGTGTCGGTGGTGGGAATTCGGGGGACCACAACAGCGGTGTGGGCGGGGGGAACGCGGGCAGCACCAACTCGGGCAGTCAAGGCAGCTCCGGCATCGGCAACAAGGGCAGCGGAGGCGACTCAGGCTTCGACAACAACGGGTCCGCCGGGCAGTCCGGCACCGGAAATAGCGGCGGCGCAGGCAATTCGGGCACCGGCAATAACGGTGCGCTCGGAAGTTCGGGCTCCGGTAACTCGGCCAGCGGCGGAAACTCCGGCACCAACAATGCGGGAGGTGTCGGGCAGTCCGGTTCCAACAACAATGGCGCAGCGGGGAGTTCGGGCTCAGGCAACTCGGCTAGTGGTGGCGACTCGGGCTACGACAATGCGGGCAGCCTCGGACAGTCCGGCTCCAACAACCACGGGGCGGCCGGGAGTTCGGGCTCCGGTAACAACGGGACGGCCGGCAACTCCGGCTACAACAACAACGGAAGCGCCGGGCAGTCGGGCTCCGGCAACAACGGGGGTGCCGGGACCTCCGGTGAGAACAACAACGCCACCAGCGGCAGCTCGGGCAGCAACAACACCGCGACCGGCGGCGGCTCGGGCTCCGGCAATTCCGCCGATGCCGGGAGTTCGGGCACCAACAATTCGGGCAGCGCTGGGAACTCCGGCGACGGCAATACCGGCGGAGGCAACGCCGGTGACGGAAACATCGGGTTCGGGAGCTCGGGCGACGGCAACATCGGGGCCGGCAGCTCGGGCGCCGTCAACCCGGGGGCCGGGAACTCGGGCAGCGGGAATATCGGCGCCGGCAGCTCGGGCACCGAGAACCCCGGGGCGGGGAGCTCAGGCCGCGACAACGCGGGCTTCGGCACCTCAGGCACCCTCAACCCGGGGGCCGGTAACTCGGGCAACCTCAACCCGGGCGCCGGTAACTCGGGCCTGCTCAACATCTTCGCGGGTAATTCGGGGTACTTGACCTTCGGCGCCGGAACCTCGGGCCTGCTTGACCCGGGTCCTGGCAACGCGGGCCTGCTGCAGTGGGGTGCCGGGAACTCCGGCCTGCTGCTGCTCGGCATCGGGAACTCGGGGCTGTTCAACGTCGGCTCGCACGTGTCGGGCCTGAAGGACTTCGGAGCCTATAACTCCGGGGTCTTGAACCTCGGTGCCCAGCTGTCGGGCTTCGCCAACCTCGGCGTGTACACGTCGGGTCTCCTGGACATCGGTTACCTGCCGCGCGGGCTCTACGTCGCCGATCGCATCTGGGAACTGCTGGTTCCGTAACCGTCGGTCGTCCAGCCAGCGCCGTCGGCAACGATGAGCAGCTCGGCGCGGAATATCTGAGCGGTCAGGGGACGGTCGGCGGGCACAGAATCTTCAGTGCTCCTGGTACCGCGGACAGTTCGGCCGGCAGCGGGCACACGAAGTCGCCGTCGGCGTAGGCGTTGATGCCCGGTGAGTCGACGGTGACGGTGCGGGCCCGGTCGGTGGTCACCTCGGGGAGATTGACGTGGGTGCCCTTGAACACCGTCGGGAACAGCCGGATCAGCCTGGTCCGCGACGCGGAGTGCACCATCGTGATGTCCAGCAGCCCGTCGGCGTGGTCGGCGTCGGGGCAGATCAGCATGCCCCCGCCGTAGCTTCGGGTGTTCCCGAACGCCGCAAGGGTCAGTTCGGTGCTGATCTCGCGCTCGCCGTCGAACACCATGCGGAACGGCAGCAGCCGGAGTCTGGACAGTTCGGCCACCATCGCGAGGTTGTATCGCATCCGGCCGTGCGGCCAGCGCATGCGGTTGACCCGGTCACTGACCAGGGAGTCGAATCCCGTCGCCGCCACGGTGCCGAACCAGGTGTTCGTGCCGTCGGCCCCCCGGATGAGCCCCAGGTCGACGGTTTCGGTGTGGCCGGCCAGAATCACGTCGACGGCCGCGTCCGGGTCACCGGTGGGCAGACGGTACTCGCGGGCGTGGTCGTTGCCGGTGCCGGCGGGCACGATGCCGAGCGGAATGTCGGTGCGGGCCAGCGCTTGCAGTGCCAGGCGAATGACCCCATCGCCGCCGACGACGATCAGCGCGTCGGCGCCACCGCCGACGGCAGCGTCGGCGAGCTCGCGGGCGTGCGCGGCGTCGCGGCCGACGATCGCGACCACGTCGACGCCGCGCTCCTGAAACCGGGTGATAGCGCGTTCGGCGGCATGCGGGGCGTTGCCGTGCCCCGACATCGGATTCGTCAGGACCGTGACGCGCGCCAGCTCCCGGCGTTCGGTCATGCGCGATCCGCCTCCGCTTCTCGCCTGTCGGTCATGGAATGAGCTTGCCGGGGTTGAGGATTCCGGCAGGGTCGAGTGTCTGCTTGACCGCCCGCAGCAGCTGCACCCCGAGATCGCCGACCTCGGCGGTCATCCACCGGCGGTGATCGGCACCGATCCCGTGATGGTGGGTGATGGTGCCGCCGGCGCGGGTGATCGATTCCAACGCAGCAGTTTTGGCGGTCCGCCATTGCTCGACGGCGTCGCCGCGCTGTCCGGCGACGACGGTGAAGTACAGCGACGCGCCGGTCGGGTAGACATGCGAGATGTGGCACATCACCAGCGCGGGTGTGCCGCTTTCCGACAGCGACATCGTCAGGGCCTCGGCTACCGCGGCCCTCAGTGCCGGGAGATTCGACCACGTCGTGGCCGTCTCCAGGGTTTCGCACAACGCGCCGGCCGACAACAGCGAATCGCGCAGATACGGTGCCTCGAACCGGCCGTGCTCCCAGGCCCTGGCCGGACCCTCACCCAGGGACGTGCCGCCGTGCGCCGCCAGTACTGCCCGGGTCTCGGCGTGCCGGCTCTCGGCATGGGCGGGAGTGCCCTCGAACACCGTGATGGCCAGGCAGCCCCCGGTGATCGTCTGCTCGCCGATGCTTTCGGTGGTGGCCAGATTCACGCCGGTCTCGGCTTCGTCGGACAGCCGCAGCACCGTCGGCCCGGTACCGGTCTGGGTGACCGCCCGCAGCGCGTCGGCGCCGGTGGCGAAATCCGGGAACGACCACGCCTCGTAGCGCACGGCCTCCGGTATCGGGTGCACCCGCAGCCGCACGCTGGTGATGATCCCGAAGAGCCCTTCCGAGCCGGCGAACAATTCCCGCAGGTCCGGGCCGGCGGCGGACTCCGGTGCGCGGCCGAGGTCGAGCACGCCGGCCGGGGTGACGACCCGCAGCCCGCGGATCATGTCGTTGAACCGGCCGTATCCCGCGGAGTCCTGGCCGGAGGACCGGGTGGCCGCGTAGCCCCCGATGGTGGCGAACCGGAAGCTTTGCGGGAAGTGCCCCAGGGAGAAGCCGCGCTCGCCGAGCAGCCGTTCGGCATCCGGCCCGGTGACACCGGCGCCGAGCTCGGCCTCGCTCGATGTCTCGTCGAGCCAGTGCAGTGCGTCCAAACGGCGCAGATCCACTGTCACCAGCGCATCGAACCCGGCGCGGATCGGGTCCAGCCCGCCGACCACGCTGGTGCCTCCACCGAACGGGACGACGGCGATGCGGTGCCGTGAGCAGTACGCGAGGACCGCCGCGATCTCGTCCTCGTCTCCGGGCAGGAGCGCCGCATCGGGTGCATCCTGGTGAATCTGTTTGCGGCGCAACAGGTCCAGAGTCGACTTGCCGCCGGCGTACAGGAGTCTGTCGCGGTCGCCGGTCCGCACGTACCCGTGGCCCACGATTGCGGCGAGGCCGTCGCGGTGGCCGTCGGACAGCGCCGAGGCCGTCAGCTGCACCTCCTCGATACCCGGTGCGGCAACCTCGGGACCGGCCACGCCCAGGGCCTGTTCGAGCAGTGCGCGGATACCCGCCGACAGAGGCTTCGCGGACTCGGGATCGCCCCAGGCGTTCCAGACCATCGGGGGGCGCAAGCTGCTGTCACCATCGACCATGCGTTACAGTATTACAGATGCTGTCAATCAGTAACGAAGTGTCGGCCGATATCGGTGATCGCATCCTGGCCGCCGCCGCCAGTTGTGTGCGCGACTTCGGGGTCGAGCGGGTCACCCTCGCCGAGATCGCCCGCCGGGCCGGCGTGAGCCGCCCGACGGTGTACCGCCGCTGGCCGGATACCAACACGATCCTGGCCGCGTTGCTGACCGACCGGATCACCGGTGCCTGGCGTGCCGTCGCGGCTCGCGGGCCCGGGCGTCAGGGTTTGGTCGCCCGCATCGTCGAGGTCGCCCAGCGGTTGCGACACGACGACCTGATCGTCGCGGTGCTGCGTTCGGCCCCCGAACTGGCGATGGTCTACATCAGCGGCCGGCTGGGCACCAGCCAGCAGATCCTGATCGACCTCGTCGCCGACGAACTGCGCTCCGCGCAGGCAGACGGCAGCGTGCGCGCCGGTGACACCCGGCAGATGGCGGCCATGGTCCTGCTGATCGCCCAGTCGGTGATCCAGTCGGGCCAGATCGTCGGACCGATCCTGCCCGTCAACGCCCTGGACACTGAACTCGCCCACGCACTGAACGGCTACCTCGCCCGATGAGCGACCGCACCGCCCTCAACGCCGCGCGGCGCAGTGCCGAGCTTGCCGACCTGGGCAACGGCGGGCAGGTCGACGTCCTGGTCATCGGCGGCGGCATCACCGGCGCCGGCATCGCGCTGGACGCGGCCTGCCGGGGCCTGTCGGTGGTACTGGTGGAAAAGCACGACCTGGCGTTCGGGACCAGCCGGTGGAGTTCCAAGCTCGTGCACGGTGGGCTGCGCTACCTGGCCACCGGCAACATCGGCATCGCGCGCCGCAGCGCGGTCGAGCGCGGGATCCTGATGACGCGCAACGCGCCCCACCTGGTGCATGCCATGCCCCAGCTGGTTCCGCTGCTGCCGTCGATGGGTGCAGCGCAGCGCGCACTGGTGCGCACCGGGTTCGTCGCCGGCGACGTGCTGCGGGCGCTGGCGGGAACGAAGTCGTCGGTGCTACCACGGTCGCGTCGCATCGGCGCCGAGCCCGCGGTGGCGATGGTGCCGACCGTGCGCCGCGAGGGCTTGGACGGCGCGCTGTTGGCCTATGACGGCCAACTCGTCGACGACGCCCGGCTGGTGGTGGCCGTCGCGCGTACCGCCGCGCAGCACGGTGCCCGCATCCTGACCCGGGTCAGTGCCGGGGAGGCGACCGGAGGCTCGGCGCTGCTCACCGACGAGCTCACCGGGGAGTCGCTGGACGTGGCGGCGCGGGCGGTGATCAACGCGACCGGTGTGTGGGCCGGCGACGTGGACCCCTCGATCCGGCTGCGGCCCAGCCGCGGCACCCACCTGGTGTTCGATGCCGCGGCATTCGGCAATCCGACTGCGGCCCTGACTATTCCGATACCGGGGGAGCTCAACCGGTTCGTGTTCGCGATGCCCGAGCAGCTGGGCCGGGTCTATCTCGGTCTGACCGACGAGGACGCCGCGGGCCCGATACCCGATGTGCCACAGCCCACGACCGCCGAGATCACCTTCCTGCTCGATACCGTGAACACCGCGCTGCAGACCGCGCTCGGTCCCGACGACGTGCGCGGTGCCTACGCCGGCCTGCGCCCGTTGGTCGACACCGGTTCGGGCAGAACGGCCGACGTGTCGCGCAACCATGCCGTGATCGAGTCGGACTCGGGGCTGCTCAGCATTGTTGGTGGCAAGCTCACCGAATACCGCTACATGGCCGAGGACGTCCTCGACCGTGCGGTCGCCGCGCGCGGGATCGTCGCCTCACGGTGTCGCACCCGAAACCTTCCGTTGGTGGGTGCGCCGGCGAATCCCGTTGCCACGCTGCGCACCACCGGCGAGCTGCCCGGCTCCCTGGTGGCGCGCTTCGGTGCCGAGTCGCCCAACGTGATCGCTTCGGCGCGCTGCGAGCGGCCGACCGAACCGGTGGCCGACGGCATCGACGTCACGCGTGCCGAGTTCGAGTTCGCCGTCAATTACGAGGGTGCACTCGACATCGAGGACATCCTCGATCGGCGGACCCGCATCGGTCTGGTCGGTGCCGACCGGGAACGTGCCGTCGGGGTCGCCCAGGAGTTCGTCCGCGGCTGAGCAGACACAAAATCGCACGGAATCCTCAGGATTCGTGCGATTTTGTGTCTGCTCGCGCGGGAAACGCGGGGGCTACAGGGGGATGTTCTTGTGCCGACCGCGCCGGGCCGGGGCCTGGGCGAGCGCCTGCGTCAGCTTGCTTCGCGTATGCGCCGGGTCGATCTTCTCGTCGACCACGCCGATCTCGATGGCGCTGTCCACGCCGCCGGCGATCCGCTCGTGCTCTTCGGCGAGCTTCTCGTGCAGCTCCTCGCGCTCATGATCGGCCGCCGCTGCCAGCTTCTTCTTGTGCAGGATGCCGACCGCGGCCTTGGCGCCCATCACCGCGACCTCGGCATCCGGCCACGCGAACACCTTGCTGGCACCCAGCGAGCGGGAGTTCATTGCGATGTAGGCGCCACCGTAGATCTTGCGCGTCACCAGCGTGACCCGCGGGACCGACGATTCGCCGAAGGCGTGCAACAGCTTCGCCCCGCGGCGCACGACGCCACCCCACTCCTGGTCCACACCGGGCAGGTAGCCGGGCACGTCGACGATCACCACCAGCGGGATGCCGAACGCATCGCACAGCCGCACGAAACGAGCGGCCTTCTCGGCACTCTCGGAATTCAGGCAACCACCCAGGCGCAACGGGTTGTTGGCCAGCACACCGACGGTCCGGCCGGCCAACCGGCCCAGGCCGACCACCATCGACGGCGCCCACTTGGCCTGGAACTCCTCGAACGGCGCATCGGAATCCAGCAGCGCCTCAACGAGGGGATGGACGTCGTAGGCCCGCCGGGCCGATTCGGGGAGCAGGGCGTGCAGGTCGACGTCACCGGCCTCGGCCTTCGCACGGTCGAAATGGCCCTGCTGGTTGAACAACCCGACCAGCCGGCGGCCCCGCGCGTAGGCGTCGAGCTCGTCGCTGGCGACGATGTGGCACACGCCGGACTTCTTGTGATGCGTGCCCGGGCCACCGAGGCTGGCCATATCGACGTCCTCGCCGGTCACGCTGCGCACCACGTCCGGGCCGGTGACGAAGACCCGGCCTTCCGGCGCCATGATGACGATATCGGTCAGCGCCGGCCCATAGGCGGCCCCGCCGGCGGCGAAGCCGACGACGACCGAGATCTGCGGGATGTAGCCCGACGCGCGGATCATGGCCTCGAACACCAGGCCGACGGCGTGCAGGGCCTTGACCCCCTCGGCGAGCCGGGCACCGCCGGAGTGCCAGATACCCACGATCGGGCTCTGCTCCGCGATCGCGGTGTCGTAGGCGTTGACGATGTGCGCACAGCCCTCCACGCCCATCGCACCGCCCATGACGGTGCCATCGGTGCAGAAGGCGATGGTGCGCACACCGTTGACGGTGCCGCCCGCCGCCAGCACACCCGAGCGGTCACGCTCGTGCAGTAGCTCAACGCTGCCGTCGTCGAAGAACGTGCGCAGCCGCAGCAACGGGTCGCGAGGGTCGAGCGATTCGCCGACGGCCTCGGGGGCCATGATGGTCATTGAAAACCTCCTTGGTGCGCATTGGATGGTCCGTTTCGACTGTGCCCAGCGCCTTCAGCTTCCGTTTTTGTCAGTACTTTCCGAAGGTGAGGGCGACGTTGTGCCCACCGAATCCGAACGAGTTGTTGACCGCGTACTGGTAGTTACCCGGCCGGGGCTCTCCGGCCACCACGTCCAGATCGATCTCCGGATCGAGGTTCTTCAGGTTCAGCGTCGGCGGGATGATCCCGTCTCGCAGTGCCATCACGGTCAGGATCGACTCCACCGCACCGACGGCACCCACCGAGTGGCCCAGCGCCGACTTGGGCGCATAGACCGCCGGCCGGTGGCTACCCATCGCATTGTTGATGGCCTTGCCCTCGGCGACGTCGCCGACCGAGGTACCGGTTGCGTGCGCGTTGATGTGGTCGATGTCCTCAGGCTCGAGGCCCGCGAGCTGAATCGCCCGCGTGATCGCATGTCCCGCCTGCTCACCGTTGGGGTCCGGAGCGACGATGTGATACCCGTCCGAGGTGATGGCCGCACCCATGATGCGGGCCAGAGGTTTGGCGCCGCGGGCCTTGGCGTGCTCCTCGGTCTCGATGACCATCAGCGCGCCACCCTCACCGAAGACGAACCCGTTGCGGTCCTTGTCGAACGGCCGGCAGGCGCCGGCCGGGTCGTCGTTCGTGGTGGACAAGACGATGCGCATCTGGGCGAAGCCCGCGATCGGCACCGCTTCGATCTTCGTCTCGACGCCGCCGCAGACCGCGATGTCGGCTTCGCCGAGCACGATGTGTCGCCACGCCTGGGCGATGCCCTCCGAACCCGAGGCACACGCCGAGACCGGGGTGATGACTCCGGCCCTGGCCTTGAGCTCCAGGCCGACCGCTGCTGAGGCAGCGTTGGGCATGTACATCTGCACGGCCAGCGGCGAAACGGCCCGCAGGCCCTTGGCGCGCATCCCGTCGTAGGCGAACACCAACTCCTCGGTGGACCCCATGCCGGTGCCGATCGCCACCATCAACCGCCTGGGATCGACCTCGGGTGTGCCCGCATGCTGCCATACCCGCCGGCTGAGCACCGTGGACATCTTCTGCAAGTAGGACAACCGGCGCAGCTCCACCCGGGTCAGTTCCCCGTCGAAGTCCTCGACGAGGTGGCCCCCGATGCGGACAGGCAGGTTGTACTTCTCGACGAACTCGTCCTCGAGCTTGCGGATACCGCTCTGTCCGTCCAACAGCCCCTTCCAGGTGCTGTCGGCATCCGATGCCAGGGCAGTCGTCATGGCTACGCCGGTGACGACCACGTTAGGGAGGCCATTCCCCGTCGACAGCTGTGTCAACCCTGCCATTCCTGCCAAGCCGGTCCTTTCCCCCTCAACGGCCTAGTAGCGCCCGAAAGCGAGCGCCACGTTGTGGCCGCCGAACCCGAACGAGTTGTTGATCGCGTACTGGTAGTCGCCGTACCGTGGCTCCCCTGCGACGACGTCCAGGTCGATCTCCGGATCGGGTGTCTCGTAGTTCAATGTGGGCGGGATGACGCCGTCACGCAGAGTCAGCACCGTCAGGATCGACTCCAGGGCACCCACCGCACCGATCGAGTGGCCCAACGCCGACTTCGGCGCGTACACCGCGGCGTGCTCCACCCCGGCCACCCGCAGGGCATTGGCCTCGGCGGTGTCGCCGATCGGGGTGGCCGTGGCATGGGCGTTGACGTGGTCGATGTCCTTGGTGGACAGGCCCGCCAGCTCTATCGCCCTGGCCATCGCCCGGCCGGCGCGAACGCCGTCCGGCGCCGGGGCCACCATGTGGAAGGCGTCCGATGTGATGCCCGCACCCATCAGCCGGGCCAACGGTTTGGCGCCGCGGGCCTTGGCGTGCTCCTCGGTTTCGATGACCATCAGCGCACCGGCCTCGCCGAACACGAAACCGTCGCGGTCCTTGTCGAACGGTCGCGAGGCGCCGGCCGGATCGTCGTTGCGGGTCGACATCGCGCGCATCATCGAGAACGCCGCGATGGGCAGCGCCTCGATACCGCCTTCGACGCCGCCGCAGACGGCGATGTCGGCATCACCCATGATGATCTGACGCCAGGCGTGGGCGATGGCCTCCGAACCCGACGAACAGGCCGACACCGGGGTGATGACCCCGGCGCGTGCCCCGAGTTCCAGGCCGACGACCGCGGCGGCACCGTTGGGCATGATCATCTGGACGGCCAGCGGCGACACCTTGCGCGGGCCGCCCTCGTTCATCAGGTCGTAGGTCTCGACGATCTTCTCGCCGCCACCCAGACCGGTGCCGATGACCACCGCCAAGCGGTCGCCGTCGACCTCGGGCGCGCCCGCGGACTCCCACAACTGCGCGCCGATGAACTTGGCCATCCGCTGGACATACGACATGCGTCGCATGTCCAGCCGGCCCATGTGGTCGTCGACCGGGTCGGCGAGGTGTCCACCGATGCGCACCGGCAGATCCCACTTGGTGACGAAGTCGTCCTCGAGAACGCGGATACCGCTCTCGCCCGCCAGCAGGCCCTTCCACGTGCCTTCGATGTCCCCCGCGAGTGATGTCGTCGCCGTGACGGCGGTCACCACAACACTGGGGAATCCGCCGTTAGCAGTGGAAGGCCTGGTCACTGGGCGAACTTCTCGCGCAGCGCGGCGGCGGCCTCGGGGTTCTCTTCCTCGAGCTTCTGGATGTAGATGACGACGTCACCGACGGTGCGCAGGCCGGCGAGGTCCTCGTCGGGGATCTTCACGCCGTACTTGTCCTCGGTCTGCACCGCGATCTCCACCATCGACAGCGAGTCGATATCCAGGTCGTCGACGAACGACTTCTCCGGGGTCACCTCGGACGGCTCGATGCCGGTGACCTCTTCGATGATCTCAGCGAGACCGGCGATGATTTCTTCTTGTGTGGCGGCCACGGCGTGGCTCCCTTCGTAATCGGATACTGCGAAAATTGGTGGACGTTGCGTTATGCGGTTGTCCTGGGCGGACGCCGGTCTCCTTAGAACTCGGACAGGCCGTCCAGGTCTGCGGGTGTCTTGACGGCACGCGTCGGAACGCCCCGAAGTTCGCGTTTGGCGATGCCCGCCAGAGCGCCCGCGGGCGGGAACTCGACGATCGCCGTGGTGTTGAGTGCACGCATGGTCGCGGTGCACAGGTCCCAGCGGACCGGGCGGGTCATCTGCGCGACGAGCTTCTCCATCGCGTCGGCGGCAGACGAGACGGGCTGACCGTCGCAGTTGGACAACAGCGTGGTGGTCGGTTCAGAGGTCGCGACCGTGGCGGCTGCCGCCGCATAGCTGTCCAGCGCGGAGGCCATGTAGTGGGTGTGGAAGGCGCCGGCGGTGGCCAACTGGCGCACACGCGCCTTGGCGGGGGGATCCTCGGCGAGCTTCTCCAGCGCCGCGACAGCCCCGGCAGCAACAATCTGACCTGCGGCGTTGCGGTTGGCCGGCGCCAGGTCCAGCGCCTCGAGACGGGCCAGGACCTCGGCTTCGTCACCACCGAGCACCGCCGACATCCCGGTGGGCTCGGTGGCACAGGCCTTGGCCATCTCGGCACCGCGGACCGCGGCGAGCTTGACTGCGTCATCGGCGGAGATCACCCCGGCGATCGCGTACGCCGCGATCTCACCGACCGAATGGCCCGCGACGACGGTCTGGGTATGGGCCAGCGTGCCGCGCTTGACGAGTTCGGAGCTGGCCAGCAGCGTCGCCGCCACGACGAGCGGCTGGGTCACCGCGGTGTCGGTGATCTCTTCGGCGGTCGCCGTCGTGCCGAGACGGGCCAGATCCAAGCCGCTGATCTCCGACCACATGGCGATCTGAGCTTTCGCATCAGACGAGGCGCCGGGCAGATCCAGCCAGTCGGCGAGCATCCCGGGGGTCTGCGACCCCTGTCCGGGGGCGAGCAACGCAATCACGTCTCTAAGAGAACATTGTGAAAGCCGTTTTGCACGGTGTAAGAGATTATGAACCTTGTCTTATGTTTTTGTGGACAGCCTACAAAAGTGCATGTGATGCGACTCCGTCGATATCTCGCCGCGATCTGCTTTCGGGCTAGTCGTTCCCACCGGTACCGACCAACGGGGGTGTGAGCTGTGCGACAGAACCCTTTGCGGTGGTCTGGGGCGGCGTCGGATATCCGAGGCGGCCAACCGTGGCGGCCACCCGCAGGACGTAGGCGTCGCGGGGCAGGGTCGGATCGCGTCCGGTGAAGTCAGCGATCCGCTTGAGTCGGTACCGCACAGTATTTGGATGAACGAACAGTTTCCGGGCGCACGCCTCGATGGCTCCGCCGCTGTCCAGGTAGGCGTCCAGCGTCTCGGTCAAAGCCGGGCCCGCATCGGCGAGCGGGCGCATGATCTCGGTGTGTAGCGCGGCCACCGCCGAGGTGTCACCGAGCAGAGCCCGCTCCGGGAGCAGCTCGCGGGCCAGCACCGGCCGCGGCGCCCCGCTCCAGCCGACGACGGCGTTCATGCCCGATATCGCCTCGCTGGCACTGTGATAGGCCGCGGTGAGCATCGGTGCGGTCGGCCCGATCACCACAGCCCCGTCGGAGAACGCGGTGAGCAGCTCGTTGAAGAACTTGTCGGTGGGGGAGAGCTGACCGGAGACGATCGCGATCAGCCAGGTGCCGTGCGTGTCAGACAGGGCCGCGCGGCCGTGGCGCACGGCGATGCCGCGGACGTCCTCACTGGCCAGCTCCGCGCGCTCCGGCGGTGGGGTGCCGACCAGCACGGTGGCCGGCGCGGTGGTGTCCCAGTTCAACGCTGCGGCGCGGGACAGGAGCTCCGGTCCGGTGTCGCCGCGCACGACCGCGTCGACGACGCTGGCCTCCATCCGGCTGTCCCAGGACCCCCGCGCCTCGGCGGCGTCGGCATAGGCGGCGGCAGCCGCGAACGCCAGGTCGCGACTGTAGCGCAGGATCCCTACGGTCAGTGCGGTGAGCTGCTGCTCGGAGCGGGCCAACAGCGGCACCACCTCTTCGAAGAACTCCATGGTCACACGCACCATGTCGACCGTCTGAGCCAGCGCGATCTTGCGGGTCAGATCCTGCGGCACGAGCTCGAACGCCTGCGCGGTGTAGCCGACCTCGCTGGTCGGGTTGCGCATCCACTCGACGAAGTTGACCACGGCAGCCTGCACCACCAGCTGCACGCTGGCGCGCTGGGAGGCCTCCAGGCCGGCGAAGAACGGCAGCCGCTGCTGCATGGTGTGCACCGCTTCGGTCGCCAGCCGGCCGGAGTACTGCTTGATCCGGCGCAGCAGGGAGTCCGGCACATCGTCCAGCAGCTCCAGCGCCGAGCGCGCCGGCTCAAAGCGAGGGTTGTCGCTCACCCCTAAAAGCTACGCCATTTCTCTGGATGGTTCGGCCAAAGACGCCGAGGCCTACGCGACTCCCTGCCTTGATGTCGTCGCCTACGCGACTCCCTGCCTTGATGTCGTCGCCTACGCGACTCCGGGGTCCGACGTCTGTTCCGGAGCAGCCATGACGTCGTCGATCCGGTACTCCCGCGCGGCGGCCACCGCCACCGACGGATCGATCTCGCCGTCGCGGGCCAGCGCCTCCAGCACCGCGACCACCACCGACTCGGCGTCGGTGTTGAAGAAGCGCCGGGCGGCGGGACGGGTGTCGGAGAAGCCGAACCCGTCGGTACCCAGCGTCACGTAGGTGTTGGGCACCCACGCCCGGATCTGTTCGGGAACGGCACGCATCCAGTCCGACACGGCCACCGCCGGGCCCGCGGTGTCGGCGAGCGCCTGGGTCACATAGGGCACCCGGGCCGGCCGGTCGGGATGCCGCAGCCTCTCCTTTTCGACGGCCACACCGTCGCGGTTGAGCTCACCCCAGCTGGTCACCGACCAGACGTCGGCGGCCACATCCCAGCGCTCCGCAAGTAGATCGGCGGCCCGCAGTGCATTGGGCATCGACACCCCGGAGGCCAGGATCTGGGCGACGCTGGTGCGCTTCTCGCCTGCCCGCCGATAGCGGTATATGCCGCGCAGCAGACCTTCGGGGTCGAAGTCTTCCGGCTCCGCGGGCTGCTGGTAGGGCTCGTTGTAGATCGTCATATAGAAGTAGACGTTCTCGGGATTCTCGCCGAACATCCGTGCCAGGCCGCTTTCGACGATGTAGGCGATCTCGTAGGCGAAGGCCGGGTCGTAGGCCACCACCGCCGGGTTGGTCGAGGCCAACAGCAGCGAGTGGCCGTCGGCATGCTGCAGACCCTCACCGGTCAGCGTGGTGCGCCCGGCGGTCGCGCCGAGCACGAAGCCGCGGGCCATCTGGTCGGCGGCCGCCCAGAAGTCGTCCCCGGTGCGCTGGAAGCCGAACATCGAATAGAAGATGTAGATCGGGATCATCGGCTCGTTGTGCGTCGAATACGACGTCCCGGCGGCGATGAACGAGGCGGTGGATCCGGCCTCGTTGATACCCTCGTGCAGGATCTGGCCGATTTCGCTTTCCTTGTACGCCAGCATCAGCTCGGCATCGACGGCGGTGTAGAGCTGGCCGTCGCGGTTGTAGATCTTCAGGCTCGGGAACCAGGAGTCCATGCCGAACGTGCGGGCTTCGTCGGGGATGATCGGGACTATCCGAGCCCCGATTTCTTTGTCGCGCAGCAGTTCCTTGAAGGTGCGTACGGTGGCCATCGTGGTGGCCACCTCCTGGTGGCCCGAACCCTTCTTGAGCACCTTGTAGATGTCCCGGCTCGGCAGTGTGAGCGCCTTGGACTTGGTGCGCCGCTCGGGCACGAAGCCGCCCAGTGCGCGGCGCCGGTCGAGCAGATAGCGGATTTCGGGAGCTTCGGGACCGGGGTGGTAGTACGGCGGCAGGTAGGGGTTCTCTTCCAGCTGGGCGTCGGGGACCGGGATCCGGATGGCATCGCGGAATTCCTTGAGGTCTTGGAGCGCAAGCTTCTTCATCTGGTGGGTCGCGTTGCGGCCCTGGAAGTGGGCGCCCAGCGAGTAGCCCTTGATGGTCTTGGCCAGGATCACCGTGGGTTGGCCCTTGTGCTCCATCGCTGCCCGGTAGGCGGCGTAGACCTTGCGATAGTCGTGCCCACCGCGTTTGAGGTTCCAGATCTCCGAATCGGTCATGTGCTCGACGAGTGCCTTGGTGCGCGGGTCGCGACCGAAGAAATGGTCGCGGACGTAGGCGCCGTCGTTGGCCTTGTAGGTCTGGTAGTCACCGTCGGGCGTGGAGTTCATCAGGTTGACCAGGGCGCCGTCCTTGTCGGCATGCAGCAACATGTCCCACTCGCGGCCCCACACCACCTTGATGACGTTCCAGCCCGCGCCCCGGAAGAAGGACTCAAGCTCCTGGATGATCTTGCCGTTGCCGCGTACCGGTCCGTCCAGGCGCTGCAGATTGCAGTTGATGACGAAGGTCAGGTTGTCCAACGCCTCCAGCGCCGCGACGTGGGCCAGCCCGCGGCTTTCCGGTTCGTCCATCTCGCCGTCGCCGAGGAACGCCCACACGTGCTGGTCGGAGGTGTCCTTGATGCCGCGGTCGTGAAGGTAGTGGTTGAACCGGGCTTGATAGATCGCGTTCATCGGGCCCAGCCCCATCGACACCGTCGGGAATTCCCAGAAGTCGGGCATCAACCGCGGATGCGGGTAGGACGGCAGACCGCCGCCGGGGTGGCTGTGTTCCTGGCGGAAGCCGTCAAGTTGGTCAGCGCTGAGTCGTCCTTCCAGGAAGGCACGGGCGTAGATACCCGGTGAGGCGTGCCCCTGGATGAACACCTGGTCACCGCCACCGGGATGGGCCTTGCCGCGGAAGAAGTGGTTGAACCCGACCTCGTAGAGCGCCGCCGAGGAGGCGTATGTCGAGATGTGTCCACCCACGCCGACGCCCGGTCGTTGCGCGCGATGCACCATGATCGCGGCATTCCACCTGATCCAGGCGCGATATCGGCGCTCGACGTCCTCGTCGCCGGGGAACCACGGCTCGAGCTCGGTGGGGATGGTGTTGACATAATCGGTCGACGTCAGTGCCGGGATCGCGACCCGGTGCTCACCGGCGCGCTCGAGCATCCGCAGCAGCAGATACCGGGCCCGCGCCGGCCCGGACCGGGACAGCATGTCGTCGAACGACTCGAGCCACTCGGTGGTCTCCTCGGGGTCGATATCAGGTAGATATGACGCAACACCTTCGCGTATCACCCGCACCCGATCGGATTCGGTTGGGCTGCTTGAGTTTTGGGCCAGATCGTGGCGCGCGAACTCAGTAGTCACCTTCAGCTCCTTTGTGGGGGGTGCAGGTCTTGCACCATCTCACTGTCCATCGTGCCGCACTTGTGCCGATGACGACGAGTGGCGTAGGGCGGGGGTCTCGCAGAATTTCGTGCACCGCGCCGCGCTGGCCCGTCAACCGGTAACCTCTCGGGCTGTGCTGATCAGAAGTGCTCGTGGGTTGCGCATCGGCGGACTGCTGGTCGGCAGCGCCGCTGCCGTGGCCATGGGTCTGACAGTCGGCCTGGCCGGCTGCACCAGCGTCACCGGCGGCAGTCCGACAGTCGGGGCCGGGGAGGGACAGCTGTACCGGGCGTCCATATCGGCGTCGGTGGCGAGCTCCAGCGCGCGGGAGTCCGAACGTCAGGCGTCGTCGACCACGAAGGCCGTGCACACAACGTGTGAGACGCTGTCTACGACCAGCGCCGATGCCATCGACGCGGTCAATGCCTATGTGCACGCGTTCAACCAGGGGGGCAGCGTGGGAGACACCGAGGGTCCGGCCGTGGACTCGCTGAATCAGAGCGCCGATGCCGTCGAGGGCAGCATCACCGATGCGATACCGCAGGACCTCAAGGATGCGTTCAACGCGTGGGTGGACGGCGCACGGGCCACAGCCAGCGCGATTACCGGCCACGCATCGCCCGGCGAGTTCAACCAGACCATCGGGCAGCTCAACGACAATAGGTCCACCGCACTGAAGCTTTGCGACGCGACATACTGAGAACCCCCTCCGCACGGAGGCAATAGCTGGTGCCATGCGACGATAGGCCGAGACAGCCGACCCTGAGGTGAAGGAGGTCCCGACGGTGGTCACGGCGGGTGACAGCGGGCAGAACTACGCCCAGCGGCTGGGCATCCAAAAAGATCAGGTCGTTCAGGAGTTGGGCTGGGACGAGGACACCGACGACGACATCAGGGCAGATGTCGAGGATGCGTGCGGCAGCGAGCTGCTCGATGAGGACGCTGACGAGGTCGTCGACGTGGTGCTGCTGTGGTGGCGCGACGGCGACGGTGACCTGGTAGATCGGCTGATGGATGCGATCACTCCGCTGGCCGACGACGGCCTCATCTGGGTGCTGACGCCCAAGACCGGAAAGCCGGGGCACGTGCTGCCGGCCGAGATCGCCGAGTCGGCACCCACCGCGGGATTGATGCAGACATCGTCGGCCAATCTGGGGGACTGGAGCGCGAGCCGACTGGTGCAGCCCAAGTCGAAGGCGGCCGGGAGACACTCGTGACGCTGGCGGTCGGTACACCGGCGCCGGACTTCACGCTCAAGGACCAGAACGGCCAACCGGTCACGCTCAGCGACTTCCACGGCAAGAAGAACGTGCTGCTGGTGTTCTTCCCGCTGGCGTTCACCGGGATCTGCCAGGGCGAGCTGGACCGGGTCCGGGACCATCTACCCGACTACGAGAACGACGACACCGCGACCCTGGCGATCTCCGTGGGGCCGCCGCCGACGCACAAGATCTGGTCGATCGAGAGCGGGTTCACCTTCCCGGTGTTGTCGGACTTCTGGCCGCATGGAGCCGTCGCGCAGGCCTACGGTGTGTTCAACGATGTCGCCGGAGTTTCCAACCGCGGCACCTTCGTCATCGACCGCGCCGGTGTCGTCCGGTTCGCCGAGTCCAAACAGCCCGGCGAGGCGCGTGATCAGGTGCTCTGGACCGACGCGCTGGCGGCGCTGACGGCCTGAGCCGGATTTCCCAGCGCCCGCGAAGGCCGTGTAACCTGCCCGGGCACGGGCGTGTAGCTCAGTGGTAGAGCTCTGGTTTTACACACCAGCGGTCGTAGGTTCAATCCCTATCGCGCCCACCAAGAGTGCGCAGGTCGCTCCGGCTCAGGCCAGAACCGATGCCGCGCTCACGCCGGCGCTGATTCCCACCGCGTCGAAGGCATCTCCCACCGCGTCGAAGGCATCTTCGATGGCGGCGATCTGCGCATCGGTGAACCCGTTGGTGCGCGCCGAGCTGATGACGGCGGCACGGCCGTCGGTGAAGGTGGCACCCGGGCTGAGCCGGAACAGCGAGTGGTAGAAGACCGTCGCCCAGGTGTCGTCGGCGATCCCGCTGGCGGCGGGATCGGTCATCATCAGGTACGCGGCGTGGCTGAAGATGGTGCTGTTGATGTGCTCACCGCCATCGTCGCCGCTGCCGAGGTAGCGATCCGCATAGTTGTCGCGGTAGGCGCCGTAGGCGGTGGAGATCGACGACGGGTCGGCCAGGTTGCGCAGGGCTCCACCGGGGTAGGTGGAATCCTCTCCGATGAGCCACCTGTCGGTTCCGGACTTGCCCTCGATCAGCATCCCCATGATGTCGGCGAAAGCCTCGTTGAGGGCGCCGGGTTCCCCGTAGTCGAGGACCGACCCGCCGTCACCGACGGCGTAGCTCACCACCGCATGGGTGAATTCGTGCCCGACGACGTCCAGCGCGCCGGCGAGCTTGCCGCCGCTGCCGAATGCGAACTGTTGCAGGGTCGGATCCCAGAAGGCATTGCGGTAGCCGGTGAAGTAGTCGACGATCGACTCGCGGGGGTTGTAGTGGACGCTGACCACGACGGCGGCGCCGTTGTCGTCGAACGAATCCTGGCCCAGGACGGTCTCGTAGTAGTCGTACACGGTGGTGAGGTTCGTATACACCGACACCGCTTGCTTGTCCCAGCCGCCGAAAAGCCCTCGGTAGACCAGTATTCCGGGCAGGACCGGGCCGCCCAGGCCGAGGTAGGCATAGGTGGTGCTGTAGGCCGCGATCTTCCGGGCGGTATCCGACATCGTGTAGAGGCTGAAGATCAGAAGGTTCTGCTTGTTGACCGTGAAGGTGTGGCTCTGGCCCCACAGGTCGCTGGCAGTGCTGGTGGTCGACACGGCGTCGGCATTGGAGGTCTGCGCGATCACGGTGCCGGCCTTGGGCCCGTTGGCGTCGACGTAGTAGGTCGTGCCCGTGGTGGTCGTGGCGGCGGGCAGTCCGGTGGCGGCCGGGTCGACCACGACCCGCCACGCCAATACCGGTGCGGTGTCGGCGTCGAGTGCGTAGACCACGAGTCCATCGGTGTACGTCGAGGGGACGGCACGGCGGCTCATCGCGACGCCGTCGCGCCGCACGCCGGTGCTCCCCAGATAGGCGGCATTGGCCAGCGCGACGAGTTCGCACTGCTGGTCGACGCTGGGGTCGACGGTGGTGTCGACGTCGGCGATCCGGCCGTCATGGTTGTTGAAAAGCCCTGTCACCGTGCCGTTTTCGTCGGCGACCAGGATGACCTCGCTGCCCAGCGCCGCTACGCCGTCGACATTCTCGTGCAGGCGGTAGAAGGTCTCGGCGGCGCCGCCCGAGTCGGTCGTGTCGACCTGGCTAGCGGTCATGGTTCCGAGGCTGGCGAACGACGAGGAGGCGCCCAGCAAGGGAGCCAACTGGTTCAACAACCGGGTGGCGTCGGAGCTGTTCTGCACGACGGTGTCGGTGAACGTGCCGTCGATGGTGTCGACCATCCCGTCGGATTTCAGGGTGACGTCGATCCCGTCGCGGCCGACGATGTCGGTCAGCGCGCCCGCATCGGCTCCGGCACCGTCGGTCGCGGCCTCGGTGACCACGCTGTCGGTGGTGGTGTGCTCGGCGGCCGCGTCGGCGAGGGGCGCACCGACAGCCGCGGATTCCGCGACGAAGCGCTGGCCGCTCGGCCGGTACTGGTTCTCGCGCACCGCCAGCCACAGCGACTGGACCAAGGCAGACACCGGTGCCGCGGGGATGGGCAGGTCGCCCGCCACCGGATCCAGCCCGATCCAGGCCACGGCGTCGGTGAGGATGCCGCGCACGGTTACCGCGGCCGGTGCCGCGTCCGCCGTGGTGGCCCTCGTCGCGGCCGCGCTGGGTGTCGGCGGGATATCGATCGCCACGGCGGCTGCGGTGCTGTCTGCGGTGTCGGACGATGACGCCGCGTTCGCCGTGGTCCTGCCCGAACTGACCGACCCGGAACGGTCGGAGGCATCGGGCGCGGCAGCTGCGGCACGCACCCCAGAGGTTGTGGCCGGCTTCCTCTTGGTGCCGATGCTGCTGCTGCGATGCTGTGCTGCCGTCGATGCGGGTCCGTTGCGAGTCGACGATCCCGAGGCCGTCGCACGTGCGGAGTGGCCCCGATGGATCCCGGAGCCGGCCGTCCCGGTGGCGTGGGTGTCGCCGGAGGAATCTGCCGGTACCGCCCACGCCACACCCTGCCCGGTGGTGATGGCGGCGCCGAGCCCGGCAATCACGGCAGCGACCCGCAGCCACTCGGTGCGGGTTTGTGGGGTGTGCCGACGGCTAGGAGCTGCCAACCCGCCTCCCTTTGCCACGTATTCAGCGTCTTGCGGTACGCGCTACCGGCTCAGCCCCGTTGAACTGGGCCGATCCTCGTGGCGGTTGTCCCTCCCGGTGCGGCGCGGTCCACGCTGAGTGCCCGCACAGAGGTTGCCAGAGGGCGAAATTACCAGCTTCTCGTCGTAATTTTCCGACACACACACGCGGAAATGCCGCCGGAATCCGCCCGCCAGGGCAAATACTGATCAGACGGCCCGGAAGGGACTGTCGACCGCCCAGGTGGTGTCAGATGAATGCTGCAGCAAACGCGGGATGGCTCGGTGGACTCGCGGTTGGGTTCGGGCTCGGTGCCGCGGTCCTCGCCGGGGCCGCCGACGCGTCTGCGCAACCATCGGAGTCCGGATCGGCGTCCGCGCACTCACCGTCGACCGGCTCGACGGCGAAATCCGCGAAGGCCCTGAAGGCTTCGAAGACCCGGGCGGCGTCACGGCCCGCCACGTCGGGTTCGTCGCGCGGTGGATCACGCACAGCTCAAGCCGGTGTCGTGGTGAGCACGGGAGGCGCTCGCAGCAGCGTGGCGAGGCCGGTTGGGGACCGTACCCCGACGACGGGTGTGCAGCGCCGGCTGTCGGCCCAGCCGACGGTCGCGGAGGTATCGGCGAAGACCACCGCGAACGCGGCGTCGACGACTGCCGACACTGGGGCACCGACCGCCACGGACACCACGGCACCTGCCGCCGCCGTCGCCTCGACGGCACGCACGGCGAAAGTCGGCTGGGTGACCGGCCCCAACAACAACACCGCGCAGCGCTTCGGCATTGCCGGCACCGACCTCGGCATCATGTGGGACAACGGCTATGACGACACCGCCACGACCACCCACCAGGTCCTGATGATCTTCGGTGACACGTTCAGCGGCGCGAACATGACCGGCAGCTGGCGATCCAACGTGCTGCTGCGGACCAGCGACCCCATCGCGCGCACCTTCGAGGCCGGCTCTGCCACCGACCCGTTCGCCGGCTCCCCGCTGAGCGCATCGTCCGGTCTGTCCAAGCAGGTCATCGCCGGCAGCCGCCGCTATCTCGGGCTGTTCGGCTCCGAGGTCACGATCATCCCCACCGCCGCCATCTCGGTGCAGAGCGCCGACAGTGCCACCGGCGTGCGCCAGTACGTCAACTTCATGTCGGTGCGGTCCTGGGACCTGCCCGGGACGTGGACCACCAACTACTCGGCGATCGCCTACTCCGACGACAACGGCCAGACCTGGTCGGTCGCACCACAGACCATCCGGGCGGCCAGTTGGCTGCGATCGAGCACCCGGTTCGTCTACGGCAACCAGAACTTCCAGCAGGGCGCGTTCGTCAAACCGCCCGCCGACGCCCCGGACGCCGGATACGTCTATTCGTTCGGCACTCCGTCGGGACGGATCGGGTCGGCCTATGTGTCGAGGGTCGACGAGGCAGACCTCCTCGACCTGAGCGCATACGAGTACTGGGACGGCTCGACGTGGGTGCCCGACAAACCGTCGGCGGCGGTCCCGATCCTTCCGCCCACCAGCCGAAGCCAGAATGCGGGCGGCTTCCTCGGCCAGCTCGGCCTGTTCTTCGGCGGCTGGGTCGCCTCGGTGTTCGGCGTGGGCGGCCCCAGCGGGCACGTGAGCGAGATGTCGGTCCAGTACAACGACTATCTGGACAAGTACGTTGCCATGTACTCCGACGGGCTGGGCCGAGTCGTGATGCGCACCGCCGACTCCCCGGAGGGGACGTGGTCGGATGCGACGACGCTGGTGACCTCGCTGCAGTATCCGGGACTCTACGCGCCGATGATGGACCCCTGGTCCACCGGTCAGGACATCCGCTGGAACCTGTCGCTGTGGGGCAGCTACAACGTGGTCCAGATGAAGACCACCCTGCCGTAGCGGCCGGGAGTCACCCCCCCTGACCTCCTTGTCTGGTGATCCGTTGTCCTACGCACGTATCCGAACCGGTTCCGGTTCAGCAGCAGCCCCGGGGATGCGAGTTCTCCGCGAGGTCGGCGTGCCGGTTGCGGTCGATACCGCCGACCGCGCCGACGAAGGCATCGAGATCGATGCGCTGCCCGCCCAGCCAGGTTCCGCTCACCTGCGCCGCCTCGGCCAGCTCCGCCGGGTCGACGGTGAAGGGGTCCACGGCCAGTTCGGTGAAGTCGGCGAGCTTGCCCACCGCGATCGATCCGACCAGGGTCTCCCGGTGAAGGGTTCGGGCGGCGTCGATGGTCTGGGCCCGCAACGCCTGGTCGAGCGAGATCGCCTGGCCGCGGTCGTGGACGTTGCCGGCGCGCGTGCGCCTGGTGACCGCCGTCGCGACGTTGAGCACCGGCGTCGGTGGTGACACCGAGCCGTCGTTGTGCAGCGAGACGCAGGCCCCGGAGGCGACCGCATCGGCGAACGACTGCCAGCGGCTGCCGTGTTCATGGTCGAATATCTGGCCGTCCAGCAGATCGCCCCAGTAGTAGTACTGGAACGGCGCCATCGACACGTACACCCCGAGGCCGGCCGCGCGGTCGAAGTGGCGCCGGGTTCCGGCCCCGACGTGTTCGAGCCGCCAGCGGTGATCGGTGCCGATCAGGCCGTGCTTGTGCAGCGCGGCCTCGTAGGCGTCGAGGGCGAGGTCGATGGCCAGGTCGCCGTTGGCGTGAAACGACATCTGCCAGCCCGCCGGTGCGGCCTTGTCGAGGATGGCGTCGAGTTGTCCGCGGGTGTAGTTCATGGACTGCGGTCCGCCGGCCACCGCCGGGTCGATGCCCGCCGTCTTGGTGGCCTCGGTGCTCAGATAGGGAAACGAGATCGCGATGTTGCCCACCCACGGTGAGCCGTCCGTCCAGAGCTTCACACCCTGCTTGGTCAGCATCTGCTCGCCCGCCGAGAACGTCGTCGGCTCGGCGTAGCTGTCCGAGGTCGACATCTCCCACATGCTGACCCGCAGCGGGCACGACGGGAGGCCGGCCAGCGCCTCATAGCCCGCCTTGAGCTTCGGGTCGTAGGTCATGTCGGAGGTGGAGGTGTAGCCGCCCCTGGCCATCAGCGCGTAGTAGCTCGCGGCGGACGCGATCGGGTTGCCCATCTGTGCCATCAGCGGACCGGTGACCGCGACCAGGACCGGCAGCTCGAAGCCCTGGCCGTCGAGGCTGCCATCGGCATTGCGCCCGAAGTGCGATGCGACCGGGTCGGCCGGGGGATTGACATCCCACCCGTAGCGCTTCATCAGCGCGGTGTTGAAATACACGCCGTGCCCGGAGTTGTCGGTGATCACCACAACCCGGTCGCCGAAAATCCGGTCCAGCTCGGGGGCCTTCGGCGCGGGCCGCTGGAGTAGCAGCGCGTCGAAACCGGCGAACCACAACGGCGTTTGGGTGTCGGTGTTCGCAATCGCCTCGGCGAACAGGGCTTCGACATCGGGCCACGTCGGGGCGTCCCAGGGTGCGATCGACCGGGCGGGTGGCTGGGTGGCGATACCGCTCATCACCGGGTGGCTGTGCGGTTCGACGAATCCCGGCAGCAGGGCCGCCGCGCCGGTGTCGACGATCTCGGCGGCCGGGCGGGCCGTGCGGCATTCGTCCAATGACCCTACGGCCACGATCTTCTCACCCGACACGGCCACCGCCTCGGCCCGCGGCCGATCGGGGTCCATGGTGATCACGGTGTCGGCCCTGAGGATCCGATCGGACATCCTATGCCCCTTTGGGTTGGTTGCGGTGGCGGCTGTGACAGCTTCTCAGACGATCGGGTGTCCGCGCCGGGCGCGGCCACGCATGTCCCACAGGTAGAGCTGGTAGCCGAAGATCCAAGCCCGGTGCGGGATCAGCGCGTCGGCCAGCCGCAAGGCGGTCAGCAGCCACTCGAAGCGGCGCTGCTGGCCGGAACTCCACGGCAGCTCCATCATGGCGCGGAACTCGGCGGGCAGAAAGCCCGTGGTGGCGAACAGGTTGAACCCTCCGGCCACCGCGCGCAACGGCCATGGCAGAAATTCCAGTGCCGCAACACCTTTCAAATGCCGACGTACGGGTTCATCGATGCTCAGGTCGTCCAGCGAACGTTTCCAGTACGCGTCGAAGGCGGCCCGGTCTGCGGGCCACATGTCGTCGGCCACCTGCAGTGTGGTGCCGAGACGCTTGGCGTCGGCGTAGACGGCGTCGGCGGCGGCGTCATCGAGCGGGCCGTACAGGAACTCGCGCTGGTCGATGTAGTACCGGTACAGGCAGGCCGCCACCCACAGCTGCAGCTGCGGATCGAAAGCGTTGTAGGGCACCGGGCTGTCGGGCCCGGAGCGAACTTGGGCGTGCACGCGGCCCACGGCCGCGCGGATGAGCGCCCGGTCGGTATCGGTGCCGACGGTCGCCGCGGCCAGGTAGGTGCCGGTGGTGCGGGCACGTTTGATCGGATGGGAGTAGACGTTGCCGCTGTCCACCGGACTCTCCACCACGCCGTAGCCGACGCCGAGACGCGCCAGCTGCATGATGACATTGGCGGCGGGCAACAGGGCCGCGGCCGGGTTGAGCAGGTCGGCAACCCGCTTCGGGTGTCGAGTCATCGCCGCCCCATGGGGGCAGTACACCAGGTGTGAGAGGCTGCCGGGGTGTTTGCGCGTAGACCGTGGCGGGCAGTTGGGATTCTCGCCGGTCACCTAGCCGACCTCCTCGTCGCAGATCCCGCGCGTGGCCATCCGGTCGCGGGGTTCGGTTGGTGCGCAGCCGCACTGGAAAGGGTCACCTACCGCGACAGCCGTGCGGCCGGGGTGCTGCACACCGGGCTGCTGCTGGCCGGGTTGGCCGGTGCGGGGGCCGTCGTCGAGCGCAATGCCGGGCGTGGCCCCGCGCTGGCGCTGGCGACCGCAACGGCCACCTGGGTGTCGCTGGGCGGAACCACGCTGGCCGGCACCGGCAGCCGATTGGCCGACCTGATCGCCGCCGGTGACGTGGAGGGAGCCAGGGCGCTACTGCCGTCACTGTGCGGGCGGGACCCCTCGGTGCTCGACGCCGACGGGTTGACCCGCGCGGGGCTGGAGTCGGTGGCCGAGAACACCTCGGACGCCCATGTCGCTCCGCTGCTGTGGGCCGTGGTCGCGGGAGTACCGGGCGTGCTGGTCTATCGAGGCGTCAACACCCTGGACGCGATGATCGGTAACCGCTCACCCCGCTACGCCCGGTTCGGCTGGGCGGCGGCCCGGTTGGACGACGCCGCCAACTTCGCCGCGGCCCGGGTCACCGCAGCGCTGGCCGTCGTCTGCGCGCCCCTGGTGGGTGGTTCGCCCCGACGTGTGGTGCGGACCTGGCGGCGCGACGCCGCGCGGCATCCCAGTCCGAACGCCGGTGTCGTGGAGGCCGCATTCGCCGGCGCACTCGGGGTGCGACTCGGCGGACCGACGCAGTACCACCACGAGTTGGAGATCAGGCCGACGCTCGGCGACGGGCGAGTACCCGCTGTCGACGATCTGCGTCGTTCGGTGCAGCTGTCGCGAGCCGTGCAGACGGCAGCCGCGGTGGGGGTCGCGGTCGGGCTCAGTGCCGCCGGCCGTAGCGGTCGGCGAGCTTGTCCTCGACGGTGAGTGCGGCGGGGGGTGCGTCGTCGGCCGGCTGGGCCGCGGCGGCTTCCCGCCGGCGGGCGCGGATCTCGGAGAACACGAAGTATCCCAGCCCGATCGGGGCGACGATGCCGAACGCGATCCACTGAATGCCGTAGGACAGGTACGGTCCGGCGTCGGTGTGAGGGAGGGCGATGACCCCGAGGCCACCGGGCTGGTCGTCGACCAGCTGCAGGTAGGAGCCGGCCAACGGCACCCTGGTCACCGCCGAAATCTGGTTGGTGTCGATGGCGTAGACCTGCGTGAGGCCGTTCGCCCGGAACGGCGCCTTGCCGGCGGGCGCGGCCTCGGAGTCGCGCAGCCGAGCGGCGATCGTCACCGTGCCGTCCGGCAGCGGGGGGATCGCCGGCACCTGCGAGCCCTGCACCGGCCGGACATAACCTCGATCGACGAGCACGGTGGGCCCGCCGTTCACCGCGAAGGGCACCAGCACCTCGAACGCCGGTGCTCCCCCGATCACCCGCAGACGGGCCAGCACCTGCGCGTCGGGGAGGTAGTGGCCGGTCGCGGTGACCCGTCGCCACTGCGCGTCGGGGGCCGCCGAGTCCTGCCGGGGCAGAAATGTCGCGACCGGAACCGGGTCGGCGCTCAACGACACTGCGATCTGGTGGTTCTCCCGGGACGTCTTGGTGTTCTTGCCCAGCTGCCACGGGGCCAGGACGGTGAAACACAGGTAGGCGAACGCGACCACCACCAGGGCCAGGGCTATCCAGCCCGGCCGCAGCAGGAAGGCCCACCGCCGCATCAGCCGGCCAGCCCTTCATCGGCCAGCCGCTCGTCGACCCAGGCATGCAGGCCGGGCAGCGCGGCCTCGATGACCGCGAACACGTCCTCGAAATCGGCAAGGTCGCCGTAGTAGGGGTCCTCGACGTCGAGCGGGTGCGCACCCGAACGGGGGTCGAAGGACCGCAGCATCCGAAGCCGGTCGGGATCCACCCCGAGGTGGGACAGCATGCGCAGGTGGTTGCGGCCCAGCGCCACCACCAGGTCGGCCGTCAGATGCTCGTCGCCCACCTGGGCGGCGCGGTGCTCGGTCGGGTAGCCGTGCCGGTGCAGCACCCGGTTGGCGCGCTCGTCGGCACCGTCGCCGACGTGCCAGTGGCCGGTACCGGCACTGCTGACCCGCACCACATCGGCCAAGCCGCGTTGATGAATCTGGTGGCCGAACATCTTCTCGGCCATCGGGGAGCGGCAGATGTTGCCGGAGCACACGAACGTGACATGCAGTGGTTGCTCAGACACCGAGCACCTCGCGCAGCGCGGCAACGGTCGCGACGTGGGCGGCCGCGGCACCGGCGGCATCGGGGTCGCGGAAGTCGGAGGCGCCGTAACCCCAGCTCACCACCACGGTGTCGATGCCGTGCGCGGCCGCGCCCTGCACGTCGTGGGCGCGGTCGCCGACCATCACCACCCGCTCGGGCAGCGGATGCAACTGGCCCAGCGCATGAGCCAGCACGTCGGCCTTGGCCGACCGCGACCCGTCGAGGCTGGCGCCGGCGATCACCTCGAAGTGGTCGGCGAGCTCGAAGTGGTCGAGGATGCGCCGGGCGGTCGGCTCGGCCTTGGAGGTCGCCACCGCCAGCCGGACCCCGGCGGCCCGCAGGTCGGCCAGCAGCTGTGCGACCCCGTCGAACAAGCTGTTCATCGCCCAGCCGCGGCTGGTGTAGTCGGCGCGGTAGGCCGCGATCGCGTGCTCGGCGCGCTCGCCCAGCCCCATGCCGTGCAGCGTCTGGTGCATCGGCGGCCCGACGATGCGTCCGGCCAGGTCACCGGGGGGAACCTCGGCACCTATCGTGGCAAGCGCGTGGCGGAAGCTGGCCACGACGCCGTCCGCCGAATCGGTCAGCGTGCCGTCGAGATCGAAGATCACCAACTGCGGGCGGGTATCGGGGGCCGTGCACGTCACCACTCCATTGTCCCCGATCGCCGGCGGGCGCCGGTGAATGCCTGCGGCTTAGGCCCGCGCACTACTGTGCTTGGCGTGGCGCAACCACGGCTGGTCGACGAGATGGGGGAGGTGCTGGGATGAGTGTGCGGCTCGCCGAGGTCCTCTCGGTGCTCGACGCGGCCTACCCGCCCGGCCTGGCGCAGAGCTGGGATTCGGTGGGGTTGGTCTGTGGGGATCCCGACCAGACGGTCGAGTCGGTCACCGTGGCCGTCGATGCGACATCCGCGGTGGTGGACACCGTCGGTGAGAGGGGGTTGTTGCTGGCCCACCACCCGCTGTTGCTGCGCGGGGTGGACACCGTGGCCGCCAGCACCCCCAAGGGCGCGCTCATCCACCGGCTGATCCGGACCGGCGCGGCGCTGTTCACCGCTCACACCAACGCCGATGCGGCCAGCCCCGGGGTCTCGGACGCGCTGGCGGACGTGCTCGGGCTGGCGGTGGAAGCGGTGCTCGAGCCGGCGGCCGGGCGAGCAGAGCTCGACAAGTGGGTGATCTTTGTCCCGGCACAGGACGCGCAAGCGGTGCGCGCGGCGGTGTTCGATGCGGGCGCGGGCCACATCGGCGACTACTCGCACTGCAGCTGGAGCGTGACCGGCGCCGGACAGTTCCTGCCCCACGACGGCGCGTCGCCGGCGATCGGCACCGTCGGAACGGTGGAACATGTCGCCGAGGAGCGCATCGAGGTGATCGCCCCGGTGCGGGTTCGTGGCCGGGTGCTGGCGGCGATGCGCGCTGCCCATCCCTATGAGGAGCCGGCCTTCGACGTGTTCACCCCAGCGCCGCTGCCCGAGGGCGTCGGGCTCGGCCGGATTGGTACCCTGGAACGACCATTGCGATTCGTCGAGTTCGCCGCCCGAGTGGATTCGGTTCTGCCCCAGACCACCTGGGGTGTTCGGGCCGCGGGTGATCCGGACGCCCCGGTATGCCGGGTGGCGGTGTGCGGCGGGGCCGGCGACTCGCTGCTGGCGGCGGCCGGTGCCGCGGGAGTTCAGGCCTACGTCACCGCCGACCTGCGTCACCACCCCGCCGACGAACATCGCCGGGCCAGCGATGTCGCGCTCGTCGACGTCGCACACTGGGCCAGTGAGTATCCGTGGTGCGGCCAGGCCGCCGAGCTGTTGCGTTCACAGTTCGGTACGGCGCTGGCGGTCACCGTCAGTGGGATTCGCACCGACCCGTGGAACATCGAGCATCGATCCACGAAAGGCACCCGATGAAAGCTGAACTGGTCCAGCAGCGTTCGCTGCTCGAATTGGCCGAGTTGGATGCCGAGCTGTCCCGCCTGATGCACCGCGCCGCCAAACTGGCCGAGCACCAGCGCTACGAGCAGGTGCAGGCTGAGCACCGCGACGCCAACGACCGGCTGGCCGCGCTCGGCATCGCCCTGGAGGACCTGGACTCGGCCGTGGCGCGGTTCGAATCCGAGATCGACGGTGTGCGTCAGCGCGAGGACCGTGACCGCAAGCTCCTGGACTCCGGCAGCGTCAACGCCAAGCAGCTCGAGGAGCTGCAGCACGAACTGGACACCCTTGCCCGCCGCCAGGCCAGCCTCGAGGACTCGCTGCTGGAGGTGATGGAGCGCCGGGAGCAGCTCGCCGCCGAGCAGGCCGAGCAACTGGCGAAGATCGATGGTCTGCAGAACGATCTGGTCGAGGCGCAGCGGGCCTGCGATGACGCGCTGGCCGAGATCGAGCAGGTGCGCGAGCAGCGGGCTTCGCGGCGCGATGCGGTGGCGGCGGGGTTGGATGCCGAGCTGGTCGAGCTGTACGAACGGCAGCGGGCCGCATCGGGGATCGGCGCCGGGCCGCTACTGGGCCGGCGCTGCGGGGCATGCCGCATCGAACTCGATCGAGGAGAGTTGGCCCGGATCTCGGCGGCACCCGAGGACGAGGTGCTGCGCTGCCCGGAGTGCCGCGCGATCTTGTTGCGTGTCAAGGGGGCCGACCGGTGAAGGTCATCGTTGAGGTCGACGGCGGGTCCCGCGGCAATCCCGGCTTGGCCGGCTACGGATGCGTGGTGTTGTCGGCCGACCGCGCCACGCTGCTGGCCGAGCGCAAGCAGTCGATCGGGCGGACGACGAACAACGTCGCCGAGTACCGGGGGCTGATCGCCGGGCTCGAGGAGGCCCGCCGGCTCGGGGCCGACGACGTCGCGGTGTCGATGGATTCGAAGCTCGTCGTCGAGCAGATGAGCGGGCGCTGGAAGGTCAAGCACCCCGACATGGCCGAGCTGCATCGGCAGGCCCGTGCGCTGGCATCGTCGTTCGACTCGGTGACCTACCGGTGGATTCCACGGGAGAAGAACAAGCACGCGGACCGGCTGGCGAATGAGGCCATGGACGCCGCGAACGGAGGTGAGCAATCGGGTGGGGCGAACGGAGGTGAGCAATCGGGTGGCGCGAACGGAGGTGAGCGGACCGATGTGGCTGATCCGCCTGCGGCCGTCGCTGACCCGCCACCGCACGCCGTCGCGGTGCCGCCCGCGGCCTGGACCGGCAATCAGGGCGCACCGACTCGCTTGCTGCTGCTGCGGCATGGCCAGACCGAGCTGTCCCGCCAGCGCCGGTACTCCGGGCGCGGGAACCCCGAACTCACCGACATCGGCCGTCGCCAAGCCGAGGCCGCCGCACGGTATTTGGCCGAGCGGGGCGGGATCGCGGCCGTGATCACCTCGCCGCTGCAGCGCTCCTATGACACCGCGGCCAGCGCGGCCAAGGCGCTCGGCCTCGACGTGACTGTCGACGAGGACCTCATCGAGACCGATTTCGGGGCCTGGGAGGGGCTGACGTTCGTCCAGGCCGCCGAGCGCGACCCCGACCTGCACCGTCGATGGTTGCGTGACACGAACCTGCGCCCCCCGGGCGGTGAGAGCTTCGACGACGTCGCGCACCGGATCGAGCGCGCCCGCGAGCGGATCATCGCCGAACACGCCGGCTCGACGGTGCTGGTGGTATCCCACGTGACACCGATCAAGACCCTGCTTCGGCTGGCGCTGGACGCCGGGGCCGCCATCCTCTACCGGCTGCACCTCGACCTCGCGTCATTGAGCATCGCCGAGTTCTATCCCGATGGTGGGGCCTCGGTGCGACTGGTGAACCAGACGTCGTATCTAGGCTGACGTCAGCGTCGCAGATGCAGCCGCTCGCCATGCGGGCCGAACAGCACGATGGCTTCGACCGGTTCTTCGACCACGCCGAACCAGTGCGGCGTCCACGTGCTGAATTCCACGGCCTCGCCGGGTTTGATGACGTGGGGCCGCTCGCCGAGGATCAGGCGTAGCCGCCCGGACAGCACATACATCCACTCTTGGCCCTCGTGTACGGGCAGCTCGGCAGGCGGCGTGTTCCGCTGCGGGCTGATGCGGATCTTGAAGGCCTGAAGACCGCCGGCACCGCCGTGTTTGGTCAGCGGCGAATAGGTGATGTGATTGCGGGTGTGGGACGCACCGCGGACCCGCGGGTCGAACGTCTCCGGGCCGCGCAGTAGTTCGTCGGTGCTGACCGACAGCGCCTCGGCCAGCCGGGGCAGGTGATCCAGGGCCAGGCGGCGTTTCCCGGACTCCAGACGGCTCAGCGTCGACAGGTCGATACCGGCCCGTGACGCCACGTCCTCCAAGGTCAGGCCGAGCTGGCCGCGCAGCTCGCGAAGCCGGCGGCGGACCCGCAGGTCGATGTCATCTGCGGGCGCATTTGCCTGCATGACAAAAGAGCTTGGCATTCCTGGCGGACGACTGCAAGCTCGAGTTCATGACGACGAAAAGCAATCATCCGCAACCGGCCGGTGAATCGCACGCCGCGTGGGAGGAGCGCTACTCCGAAAAGCCGCGGATATGGACCGGGCGGGCCAACGCGCGGCTGGCCGAGATCGCCCCGCAGCTCCCGGTCGGGCGAGCGCTGGATCTGGGCTGCGGTGAGGGTGGTGACGCGATATGGCTGGCCGAGCACGGTTGGAACGTCCTGGCCATCGACGTCTCGACCACCGCGCTGGAGCGCGCGGCCGAGGATGCGCAGGCGCGAGGCGTGCTGTCGGACATCGACTTTCAGCACCACGACCTGACGCAGACATTCCCGCAGGGGTCCTTCGACCTGGTGTCCGCGCAGTTCTTCCACAGCACCGTCGAGATGGATCGCGAGGCGATCCTGCGCCGGGCCGCCGAGGCGGCGGTTCCGGGCGGCACACTGTTGATCGTCGACCACGCCGCGGCTCCGCCGTGGGCGAAGGGGTTGGCTCATCACCACGAGTTCCCCAGCGCTGAGGCGGTGCTGGCGGGCCTCGAGTTGGACGACTCGCAGTGGCAGCGGGTCTTCGTGGGCAGCCTCGAGCGGCAGGGAACCGGGCCGGACGGTCAGACGGCGACGCTGCTCGACAACGTCATCCAGTTGCGGCGCGTCGCGACGTAGAAACCCGCGACTGGCGTCTCGGTGCGAGCATTGTCGGTGTCCCGACCCTGGACGGAATATACCCCATAGGGTATAAGCTGCGAGCGATGTAAGGTTGGGCAAACACTAGAAAGGGCACTCCTCATGACCGACGTTGAACCCTCCGCCCCCGTCGCGGGTATGCCTCGTATCGGTGATCCGGCGCCGTCGTTCACCGCGGTGACCACGCAGGGTGAGATCAATTTTCCGGGTGACTATCTGGGTAAGTGGGTGATCTTGTTCTCCCATCCGGCTG
>Ga0210086_1000262_pt1 | contig 33182 bp, 39 predicted proteins | sample China_Galinas_PW_3_FD_184867 | JGI IMG/M metagenome (GOLD analysis project Ga0210086, IMG submission 184867) | Wetland microbial communities from San Francisco Bay, California, USA, that impact long-term carbon sequestration - China_Galinas_PWB_D2... | ecosystem: Environmental > Aquatic > Marine...
ACCGCCGCTTCGGTAAGCGCCAGCCACGCCGCCGCCAGCGATCTCGACGACTGTATCCTCGACATCACCTTCCAGTGCGTCGACGATGACGACTTCTGGGGTTGCTACGATGTCGGTGTCGAGCTGTGCAAGAACCAGAGCTCGGCCGAGATCGCGGCGATGCCGCGCGGCACTCTGGCGACGATCGAAAAACAAGCCCGCCAGAAGGCCCAGACGATCTTTCTGAAGCGGTCGTCCGCCCGATAAGCGTCCAGTCCCCGAAACAGGTGGCCGGACCTCCGGGGGTCCGGCCACCTGGGCGCTGGGGTTATCCTCAGCGCTTGCCGTCGATGAACCGCCGCTTCAGCAGCGCGGCGAAGGCGCCCGGGTTGTTCCGTGCGTCCGTCTTGCGGGCGATGTCGCGAACGTCTTTGGCTGCCGCGACGACCTTCGGCTTGGTCTTCTGCCAGGTCTCGGCCGCCCGCGGCTTCACCTCCTTCTCGAACACCTCGGCGGCCTTCTCCCGCACGCGCGGGTCGCTTGCCAGCCGTCGCGCCGTGGTCACTATCCATCGGTTGAGGATCGCCATCTTGGTCAGCTTCCTCTTTGTGGGGTTTCTCGCGGACCCTGCCCGGTTTCAAAGGTGGCGGCAAGCGCCGGGTGCGCGTAAGGCCCGCGGATGGCGCCTGGTGGCGTCAAATATCGTCGCCCGGCACCGTGACGAGCAGCGCCCGTTCGCGCAGGAACGGATCGATCTTCACCGCTTTGCGCAGGATCGCCTGGGCCTGCTCGATGCGGCCCTGCTGCGTCAGGATGAGCGCCATGCCGGCCAGGGCACCGAAGTGACGCGGCTCGCGCTGGAGGGTCTCCTCGACGTCGGCGAGAGACCCAGGAAGGTCGCCCTGCATGAAGCGGATCGTGGCGCGCTGGTTCCATGCCTCGGCCCAGTCGGGATTGGCGGCGATCAGCTGGTCGAGGATTTCGACGGCGCCGGCGAAGTCGTAGTTACGGCGCCTTTCCATGGCCCGGCCCATCAGTTCCGCCGCCCTGGCGTCTGGCGCTAGAAACCAGTGGCGCCAGATCTCATCCTCGATTGAGCGCGCCTCGGCCTCGGTGTTGGCGGCGCCGAGAAAGCCGAGCAACCGCTCGCTTTCGTCCGCATAGGTCGCCGGGTCGCCCCGTAGCGCGGAAGATTCCTCCGCCAGGGTTGGTGTTGCCGGAGAGCCGAGAAGCGCCAGCATGCCGAACAAGCCGACGAGAAAACCCTGCATGGCGGTCAAATGAGCTGCGCGCATGCCAAGCCCCTTCGTAACTGTTTCCGCCAAAACTATTGCATGCTCGGACGCCGTCAACGGTCACAGCGAGCGCACCAGCTCCACGAGTTCGCCGAGATGAGCGAGCTCGCGGAAGCGTGGCGCGGCCATCGGAGGCTCGGCATGCTCCACCACCCAGGTCAGATCATGCGGCACGTAGACGCCCCAGCTTCCGGCCTCGATGGCCGGCACCACGTCGGAGCGGAGCGAGTTGCCGACCATCATGCTCCGTTCCGGGCCGTCTCCGTGGCGCGCGAAGATCCGCTCATAGGTGGCAGCCGTCTTGTCGCTGACGACCTCCACTGCATCGAACAGCTCGCCCAGTCCCGATTGGGCGAGCTTGCGTTCCTGGTCGAAGAGATCGCCCTTGGTGATCAGGACGATGCGATAGGAGCCGGCGAGCGACTCCAGCGTCTCCCTGGCGTGGGGCAGCGTCTCGACGGGATGGCCCAGCATCTCGCGGCCGGCCCTGAGGATCTCGCCGATCACCGAAGCCGGCACTGCGCCGCCGGTGACCTCGATGGCGGTTTCGATCATCGACAGCGTGAAGCCCTTGATGCCGAAGCCGTACACCGCGAGGTTCCCCTTCTCCGCCTCCAGCAGTCGTGCGGAGAGGTCGTCGTCGCCCGCATGGTCGCCGAGCAGATGGCGGAAACGCTCCTCCGTCATCCGGTAGAAGGTCTCGTTCTGCCACAGCGTATCGTCGGCATCGAAGCCGATGGTGGTGAGCGCAGGGGAGGATGGGTTCATGGCTGGTCTCGATAGACGGCCAATATGGGGGCAAAGCCGCCGTCACGCCACCGGGCCCTGGCAAACCGGGCGTTTACTAACCGCTTGGACGGGCGACTGGCGCGGGTGACCGAATTGCTGCAGATCGGTTAGTATCCCGGCGTGCGACGGGCTGACGCACTGCCGTGACGTCGATCGGGCGTGGCGGGCCGGATGATCATCCACAACACGATGGGGGCTTTCCATGAAATGCGAACATCTTCTTGCGGTCGCCACCGCCGTTGGCTTCGTTCTCGTCGGCGGTCAGGCGGCGTTTGCCTTTACCGCTGTGTCGAGCGCGCACCTCAACCTTCGTACCGGTCCGGGACCCCAATATCCGGTCGTGGCAACGATCGGCCGTGACGACAAGATCGACGTCCACGGATGCCTCAAGGAGGTAACCTGGTGCGACGTGAACTGGGGCGACCAGCGGGGCTGGGCGTCTGCCGACTACATTGCCTATGACACCGAGGACGGGCCGAAGGTGCTTCCGCTGGCGGGTGACGCCATCGACATCCCGCTGGTCACCTACGAGGAAGTCGAACAGGTCGCGCCGGAATTCGTCGGCACGGTGACGCCCGTCGACGGCTTCGTCGAGGCGATCACACCGCCGAAGATGATCTCGGCCTATGTCAGCGAGCAGACCGTCGAGCCCGTCTTCGTCTCGGGCGAAGTCGTCGTAGGAGCAGTGCTGCCGGAGACCGTGCCACTCTACGCCGTGCCCGAATCGCCCTATCACTTTGCGATGGTGAACGGCCAGAACGTGCTGGTCGAGAAGGACACGCGCAAGATCGTCTACATCTATCGCTGAGACCGGCGGCAATCCCCTCGACGAAAGTCGGGATCAGGTCGTGCGGCCGTTGCCGCTGGGTGAGGTCCGCTTCATGCCCTCGGTCGCCGGGCGGTAGTTGGGATTGAGGTTTGCCGCCTTGGCGAAGGCGGCAAACGCCCGCTCGCGGTCGCCGAGCTTCTCCAGCGCCAGACCTTGGTTGGTCCAGGCGGCGTAGGACTCGCGATCGCGCTTGACCGCTTCGTTGAAGTCCTCGAGCGCGGCGTCGTACTTGCCGATGGCGAGATAGGAAAGCCCGCGACCGTCGAATGGTTCGGCGGTGTTCGGCGACATGGCGATCGCCTTGGAGAAATCGTTGATCGCCTGCTGTTGTCGACCGCTCGCCTGGTAGATCAGCGCGCGGTTGTGATAGGCCCGCGGATCGGCGGTATCGAGCGCGATCGCCTGATTGAAGTCGGCAAGCGCCAGATCGATCTGGTTCTTCTGGCGGTAGATGCCGCCGCGACCGATATAGGCGATGTCGTAGCGCGGATTGATCTGGATGGCCCGGTTGTAGTCGGCGAGCGCCAGATCGTCCCGGCCGAGACGCCGGTAGACCAGCGCCCGGTTGGCGTAGGCCTGATAGAAGTTCGGATTGAGCTTGATGGCAGTGTCGAAATCCTTCACCGCCTCACGGAGCTTGCCAGCCTTGCCGTAGGCCGTGCCGCGCACGTTGTACCCGTTGGCGTCGCCAGGGTTCTGCGAGATGACTTCCGACAGGGAGCTGATGTTGACGGCCGAGCCGGTCGCCGGGTCGACGTCCGCCGTGGCGAAGGCCGTCGGGCTCGTCTGGCAGCCGGCCGCGACTGTCAGCCCCGCAAAGACGAGCGCTGCCGGAAGCCGCAGTTTTGTATCGATCACCCTTGCGAGCATCCCCGCCGCTGCTCCTGAGGCCGCCACTTCCCGATCACGGGAGGTCCCTGCCGATTCTTTCCCACCAAATGCTTAGCGGACCGTTGAAAGCCGGCGATTTAAGGGCGTTGGGTCGCGGCCGGACAGATTTGCCGGATGCCGAAGCAGGTGTGCCGCAGATTTCATCGCCACCCTATCACGGGCGCCGTGCTTTATCAGAACAATCCCAAGACTGTCAAAGTTGAGCCGCGTCAGCCGCTGCGGGTGGCAATCTGGTTGACGTGGCCCATCTTGCGGCCCGGTCGCACCTCGGTCTTCCCGTAGAGGTGGAGCCGCGCACCGGGCTCTGCGGCGATCGTGGCCCAATTGGCGACGTCTTCGCCGATCAGGTTGGTCATCACCGCGTCCGAGTGGCGTTCGGTGCTGCCGAGCGGCCAGCCGGCGATGGCGCGGATATGCTGCTCGAACTGCGAGCAGAGGCAAGCGTCCGTCGTCCAGTGACCGGAGTTGTGGACGCGAGGGGCGATCTCGTTGACGAAAAGCCGTGGCCCGGGACCCGAGGAGACAAAAATCTCGACCGCAAGCACGCCGACGTGGCCGAGTGCCTCGGCGATCCGTCGGGCGATGTCGGTCGCTTCGTCGGCGAGAGCCGGGGCGAGGTTGGCCGGCACCGTGGTCGTCGCCAAAATCCCGCCCTCGTGGACGTTCTCCGCCAGATCGAAGCTGCGGGTCGTTCCGTCGCGCCCACGCGCCAGGATGATCGAAACCTCGCGCTCGAAGGGGACAAAGGCTTCCAGAATAGCCGGCACCTCGCCGATGGCGCGCCAGGCGGCGACCGGGTCGTCGCCGGCACGAAGCAGCGCCTGTCCCTTGCCGTCATAGCCGAGTCGACGCGTCTTCAGAAGCGCCGGCCGCCCCGTCTTGGCCAGTGCGGAATAGACGTCGGCCTGTCGGGCGACCTCGGCGAAGGCGGGGACCGGAATGCCGAGATCGGCCATCAGCTGCTTCTCGGACAAACGGTCCTGGGTCGGCGCCAGCGAGGCCGGGCCCGGCAGAACGGTGGCGTGCTCGGCGAGAAAGCGAAGCGTCGCGACCGGGATGTTCTCGAACTCGAAGGTGATAGCGTCGACCGCTGCCGCGAAGGCCGCCAGCGCTGCCTCGTCGTCGTAGGGGGCGATGGTGCGCGCCGCGGCCACGGCGAAAGCCGGGCTCTTCGGGTCGGGGCAGTAGATGTGGCAGGACAGCCCAAGTTCCGCCGCCGCCAGAGCGAGCATCCGGCCGAGCTGGCCGCCGCCCAGGATCCCGACGATCATGCCCGGCTTGATCGGGGGAATCTCATTCATCGTCGATCGGGCGCTCGTCGACCGCCGCCGACTGCGCCATGCGCCACCCGTCGAGCCGGCTGGCGATGTCGTCATCGGCGAGCGCAAGGACGGCGGCTGCGAGGAGAGCCGCATTGATCGCGCCCGACCGACCGATCGCGAGCGTGCCGACCGGCACGCCAGCCGGCATCTGGACGATCGACAACAGGCTGTCCTGCCCGCCGAGCGCCTTCGATTCCACCGGAACGCCGAAGACGGGCAGCGGCGTCAGCGAAGCACACATGCCCGGCAGGTGGGCCGCGCCGCCGGCGCCGGCGATGATCACCTTGTAGCCGGCCCGCCGCGCGCCCTTGCAGAAAGTGATCATGCGATCGGGCGTGCGATGCGCCGAGATGATTCGGTCGTCATGAGCGATGTCGAGCGAATCGAGGGTGTCGGCCGCGTGGCGCAGGGTCGTCCAGTCCGACTGGCTGCCCATGAGAATGGCGACGGGCGGCGTCGGCTCGATCATGAAGACATGTCCGTTCAGCAGGATGGCAGGCGGGGCGGATTATAGTGGCAGCCGGTTGCGCCGCAAGGAGACAAGCGGGCGACTAGACTAGACTAGAAGGCGGATTCATGGTTGTGGCTGGTGGTTGGCCGTGGAGAGCTTTGGGGTTGCCCACGACGTTCGGCACGATGGTAGAGGGCAGAATGAACGCATTGCGTGTAGGGGGCGCTGGTTGTCGGCATGACCACACTCGGCGCCAGTGCGCTCGCAGACCCGCCGACGGCGAGCCGGGTACTCTCCTGGTCACCGGAAAGAACTGGCCGAGCCGCTGGCCGATCAAGTTGGTGCCCGCCGCGAATGGCGGCAAGTAGCCGGGTAGGGCACAGCAGGCCCTCTCAGGCGATGATGTCGGGAAGGAGCTGGTCCTCGAGGCCTGCGATGCGATCCTTCAAAGCCAGCTTCCGTTTCTTCAGCCGCTGGATCTGGATGGTGTCGACTGGCCCGGATGCGATCATCGCATCGATTGCCACGTCGAGGTCCCGATGCTCCTGGCGAAGCTCGGCGAGCTGGCGGCGGATTTCCGCTTCTTCTTCGGGCGCGATGCGTCGACCGCTTGACGGCATTTCCGTTCCCCGGACCTCGAACGAGCGCGACGCCGGCGGCGCTGACTACGAGAATACCACGAATCGCGCCGGGCAATGAAATCGCCACGCCGGAAGGCGACATGCCTGCTTGCGATCGCCCTGTCAGTGCGAGACCAGCACCGGCACCATCATCTGATGGAGGAGGGTCCGGCTCGTGCCGCCGAACAGATGCTCCCAGATGCGCGAATGGCCGAACGCTCCGGCCACGAGCAGGTCGATTTCTTCTCTCTCGATCCGGCTCAGGATCTCTTCGCCGATCGGCAATTGCAGGTCCAGCGCGGTGTCGACTTCGGCAGTGACTCCGACCCGTTTCAGGTGGGCCACGGCATTGGTCGCCGATGCAATGAAGAACGGATCGGCGTCGACCGAAACGACTTTCACCGCTTCTGCCTCCCGCAGGAAGGGAAGGGCGTCATGCAGTGCACGGGTGCAGGCGCGACGGCCGTCCCAGGCGAGGAGAATGCGCTTCCCCACCGTTTCGGGAAGGCTGACGATCGGCAGGCCGAGGACGGGACGTCCGCAATCGACGACGATTGTCTCAACATCGAGGCCTTGCGGATCAGCTCCCGGATCATCGGGCGGACCAAGTCCGAGGACCACGAGATCGGAGCATCGCGCGTGGTTGACGACATCCTCGACGCCCCGTGACCGGTCGCCGAGGACCCAGGTGCCCTCGATGCTGTTGGCCGTGAGCTGGCGGTCGAACTCGACAGCCGCCGCCTCGGTCGTCTCGGCTTGTGCGGTGTGGCGAAGGTCGGTGGCCGCCCCTTCGCCGGGAAGGTAGTAGCCGGTGAGCCGCGCTCCCGATCGGGCGGCGAGCACCAATGCGTAGTCCATACGCTTTCGCCCCGTCAGGGAGCCATCGATGCAGACGAGGATGTCAGCGAATTGCATAACGCCTCCATTTGGCACTGCCAAAATCTGTTCTTCCTATCCGGGCGCAGTCGCCGGATCGCGCGACCGAGCCCCGTCAGGCGGGATTGCCGGACCATGGCAACCACGGGCGCAAGCCGCTTGCTGTGATCTAGATCAAAGCAGATGCCGTTCCTCTTGGCTATCAGACGGTAACGATGGAAGGTCTTGCGATCGTGTCGCCCAAGGATCGTGTGTGGAACGACATATCGTCTGCGCCGTTTGACAGCGATCTCGAGTTGGCCGTCATCGACAACGATGGCCCTCATGCGCTCGTGTTTCCATGCCGCCGTATTCTTCGCGGATGGATCGACGCAGAAACGCTGAAGCGGGTCGAGGTACGCCCGACACACTGGCGCACGTGGATACCTGCTGGCGCGGACGACCCCGGCAGCGGCTGACCGCGCTCGTGCATGGCGCCGGTTGGGGGCGGCGGGCGAGGGGGGCTTTCCCGGCCATTCAGCCTTGTTTCTTCTCTTCTTCGGCCTCCCCGCAAAGCGCCTTCAGTTTGGCTTCTTCTTGGGCCAGCAGTTGACGCAATGTCTCGCGTTTGCTCGGATCGGTTTCCTCCGCGAGCTTTCGGCGAAAATGTTCGATATTGAGACGAGCGACGGTCTTGTCCATGGCGAGGCTTCGTTCCGCCTCCTTCCAACTCCTGCAAACTACACGCGATGCCAGGCCTCGAAAAGGGTTGGCGGGCTGATTGCTGTTATCGGCAAGCAGCTTCTTTGGCTTGTTGGCATTTCGGCGGAGGCTCCGGGCCAAACTCTTTGGAATCCCGACGGCTGTTGCTTGGCGTTAATGGGTACTTGCAGACATTGAAAAGCCGACCCCTGAGCGTAAATGCATAGAGGTAACTAACAAGGGGAAAAACCGCATGCTGCAGGGTAGCAACAGCTTTTCGCGGTTCGACAGGGCGGAAACCCTGTGTCACATTATCGTTGCAGATGGGTCAACAGGAGGTCCTTGCTGATGACCATGGATTCGCATCTCGCCGAGCTTGAGCGCCGTCATCAGGCGCTCGAAAAGGAAATCGAAGATGCAATGGCCCACCCGGGCACCGACGACCTCGAACTCTCCGAACTCAAGAAGCGGAAGCTGCGACTGAAAGACGAGATTGCGCGGCTGAAGACCACAGCGGTCCACTAGGACAGGACCTTCTCGGGCGGGCCTTTCGACGCCCCGCCCGGCCATCTCCGCCCGAAGCGCCGCCGGAACGGTTCGGCGACGTGGCGATTTCGAGTTACCTCCTTTTGCCGCATTTGGGACTTTGCTTTTCAGCCGTGGTGCGCGTTCCATGGCGTGGCGCGAATCGTTTGCCGGTAAGACTGCGCGGCGGCGGAGGGGGCGGGGATGAGCGCCGAAATTCAGAATATCATCAACGAGTTCGTGATGATGTGGGTGCTGATCGATCCGATCGGCACGCTGCCGGTCTTCCTCATGCTGACCACCCGCATGAAGCCTGAGCACCGTTCCGTGATCGCCGTGCGGTCGGTTGCCGTCGCGGCGTTGGTGCTCGTTTTCTTTCTGATCGGCGGCCAGCTGCTGCTCAAGGCGCTCGGCATACCGCTTGCCAGCTTCCAGATCGCCGGGGGGATGGTGCTCTTCCTCTTCGCTCTGACGATGATCTTCGGACCGCCCAAGGCGGAGCAGGAGATCGAGGAGGTCACGACGCTCGAGCGCGCTCGCAGCATGGCAGTGTTTCCTCTCGCCATCCCGACCATCGCCAGCCCGGGAGCGATGCTCGGCGCGGTCCTGCTGAATGACACGGACCAGTTTTCCCTGACCGGCATCACGATCGATCTCGGCGTCATCTTTTCCCTGCTCGGTATTACGCTCGCGCTGATGTTCATGGCGAAGCCGATCCTTGCGGTGATCGGCGATTCGGGGGCCAGCGTTCTCAGCCGGATCATGGGTCTGATCCTTGCGGCGGTGGCGGTCGACAGCGTGCTGGTGGCGATCGCTCAGTTCTTCAAGATCAGCGGCATCGGCGCTCAGGGTCTGATGTAGGGGACGCCGGCGCTCAGATCGCCTCGACGAGGCCCTGGACCACCAGGAAGACGCCGACGACGAAGATGAGACCGTAGATGGTCTCGTAGAACACTTTCGGATCGATCCGCTTCACCAGCCACACGCCAAGGAATGTCGCTGGAATCGAGATCGGCAGCAGGATGGCCGAAGTTTCGAGATTCTCCGGGTTGAACTGCCCGAGGAAGAAATACGGCACGACCTTAACCGCATTGACGATGGCGAAGAAGATCACCGCCGTTCCGGCGAAGGTGCGCGGCGGAAGACGGAGCGGCGCGGCGTAGACCTGATAGGGCGGGCCGCCGGCATGGCTGACGAAGCTCACGAAGCCGGTGACCGCGCCCCAAAATACGCCCTTGACCGGGTTCGACTCGCCCGGCACGGCGTTGTGCCGAAGCCGCAGCCAGTAGTTCAGGGCAAAAGCCACCGACACGACCCCCACGATCAGGCGGATCAGGGCTTCGCCGACATGTGCCGCAGCCATCCAGCCGATGGCGATGCCGACCATCGCCCCCGGCAGCATGACGGCGAGCACCCGCTTGTCCCACTCCCGCCAGTAGGAGACGACCGCCACCATATCGCTGAGGATGAGGATCGGCAATGTGATGCCGGCCGCCTGGACCGGCGAGATGGCAATGGCAAGGATGGGAACGGTCAAAAGGCCGACGACACCGAAGCCCCCCTTGGCCAGGCCGAGAATGATCATCGCCGGGACGGCGGCGGCATAGAACCAGGGGTCGTGTATCATTGATGCGGGGTTCGGGCAGGGCCGGGAGGAGCGCGATCATACGCCGGTCCACACGGACCGGGCAACCGCGCTACAATCGCGCGGGCCTGCCTGAACAGGGAGACGTTCAATGCTGCTCGAAAACCGGGTTGCCGTGGTCACCGGCGGCGCGCGGGGGGTCGGATACGCCATCGCCCGGCGCTTTCTCGAGGAAGGCGCCCGCGTTGTCATCGCCGACATCGACGATACCACCGGGCCGCAGGCGACGGAGGAACTTGGCGTCTTCGGCCCGGTGCGCTACGTCGAATGCGACGTCGGCGAGCGGCTCGACGTGCGCAACATGATCGCCGCGACTATTGATGCCTTCGGCGACATCGACGTGCTCGTCAACAATGCGGGCATCCTCGCCGAGGCCGACTTCCTCAAGCTCGAGGAGGCGGATTTCGACCGCGTGCTGCGCGTCAATCTGAAGGGGGCTTTCCTGTGCGCCCAGGCGGCCGCCCGCCACATGGTCGAGCGGATTGCGGCGGGCGGGGCTCCGGGGACGATCGTCAACATCTCCTCGGTCAACGCCGTCTTTGCCATCGCCAACCAGGTTCCCTATTCGGTGTCCAAGGGCGGCATCAACCAGCTGACGAAAGTGATGGCGCTGTCGCTCGCGCCTTATCGTATCCGCGTCAACGCGATCGGGCCGGGATCGATTGCCACCGAAATGCTTGACAGCGTCATGGCAGATCCCGAATCCCGCCGTCGCATCCTATCGCGGACGCCGCTGGGGCGGATCGGCGAGCCCAAGGAGATTGCAGCGATTGCGGCTTTTCTCGCCTCCGATGAGGCGAGCTACATCACCGGCCAGACGATCTACGCCGACGGCGGGCGTCTGCCGCTCAACTATACGGTACCGGTCGCCGAATAGTCGGTTTGAGAAGCATCGCCGCTCCTGACAGAATGCTGGCAGGAGGGGTGTGCGAGCCTGGCATTGTCGAAACGCAAGGAGACAAGGAGACATTGCCATGGCCATAGCCACCCCCGCCAACGTCGCGGTATGGTTCGAGATCCCGGTCAGCGACATGGATCGCGCCAAAGCCTTCTACGAAGCGGTCCTTCGGACCAAGCTGAACGATGAGAACACCGGGCCGAACCCGATGGCGGTGTTCCCCGCCAGCGGCGAGCGCGGGGTTGCCGGGCACCTTTACCCCGGCAAGCCGTCGGGAGGCGGCAACACCATCCACCTCGCCGCACCCGAGCCGCTGGAGGCGGCGATCGACCGGGTTCGCGAGAAGGGCGGCAAGGTGCTGAGCGACATCATCGTCATCCCGGCCGGTCGGTTCGCCTATTGCCAGGATCCCGATGGCAACAGCATCGGCCTTTTCGGTCGCTGAGACGGAAATGCGCCGCGCCGACCGGCTCTTCGAGATCATCCAGCGCCTGCGCGGGGGGCGGCTGGTGACGGCACAGCGTCTCGCCGAGCAATTGGAAGTCTCGGTCCGCACGGTCTATCGCGACATCCGCGATCTGCAGGCGTCGGGCGTGCCCATCGATGGCGCGGCCGGCGTCGGCTATCTGCTCAGGCCCGGCTACCATCTGCCGCCGCTGATGTTCATGCCGACCGAAATCGAGGCGTTGATCGTCGGGGCTCGCATGGTCGAGGCGTGGGCCGGCCGCGGGCTGGCGGCGGCCGCCGGCGAAGCGCTCGTCAAGATCGGGGCGGTGGTGCCGTCGGAGCGCATGCGGGCCGCCGAACGCGTCCCCATCTTCGCCAGCGGCTTTCGGGAGCGCGAAGAGGAGCGGCAGAATCTCGACGATTTCACCAAGGCGGTTGACGAGCGCCTGAAGGTTCGCTTCGCCTATCGCGACGCCGATGGCGGCGACACCGAGCGGACGGTGTGGCCGCTGGCGCTCCACTTCTGGGGCCAGGTGTGGACGCTCGCCAGCTGGTGCGAGTTGCGTGACGACTTCCGCACCTTCCGGGTCGACCGGGCCGGGGAGCTCCGCCTCAGCGAGGAGCGCTATCCCAATGTCACCGGCCGCACGCTGAACGACTACCTTGCCAGGGTCACGCGGTCGCCTTAGGCGTCGGCGTCCTCGTCGGTCTGTTCAGGACCTTTCATCGATTTCAGCTTGGCGAACACCGCGTCGGCTTCCATCTCCGCCTCGCGCTCGGCGTTCGGCTCGGCTTCGCCGGCGAGCATCGCGGCACCGGTCGCCGTCTCCTCGGCGGGGAGCAGGGTCGGCCCTTCCGGCTCCTCGGCGGTGCGGGGAGCGAGCTTGGCTGCCTTCTCCACCTCGAGGTCGAGCTCGAGCTGCGAGCACAGGCCGAGTGTGACCGGGTCCATCGGCGTCAGGTTGTTGGCGTTCCAATGGGTGCGGTTGCGGATCGCCTCGATGGTCGGCTTGGTGGTTCCCACCAGTCGCATGACCTGGGCGTCCTTCAACTCGGGGTGGTTGCGCAGCAGCCAGAGGATCGCGTTCGGACGGTCCTGGCGCCGCGACACCGGCGTGTAGCGCGGGCCCTTGCGCTTGGCGACCGGCACGCGGACCTTGGTGTCAGCCATCTTGAGCCGATAGTTCGGATCGACCTGGCCCTTCTCGATCTCCTCGCGGGTGAGCTGGCCGGTCAGGATCGGGTCGAGCCCCTTGACGGCCATCGCCGCCTCACCGTCGGCGATGGCGGCGACCTCGAGCGGATGAAGCGTGCAGAAAGCGGCAATCTGGTCGAACGACAGCGACGTGTTGTCGATCAGCCAGACGGCGGTTGCCTTGGGCATCAGAGGCGTTGTCATAAACTTCTCCCGGCTGCTCCGCCGGTCTTGGGCGGCGAAGCGTTAGTCCACAATCAGGATGATGGGGATTGACGCTATATAGGTCGCGACGACAACAGAAGCAATCCGTTCTTCGCTTCAGGCGGGCATTCGGCCGGCCCTGCGCGTTGCATCCGTGTGGACCGCGCCAAGGCAGGCGCGAGGCATGTCCGCTCAGTGCTCGCCGGCGACAGTCAGGACGATCCGTCCGATGTGGTCGCCGGCATCCATGCGCAAGTGCGCGTCCGCCGCCCGCGCCAGCGGGTAGGTCGAGCCGATGACCGGGGCTATCCTGCGCGCCTCGAACAGCGGCCACAGCTTCTCGTAGAGGGTTCTGGCGATCCCGGCCTTGAAAGCCACCGACTGCGGTCTGAGAGTCGAGCCGGTATGCCACAGCCGTTTCATCATCAGGCGCCGAACGTCGACCTCGGCCCGCGCTCCGTGCTGCACCGCGATCTGCACGATTCGCGCTTCGACGGCGGCGGCTTCATAGTTGCGGTTGACGTAGTCGCCGCCCACCATGTCGAGGATGACGTTGGCGCCGGCGCCACCGGTGACCTGCCTGACCACCGCGACGAAGTCGTCGGTGTTGTAGTTGATGGCCACATCGGCGCCGAGCTCGCGGCAGGCGAGACACTTCTCGTCGCTGCCGGAGGTGGTGATCACCCGGGCGCCGGCAATCTTGGCAAGCTGGATCGCGCTGGTGCCGATGCCGGAAGTGCCGCCGTGAATGAGGATGGTGTCGCCGACGGAGAGCCGGCCGCGCTCCATGATGCTCGGCCAGATGGTGAAATAGGTCTCCGGCACAGCGCCCGCCTCGCGCATCGAGAAGCCTTTCGGGACCGGCAGGGCGTTGGTCTCGTGGACCTTGGCGTATTCGGCATAGCCGCCGCCGGGCAGAAGCGCACAGACCGCGTCATCGAGCTTGAACCCGGTGACACCTGGTCCGAGCGCGGCGACGACGCCGGCCACCTCGAGACCGGGGATGTCCTGAGGGGCATCCGGCGGCGGCGGGTACTGACCGCGGCGCTGCATGATGTCCGGACGGTTGACGCCGGCGGCATGGACCTTGACGAGGATTTCCCCTTCGCCGGGCTGGGGCAGGGGTCGTTCTTCGGCGACCAGCATTTCCGGTCCGCCCGGCGCCTTGATGACAATGGCCGTCATGGTGTCGGGAAGCGCGGCCATCGGCGGATCTCCTCTGCTGGATTGGCCCCGATCTAGCCGTTTGTCCGAAGCATGACAATCTGCGCCGCCTGCTTTAGCCTCTTGCCCGAACGGGAGCCGTTGCCATGCCGATGATCGACGAGGACGCGCCGAAGAAGCCGCCGAAACACGAGCTCGGCGAAGACCTGTCGAGCCTGTCGCTCGCGGAACTCGATGAGCGCATCCTCCTCCTGAAGGCAGAGATCGGCCGTATCGAGGAGGCGATCGGCGCAAAGCGGGCCGGTGCCGATGCGGCGGCGACGTTTTTCAAGCGCTGAGCGCCCGGAGGTCGCTCCATCCCGAATCGGGACAGGACAGCCGTTTTCCGCCACGGCGGCAATTCGATTTTCGTTAACCCGTTAACCGAAATTTAAGCTTTACGGGCGTTTACTGAAGGTCGTCCAGTCATCTGGATTCGAGTGGCTCCTGTCCACTCTGTTTGACGCCTCCCTGTTAAACTCTTCAGAGCCGCTTTCGGGCGGCTCTTTTTTTGCCTTGCCTCACGGCCGCCCCCGTGAGACGACGGCACAAGGCTTGCGGAGTCATGGGCACCGGTCCCGATGTGGGACGCTCCGGGCTGGCGTAACCAGATATATCGTAGATGGCCGACGAACAGCAGGACCTCGACCGGAAGATTCAGCCGATCGCCTTCGCCCAGCGGCTGGCGGGATCCGACGCTTTTCGCGCCATGTTCCGCGAAGGGATGGCCTTGGTCGAGGATACGGCCAACTATCTCGATGGCGAGGGTCGGACCGATTCCAAGCAGCTGAGTCGCACGGCGTCGCTTGCCTATGCGACCGAATCGATGCGGCTTACCACCCGGCTGATGCAGCTCGCCTCCTGGCTTTTGCTGCAGCGCGCCGTCAACGACGGCGAGATGTCCCCGCAGCAGGCCAGTCTCGAAAAGGCGAAAGTCAAGCTCGGCGGCCTGGCGACCGCCACCGAAGGGCCGGGCTGGGAGCCGCTGCCGGAACGGCTCAAGGAGCTGATCACCCGTTCCCTCTATCTCCAGCAGCGCATCCGGCGGCTCGACGGCGTCATGGCGCCGGGTGAACCGCCGTCGGAGAGCGACAATCCGGTCGCCCGCCAGATCGGGCAGATCGCACGGGCGTTCGACACAGTCGCCAAATAGGCAGAACAAGGCGGCTGGAATCGAAAGGGCCCGCCAGGCGGGCCCTTGTCACCGATTTCGTTGAACCCTCAGTTCCCCATCAGGCCCTTGTAGCGGTTCTTGAAGCGGGAAACGCGGCCGCCGCGATCGACCAGATGCTGGCCGCCGCCGGTCCAGGCGGGGTGGGTCTTCGGGTCGATGTCGAGGGTGAGGGTGTCGCCGGCTGCCCCGTAGGTCGAGCGGGTGACGTACTCGGTCCCGTCGGTCATCACGACCTTGACCTCGTGATAGTCGGGGTGGATGTCTTTCTTCATGGCTTCAGCCTCGAAACGCTTGGGCGGCCGCCCGCGGGCGCCGGTTCGGGGCGCGGTATAGCGGAGGCCGTCGCCGACGACAAGGGCGGGTCCTGCTATCGCTCGGTGAGCTTCAGCTCGATCCGGCGGTTCTTGGCGTAGGCTTCCTCGGTGTCGCCTTCCTCGATCGGCTGATATTCGCCGAAGCCGGCGGCGACCAGCCGCTCGGGCGGGATGCCGCGGTCAATCAGATAGCGGACCACCGAGATGGCGCGCGCGGCGGACAGATCCCAGTTCGACTGGAAGCGGCCGTTCCCGGTGATCGGCCGCTTGTCGGTGTGCCCGTCGATCCTCAGGACCCAGGGAATGTCCTGCGGAATCTCGTTGTTGAGCTCCACCACGGCATCTGCAAGCTTGGCGAGCTCCTGCTGGCCCTCCGGGCCGATCTGGTCCGAGCCGGTCTCGAAAAACACCTCCGACTGGAAGACGAAGCGGTCGCCGACGATGCGGATATCGGGTCGGTCGCCTAGGATTTCACGCAGCCGGCCGAAGAAGTCGGAGCGGTAGCGCGACAGCTCCTGAACCCGCTGGGCGAGCGCCACGTTCAGCCGGCGGCCGAGATCGGCGATCTTGGTCTGGCTTTCCTTGTCGCGGCTCTCCGACGCGTCGAGGGCCGTTTCCAGGGCGGCGATCTGGCGTCTCAGCGCCGAGATCTGCTGATTGAGCAGTTCGACCTGAGCGAGCGCCCGCTGGCTGATCTGGCTCTGCGACTGGAGATCGGCGGTCAGTTTCGCCACCCGGTCGCCGGCGCTGGAGGCGGCGTCGGACTGGCTGTCGAGCAGCCCGCGCAGGCGGTCCCGCTCGCTTTGTGCCGCAGCGAGGCTGGCCTGTAGGTTGGAGAGGTTATCGCTGAGCTCGCCCTTGTTGGCCTTCTCCAGAGCGAGCATCTCGGTCAGCTGGGCGATTTGGGCGTTGAGCTGGTTCAGCACCTGGTCGCGGCTGGAGACCTCCCGGCTGAGCAGGAACTGCACCAGTGCGAAGATCGAAAGCAGGAAGACGAAGACCAGCAGCAGATTCGTCAGCACGTCGACGAAACTCGGCCAGTACTCCGTGCGTGCGCCTGCCCGCCGTGCTCTGACGCCGGCCATTACTCACCTACCGGGGTTTGTAGCGCCCTCGATATCGTTTCCAGCAGCTGCTGCATGTCGCGCTGTTGCTCGGACTGGGTTTCGACCCAGCTGCGGATCACCTGCTGCTCGGTGCGCATGTGCTGCACCAGCCCCTGGATGCCCTCGGCCAGATTGGCCATGGCGGTCGTCGCCCGCTGCGTCGAGCCGACCTCCTGCTGGGCACTGCCTTCCTGAATAGCGCGCGACAGTCGCTCGATGGCGATGCGCAGATCCTCGGCGGTGGTGGCGCCACGCCCCTCGATCAGCTCGGGATCGAGGTCGGTGACCGTCGACAGCCAGTCTTCGAGGTCGTTGTAGAACATGTTCTGGCCCTGGCCCGCCTGCAGGTCGAGGAACCCGAGAATCAGCGAGCCGGCGAGGCCGAACAGCGACGATGAGAAGGCGGTGCCCATGCCGCCGAGCGGATCGGTGAGGCCGGCCTTCAGATCCTCGAAGATGACGCCGGTATTGCCGGACGAGACATCGAGGTTCTGGATCGTGTTGGCGACCGCCGAGACTGTCTGCAACAGGCCCCAGAAGGTGCCGAGCAGACCGAGAAAGATAAGCAGGCTGACGAGGTAGCGCGACATGTCGCGGTCCTCGTCGAGGCGCATCTGGATCGAATCGAGGATCGACCGCATGGTCTGGGTCGAGATCGCCATCCGGCCGATGCGGTCGCCGAGCAGCGTCGCCATCGGTGCCAGCAGCACCGGTGGACGCTCCACCTCGATGCCCGGCTCGGCGATGCGGAAGGTGTTGACCCACTTGATCTCGGGGAACAGCCGCAGCACCTGCCGGAAGGACAGCAGGATGCCGATGACCAGGACCGCGACGATCACGCCGTTGAGGCCGGGATTGGCGAGGAAGGCGGTGTAGACTTGGCGATAGAGAATCAACGTGATGAAGCCGGCGATGATCAGGAAGATGATCATCCGCCACAGGTATATCTGGGGGGTGGCGAGCTTGTACGGATCGTACTCGCGCGCGCGGCCTCGTCCGAACAGACGCAAGTTCCTGAGCCCTTTCTCGGTCGCACTGAATTCTTAACGTGATTTGCCAGCAGAGAGAAACGGCAAAATAGCGGCGGCAGCGTGGAAAGGCGGAGAAAGTGCCGTTCGGCAGCCGTTTCAGGCGATGCTGACCGGCTCGTCCGACATATCGTCTATGCGGCTTGGGCGAGCAGGCGCAGCAATCCGCGGTGGATCACCTCGTTGCCGGCTGCGACGGAGCCCGTTTCCATCAGGGTGTCGCCGCCGCCGGTATCGGTGACGAAGGCGCCGGCTTCGCGCGCAATGACGATGCCTCCAGCCACATCCCAGGCCGATAGCCCGTGCTGCCAGTAGGCGTCGAAGCGGCCGGAAGCCGTCCATGCGAGGTCCATGGCGGCCGATCCGGTCCGCCGTACCCCGGCGACGCGGCCCATCACCACCCGCAGCTCCTTCAGGAAGGCCTCCTGGCCGGGCTGGTTGAGACGCGGTATGCCGGTCGCGATCACACAGTCGGCGAGCTCGCTGCGGCGGGCGACGCGCAGGCGCCGGTCGTTGAGGAAGGCGCCGCTGCCGCGTTCGGCGACATAGAGTTCGTTGAGGACAGGGTTGTAGATGACGCCGGCGACCATGACGCCGTCGCGCTCGAGACCCACCGAGATGGCGAAGATCGGAATGCCGTGGAGGAAGTTCATGGTCCCGTCGAGCGGGTCGATGATCCAGCGGTGGTTCTTGTCAGCACCGGCCGTGGTGCCGGACTCCTCGGCGAGAAAGCCATAGCCGGGCCGCGCCTTCTTCAGTTCGGCGATGAGGACTTCCTCCGAGCGCCGGTCGGCGGCGGAAACGAAATCGCCGGGGCCCTTCAACGAGACCTGCAGGTTCTCGACCTCGCCGAAATCGCGCGCCAGTCCGCGCCCCGCCTTCAGAACGGCGTTGACCATCACGTTGAGCAGCGCCGTGCGTGCCATGCAAGTCTCCGCGCCGCTGGAGCACGGCCGGTGCCTCTCCCAACACACTTTCACAGTGGTTTCAAGCCGGGCGGATCACTCGCCCGGCCATCGTTGCGCAGCCGCCACGGCGGACTGCCGCTGTTCGCTGGTCAGGCCGTCGACGAAGTTGTCAAGCCACGGGTCGGTCTTGCCGGCCTGCTCGGCAAGAAAGTGCCATTTCGCCGCATCCACCGGGTTGGCCGGTTGCCCGGCGCCGACGGCGAGGATGCGAGCAAGGCGGTTCTGGGCGATCGGGTCGCCGGCATTGGCTGCCCGTTCGAACCATTGCGCCGCGACGGTCTCGTCCTTGGCGATGCCTTTGCCGTTGAACAGGCGGATCGCGTATTCCACCTGGGCCGGGACGACGCCGAGGCGGGCCGCCGAGGCGAGCCACTTCGCGGCCAGGGAATCGTCCACTTCGACGCCTAGGCCCTGCGCGTAGAGCTGGGCCAGCGTGTATTGCGCGTCCGGATTGCCGGCTTCCGACGCCTTCTCGAGATACTCGGCGGCAAGCTTCGGATTGAGCGGGCGGACGCTGCCTTCGAGGTGGAGGAGGGCGAGGTGGTACATGGCATCCACCTGGTCCTGCGCCGCCGCCTTCTCGAAATAATCCGCCGCCTTCGAGCGATCCTGGTTCGTACCGCGCCCCTGCAGATACATCATGCCGAGCGCGAATTGCGCTTCCCGGTCGCCCGAGTTGGCGGCGAGCTGATACCAGTTGAAGGCGTCGGAGTAGCTCTGCGGCACGCCATAGCCGCCCTCGTAGATCAGGCCGATCAGCGTCTGGGCCGCCACGTCGCCTGCTTCGGCGCGATCGAGGGCAAGCTGGAAGGCGGTGAGGTAGAAGCCGCGTTGGAATGCCCCATACGCAGCATCTGGCCCGTCGCTCGACGGTGGCGGAGGTGCAAGAGCCGTCAGGTCGGTCTCGCCGTCCATCGTATCGGCGGCCGGCCGGGCGGTGAGCGCATCGGCAGCCGGAATATCGGCGCCCGGATCAGGCAGGGGCTCGGCGGTGAAGTCGTCGGTTGGCAAGGTGGGCATGTCGTCGGGCGCCGGCAGGACGGGCAGTTCCGCGACCGGGCCGGCTTCATCGCCCTGGCCGGGCGCCGCCATCGCATCGGCCTGGTCGCCGCGGTCGGGCCGCAGCGGCGGCAGCGGGACGGTCGAAGCGGCCGGGGCCCTTGGCGCCGGCGGGGTCACGGCCGGGGCGGGAGCCGGAGACGGGGAGAGCGGCGGGCCGCTGGCGCCCGGCGGCGTCAGGACGATCGGCTCCTGCCCGTGTGCGGCGGCGGCAAAGCCAAAGGCCACAAGGGCGGTGGCGAGCGCGCGTCTCATGCGGCGCTCTCCGGCGCCATGGCGAGAAGCCGGTTGGCGGCCGCCACCGCCTCGCCGGGACCGGCGGCGTGCGACCACACGGCGTCGCGCAGCGCCGCGAACTCGATCCCCGCCTCGGCGGCTTCCGAGACCGAGGCGATGCTGCGCCCGCCCATAACCATGGCCGGGATGAGGAACACGGAAGACCACCAGCTCGCCAGGTCCAGGGCCTTGGGGAAGATCGACTCCCCGGTGTCCCCGTCGAGCCGTCCAAAAAAGAGGTAGTCGGGATTGGCTTCGCCGGCGAGCATCGCGTCGTGGCGCGAACGAAGACCGCCGGCACCGACGATCTTGGCTGGCCGAAATGTGTCGATCGCGATCCCGAGGTCGGCCGGGCCGGTGTCGACATGTACGCCGTCGGCCTTGGCGCGTCCGGCAATGCGGGTGTCGTTATGAACGACGGCGGCGGCGTTGCGGCTCTGCGCGACGGGCACCAGAGCCTCGGCGATCTCCTGAAGCGATTCCGACGGTCCGGTGATGATCAGGCAGGCGACATCGCCACCGGCAAGCGCTGCATCGAGCACCGGCCGGAATCCGGCGAGGTCAATCGTTTCTGGTGTCACCAGGCAGAGGCGGCACCGGCTGTCGTCGGCGTCGGCCATTACGCGATCCGCAGGTCTTTGACGCGCCCTGCGGCCCCATATGCCGGTGCAATGCGGCCAAAATCGACCGCATGCCCGGCAACCTCGCCTGTTAATATAGCGGAATCCGCAGTTTACGGTAACTACGCCGCGATCTTCTCAAGTTCCGGCTTCCAGGCGCCGGTCGCGGCGAGGCTATTCATATGGGCTCGATGCAAGAACGCAGCCTGTGCTTCGGGCACATTTTCGGCTTTGCCGCGCCATGCCTCGAGCGCCGCTGCCTGTAGCGCCCGGCCGTAGGAGAAGGTGATCGCCCAGGGGAGAGGGCCGAGCTCGTTGATCAGGCAGAGATGTTGCGTTGCCTCCTCGTCGCTCTGCCCGCCGGAGAGGAAGGCGATGCCCGGCACCGCGGCCGGGACGCAGCTCTTCAGGACTCGCACCGTCTTCTCGGCGACTTCTTCCGGCGCCACCTGGTTGGGGGAGTTCTTGCCGGCGACGACCATGTTTGGCTTCAGGACCATGCCTTCCAGCATCACGCGGGCGAAGTAGAGCTCCTGGAACACAGTCTTCAGCGTCCATTCGGTGACGCGGTAGCAGGTGTCGATGTCGTGGGTGGCGACAGGGCCGTCCATCAGCACTTCCGGCTCGACGATCGGCACGATGCCGGCCTCCTGGCAAAGTGCTGCATAGCGCGCCAGCGCGTGGGCATTGGCATTGATGCAGTTGTGGCTCGGCCGGTCGGGGCCGATGTCGATAACTCCCCGCCATTTGGCGAAGCGGGCACCGAGGTCATAGTACTCCTTCAGCCGCTCGCGGAGGCCGTCGAGGCCCTCGGTGACCTTCTCGTCGGGGTGGAGGGCGAGCGGCTTGGCGCCCGCGTCGACCTTGATACCGGGCACTGCCCCGGCGGCCGCGATTATGTCGACCAGCGGCGTCCCGTCCACCGCCGTCTGGCGGATCGTCTCGTCGTAGAGGATGACGCCGGAAATGTAGTTCTGCATCGCCTCGTCGGTGCGGAACAGCATCTCGCGGTAGTCGCGGTGCTTTTCCGGCGTCGATTCAATGTTGTACGGCTTGAAGCGCTTGGCGATCGTGCCCGTGCTTTCATCGGCGGCGAGAAGGCCCTTGCCCTTCGTCACCATCCGCCCGGCAATGTCTTCAAGAGTCTCGGCCATGATTGTCCTCCGGCGATCGTCGATCGGCTGGCGCTCTCTATAAGCGCAAGCGGCGGGATTTTCCACGCCGGCGCAAACGATTTGGCGGATGGAGCGTTGTCAGTATGTCTGCCCCGCCCGAACTTCATCGGACGAGGCAACCGGCCGGCATGCATGGCACCGACCGTCCACCACAGAATCGGAGGACGGATACATGAATGTACCCTCGCCAATCGCCCGCGATGTCGAAGCGGCAACCGACTTCAGGGAAGACCCTAACGCCCCGACCCACGCGATCCACCCCACCGCGATCAGAATCGCCATGATCGCGGTTGGCTGGTTCGTCATTGCCATGGCGCTCGCCTTCGGGCGGACGCTGGAATCGGATTACATCATGGCGGTGCTGATCGGCTTCTCGGTCATGTTCTTCGGGCTGACCCTCGGGCTCGCCCTCAGAGCCGCCCACCAGCGCCGGTGGGCCGACAAGCCGGTCAGCTTCGACCGCTTCGTTCACGACAACGTGGCGATCGAATCCGGCAAAGTTCCCGGCGCCGAGGCCCTGGTCGAGCTCTTGACTCTGCCGATAACCCTGGCGCTCGGCGCCACGGTCATCGGCATCATCTTTCTCTTGTCCTGAGGCTCAGCGGCGCAACACCTCGACGCCGGGGAGCGCCTTGCCTTCGAGCCATTCGAGGAAGGCGCCTCCCGCCGTCGAGACGAAGGCAAAATCGTCCGCCACGCCCGCCTGATGCAGGGCGGCGACCGTTTCGCCGCCGCCGGCGACCGAGTTCAGGCCGGCGGTCTTCGTCCGTTCGGCGGCGTGCTTCGCGACGGCCAGTGTCGCCCGGTCGAAGGGCGGAATCTCGAAGGCGCCGAGCGGTCCGTTCCACACCAGCGTCTTCGCCTTGTCGATCCAGGCATTGATCGCAGTCACCGAGCGGGGGCCGATATCGAGGATCATCTGGTCGTCGGGCACCGCCGTCGCATTGACGGTGCGGCTCGCCGCGCCGGCCTTGAATTCGGTGGCGACGACCACGTCCTCGGGCAGCACGACGCTGCAACCGGCCTGGTCGGCCGCGGCCATGATGCGCTTTGCGGTGTCGACCAGGTCGCCTTCGGCGAGCGATTTGCCGACGCCGATCCCCTTGGCGAGCAGGAAGGTGTTCGCCATACCGCCGCCGATCACCAGGGCGTCGACCTTGGCGGTGAAATTCTCCAGGACGTCGATCTTGCTCGACACCTTGGCGCCGCCGATCACCGCCACCACCGGCCGCTCGGGAGTGGCGAGCGCCGCCTCCAGCGCCTCGATCTCCTTCTGCATGGCCCGGCCCGCATAGGCGGGCAGCTTGCGGGCGAGCCCCTCGGTCGAGGCGTGCGCCCGGTGTGCTGCGGAGAAGGCATCGTTGACATAGACGTCCCCCAGCTTGGCAAGTTCGGCGACGAAGGCGTCGTCGTTCTTCTCCTCGCCGGCGTGGAAGCGGGTGTTCTCGAGCAGCAGCACATCGCCGTCCGTCATCGCGGCGACGGCCGCCTCGGCGTCGTTGCCGATGCAGTCGTGGGCGAAGGCCACCGGCCGGCCGATGATGTCGCGGAGCGCCGGCACCACCTGCTCAAGCGACATCTCGGGGTTCGGCTTGCCCTTGGGGCGGCCGAAATGGGCAAGCAGGATCACCCTGCCGCCCTTGTTGGCAATCTCGGTGATGGTCGGCGCCACGGCCCGGATGCGAGTATCGTCGCTGACCTTGCCGTCGGTCACCGGGACGTTGAGGTCGACGCGGACGAGAACGCGCTTGCCCTTGAGATCAGCGTCGTCGAGCGTGCGGAAAGCGGTCATGGCCGACCGTGGCGATCCTCTAGCCGAGCTTGCCCATGGCGACGGCGGTGTCAGCCATCCGGTTGGAGAAGCCCCACTCGTTGTCGTACCACGAGACGACGCGCACAAACGTCCCGTCGATTACCTTGGTCTGGTCGATGGCGAAGATCGACGACCGCGGGTCGTGATTGAAGTCGGACGACACCAGCTTCTCGTCGGTGAAGCCGAGTATGCCGGTCAGCCGGTTCGAGGCCGCGGCTTCCCTGACGGCGTCGTTTACCTCGTCCGCGCTGGTCGAACGCTTGGCGACGAACTTGAAGTCGACCAGAGACACATTCGGGGTCGGCACGCGGATCGAGCTGCCGTCGAGCTTGCCCTTCAGCTCGGGGATGACCAGGCCGATCGCCTTGGCGGCGCCGGTCGAGGTCGGGATGCTGTTAAGCGCCGCACCACGTGCCCGGTAGAGGTCCCTGTGCAGCGTATCGAGCGTCGGCTGATCCCCGGTGTAGGAGTGGATCGTGGTCATGAAGCCGTGCTCGATACCAAAGGCATTGTTCATGACGAAGGCGACCGGCGCCAGGCAATTCGTCGTGCAGGACGCGTTGGAGACGACGACGTCGTCGTTGGTGAGCTTGTCGTCGTTGACGCCGTAGACCACGGTCAGGTCGGCGCCGTCCGACGGCGCCGAGACGAGCACGCGCTTGGCGCCTGCCTCGAGATGGGCCGAGGCCTTCTCCTTCGAGGTGAAGATGCCGGTGCATTCGAGCGCGATGTCGACCTTCAGCTCTTCCCATGGCAGCTCGGCGGGGTTGCGGATGGCGGTTACCTTGATCGGCCCGCGGCCGGCATCCATGCTGTCGCTGTCCACCTTCACTTCGTGCGGGAACTTGCCGTGCACCGAATCGTGGCGGAGCAGATGGGCGTTGGTCTCGATCGGCCCGAGGTCGTTGACGCCGACCACCTCGATGTCCTTGCGTCCGGATTCGACGATGGCACGGAGAACCAGCCGGCCGATGCGTCCGAACCCGTTGATGCCTACCCTGACACTCATGTCCTTCTCTCCGGTTTGATCAGGCAAGCGCGGCAAGCCGGTCGAGCGCCGCCTTCGCCGCCGCTTCCGGGGTGATGCCGAACTTGGCGTAAAGCTGCTTGTAGGGCGCGCTGGCGCCGAAGCTGTGCATGCCGATGAAGAGTCCGTCGCTGCCGATCAGGTGATCCCAGCCCTGGCGAACGGCCGCCTCGATGGCGACCTTGACCGGCGCATCTCCGATGATCTCGGCCCGGTAGTCCTCGCTCTGCTCGGCAAACAGCTCGAAGCAGGGCACCGTGACGACGCGCGCCTTGTGGCCGGCGGCCTCGATCTGCGCCTTGGCGTCCCGCGCGATCTCCACTTCCGACCCGGTGGCGAACAGCGACACCTCGGCATCGCCGTCGGCAGGCGACAGCTCGTAAGCGCCGCGGGCGCAGAGGTTTGCTTCCTCGAACTTGGTCCGCAAGGTCGGCAGGTTCTGCCGGGTCAGGGCGAGAATGCTCGGCCCGGCGGTGCGTTCGAGCGCGAGCTGCCAGCACTCGGCCGTCTCGACGGCGTCGGCTGGCCGGAAGACGAAGAGATTGGGCATGGCGCGAAGCGCCGCCAGATGCTCCACCGCCTGATGGGTCGGCCCGTCCTCGCCGAGCCCGATCGAATCGTGGGTGAGCACCCAGATGATGCGGTTGCCCATCAGCGCCGCGAGCCGGATCGCCGGCCGGGCGAAGTCGCTGAAGATGAGGAATGTACCGGAATAGGGAATGACACCGCGATGCAGGGCCAGCCCGTTCAGCGCTGCCGACATCCCGAGCTCGCGGACGCCCCAGTGAATGTAGCGGCCGGAGAAGTCGTTCGGCGTGACGTCTTTCATGCCCGACGTGCGGGTGTTGTTGGACCCGGTGAGATCGGCCGAGCCGCCGATCGTCTCGGGGACCACCGCGTTGATCACGTCGAGAGCCATCTCCGAGGACTTGCGGGTGGCGACGTTGGGTTGGTCGTGGGTGAGTTTCTTCTTGTAGTCCAAAATTGCGGCATCGAAGCCGGTGGGCAGGTCGCCGCGCAGGCGCCGCTCGAACTCGGCGCGCTCCTCGGCGTCGAGGGCGGCGAGGCGCTTCTCCCAGTCCTTGCGGATCTGGCTCGCCCTCAGTCCGGCGATCCGCCAGGCGTCGCGGACGTCGGCGGGGATCTCGAAGGGGGGATACTCCCAGCCGAGGTTCTTGCGGGCGCCGGCGATCTCCTCCGGCCCGAGCGGCGAGCCGTGGGCGGCATTCGTGCCGGCCTTGGTCGGCGCGCCGAAGCCGATGGTCGTGCGGCAGGCGATCATCGTCGGCCGGTCGTTCGCATGGGCGGCCTCGATCGCACCGGCGATCTCGTCCGGGTTATGCCCGTCGATCCGCGAAGCATACCAGCCCGCCGCCTCGAACCGCGCGACCTGATCGCCGTCCTCGGTCAGCGACGTCGGGCCGTCGATGGAGATGTGGTTGTCGTCATAGAGGACGAGCAGCTTGCGCAGCCGCAGGTGGCCGGCAATCGAGATCGCCTCGTGGCTCGATCCTTCCATCAGGTCGCCGTCCGAGGCAATGACGTAAGTGCGATGGTCGACGATGTCGTCGCCGAACTCGGCGGCAAGCAGCCGCTCGGCGATCGCCATGCCGACCGCGTTGCCGAGGCCTTGGCTGAGCGGACCCGTCGTCGTCTCGACGCCGGTGGTGTGATAGTTCTCCGGGTGGCCGGGCGTCTTGGAGTCGAGCTGGCGGAAGTTCTTGATCTCCTCGATGGTCATCTCCTCGACGCCGAGCAGATGGAGCACCGCGTAGAGCATCATCGAACCATGGCCGGCCGACAGCACGAAGCGGTCGCGGTCGGGCCAATGGGTTTCGGTCGGATCGAATTTCAGGAAGCGGGTGAAGAGAACGGTGGCAACGTCGGCCGCCCCCATCGGCAGGCCAGGGTGGCCCGATTTCGCCTTTTCAACGGCATCCATGGCGAGCGCGCGGATCGCGTTCGCCATACGATTGTGTTTGACGAGGTCGGTCATGGTCAGATTTTTCCGATCCGGTGCCGGGGTGCCAAGGAAATGGTTCACCGGCCCGATCAGCAAGGACGCCACTGCCTCTGTGGACCGGTCCGGACGCGGTCGAGGCGACACATAGCAGGTCGATTCGGCGAGTCAATTCGGTGCGTCGAAACAGCCGTTTACTCAGCGTCGAGATGCCAGCCGGCGGGGCGCGCCCTGCCATTGACGTAATCTTCGGGTATTGCCTAATCTCTCCGGCGCAATGCATTGTGCGGTCTTGTGATTCTCAGGGGCCCGTGAATTGCGAGATCGGGTAGGCGTCCCTTCGGGACACCGGTTGGCGCGCGAGATGCGGGGCCCCGCAAGGAGCCCGAAAATGTCCGGTCGCTCACCTCTCGACGATGCTTTGGAACAGCTGGAGACGGCCCTTGGCCGGGTCGAGAACGCTCTGGACAATCGGCTGGAACACGCCGGACGGGTCGCGGATCTGGAGAGCGAGCTGCACCGTCTCAGCACCGACCGGTCGCGCCTCGCCCAGTCGCTCGACGCATCGGAAGCGCGGTCCGGCCGGATCGAGGAAGCCAACCGCGAGGTGTCGCGTCGCCTCGTTGCCGCCATGGAATCGATCCGGGATATCCTCGATCGCAACGGTGCCCGGTGATTCGCGCAGTCGGGGGACATCATGGGTCAGGTCAATGTGACGATCAGCGGCAAGACATTCCGCATGGCCTGCGACGACGGCCAGGAGGAGCATCTCGCCGCACTGGGCCAGCGGCTCAGCGACACCATCGAATATCTTCGCGAGCAGTTCGGCGAGATCGGCGACCAGCGGCTCACCGTGATGGCGGCAATCACCATGGCGGACCAGTACGCCGAAACCGAGCGGCGGCTGCATCAGGTCGAAGGCGAGATCGCCGGCCTCGAGGAAGCGCGCGCCGCCTTGGCGGAGCGCCAGGAGATGGCCGAGGCGGATCTCGCGCGGGTGATCGAGGTGCTCGCCAACCGGCTGGAGGCGGTGGCCGCGCGGCTCAGCGGTTCCGACCCCTTGGGCGAGGGCGCCTGACGCCGGTGAGGGCATGGCCGGTGCTGGGAGAGGACCGGGCGCCGGTGGCGGTTATTTGATCTTGCCGGGAAAGAGATAATGGGCCAGCGCGACCGCGATCTCCGTGGTGGCGTTGGAGAAATTGGATGCCTGGTTGCCGGACAGCACAATAATCGCTTCTTCTTCGGGCCAGTAGAACATTGCGGTCGAGTAGCCGAAGATGGCGCCGTTGTGGCCGATGAGCCCGCCGAAGTTGGCGACGCCAAGTCCGTAGCCCACCTTGAGCGGTTCCGTCGCGATCCATCCGAATTTCATCTGCTCGGCGTAGCTCGCCGGCGAAAGGAGCGCCCCCGTCGCCAGTGCCTTGGCCCACACCCGCAGGTCACCGACCGTCGATATCATCGCCCCAGCAGTCCACGCCACGGCTGGATTGGTCGCCGTGTAGTCCTTGAGGTCGCCCTTGCCGTCCTCCCCGGCATAGTAGCCGCGAGCAAAGGGCGCCGGCATTGTCGAGTCGATCGGAAAGCTCGTCTGACGTAGACCCAGCGGCGTGAGGATCTCCTCTGCAATGACCTCACCGGCGGGCCGGCCGGTCACCTTCTCGATGATCAGCCCGAGAAGAATGTAGTTCGTGTCGCAATACGCGATCTTGTCGCCCGGCGCGAAATCCGGCGAGTGCCGCTGGACGATGGCGATGACATCGCCGGGAGCGAATGCCATCAGCGGATCGTCGGTGAAGTCCTTGAGGAACTGCCTGTCGCTGGTGAAGTCGTAAATGCCGGAGGTCATGCCCAGCAGGTTGCGGATGGTGATCCGTGTGCCGTTGTCGATGCCCTCGACGTAACTTGAAAGCGTGTCGTCGAGCCGCAGACGACCCTGGTCGACAAGGCGAAGGATCGCCACGGCGGTGAAGGTCTTGGTGATGCTCGCTATGCGGACGTGGTCCGCGATCTGCATCGGCGCCGCCGTTGCGATATCCGCTGTGCCGAAGGCGCGAACGAAGGATCCCCGACCTGGAATCCAGATACCGGCATTCAGGCCGGGCTGCCGTTGCTCGGCCATGCCTTTCTCGATGATCTCGGTGATGGCTTTCTCCTCGGCTGGCACGAATAGGGCTTCGTCGGCGATCGCCGGCACTTGGTCGAGTGCAAGGGCAAGAACCGCGGCGCATAAGGCCGCTGTTGGCAGTGCGTGCATTCGCGGACCTCCGGTCGAGCGGGTGCGGGTGGTCGAGGCTACTCCAAATCGGGCGGCGGAGCAGAACGGCGATCCTTGCGGCCGTCCCGTCGCGGCATCTCTTTAGGCACTGGCGTCCGCCCGCGCCCGGCTCTATATCTTGGTCCGGCGAGGCTGTGGGGCCCGGCAGGAGTAACAATCCCCGGGGCCTTATCGATCCTAACGGGAGCTGACCCTGGGCGGGCTCGTGGGCTCGTCCATACGGCGCCCACCTACTTTGTAGGTCTCCGGGATCGAACACTCCACCGGCCGTTACGGCCTCGCTTTTCTCTCTCCCTCGCATTTGTCTCTAGCCGCAATGATCGCCAGCACCGTCCCGTCGAAGCTGGTTCTGCGCTCGGCCGCCCTGGCGCGCCGCGACGATCTCGGTGCTGACGAGCGGGCCCGGGGATCGGCGGCGATCGCCGCCCGGGCGGATGCGGTCCTTGCCAGCCTCCGTTTCGATTGCCTGGCCGGCTTCCTGCCGATCCGCAGCGAATGTGACCCCCGGCCAATCATGGAGGCGGCGCGATCGGCGGGCGCGACGATTGCGCTCCCGGCGTTCATCGACCGGTCGACAATGGTCTTCCGGCGCTACGAACGCCACGGCCGGCTGGTTGCGGCGGGGTTCGGCACCCGCGAGCCGCCCGGCAACGCACCGATCGTTGATCCCGATGTCCTGCTGGTTCCGGCCGCCGCCTTCGACCGCAGTGGCGCCCGTCTCGGTTACGGCAGGGGTCACTACGACCGGACGATCGCTGCGATGCGGGCGGGCGGTCGCCGGCCGTTGCTCGTCGGCCTCGCTTTTTCGGTCCAGGAGGTTGACCCGATCCCGGTCGAACCGCATGACATCAGCCTCGACTGGGTCGTTACCGAGGCGGAGACCCTCGATCTTCGCCATCCCTCACCCATGAGCTGACATGCGACTTCTGTTTCTTGGCGACATCGTCGGGCGATCCGGTCGCAACGCCATCATCGACCGCCTGCCCGGGTTGATCGCCGACCGCCGACTCGATTTCGTGGTGGTCAACGGCGAGAACGCCGCCGGCGGATTCGGCATTACCGAGGACATCCACACGGCGGTCCTCGACGCCGGCGCGGACGTAGTGACGACCGGCAACCACGTCTTCGACCAGCGCGAGGCGCTGGTCTTCGCGGAGCGGCAGGACCGCTTCCTGAGGCCGACCAATTTCCCCGTCGGCACGCCCGGCCGCGGCTCGGGCCTCTACATGGCGCGGAACGGCGGCCGCGTCCTCGTCGTCAACATCATGGGTCGGGTGTTCATGGATGCTCTCGACGATCCCTTCGCGGCGATCGACCGCGAGCTCGAAGCTTGTCCCCTCGGCGAGCAGGCCGATGTCGTCATCATCGACTTTCACGCCGAGGCGTCCAGCGAGAAGCAGGCGGCCGCCTGGTACGTCGACGGACGCGTGACGCTCCTCATCGGCACCCACACTCATGTGCCGACCGCGGACTACCGGGTGCTACCGGGCGGCACCGCCTACCAGACCGACGTCGGCATGTGCGGCGACTACCAGTCGGTGATCGGCATGGACAAGGATGAGCCGGTGCGGCGCTTCCTGACCAAGGTGCCGGGCGAGCGTTTCTCCGCCGCCCGCGGCGAGGCGACGCTGGCGGGTCTCGCCGTCGAGGTCGACGACAGCACGGGCCTCGCCACGGCGGTCGCTCCGCTGCGCATCGGCGGCGTCCTCGAACAGGCGATTCCGCCCTTCTGGGTCGATTGAGCGACCGGTCCGCCGTCGGTTAGACCGTATGCGCAGGTTGGACGCCGGGGTGGTAGACTACGCCATGCGGCGAGCCGATCGCGACAAACCTCCGCTCCTCCTCATCCACGGGGCCTGCAGCCAGCCGGCGCACATGGAGCCGTGGCGGGCCTTCTTCGCCGGCCAGGGCTACGCGTGCACCGTGCCGGCGCTGCCCGGCCACGCGCCGAGCGATCCGGAACTGCTCCGCCGGTTGGGGATCGACGACTTCTTCGCTGCCGTGAGCGACACGATCGCCCGGTTCGAGCGACCGCCGATCGTCATCGGCCATTCGCTGGGCGGGCTTCTCGCCCAGATGCTGGCCGATGCCTTCGATTGCGCGGCGATCGTGCTGGTCGGTTCTCTGGCGCCTGGCCGCCTGCCGGCGCCGCCTGGGGCGATCCCCTACTACCTTCGGGTCGGCCCGCGAATCCTGGCCGGCCGGCCGTTCTATCCGAGCGGCGCCGGGCTGAGGCGGCTTGTTCTTCATGATCTCCCGGCGGCTGAGCGCGATGCGCTGATCGCGGGGTTCGTCCCCGAATCCGGTCTCGCCTACCGGGAGATGCTGTTCGGCAGGGTGCGCGTGAGATCGAAGTCGGTCACCTGCCCGGTCCTTGTCGTCAACGGCGGCGCCGACCGGCTGGTGCCGCCGTCGGTCGCTCGCGAGATCGCCGGGAAGTACGGGGCAGAGCTGACGATCATTCCCGGGCATGGCCACTGGCTGATCGCCGGCTCGCTGATCGACAGCGCCGCCGTCCCGGTGCTCCGCTGGATCGAGGGGCTGCCCGCGCGGTCCGAAGACCGCGCCGCACCCTCTTCCTTTCGCTAGCCGGCGGACGTATAAGGCCGGCCAATCACCCCCCGCTGCATCGACAAGCCGCTGACGAAGCCGGCGCGGCTGTCGGTCGGCAAGCCGGAGTCGTTCATGGCCGGACATTCCCAGTTCAAGAACATCATGCACAAGAAGGGCGCTGCCGACGCGCGCCGCTCGAAGGTGTTTTCCAAGCTCGCCCGCGAGATCACCGTCGCCGCCAAGCTCGGCGCGCCGGACCCCGGCATGAACCCGCGGCTCAGGCTCGCCATCCAGAACGCCCGCGCCGAGAACATGCCGAAGGATAACATCGAGCGCGCCATCAAGAAGGCTTTGGGCGGCGACGCGGAGAGTTACGAGGAGGTCCGCTACGAGGGATACGGGCCCGGCGGCGCCGCCGTCGTCGTCGAGGCGCTGACCGACAACCGCAACCGCACGGCCAGCGCCGTCCGTTCGTGCTTCAGCAAGTACGGCGGGGCGCTCGGCGAGACCGGCTCGGTGTCTTTCATGTTCGACCGGGTCGGCCAGATCGTCTATCCGCCCGAGGCCGGTTCGGCCGATGCGATGCTGGAAGCGGCGATCAACGCCGGCGCCGACGACGTCCAGAGCGACGAGAACGGCCATGTGATCACCTGCGGCTTCACCGATCTCGGCGACGTGGCCAAGAACCTCGAGGAGGCGCTCGGCGAGGCGGAGACGGTGAAGGCTGTGTGGCAGGCCCAGACGACGACCGAGCTCGACGAGGACAAGGCGGCGACCATGATGAAGCTGGTCTCCGCCCTTGACGACGACGATGACGTGCAGTCGGTCTATTCGAACTTCGAGGTGTCGGACGAGGTTCTGGAGAAGCTGACCGCGGCGTGATCGCGTGCGGTTTCGCCTCAGGATCTTCCGGGAGTTCAGGGATTGGGCGTCATCTCTTCGTTGCGAATCTCCTCGATATGCTCCCGCGTCCAGCTGGTCGGTATGCCGAGCGGGTAGAGGCAGAGGAAAACAAACAGCGCCACCAGCACCGGGCTGATCCGACGCGGCTCCGCGGGCGTGACGATGGCGGCGGGCGCCTTCCGTATTGATGCCCAGATCACCACGCCAGCGCCGATCGCCGCCATCGCCAGGTTGAAGTACTGGCCCTGGCCGATGCCGAGCCAGCCGCCCTCGTAGTCGCGGAAGAAATCCACCCCGAAGCGCAGGCCGCCATAGAGGAAGACGAAGACTCCCATCGCCATGCCGCGGCCGGCCGGAAACCGCTTCAGCACCCAGATCAGGACGGGGACCATCAGCAGGTTCTTGGCGCTCTCGTAGAGGGCGACCGGGTGGCGGGCGCCCTCGACGTTCGGGTAGACGAACCCCCACGGCATCGTGGTCACCGAGCCGATCACGCCCCCTTCGATGAAGTTGCCGAGGCGTCCGACTCCCATGACGAAGGCGGCGGGTACCGAAAGTTCGTCCGCGGTCTCCACAAACGGCTTGCGGCGCAGCCGGCAGAACAGAAAGACGCCGATCAGCCCGCCGAGCAGGACGCCATGCGAGGCCATGCCGCCCGCCCACCAGTTGAGCGCCTCAAGCGGGTGTGCGGCGTAGAAGTCGAGCTCGTAGACCAGGATGTCGAAGAGGCGGCCGCCGATCAGGATGCCGGCCGCCATGAACACCGAGAGCTCGAAGACGTCGGCAAGCGACCAGCGGAGGCGCCGACGGCGGAGCGCAAACCAGCCGAATACCGCGAGGAAGCCGACCGTGTAGACGGCGCCGTAGCAATAGACCGGCAGGCCAAAGACATGGCCGATCTCCAGTCGGAAATCGTGGACGATGCCGGTTGCCATTCCTGCACCTCGCGGCTGCGAGTCTGTTCCGGGCCGCTCGCCCGAACCTTGATTTCGCTCAACCGGATAGGCCGCTGCCGTCCGTCAGCCGGGACAAGTGCCAGTTGGCGATCGCCCTCCACAAGAAGGAGACGCCAGAGCGTGAC
>Ga0210086_1000263_pt1 | contig 32988 bp, 41 predicted proteins | sample China_Galinas_PW_3_FD_184867 | JGI IMG/M metagenome (GOLD analysis project Ga0210086, IMG submission 184867) | Wetland microbial communities from San Francisco Bay, California, USA, that impact long-term carbon sequestration - China_Galinas_PWB_D2... | ecosystem: Environmental > Aquatic > Marine...
GTAGACGGGGGCGATCACCGCCCAGCCCTGTCCGTCGTCGGGGTGGGCGGCGAGGTGCGCTTCGACCCGGGCGATCAGCGCTGCCGTGTCCGATTTCGCGGGCGGCGCCGTCAGGCGCGCCTCGAGCGGATCATCGGGCAGGTTGGGCGAACCGACGAAGAGGTAGAGCCCGACGGCAAGCAGCGGCATGCCGACCGCGGCCGCCAGTGCGGCGATGTGGCGCGGTCGTTGCGAGGTGATCTCGGGTGCGCTGCCCGATTTCGACGCATCGGCCTTGATGAGGCGCCGCGCGATCTCGGTGCGTGCCGCCTCCGCCTCGCCCTTCGGGATCACCCCGCGCTCGACGTCCCGCTCGATCTCCCGGAGCTGGTCGCGATAGACGGAAACCTCCTGCCCGGCCAGGCGGCGATCGATCCGGCGGGTGCGATAGAGCGGCATCAGCACCGACAGCGATGCCAGAACCGCCAGGACCGCCAGGATCACCCAGAAGATCATCGCGCGAGTCTGCCCATCATCGGCGGCCAGCGTGGCGTGTCACCGGACGCAACCCGCCGTCAGCTGACCGGCTGCCATCGGCCGCTCGGCGGTCGGCAGGCCGTTGCCCGCGCCTTTTGCGGCTGGCCCGATCCATAGATCGTGTGCGTGTAGTCACGGCAACTGTAGGCGTTGACCTGATAGGGCGGGCCGGGCACCACCTCTCCGTGATAGGCGCCGCTCTTCCACGCAATCGGCGATCCAGTCTTGCCGAATTCAAGCGCCTGATACTCCGCCTCTTGTGCCTTGCGGCGGGCCGTCAGGTCGAGGTCGCGTCCGGCAACATTTGCAATGACTCCGCCGGCCAGGACCGTGCTGCCGGCTGCACTGCCGGCAACCCCACTGTCCGTGAGGCCGAGCGCCGCGCCGGGACCGGTCGTTGTCTGGCTGCAACCGACGAGCGCCACTGCGCCCAGCACTACTAGCGCCTTCGCGCGCGCCATACACTATGTCTCCGCCAAACCCCACCGGATCATCCTTTAGGGGCTGGCTCGTCCCATGTCACGATGGCGGAATTGAGATTTTTCGCCTCATGCGGCGGGCAGCTCGACCTCGGCCCTCAGCCCGCCCGCCGGCGACCGGTCGAGGCGGAACGAGCCTTCGTAAAGCTGCACCAGGTCGGTGACGATGGAAAGGCCAAGGCCCGATCCAGGCTTGGTCTCATCGAGCCGGCGGCCCCGCCGGGTCGCCTCGCCCCGCTGCTCGGCGGTCAGGCCCGGCCCGTCATCGTCGATCTGGAGGACAAGGCCGCTGGAGGCATCCTCTTCCTTTGGCTTCTGATAAGCGACCGTGACGGCGACGGCCGATTTCGCCCATTTGCAGGCGTTGTCGACCAGATTGCCGAGGATCTCCTCGAGATCCTGCTTTTCGCCCTTGAAGCGTGCCTCGGCGGGTACTGCGGCGGTCACCGCGATGCCGCGGTCGCCGTGGATGCGGCCCATCGCCCGCACAAGGCTGCCCACCACCGGCTCGACGTCAGTGACGGCGCCGATCACCTTCGAGCGCGCGGCGATCTGCGCCCGCTCGAGGTAGTGGTTGATCTGCAGCCGCATGATCTCGGCCTGCTCGGCGACCTTTTCGGCAAGCGGCCCGTGGGTCGCCCGCGCCTCGTTGAGGATCACGCTGAGCGGCGTCTTCAGGGCGTGCGCCAGGTTGCCGACCTGGGTGCGAGCGCGCTCGATGATCTGCTGATTTGATTCAAGAAGCGCGTTCAACTCCTTGGCAAGCGGCTCGATTTCGGCGGGGAACGGGCCTTCGAAACGGGTCTCCTTGCCGCTTCTCAGCGCGGCCAGACCGCGCCGCACATTGTCGAGTGGACGCAGGCCCCAGCGGATCTGGAAGGTGGTTGCGAGGATCAGTCCCGCTCCGAAGACGGCGAGGGTGAGGAAGACGCTGCGCTGGAAGGAGTCGATCTGGTCGGCCATTTCGCCGGCATCGCCGGCGACCAGCACGTTGTAGCGATGGCCGGGCGCGAGGTCGACCGAGAGGCTGATGGCGCGGAGGGACTGATTGTCGGGACCGGCAAGGGCGCCGGCCGTCATGCCGTTGACCGACCGGCGATTGGTGGCGTTGTCGATGTTGAGCACATCGGTGAACAGCGAGCCCGATGACAGGATCACCGGGCCGCGGTCGCCCTCGCGGACCTGCCAGTACCAGCCGGAATAGGTGAGCTCAAACCGCGGCTCGCCAAGGTTCCCGGGGTCGGTCAGGTGCGCGGGGTTGTCCTCCGCCGCGAGGCTGCCGACGAGGGTGCGCAGATAGACGCTCAGCCGCTCGTCGAACGCCTGCTCGACAGTCCGCCGGTAGAGGGAGGTGAGGATCAGGCCGGCCGCGACAAGTGCAACGACGCTCCACAGCGACGCTGCGGCGATGAGGCGGAAGGAAAGGGAGTTACGGCGCATCACCCGGGGCGATGATCCTGTAGCCGAGGCCGCGCACCGTCTCGATAAGGTCGCTCGACACCTTCTTTCGAAGGCGGCCGACGAAGACCTCGATCGTGTTCGAGTCGCGATCGAAGTCCTGGTCGTAGAGGTGCTCGATCAGCTCGGTGCGCGACACCACGCGCTCGCGATGGAGCATCAGATACTCCAGCACCTTGTACTCGTGGGAGGTGAGCTTGATCGGATTGCCGTCAACCGTTACCCGGCCCGACCTCGAATCGAGGCGGACCGGCCCGCATTCGATCTCGTTCGAGGCGTGGCCGGCGGCACGGCGCACCAGGGCGCGGACGCGAGCTAGCACCTCCTCGATGTGGAACGGCTTGGCGACATAGTCGTCGGCGCCGGCGTCGATGCCCTGCACCTTGTCGCTCCAGCGGTCGCGGGCGGTGAGGATGAGGACCGGCATCATCCGGCCGGCCCGCCGCCATTGCTCGAGCACGCTGATCCCGTCGAGCTGCGGCAGGCCGATGTCGAGGACCACCGCGTCATAAGGCTCGGTATCGCCGAGGAAGTGCCCCTCCTCGCCGTCGGTGGCGGAATCGACCGCATAGCCGGCTTCCTTCAGCGCCGTCACCAGCTGCCGGTTGAGATCGGTGTCGTCTTCTATGACCAGAACCCGCATGGCCGCCTCCTTTGAGACTCTCCCCTAGCGGCTGAGGATACTACCGCTTCTGGCGTCGACGGTCAGTTTCGTAACCTTGCCGCCCGACAGAACGTTGACGATGTAGACGAGCCGCCCCCCCTGGTTGCAGAGCTGGGGCGGCGGGACGATCTCGCCGCCGGCAGCGGAGCGGATGCGGCCGAGCATCTGGGACAGCGAGATGGCCTGACCCGACTGGACCGCGGCGCGCGCTTCGCCGGACGACAGGCAGCCCGCCGCCCGGGCGTTGCCGTCGGGCCCGGTCGCACCTGCAAACAGCAAGGTCATGCCGAGCATGAGAGTGAGCAGTGTTGTCTTTATCATGCCGCCTAGATAGGTGCAGCAATATGAATAGCCGCTGAATGTCCTTGCGCCGCAAGCCCGGGGTTCCTCAGCGAATTTCCAGCCCTGCAGCGCAAAATGCCGTTGGCACCGTATCACTTCTTGCCGAGCGGCGTGTTGGTCACTGCCCGCAAGGCGGCGACCAGAACCCCGATGAACAGCAGCGTCGGGCCAACCTGCTTGGGCCCGACGATGGTTGCCCAATCGGTGCTTTGCAGGACGCCGGCGACGGCGATCGCCACCGAGACACCCACGGTTTTCCAGCCTTTGAGCAGGCGCCAGGCGCCGATGAGCCGGGACAGCATGTCACACTCCTTTTTTCTTCTGGCGAAGGATGAGCCGGCGGAGTTCGCTCCGGTAGCGGAACGCGATGTAGCCGCCGAGCAGGACCAGGACGAGGAGGCCAAGCCCGATCGCCCAGATGACAGGATGCCCGCCTTCGGCCGCGGCCCCCGCCGCACCTGCCGCGGCTGACCCGAGCGTGGCGCCGGCAACCTGGCCGATCCGTTTGCGGGCGGCGATGTCCCGCGCAAGACTTGCCAGCGTTGCCGGGCCGACAACACCGTCGGCGACAAGATCCTCATGGCTTCGCTGATAGGCGACGACTGCCGCCCTGGTCTGCGGTCCGGCGATGCCGTCGATCGCACCGACCGCGAGGCCGAGCGCGGCGAGCTGTCCCTGATAGAGCCTGACCTGTTCGCTCGGCAGCGCATCGTTGCCGGAGCTCCCGTAATCGCCGTCGAAGATCAGGCGGGCTTCCGCCTCGCGTCGCCGCACCAGGCCGCGCACGGTGCGGCCACCGGCCTTCACCCACTTCATCAGGCCGAGGCGCGCGGCGGTCATGTTGCCGGCGCGATAGGCCTTCACCCAGGAAGCGCGATTGATGGCGCCGGTGTTGAAGTCGAACGACACGGCGCCGTCGAAGGCCCGCTGGCTGACCGGTCCGAGAGCCGCCTCGACGCGCCGCTCGAAGCGCACGATGTCGCGTGCCAGGATCTCGAATGCCTGCGCCCGGGTGATGGTGAGCCCGGCATGCGGCGTTGGCGCGCCGGCAGAGGCTGTATGTCCCACCCCGATCGTCCACACCCCGGCCACGTCGCGATAGGCCCTGGTCACGATGCCTTCGTGGCCGGCGATGAACGCCAGCCCCTTGTCGCTCACGCGCATGAGTGTGTTCCTTCAGTCGGGTAGGGAGTCGCTGGCTTGCCGGGTCGGCATGTCCGGAGGGACTCCGCCCGACGGCCTTGCTTTGGGTGGCCTGCGCCGGATGCCGGAGACGGGACGAGCTGCCCGTTGGCGATGAGGCCCGTCAGTCCTGTCGACGGCCCACCTCCAGTCTCCACGCCGGAGAGCGGCAGCTCGGATTGGCGATGCAGGCAATTCGTTCACCTGAAGAGTGGCAACGCTCGCCTACTGGTTCGGCCCCGCGAGCGTTGCATGGCCCTGCGCCGGCTCGGCATCGGGCCAGAATGCGACCGACGAGACGAGGTTCCAGAGATTCCGTTGATCCGAACAGGTGAGGTGATGGCCATCCAGGCCGGCAGGATTCGTCGCGCGCGCTGCTCATGGAAGCCAGCGAAAACTCGCCTCGCCTCATGTCGCTGCGGATGGCAACGCCCAAACCATGATCAGCCGTATTGCCCTCCGGTGGACGTGGAGCCGGCCGCGTCGCCGGGGAGGATGGTGTCGGGATCGCCGCCGACCTGGAGGAACGAATTGCCCTGGATGCTGAAACGGGTGCCGGTGGCAGAGCCGCTGAAGGAATTCCCGGAGAACGAGATCTCGGAAAGCTGGTGAGCGAAGACGAACGCCGACGAGAAGGCCGGAGTGCCCGTCAGGGTTATCGTTCCGCCGGCTATGCGGAATTGCCCCTTGTCCAGGCAACGGATGTGCTGGATGGCGCTGCCGACGATCTCGTAGTTGTTGCCGCGCATGATGGCCGCGTTGTAGCGGGCGACGATGTGATGTTGGGTTCCGGCGAACTGCACGTTGTTGAACGTCATCGCTCCCTCAGTGTAGAGGTCGTAGCCGTTGCTGACGGACGACGTCGTCTTGATGTATTGCACGGTGCACATCGCGCCGGCGAGGCAGGAAATCGCACCAACAAAGCTGGACGAACTGTCGACAACGACAGCCGTCGCGTCGCCGGTGTTGCCCTGGATTACCAGGTCATCGGCCGACCCCTGGCCGACCATGACCGGCACGTCGGCCCGCGCATAGCTGCCGTCGGCGAGCTGGATGGTGACGGTGTAGCCGCCAAAATCGATCGTCGCGCAGACGTCGAGGGCATGCTGCAAGGTCGCGAAGGCATTGCCGGAACCGGCGGCCAGCCCGTCATTCGGGTCGCTGCCGTTCGTGGCGTCGACGTAATAGGTGCGGTCCGCCGCGAGCGTTTCGCGCGGCGTAAACCCAAGGGAAGCCTGCTTCTCGCTGTCCAGCTCCTCGATCGCCGTCTGCACGTCGGTGGCTGCGATGCCGCCGGCAGGAGTGAAGTCTACCTGGTCGGCATCGTAATCGCTGGCCGCCGCCGCCACCGCCCCGGTGCGGCCGAACACGCTGGTGACGGCGCCGCCCGCCGCCGCCACTTCGTCGATGGCGTCCTGAACGGTGTTGGCAGCCAATCCCGAGGCGGTGTTGTCGTAGAGGATCGACGCCAGCCCGCTGTCCTTGTCGATGCGGATCGCCTCGACCCAGTCGGCACCATTGGCGGAAACCTTGAAGACAAAATCGGTGTCGCCGGCGAGCCCGATCTCGGCCCGCCCGGAGAAGCCGCTCTGGAAGAGCAGCGAGGCGGTATCGGCGTCCGCCTCCTTGTTCACGACGAAGCGCACGTCGCCGGTGCCGCCCTCGCCGGCTTCGATCCCGGTGAACAGAACGGCGTTGGAGTGTACCGCCAGCCGGTTGGTGGCATCGGCCGTCGTGTTGACGCCGAGCTGGTCGATCGGGCCGAGGAATGCGCTGACCGGCGTCCAGGCGCTGCTGTCGAAGACGAGGACGGCCTGGCTGGCGAGGTCGAAGACGATCCAGCCCTCCACCGGCGTAAAGAACGCCCACGCGCCGTCCACATAGGCGGCGAGTTCGCCGTCATGGCCCGACCAGGCGCCGGTCGCCGACGTCGCCACGATGTAGCGATCGCCCTCGGCCGGCGTCGGCGGCGGGTCGGTCTCGGCGGCGTCGAGAACGGCGATCTGCACCAGTGCATCGAGACTGCGCAGCGCCTCGTTGTGGGTGACATGCTTCTGGGCCTGCGCCGCGGAGAGGTAGGGCAGGCCAAGGTGGGTCGTCGCAAGCGGGTCAGACATCGAGCGTGTTCTCGGCGGCGAGGCCCGGTCCCTCGGTCGGGCTCACCTGGCTGGCGCGGAGGTGGAGCGCCGACGGCAGGCTGCCGAAGTCGGCGGTCTGGTCGGCGGCGGTGTAGACGGCGGACGGCGCGGAGACGGTGAAGCTGCGCACCGGGTCGCCGTCGTCGAGGATGTCGAGTTGGTAGGCTTCGCCGGTCTCTCCCAGCGGCACCTCGACCGGCTCCCACGCGTCGCCGCCGATCCGCGTCTGGCGCATCCAGGCGATGGTGATGTCGCCGGTACCGGCATCGCGCACCGCGCTGAGGTGCACCGGCGCCAGGCATTGCAGGCCGCGCCGGGCGGGCACCAGCACGACGTCGACGAAATCGTCGGGATCGTAGACCGCGCCCGCCGCGCCGCAGCGCGCCGTCAGGCCGAGGCCCGATTCCGCCTCGCTGATGTCGAGCGGCTCGATCGCCCCGTCGAGAAGCACGAAGCGGGCGCCGGCGGCGTGGCCGTTCGCGGCGATGTCCGCCGTGCCGCCCTGCCCGCGCAGCAATCCTTCCAGCCGCCAGGTCGTCGCATCGATCATCGTCGCGCTCTGGAACTGGACCACCTCGAAGCCGGTTGCCGCGTCGCCGATGGCGGCTGCGTTGCCGCCGTTCAGCACCGCGGCTTCCGGAAGGCCGGCCAGCGCCCCTCCATAGAGGCTGACTTCGATGGCGTTCGCCCGGTCCCAGCGGCCGACCGGCCCGGCGCCGAGCGCCGCGGTCAGCTCGCCCATCGCGGCCGGCTGCTCGATCGCCTGCCGCGCCACATAGCCGGCGTCGGGCGTGCCGATCGAGATCGCCAGCGGACCCGTCCATGGCTTGGCGAAGGCGGCAACGCGCGGCGCGAATGGGGGCTCGTCGCCGGTGAGCAGCGGCAGGTCGAGGAACATGACCTCGGGCGCCGAGGCGACAGGCACCAGCGGCGGCAGCACCACGCGCGACTCCGCCGGCGGCGGGGAGAGGAGCGCCGGCTCGATGCTGCGCGCTTCGATGCGGCGCACGTCGGCGTCCTCGATCCGGGTGACCAGCACGGAGCGGGTGACGCCGTCGGCGGTGACGTCGCAGACGTCGGCCGGCTCCAGCGCCAGGGCCTTGCCGGTCAGCGCGAAGGCATAGGATTCGCGCCCGGCCCAGATGTCCTGCAGCATCGCCTCGGCGAGGCCCGTCGCCGTGGCACGGGTCATCGTCGCGCCGGTGGTGCTCGACTGGCTGCGACCGCTGCCGGTGACCAGCCGGCGGGCGGCGGCGGACGTTGCCCGGAAGTCGGCCAGCGGATCGTCGAAGCCGACGGCGATCTCGGCCGGAAGCTCGGTCTCCTGCGCCCGTTTGACCGCGATCAGCGGCCGGCCGTTGTCCTCGGCGAGGTCGGCGTCGGCAAAGGAAGACGCCGCCGCCCGGCCGCGACGGACGAAGCGGACCACGTCGGCTGCCTCGAAGGCCTCGAACAGAAGAAGCGCGGCAAGCGGCTCCAGCGCCTGCCGGGCGGAGACGATGTCGTCGATCAGATAGCCGTCGACCGCGCCGTCGAGTTCGTCAACAGTGGCGTCGGCGATCCCGTAGTCGGCGAGGATCTGCGCGACGAGGTCCGCGGCCGGGGCCGAGCCGAGCCGGCCGGTCAGCCAGTGCCCGGTCTGCCAGTTGACTCCGTCCGCCCACACGTCGGTGAGATAGGGAAAGGCCGGGTAGGGCCGCGCATCCCAGGTCCACAGATGCGTCATGTCCCGGTCGACCATCCGGCCGCTGTAGCCGGAGGCGCTCGGGTTGCTGCCGCTCACATAATCGGGGTCGTCGGGATCGAAGAAGGCGAGCACCGCCTCGAGGAAGCGCCGCTGCACGAGGTCGTCCCGTGCCCCGGTCGAGTAGTGGGGAATGGCGCTCGCCGACGACTTCGGGTCGGGGAAGACGTTCGGCTGGTTGGCGCCCTTGTCGACGGCCGGGCAGCCGACTTCGGTGAACCAGAACGGCTTGCTCTCCGGCACCCAGGCGGTCGGGCTTGCCGCCTCAACCCCGCCCGGCCGGTCGTAGTGCTGGTGCTGCCACCACCCTTTCAGGTCCTTGTAGCGGTACACCCACGGCTTGCCATAGGCGCCGTCGGTGATCGGCGTCCGCGTCTGGGTGTCGCGGTCGGCGGCGCTGGCGTAGTACCAGTCGAAGCCTTCGCCGCCGGCAACATTGGAGCGGAAATAAGCGGCGTTTCGCCCCGAATCCCACTCGGCCGCATCGAGCTGGTCGCTGCCGTCCCGCCAGTCGGCGAGCGGCATGTAGTTATCGATGGCGACCGCATCGATATCCGCGCTCGCCCACAGCGGGTCGAGATGGAAGTGGACGTCGCCGGAGCCGTCCGCCGGTTGATGGCCGAAATACTCGCTCCAGTCGGCGCCGTAGGAGAGCTTGACCGACGGGCCGAGGATGGCGCGCACGTCGGCGGCGATCTCCACCAGCGCGTCGACGAAGGGATAGGTCGACGCGCCCGACCGCAGCGTCGTCAGGCCTCTCAGCTCCGACCCGATCAGGAAGGCGTCGACCCCGCCGGCCGCCTTGCAGAGATAGGCATATTGGAGAATCATCCGGCGGAACGACCACTCGCTTGGCCCGAAATAGAGCACCAGGTCGCCGGCTTGCAGGAAATCCTCCGGCGCAGCCGTGCCGACAAACGCGGCGATCTCGTCCGTTGCGGCCGTCGTCTTGTCCGGCGAGCCGGGCTCGCCCGGCGCGATCGAGGCGGTGATGCTGCCTCGCCAGGGATAGGCCGCCTGCTCGGAGCCGCCATAGGGATCGCCAAGGCCGTTGCCCGCCGGGATGTCCATCATGATGAACGGATAGAACGTCACCTTGAGGCCGCGGTCGTTGAGGTCGCGGATGGCGGCGATCACCGAGGAATCGCTTGGCGTGCCGCCGAAGGCGGGCTTGCCGTCGTACTGACTGACCAGCAGCGCCATCGGGCGAAAGAGCCCGCCGGCCAGCCAGGGCTGGGTCGTATCGATATCGTGCGTGGTCACGGCGGGCTGGAGGCTGCAGTGGTCGGCGCGAAGATCGTCGCCGAACCAGGTGGCGACGAGCGCCACGCTTTCGAGGTTCGGGCAGACCGCCTGCAGTTCGTCGACCGAGGCCTCCCAGTCGGTGCGCGCCCGGTCCGTGTGGCGGATCAGCGACTCCTTGTTGCCGGGACTCTTGATCTCCTTCACCGGCGTCGGCGAGTACTCGTACTCGGTAGCGCCGGGGATCATGGTGACCGCCCGGACCTTTTCCTCCAGCTTCCCGACGGCCCGGACGACCTCGAAGGAAAACAGCGGAATGCGGTTGCCGAAATCCTCGAGCGGCAGCCGCTCGAAAACGATGTAGGCGGTGTCCCGGTAGGCGGGCACCTCGCCCGGGCTCTGCTTCGCCTCGATCAGGCTGTCGCGGTCCTGGCCGGCCGAGCCGGTGTAGATCCGGTAGGTTGCGGCGGCCATGTTGAACGGCCGCCCGTCGGCCCACACCCGCCCGATGCGGTCGATCCGACCTTCCGAGAGCCCGATCGCGAAATTGGCGTAGTAGCTGTAGCGCTTGACCGTCGTGCCGCTCGACCCGCCCTTGCCGCCCTGCTTCTCCTTGGAGACCTCTTCCTCGAAGCGGGTCGCCCAGATGATCTGGCCGGCGATCCTCACCCGTCCATAGACGCGCGGCATCGGAGCGCCTTCGCGCGAGGTCTGGATGTCGAGGTCGGCAAGGCGACCGGTCTTCACCGTCTGGTGTTCGGCAAACAGCGACCGGTCGATGGCATAGCCGGCGATGGCGCCGACCGCGCGGCCGATTGCCACGCCGACCGGACCGAACAGCCCGCCGACCGCCGCGCCGGCTACCGAAAGAACGAGTGTCGCCACTAGTCGGTCACTCCGGGAAACGAAAACGCGAATGCCGCGCGCCGACGCCACCAGGGCGTCAGCGCGGCGGTCGCCACCACCGCGCCTTGCTGGGCGTGGACCATGCGGTCGGCGGCGATGAGAATCGCCGCGTGCTTGGCCGGCAGGTTGTGCCGCCAGCGGAACAGGATCACGTCGCCCCCCTTGGCCGCATCGACGTCGACGGCCGTCAGGTGGCGCGCCGCGGTCTCGGCGAAGGTCTCGGCGCCGCTCGCCTCGGCCCAGTCGGGCGTGTAGGCGACCATCGGCTCCGGCTCGGCGCCGTAGAACGCCCGCCAGACCCCGCGGACGAGACCGAGGCAGTCGCTGGCGACGCCCTTCAGAGATGCCTGGTGCCGGTACGGCGTGCCGATCCAGCTCCGCACCTCGGCGACGATCGCCGCGCGGCATATCCTCCCCTGCGGAGCGGGGGAGGGGGACCGTGCGGAGCATGGTGGAGGGGGCGGCGCGACCTCCAACCTCCCCCTTGAGGGGAGGTCGAAATCGGCGAGCGGAGGCGGAGCCGATTTCGGGAGGGGGGCATCTGCCGGTCGATCTTGTTCCCCCCTCCCCTCAAGGGGGAGGTTGCCGTCGCGGATGATTCGAAGGCTCATTTGACCACCGGCTTGCCGTTGTTCTCGTCGCCCGCATGCACGTAGGACAGGGCGAAATCGTTCCCCGGCATGTGGGGAAAGCCGCGGAAGTTGATGGTGTTGTCAAACTTCTCGCGGCAGGTCTCGAAGCGCTTGTCGCAGCCGGCCTGGATGGTGAAGGCATCGCCGACTTCGATGGCGAAATACATCGGCTGCCACAGCTCGACCGTCACGCTTGCCTGTTTGCGATGGCTGCGCACCTCCGCCCCACGGCCGGCATTGGCGCCGCTCGTCCAGGTGAACCGGCCGCGATCGAACCAGCCGGCATCGAAGCCGGAGAGACCGCTCACCGTGAACTGGCGGCGATCGCTGACCGCCGTCACCGCGCCAGTCCCCTTGAAGGCGGGGTCGTCCAGGTCGACACCGCAGCGGGCGTCGCCGACATCGGCGTCGCAGGTCGGCCGGAACGCCCGGCCCTTCGTCTCGTCGAGGCTCGCTGCCAGGCCGCGCACCTCGGCGCGGAACGCACCGTCCTCGCGCGTCACCTCGCCGATGTGGCCGACGCGGAGCAGTTGGCGTTCCGACGGCGTCGACCAGTTGACGAGATAGATCCTGACCTCCGCATTGTCGTAGCGGCCGGAGGCGAGATCGTCGGCATCGAGGCGATCCGACGACAGCGCGCCGGACGCCTCCATGCCGCCGACCGCGAAGCCGGTGGCGCTGACGTCCTCGCTGGCGTCGAAACCCGCGGTGGGCTCGTAGTCGTCGCCGTCGAAGGAGAGCGTCCCGTCGTGATCGGTGAAGCCGAGCACGACGCCGTCGGTCCGCGTCACCCGCCAGCACCGGCAAAGCGTCGTCACCCCGCCGGCGATGTGCGCGGCAAGCTCCGGATCGATCTCTCTCATGGCGTAATCCTCGCGGTGCCAACGCTTATCCTCCCCCGCTTCGCAGGGGAGGAAAACCAGGGTGGTCCGCCGACCTACAGCCGGATCTCCACCAGCGGGATCGCCGGGATGTCTCCGGCGGCGAAGCTGGTGAGGTTGATGTCCAGCCGGTCGGTGTCGAAGCGCGCCGGCACGTCGAATTCGAACCCCGCCGTGACTGCCGCGCCGGCCACCGGCACCGATCCCGGCTCGAAGGTGACCACCCCGGTCGTCACGTCACAGGTCCAGTCGTCGATCTCTGTGAGCTCCATCCCGTCCACCGCCACCCGCACGGTGCCCGACACCGGCTTCCTGATTGCCCGACTGTAGGGCGCGTGCAAGGCGCCATAGGTCTTGACGAGCTGGAACGCATCCGTCGCGCCGTCGCCGGTGCCGATCGCCTGGTCGCTCGGTGTCACCGGTGTCCCCGGCGTGGCGGAGTTGAAGTCGATCCGGTCGCGCCAGCGAAACCCGTAAAGCCGGCCGCGGCGCTCCTCAAAGAAGGCGACCACCGCGTGGAGGTCCTCGATCGAGCGCACGCCATAGCCGGCGTTGTAGCGCCGGCGGGAGTCCGCCCAGCGGCTGTTCCGCTCCTCCTCGCCGGAGCCGAGCGTCACCACCTCGGTCAGCCGCTCCGGACCGCCGGCCGAGCCGAAGGCGATCGCGGTGGGAAAGCGGATCTCGTGGAAGGGCACCAGCGCCGGCATGTCAGAGCCCTCTCCGTCCGCGACCGACGGCACGAGCGAGCATCGCCGTCACCTGCGCCTCCGACTTGCGGAAGCTGTCGGCGTCGGGCGTCTGGACGTTGACGGTGACGACCACTGGCCGCGGCGCTTCGCTGGCGACGCCGAGCCGGCCGTCGCTGCCGCGGGCGAGCGGCAGCACCGCCTCGGATCCCGCCTCCCCGGCCAATCCCAGCCCGCGCCCCAGCGGGAAGACCGCCGGGGCCGCGACGATCCCGCCCCGGGCGAAGGGCTTCAGCCGGCCGCCGGCGATAATCCCGCCGTCGGCAAGGCCAAGCCCGGCGAAGGCGGCGTTGATGGCGCCGCCGATGATGTTGCTGAGCGGCTGCACGGCCCGGTCGAAGGCGATCCCCGCGAGCTTCAGGGCCAACGCATTCAAAACGCTCTCGAAGCTCCGGCCGCCGGCGACCGCCGATTTGAACGCACCGGTGATCGCGGTCGAGAAGGTCGAGGCCTGCCGGCTCAAATCGGTCAGGCTGTCGAGGAACGGCCGGGTGTTCGCCTTGACGTCAATCGTCAGTTCATCGATCGGTGTCGGCATCGCTTCGGTCCCTTCTGTCGGGGTATCGCGTCATCAATGTCTCCAGCGTGGCGCGGCCGGGCGGCTCGCCGGCCATGCCGAAGGCGCCCTCGACAGCGGCGGCCAGCTCGCACGGCGTCATCGCCCAGAAATCCCGGCTCGACAGGCCGAGCCAACCGAAGCCGACCGCCATCACCTCGCGCCAGGGGAAACGCTCCGCGTCGTTCATCGGGGGTTCCCGTGCGTCCTTCGAGGCTCGCCGCGGGGCGGCGCGCTCTCCCCGCCCCCGAACGTCGCCGCCAGCAGCTCGGCGACGATCGCCACGAAGCCGGCGGCGCCGTCCTCGGCCTTCATCCGCGCCACCGTCGCATCGTCGATGTCGTGGCCGGCGCCGCGCAGGCCCGCGCCGATCACCCGGATCGCATCGCGGGCCGAGAGTTGCCCGGCCTCGAAGCGCCGCGCCAGTGCCATCAGGTCGAGGGCGCCAAGTGCCGCCTCCAGCTCCGCCAGCGCCCCGAGCGTCAGGCACAACGTCCAGGTCCTGCCGTCGAGGACCGCCTCGACCTCGCCGCGCTGCCGGTTCACCATGGTCAGGCCGCCGTGAAGGCGATGGCGCCGGCCGATTCCAGCGACAGGTCGTAGGCGAGCTCGCCATTGTGCTCGCCGGAGTATTCGAGCGCCGTCACCTGGAACGGCCCCTCCAGCGTGCCGAAGTCCGGCACGATCACCTGCCAGTCGACGATCGTCCCGTCGAAGAAGGTCTGGCGGACGGTCTCGTCGGTCGTCGCGTCCTTGAAGATGCCGGAGCCCGAAACCGCGGCGCGCTTGACGCCCGCCCCTTCGAGCAGCTCCCGCCACCGCCCGCTCGACTCGGCGTCGGTCACGTCGATACTTTCGGCGTTGAAGGCGATCTGCCGCGAGCGCAACCCGGCGACGGTAGTGAAGCCGCCCGCCCCGGTGGCGTCGATCTTGAGGAGGAGGTCCTTCCCTTTCTGGGCAACCATGGTGTGGTCCTTTCAATGTGACTGAGGCAGACCCGACGTCGATGGCCCCTCGGTCGCGTCGCCGCTACACCCTCCACTGTCTCCGGCTTGACCGGAGGACCGTTGCGGGAGGAACGACACCATGAGGCGGCGGAATGCCGTGCGACTGCGGATCCTCCGGTCTTCGCTGCGCTTCGCCGGAGGATGACGGCGTGGGGTTGCTCCGGCTGACGGCCTTAGCCTCGGACGGATTCCCGTGCTACGCCACCTCCGTCACCGCGCGGAAGCGCATCACGCCATGCCAGGTGATGCCGTCCGGGTCGCGTCCCGCGTCTGCGGTTTCGAATCGGAGATTGACCAGCGCATGCCCGTCCAGCGTCAGCGCCGCGTCGTGAAGCACGGCCCGGGCCGCCTCCATCACGGCAAGGCATTCGCTCTTGCCGCGCTCGCGCGACCAGACGTGGAGCGTCAGCCGGAGCTCGGCGCCGTCCTCGGTGCCGGTGCTCCAGTCGAGGGTGCGCGCCTCGCCGAAGCTCGCATAGGGGTAGCCCGGGTCACGCGGCGGCGCATCGTAGATACGGTCGCCGATCAGCGCGCCAACGCCGCCGTCGGCCACCAGCGCGGCGAAGACCGCCTTCTGCAGGGCGAGTGCGGGATGGGGCATGGCCAACACCTCTCAGCTGTCTCGCTCGGCGTCGATCGCCGGCCCGATGACGGGCTGCGGCGCGCGGTCGACCCCGCCGAACTCGCGGGCGAAGAGGCCCGGCCCGGTCACTGTAACGACGTAGTCCCCTTCCCCACGCCGGCTCGCCTGCGCCGTAACGCCGGTCTCGGCGATGCGCGCGGCGAGGCTCTCCGCCGTCGCCCGGACGGCGTCCTCGACCGCGGGCCGCCTGCCGATCCGCTTGAGCGTCCGGATTAGGTCGCCCCGCGTCAGGTCGAGCGCGCTCATGGCCTTTCCTCCTCCGCCTTGGCGACGATGAAGCGCCGCGTCTCGTCGGGGTCGAACACCGCCAGCAGCCGGAAGATGCGGCCGCGATAGACGATCCGCATGCCGCCGGCGATGTCGTCGCGAAACCGCATGGTGATGATGTGAGTCACGACGCCGGACAGGTGCCCGGCGACGATGGTCTCGGCCGCGCCATCCGGCTCGATCCGCGCCCACAGCGTCGCCAAGGTGTCCCAGGCAATCGTCTCGCCGCCGGCCCCGTCGGCGGAGCCAGCCGCCGACTCGACGATGACGCGCTGGCGGAGCCGCCCCGGATCGTCGGACACGGCACTCACAGCGACAGCAGCCGGTAAGGCGCAACCAGCGCCTCGAAGCCGAGCGGCGCGACGAGCACGGCGAGGTCATGGCCGACCGCGCCGCGATGCTCGTACCAGTGCGCCACCAGCATCAGGACCGCCTGGCGGAGCGGCGCCGGGACGTCCACCGAAGAGGTGCCGTAGCCGGCGGTGACGTCGATCTCGATGCCGTTCACCGCCCGCCCGACCGGGGTCGGCGCGGTCGCGGCGAGCACCAGCCGGGCCGGCACGGCAACGACGTCGGCCTCGTAGTCGTCCGGGTCGACCACCTGCGGCGACCCGTCGACGTCGTAGACGGTCACCGTGTCCACCGACATCAGCGGCGCCACCGGCAGTTTGACGATCCGCTTACGCGGCCAGCGGTCGAGATAGACGCGCCAGCTCTGCTCGATCAGCGCCCGCCTGGTCACCGCTTCGACATGGACGCGGGCCGAGACGATGGCGGCGGTCAAGAGCGCGTCCTCGTCGTCGGCATCGACGCGCAGATGCGCCTTGACGTCGGCGAGCGACACCGGCTCCAGCGCCGGCCCGGTGATCAGGGCTGCGGTCATTCTTGCTGTCCTTCCCGATCGGGGATAGCCACGCGCCTTGCCACCCCACCGACCGTCGTCCTCCGGCTTGACCGGAGGACCGTTCACCATTGGCGTGGCGCTTCATGCTTGAGCGGAGTGGCATGTGACCGTCGATCCTCCACACAGGCCGGAGGATGACGGAGAGTGTGTAAGGTGCAGGCGGCCCCGCCGGAGCGGGACCGCCCTATCGGCACGAGTCCTGGGAGGGACGCCGGGGCTCAGGCCGTGCCGAATTTGAGGAGCTTGATGGCGTCGAAGTCCTGCACGCCGCCGCCGACCCGCTTGGTGGTGTAGAAGAGCACGTAGGGCTTGGCGGAGTAGGGATCGCGGAGCACCCGCACGCCGACCCGGTCGACCACCAGGTAGCCGCGGCGGAAGTCGCCGAAGGCGATGGCGAAGGTGTCGGCGCCGATGTCGGGCATGTCCTCGGATTCGGCGATCGGGAAGTTCATCAGCGTCGACGGTCCGCCCACCGACGTCCCCGGCTGCCAGATGTAGTTGCCGTCGGCGTCCTTGAGCTTGCGCACCGCCCCTTGCGTCGTGCGGTTCATGACGAAGTGGGCGTTCTGCCGGTAGCCGGACTTCAGCGTGTAGACGAGGTCGATGAGGTCGTCGACCGGATCGGAGGCGGCGAAGGCGCCGGAGACGCCGGTTACCAGGTAGCCGATCTTCGTCCACGCCCACGAGGCTTCCGCCACCGTGGTGTAGGCGAGGAAGCCGGTCGGCTTCTTGTCGCCGTCGCCGGTGACGAAGGCGGTGCCTTCCTGGGTGGCGAAAGCGGTCTCCACCTCGTCGGCGATCCACGCGTCGATATCGACGGCGGCGTCGTCGAGGAGCGTCGCGGTCGCCGCCGGCATGGCGTAGAGCTCCATCGCCGGGAACTCGAGCTCGGCCAGCGTCGGCGCCGTGGTCTCGGTGCGGGAATCGGTCTCGCCGACCCAGCCGGTGGCGGCGCCGGTGATGGCGAAGGGCTTCTTGTAGACGTTGGACGACACCTGACGGAGACCGGCGATCGCCCGGATCGGCGACACGGCTGCCAGCCGGCGGCCGATCTCGCGCTCGGTCTCCTCCGGCACCAGATAGCCGCCGTCGGAACCGACCGCCAGCGACTTCCGCTCGTACGTCCGCAGGATCTCTTCGTCGCCGTTCCGCACATAGGCCTCGAAGGCGGCCTTGTGCTCGGGCGAGGCGACGGTGCGCGGCCCGTCGAGGCCGAGCGGCGGCCGGCGCCCCTTGAGGACGAGCTGGTCGAAGGCGCGCTTCTGCTCGTCGAGCGCCCGGTTGATGCGGTCGACCTTGTCGACCGTCACCACGTCGGCGGAGAGTTTTTGCTCGAGCTGGCCGAGGCGGTCGTCGTTACCCTCCTTGAAGACCTCGAAGGTACGGCGGAAGGCATCGAAGGCCTGGGCAAGCTCGGCGTCGCCGGACTTCACCTCCGGCGCCGGTTCGGGGGCATGGGTCATGTCGTTCGTCCTTTGCTGTGGATGGTCGCGTGTACATTGCCGCGGCGGTGCGCCGGCCGGCACCCGCGGAAAATTCGGGGAGTCCCCAACCCTCCCCTGCTGTCCCCGGCGAGCGCCGCTTCCTCCCCTGCCATCCCCGGCGAGCACCGCTTGCTCCCTGTCATCCCCCGCGAGCGTCGCTTCCTCCCTCTGTCATCCCCCGCGAGCGTCGCTTCCTCCCTCTGTCATCCCCGGCGAGCGCCGAAGGCGGGAGGGAAGGGGAACCAGTACACACCGTCGGTGCATGACTAAGCACGCAACCGTTTACTGGATGCCCGACCAGATCGGGCATGACAGGCTCGTGTTTCCGAGGCGAGACGTCGGGCGGTACGCGCTGCGAACGGAACAAGGCGAGGATCGCTCGCCACCACCGCTCCCTTTCCGGAGGAGTCGCCCTGCCCCGATCGAGTCGGAGGACGACAGTGGTGCATGTGGGCCTGGCACTTATTGATCAAGGCGCAGCGACGCAGCCTGACTTCCTCCCCTGCGAAGCGGGGGAGAGCCTGTCCCCGACTGGATCGGGGATGGCGCCGCCAAGCGGCGACGGAGGGGGCGTTCAGCGCCGTCCGCTTGCTCAAAAGAAGAGGCCGGGCTCCTCACCCGGCCGCGATCCTGGCCCGCACCTCTCCGACAATAGCGCAATCATGCCTGAGCAGCGTCACGCTGTCAAGGACTTTATTCCTATACCAAGCGAACCATTGTTGGCGCGCGAGCGCGCGGCCACGGATCCGACGCACTCGTAACGCTACGAGGCGGGCTCTTTCCGAAATGCGAATGATCGGGGCGATGTCAGGACTAGTGACGATCCCCGCTTCTGGTCAGCTACGAACACCGTGACCTCAACCATGCCCGGCGCGACATCCTCTCGCGAGGTGACATTGAGTTCCACGGCCTGTCCCTTTTCCTTCTTCCCCGGTTCTGACGCCCCCCCGCTCCACTTGGTCTTGAGTGCGGAGGTCATTGGTCGCGATTCCTTTCTGAGTAGCTGGTCAAGTCGACTTCCTCCCTATGGGTTCCGGCGAGATTAAGGCGCTGCCGGTTCATTCTGGTTCTGGATCTCAAGGTACAAGCGCAGCGGATGAAACAGCGCATCGGCCACGGAGAACATTAGTTGGACATCCCAGCGCTCTTCGAAAACCCCCCGCGACTCACTGTCCACGGTCAAGAAGCCGAGCGCAATGGTCTTGTCGTTAGGAACGGATTTCGCGGGCCCCTGACGGATGATGCAGGCGATGGTACTGCGATACGGCAGAACCCATTGCCCATCTCGCTTTTTGGACCACGGCATACGCCGTCTTGGCGGGACGGCTCGCTCCGCAAATTCTGGATCATACGCCGTATAGCTCGTTGACGTAAATTCTGGGTCGCTCTCTAGATCAGCGCAAGTATAATACCATGATTCGTTGTCAGTCGCAAAAATCTTAGAAAACGGTTTATTTTTGGATAATGGATCGTGATTAGTGTCCACTCTCTTGTTGTCCATATTAATAAGCTGCTGCCCAGTCCCGCGGTCCCTCGACATCGTATAATAGTAGTGATGTCCATTAATCCTGTAAACTAACTTTATCGAAGTGCGGCAATGAGTTGCCGTGATTGACGTAAACACTAATTGAAGATGCGTTAAAACGTCCGACATCTTATCCTTTATTAAATCGCAGAATAGCTCCACCTGCTCCTTGGGAGCTTCCTGAAGTGGCCTATGACAGTCAATATAAGTCTGTATATCTCTTATCGCATGCTGAATGTCGTGAAGGTGCGGAGATATATTCGCGTAACGCTCTTTCCTCAGGGTCTGGTAAAGGCGGAAGCTGCCAAGGCCAACAAACAAGAAAAGAGAGATCAGGACATAGTATTGGGCCACTCCGGAAAATTCACCTGCGGTGGCTAACTTGACGAGTTCAAATCCGCCGATCCATGCAGCTACAGTGCCCGCTACTTCGAGTCCGATTCTCACCCACCTCCACGGAGGCAGCCGCCGTGCCGTCAGCGCCACGCGTTTCCCCCAAACGCTTGGGTTTCATTAGGATGACTAAGTTGAATTGATTTTGCTCTCGCGTCAATAAGTAGAGAGGCCACGCCTTGCCTGCACCTGGCACCTAAGCCCGCCCTACCCCACCCGCATCACCTCCGTCGCCAAGCGGATTGCCGCGAGCAGCGCCGGCCGCCCGCTCTTCACCGCCTCGACCCGCGCCTCGGGCAGCAGCGGGAAGGAGGCAACGATCGCCACAGGCAGGGCTGGAGAAACATCAGAAGAACTTGGCGTCGTCGCCAATCAGCATGTCTCGAAGGTTGGCGGGCACGGGGAAGCCGTAGCCGTTGTTATTCCCTCCCGGGAGGAGTTCGCCGGCCTTGTGATAGCCACTTGTGTACAGTTCGGTTCCGATCATCTGCAGGGCGAGAATGACCGCCTGCACCGAGTCAGCGCCCCGCGCCGTCCTGGTCCTTGGCTCTCCCGGCCAGCCGATTTCATAGCGGCATCCCCACGAGCCTTCTGCTTCCTCCGGTATATGGATGTGTATCGGCAGTTCGACCGTTCCTTCCGGAGTCTTGACTCGAAGCACCCGTGTCGCCATTCGCATCTTTCTGCCCCTCAAAAGCTCAACGGGGGTATTGGCCTGCCAGCCAGACATGCCGCATAGCGTTCCATTGCCTGGGCATGGCACGCGCGATTTGCGATCATCGCACAGAAGAATGTGTCGCGTTCGAGTTGCTCAAGGCATTCCTGTTCGAGAGCGGGCGATATCTTCGCGGCGGTCAATACCGTCTCTTCGCTAACACCACCTGATCCACCGCCGTTCGTCCACTGCCCGCCGCCAGGATTGCCCTGTGGCACCCGCGGCTGAAGCTCCCACTGCGGATTGTACCGCCGCTCAAGGCCACGCTCCGCCAAAAGTTCGCCGAGCCGGTCCATCGCCTTTCGGAACCGCGTCGCCGGGTCGGCCGGCTCCATGGCCGCGGTCGCGGCATGGATCACCGAAAGCAGCCTTGCCCGGTCCGCCGACTTTCCAGTCTCCAGCGCCGTCATGAATCCACCCGCATCGCCTCCGTCGCGCCGCGGATCGCGGCAAGCAGCGCCGCCCGTCCGCTCTTCACCGCCTCGACCCGCGCGTCGGGCAGCAGCGGGAAGGTCACCACCGAGATCTCCCAGAGATCGACCTCGATCAGGCTCCGGATACCGGTCTTTGCATCGGTCCGTCCGCGCACCGTCCGGTAGCCGATCGACAGGCCGTCGAGGGCGCCGGCGCGCATGAGGCACTCGCGCGACCTCGGTGGTGTCACGCCACTTCTGCCAGGGCTGCCGCGACCGAGGCCGCCCGGACCGGATTGGCTTCAAGACCCATGGCCTTTTCCTCGACGCCAACCAGGTAGTCGGCAATCTCGGTCGGCCGCGCACCGGCGCTGAGCATGTCGACGATCACGGCGGCATAGGTGTCGTATTCGTCCTGAGCCGCTGGCTCGTCATGAATGCCGATCGGGTCCCACTCGGAAAGGAGCAGGGTTCTGACGGTCGCGATGCGTTGCGGTATGCGATCCGGTTCTTGGCTCGCATGTTTGATCATGGTCATTGTCCCCAGACGGTCACTACGCCTCCGGCAGGATTGAGTACAACCACGGCGTCGCGACCAATGTACCTCGTCGTGCCGTTGTCCAGAACGCGGATGCGGATGGGATTTGCAACGGCATCAAGAATCGCCGAAGGACTGACTCCCCTCGTGATCGCCTGGTTGATGCCGTGTCGGGTGAAACCCGAAATTTCCGCGGCAAGACGTATCGGCAACGATGGTGCCTGGCCGCTGCCGACCTGCGTCCATTGCCCGCCGTCAGGATTGCCCTGTGGCACCCGCGGCTGAAGCTCCCACTGCGGATTGTACCGCCGCTCAAGGCCACGCTCCGCCAAAAGTTCGCCGAGCCGGTCCATCGCCTTTCGGAACCGCGTCGCCGGGTCGACCGACCCCATGGCCGCGGTCGCGGCATGGATCGCCGAAAGCAGCCTTGCCCGGTCCGCCGGCTTTCCAGTCTCCAGCGCCGTCATGAACCCACGCGCATCGCCTCCGTCGCGCCACGGATCGCGGCGAGCAGCGCCGCCCGCCCGCTCTTCACCGCCTCGACCCGCGCCTCGGGCAGCAGCGGGAAGGTCACCACCGAGATCTCCCAGAGATCGACCTCGATCAGGCTCCGGATACCGGTCTTTGCATCCGTCCGTCCGCGCACCGTCCGGTAGCCGATCGACAGGCCGTCAAGGGCGCCGGCGCGCATGAGGCTCAACACCTCCCGCGCCCGCTCGACCTCGGTGGTGAGCCGCCCCTTGACGAAGAGCCCGCGCCCGTCCTCGCGGATCTCCTGCCAGACGCCGATGGGCTGGTTGGGGTCGTGCTGGAACAGCATCTTGACGCCGGCCGCCCCGCGCTTCCTGAGCGAGGCGGCGAAGGCGCCGGCGAGCACCACGTCGTGGCCGAGGTCGGCCTTGCCGAACAGGCTGGCATAGCCAGAGAAGGTGCCGTCGGCCTCGACCGCGAGGTCCGACCGGGCGAACTTGGTTTCGGTTGCGCTCAAGGGTGCTCTCCTCAATTCGAACGCCGATTTCCTCATGCTGAGGGGCTCCGCGCAGCGGAACCTCGAAGCACGCCCGTGGCACTGCGCTGCGGCCACTCTGCCGTCGCCGGGTTTCGATTGCCGGCTCACAAACGCTGTCGTCCTCCGGCTTGACCGGAGGACCCGCCGCAGCCCGCCCCACCGTGGCCGACGCTGGTGCTGCCTCACATCCCGGCCGACGCGCGCACTGAGACCCGGTCCTCCGGTCAAGCCGGAGGACGACAGGCGGGCGTGTGGATGGCCCATTGGGACCAAACCGGGCGGAGGGTGTGAGGCCCCTACCCCTCCACGGCGCGCACCCGCGCGGTCGGCCGGCGCCGCCGCAACACTCGCGCCAGACCCTCGGCAAAGGTGTGGAAGACGGCGCGGTGGTCCGGGCCGCCGCCCCGCCCAATCAGGGACAGGATGCGCCGCATGGATGAGTCCTTTCAGCCGGTTAGTCGCGCTCGTTGAAGAAGCGATTCAGCCACGAGATCTCGTTGACGAAATCGTTGAAGCGGCGGTTGGAGGCGGCGAGCTCGCGGAGCGCCCAGACCAAGAGCCCGCTCGCACCGGAGGCCCACAGGAACAGCGCCAGATGAGCGAGATCGCCGCGCGTAGCGAAAGCCTGCGTCACGTCGTCCACGATGCCACCTTTGTCCGTTAGCCGGCTCAGCCGTATTTCGCGTCGTCGCCGACGAGCATGTCGCGCATGTTCGCCGGCAGCGGGAAGCCGTAGCCATTCCCCGGTGCGTCGAAGATCAGGGTGCCGGCGTCGTGGTAGCGGCTGGTGTAGAGCTCGGCGCCCACCATCTGGAACGCAATCACCAGCGCCTGTACCGAATCGACTCCGCGCGCGGTGACCGCCTTCTGCCCGTGCGGCCAGTCGATCTCGTAGCGGCAGCCCCACGACCGCCCCTCATGGACTGGCGCGAACAGGCGGACCGGAACCTCGGTCTCCGTCTCCCCGTCCCGCACCGTCAGCACCCGCGTCGCGATCAGCATCTTCCCCTGCCGGCCCGCTCTCAGAGATACCGGCCGTATTTTTGAATCTGTGCCTCGATCTCCGCTTCGAGCTCCGGGTGCGCCGCGATCGCCGTGTTGGTCAGCGCCACGCCGATCTCGTAGATCGCGCCGGCAATCCCGAGCTTGTATCCGTCATACTCGTCCGGCTCGCAGCCCGCCTTCAGCGCATGCAGCGCGCTTTCCAACTCGCGGCTGGCGCGAAAGGCCGCTCGCACACAATGTCTCGCCAGGTCGATGTCCATGTGCCGCCCCTCCAGTCGCCCGGAACATAACATGAACCCGCTGATTCCTGCCAGCGTCTCGCGCAAGCTGCGTCCGCATCCGCGCTACTCCGGCCCCTCCCCGTCCTCCGCCGGCGCGTAGCCGACCGCCGCGCGCTTCTCGTCGGCGGTGAGGAAGTCGGCCGCCGCCACCCGGCTCCACAGCGCCTCGCGCTCCGTCGAAAGCGCCTCCACCTGGTCGGCGTCGTACCACAATCGTAGGGTGGGCTGAGCAGCGCGAAGCCCACCGTCCGCTACCGTGTCCGCGAAGGCCGGCGCCAGCCAGCCGGTCAGCGCCTCGGCGAGCCGGCCGCAAAGCGGCAAGACGGTCTGGCGCCAGAAGGCGCGATTGGCCTCCTGGTAGTTCGAATAGGTGTTGTCGCCGGGGATGCCCAAAAGCATCGGCGGCACCCCGAAGGCAAGCGCGATCTCGCGCGCCGCGCCGTTCTTGGCGGCCATGAAGTCCATGTCCTTCGGCGTCAGCGATAAGGCCTTCCAGTCGAGCCCGCCTTCGAGAAGCAGCGGCCGGCCGGCGTTCCGCGCCCCCATGAAGCCGGCTTCGAGTTCCGCCTTCAGCCGCTCGAACTGCTCGGCCGACAGGTTGCCGCCCTCCTTCGCCTGGTAGACCAGCGCGCCGGATGGCCGCGCCGCGTTGTCCAGCAGCGCCTTGTTCCAGGCGCCGGCGGCGTTGTGGATGTCGAGCGCCACCGCCGCCGCCTCGATCGGCGCGAAGCCGTAATGGTCGTTGAGCGGATGGAACTGGGCAAGGTGGAGGATCGGCTGAAGCCGCCCCTCGCCGGGATCGGCAAAGCGCACGGTCCGCCCGCCGACCGCATATTCGTAGGCGGTCGGCCAGCCGTCGGGGCCGGGCACCACCTTCATGCGGTCGGGGCGGAGCGCATGGAGCTCACGCGGCGGCTCGTCGCTCGCGCCGAAGCCGCCCTCCGGCGCCGCCGTCACCGCCTCGATATAGGCGTTGCCGGCGACCAGCAGGTAGCCGACCAGCGCCTCGCGGAAATCGCGCCCCGCCTGGCGGCGGTTGGGCCGGGCGAGCAGCGATAAGAGCGGATGCTCGTCGACCTCCGCCGCCCCGTCATAGAGGAGCCACGGCACGGAGGCCGCCGCCTCGGCGATCATCCTGACCGAGCGGTAGACGATAGCGTTCTTGGCGTAGCCCTCGCGGGCGAGCGCCGCATAGTCGCGCGGCGTCCAGGCCGGTGCCCCGTGGGTCTGGAAGGCGATCAGCGCCGCCGTCGCCGAGGCCTTGGCCTCGTCCGCCCGCGCCGTCGCCCGGCGGCTGAAGAAGGGAATGCGCATCTCGTTTTCGCTTTCCTTTGCCGTGATCCTTGGGCACGCTCTCTTCGAGCCACCGGAGACCGTCCCATGCAGACCGAAGATCAGGTTGCCGCCCATTACAGCCGCCCCGGCCTCGAGCAGGCGATTGTCGCCGCGCTCAGCGAGGCCGGCACCGACGTCGATCATCTCACCCCCGACGACCTGAGGGGCGCCGACGAGATGCACATGGGCTGGCGGCGGGCGACGGTCGAGTTCGCCGAGGCGATGGAATTTCCGCCGGGCGCCCATGTCATCGACATCGGCTCCGGCCTCGGCGGTCCCGCCCGCCATTTCGGCTCGGTCCACAAAATCAAGGTCACCGGCATCGACCTCACCGCCGATTTCGTCGAAGCGGCCAACGGCCTCACCCGCCGCTGCGGTCTTGCCGACCGCGCCAGCTTCCGCCAGGCAAGCGCGCTGGCGCTGCCCTTCGCCGACGCCACCTTCGACGGCGCCTATACGATCCACGCCGCCATGAACATCGCCGACAAGGCGACGCTGTTCGCCGAGGCGCGCCGCGTGCTGAAGCCCGGCGCTCGCTTCGGCGTCTACGACGTGATGCGCGCCGGCGCCGCCGAGATCCCCTACCCCATGCTGTGGGCCCAGACCGCCGAGACCAGCTTCGTCGAGACGCCGGCCACCTATCGCCGGCTTCTCGAAGCGGCGGGCTTCGCCATCGTCAGCGAGCGCGACCGCGGCGACTTCGTCCGCGCCATTGCCCGCGAGATGCGGGAGAAGGCGGCGCGCGACGGGCCGCCGAGGGTGGACCTGCGGGCGCTGATGGGCGGGCGCGCGGAGCGCTTCGCCCACAGCATCCGGGCGCTCGAGGACGGCATCATCGCGCCGGTGGAGATCATCGCCCGCGCCGCGTGAGGCGGGTCATGCCTCCGCTGCGAAGCGCACCGTCTTGTCCTCCCCCGTGAAACGGGGGAGGACCTGTCCCCGACTGGATCGGGGATGGCACCGCGAAGCGGCGACGGAGGGGGCGTTCCCCTGCTTGTCCGCCGCCTACGGCTCTCTCAAAAAGAACCCGCGGTCGTCGGCGAAGTCGAGCACCTTTCCCTCGAACAGGCGATGGAACTTCTCGACCGTGAAGTAGATGAACTTCACGCCGGAGACCTCCTGGATGCCGTGTGCGATGTCCTGCAACTGCGAGTTCGGATAGTAGCCAACAATCACACGGCCGGAATAAGGATCGACCCCCTCGACATAGCCCCAGCTGATCGAAAGAACCGCCGCCGGATCGTCGGGAAAGCGCGCATCGTACTCGTGCCGCAGGGCTTCGGCCGCATGCTTTGCCGCCGGCGAAAGCGTGAAATTGACACGGAGCAAGTCGGACGAGGCCATCGAATCCTCCAGTCGTCAATTGTCATTGAGCATTTGGCCGTGCGTGACTGCAGACCACGGCACGCGGTCCTGACACGGGAAGTTCACTGGTCCGTCGACGACAATGCTGAACGTCTCGAACCTGTAAACACACTTGCGCCCGCCTCGCACTGGTATTTCCGCCACGAGCCTTCCCCAATCGTTGAGGGCTACGTCCGCGCCGCCTCCCCCTGTGGTCCATCGCCCACCGTCAGGGTTTCCGCGGGGCACTCGCGACTGGGCAGCCCAGTTCGGGTTGTAGCGTCGCTCGATCCTCGTCGCCTCGATCGCCTCCTGCAGGCGGTTCATGGCCAGCTCGAAGCGGATCGCGATGCTGGCGGCCTTTATCGCCAGAGTCGCCGAACGGATCGACTCGATGAGTTGGTCGCGAGACAAGATCTTACGACCTCCGCGGTACGAAGGCGACGCACGGAGGGCGCGCCGCTTGGAAGTGCCAAAAATTGGAGGGCCGCGGTCCCCGGCCCTGCCCGAGCCGAACGATCGCGACGGGGTCGTCGCAAAGAGGCGAACGATTGATGTCCCCCCACCCAGCCACCGCGCGACCGAGACAACCGTGACGTTGGCTTCACGCGCGGCCGCTTATCCTCCCCTGCGAAGCGGGGGAGAGCCTGTCCCCGACTGGATCGGGGAGGGACCATGCGAAGCATGGTGGAGGGGGCAAGGTCCGCCGAAACCAGAATCAAAAACGGCCGGGCATCGACCCGACCGCTCGGCATTTCCTTCGTTCCGTTCGCCGCTCCGGCACCCTGCCCGCACCTTTCCGACGATAGCTGAACCCTACCGGATCAGCGTCACGCTGTCAAGGAATTTAATCCTAGTACTGCGTTTCGCGCGCCCAGCGCGTATATGGATGGGAAGTGTGAATGAACGCGCCTGTATGGATTGCGGAGACTGCAAATTGGCTCCGTCTGCAGTCATCGGTGTGGGGGTCTACAGCTTTGCTCGACGCTTTTTTCGATGAAAGTGGAACCCACACCGGGGCGATCGTGACGGGGATTGCCGGTTATGTCGGATCGAAGAAAGCGTGGGAGGCAGTTAAGACGGAGTGGTCGGCGGAACTCAGCTTGCTTGCCGATAAGGGCGTTAGCACCTTTCACATGACCGACTGCATCGCGGGGACCGGCGAGTTTGCGCGAGTCGATACTTTCTTCCGGATGGCGCTCATCAAGCGGTTATCGGAGGTCCTGAGCAGGGCCGACATCCAGGCCATCTGGTCGTGGGTCATCACCGAAGATTGGGCAGAAGTCGTCACAGACCTTGCCTTTCTAGCACGGTTCCCGAAGCCGCTTGATCTCTGCTTTGAACACATCGTTCGTCAGTTGAGAGATTGGGCGGCGCGGTCGGGTGGTGGTGAGAGGATCGCCCCGATGTTCGGCTATAGTCCCGAGTACTATGCCCGCATGGCGGATATAGGCAGGGTCTACGGCCGGCAAACTTGGTACCAAGAGGTACTGGGTCCAATTGCTTTTGGCTTTCCAAGCCAAGTTGTACCGTTGCAAGCGGCGGACTTTCTGGTCCACCTGATCAACGCGGAAACGCACCACCTCGAATATGACGATTTAAGCCTGAGCAACCTCGGCCGATCGCTCGCGTTGGAGAATGCGACGGCGTTCAACGGAATGCACGTCGGCGGCGGTTTCGACGCAAACGCTCTCAAGCTTACCCTTGATCGCTTCGCGCGAACTGGCGAGATCGGCGCCGTATGATTCGTCGTAAGGCTCGCTCAAATTCCTCCCGAGTTTCATTTACGCCGACCTTGCGAGCGTCTTTGAGAGCCCCCCTCACACCCGCGTCGTGAACCACACGGTCGGCGTCTCGCTCACCCCGGCGCCCGGGCGCGCCGCCTTCAGTTCCTGGCTTTCGACGAAGGCCTTCGCCTCCTCCAGCGTCGCGAACTCGTGGGCGACGGTGATATCGTTGGGGTCGTCGACCGACTGGTAGACGGTCGACGCCACCACGCCCTTCTCCTTCAGGACCATGGCGAACGCGGCGAAGGCGTCCCGCCAAGTGGCGTAGTCGGCAACCGTCGCCCGTTCGAACAGGGTGATCATCCGCGTCTCTCCTCTCGCTCGCTCCGCAAGGCCGGAGAGGATCAGACCACGATGGAAAAAACCTTACCAGCGCTGGTCGACGTAAGGCGCGATGCGCCGGTCGTAGATCGCCTTCACCGCGGCCATCGTCTCGTCGCTGAGCGGCGGCAGCTCGGCGGCGGCGGTGTTGGCCTTGGCCTGTTTCTCGTTCTTGGCGCCGGGGATGACGGTTGTCACGCCGTCGGCCATCAGAATCCAGCGCAGCGCAAAGGCGGCCATCGTCTCCCCCGCCGGCACCAGCGGGCGCAGCTCGTCGACCGCCGCCAGCCCCTCCTCGAACGGCACCCCGGCGAACGTCTCGCCGACGTCGAACTCCTCGCCGTGGCGGTTGAAGGTGCGGTGGTCGTCGGCGGGAAAGGTGGTGTCCTTGGTCATCTTGCCGGTGAGCATGCCGCTTGCCAGCGGCACCCGCACGATCACCGCGACGCCTTTCGCCTTCGCCTCGCGGAAAAAAAGCCGCGCCGGCCGCTGGCGGAAGATGTTGTAGATGATCTGGACGCTGGCGAGGTTGGGATAGTCGATCGCCTTCAGCCCCTCCTCCACCTTCTGCACGCTGACGCCGTAGCGTTTCAGCTTGCCTTTGGCGACCAGCCCGTCCAGCGCCTCGAACACCTCCGGCATGTAGTAGATCTCGGGGATCGGGCAGTGGAGCTGCAGGAGGTCGAGCGCGTCGGTCTGAAGGTTGGCGAGGCTCTTGTCGACGTAGCGCTCGAGGCTCTCACGGGTGTAGTGCTCCGGCCGGTTGCCCTCGGCACGGCCGCACTTGGTGGCGACGAACGGGCGCTCGCCGCCCCTGTCCTTCAGCACTTGAGCGATGATCCGCTCCGAGCGGCCGCCGCCATAGACGTCGGCGGTGTCGATGAAGGTGACCCCGCCGTCGAGGGCGGCGTTCAGCGCGGCAACGGCGTCGGCTTCCGCCACCTCGCCCCACGAACCGCCGATCGCCCAGGCGCCGAAGCCGATTTCCGAAACGGCGCGGCCGAGCCGCGCGGCAAATCTCGTTTCCATAACGAGCCACTCCCACCGAGATGAAAAGATCATGACGCGCCGAAGCGGCGCGTCGCCCCCGGTCTTAGCGGCAGGCTGGCAACGACGCAATCTGCACATCATCCGCGCCGTCGGCGTCGGATCAGGCACCGCGGATGTCAGCCGATATGATCGAGATTGCGCGGCATCCCTGGCTCGCGGCATCGTACCTCGCTGACCGCCGCGCGAGGAGGAAAACATGCCGATCGAGCTTCAAGAGTACATTGCCGAACAGATTTGGCTTTGCACCTATCCCGTGCGCTATTCCGGCCTCCCGAGGCGGAAACCTTCATCTGCCCGGGCATCGAACGCAAGCGCCCCGACATGGAGTTCGACTGGCTGCTCGGCTGGAGCGACAGGAAGGCGGCGCGGGCGTCGCTGCAGCGCATCCTTCAATGGGATTTCGCGCGCGTGATCCTCGCCCATGGCGACCTGATCGAATCCGACGCCCGTCGGATCGTCGAAAAGGCCTGGGAAAAACCGCTTGCCGGTGATTAGGCCCGGGCGCCGGGCGACCGGCTGGCGAAGATCACGACGTGCCGGAGCAGCGCGTCGCCTCCGGTCTCAACGGCAGGCTGGCAACGACGCAAATCCGCCCCCCGGCCTCCTTTACGTTGCCAAAACCACATCGTGTTACGCCCGCTCAGACCTGCCGGCACAAACCACGAGGAGGAGAAAGATGAAAAGGGTCGTTCAGCTGTTGGCCGCGGCGTCGATCGCGTGGCTCTGCCAGGCGCCGGCCATGGCGGCGGAAGGCAGGCCGGTCCCGCTCCCCGATCTCGTCGGCACGTGGACCGGCACGTTCAAGCTCCTGCGGTGGACGGGTGGCGGCGAGGCCACCCTCGAGCTTCGCGTGGTGGAGCAGGATGGACCGCTCTTCAAGGCCGAAAAGTCGTGGGAGCTTGCCCCCGGCGGCCCACCCGGCAGCGTCCAGGGCAAGTTGGTGACCAAGGCCACCGAGCCGCTGGTCGGCGTCATCGGCTTCGACGGCACCAGCGTGACCATGGCCGAGCAGGGCGACGGCGGCGTCTACACCGGGCGTCTCGCCCACCCCGACACCCTGGAGATGATCTATGTCGAGCCGGGCGACGTGGCGACCGTCAACCGCGTAACGTTGACGCGCGCAAAGTAGCGGGTCGGGGCTTCGCCCCCTGCCCCCGCATCCCCGTCACCGATTCCGCGAAGTACCGGCGCCGGCCTGTCCACCGCGAGAGCGGCGCCGCGGCTCCTCCTGGTATCTATTTATTATTGCGACGCGCCTCTTAAGTGCGGATCCTATATTTAATAACTTACATAAGACATTTTTGCAATTAAACTACTCGCAGTTTTGTGAATATTTTCGATTCTTCCAAGAATTTGGCTTAATACTTTTGACCGTCGTGGCGCCTAAACTCTTGCCAAATACTGAGGGTAAGCGGTCGACGCGCCGGTAGAGGGCGTTGCCTGCGTCCGAAGGCGGGAAATGGCACAAGAATCAATTGGTAGGCGGTCGGACTGCTCCACCGTTTTTGCTCGCGGTATCGCCACCGCCAATCCGCCGCACGCGGTGTCACAGCAACAGATGTGCGATCTGATGGCGGAGTCGTCGCGGATCGAGGCGAAGCGCCTCAAGCGCCTGCTCGGCATTTTTGCCAATGCCGGGGTCAAGCGCCGGTATAGCGCCCGGCCAATGGAAGAACTGCGCCAGTCCCAGAGATGGCCGGCGCGAAACGCCTGCTTCATTGAAAACGCCGGGATACTGTTGGCGGAGACCAACCGGAAAGCCATCGCGCAAGCGGGACTGCAGCCCGAGGACATCGATTTCATCGTCAGCGTCACCACGACCGGCATGGCTGTACCGGACATGTCCGCACGGCAGGTCGGGTTGCTGGGTCTTCGACCTGACGTGAAACGCATACCGATTTATGGCTTCGGCTGCGCCGGTGGCGTCGCCGGTCTGACCCATGCCGCGGTGATCGCGCGCGCCCATCCGGGCGCTCACGTGCTTCTGCAATTCGCCGAACTCTGTCTGACACTGCTCGACCCCACGACCGATTCGACACCCCACCTGGTTGCGTCGGCGCTTTTCGGCGATGGTGTGGCGTCGGTGGTGATCAGCACGGAGGGCCCGGGCCTCTTCTCGATCGGCGCGAGCCATGAACAGATCCTGCCGGATACGCACACGGTCATGGCATGGGGGCCGGGAGATAGCGCCCTTGAAATGGCATTGGGACTGGAAGTCCCGGCGATCGTCAGGACGCAGCTCGGTGCCGTCGCCGGCGCCTTTGTCGACCGATCCGGAATCGCGCTGGACAGCTTCGACGCCGTTTTCGCGCATCCCGGCAGTCTGAAGGTCATCAAGGCGATCGAAGACGCCCTCGCATTGCCCGCGGGCGCCTTGATCGACACCCGCGAGGTTCTTGAGAACTACGGAAACATGTCCTCGGTAACGGTCCTGTTCATCTTGCAAAGCGCCATGAAGAAAGGCTTCAGCGGGCCGTTTCTGATGTCGGCGATCGGTCCGGGGATTACCGCTGCGCTGGTCGAGGGCGAGGTCGCCGCTGCGGCGTGATCGCGCCGACGCCGGCTTCACATCCCGCGCACCCGCGGCTCGCCGTCGGGTCCGAGCATCAGTGCCGTGATCGCCCACACCAGCGCGTCGAGCCGGTCGGGCGAGCGGCCGCCCGACAGCCCGTCGGGGCCGAAGTCGCAAAGCTCGTCCTCCAGCTGCGCCAGCGCCCCGACGTGGCGCACCCGCCCCTGCGCGTAGAGCGCCGCCACCGGCTCGGCCCTCAGCCACTTGCCGCGGGTCGCCCGCACCATGGTCACCGGCACCGAGGCGTCCACCTCGCGGAAAACCGCCTCGACCATGTCGCCGCCCTGGTTGACCTCGGCGACCAGCGCGTCGGCCTCCAGCCGCCGGTAGAGGCGGAGCGCCGCCGCCGCCCATTCGCCGGGCCGCACCTCCGCCACCGTCGCGTCGGCGATCACATAGCCGGCGCTGTCCGCCGCCAGGCCGGCGGCGACGATGCCGCACACGCCGCTGCGGCGCGAGGCGGGCGGGTCGACGGCGACGACGATGCGGCGCAGTAGCGGAGAGGTCGCCACCCGGGCGGCCTCGATAACATGACGCTGCCACAGCCCGTCCGGCCGGTCCTCGATCAGCTCGCCCTCCAGCTCCTGGCGGCCGAGCCGGGTGCCGGCATAGCGGCCGACCACCCGGTCGAGGAACCCCGGCGCCAGGTTCCTGGCATTCATCGCCGTCGTCGCCCGCGTCACCAGCGTGCCCGCCGAATCGATGAGCCGCCTCAGCAACGGGATCGGCCGCGGCGTCGTGGTCACCATCTGGCGCGGCCGGGCGCCCAGCCGCAGGCCGAATTGCAGCATGTCCCAGGTATCGTCGGCATGGCGCCACTTGGCCAGCTCGTCGCTCCACGCCGCGCCGAATTGGGGGCCGCGCAGCCCCTCGGGATCCTCCGCCGAGAAGGCCTGCGCCACCGTGCCG
>Ga0210086_1000264_pt1 | contig 32889 bp, 33 predicted proteins | sample China_Galinas_PW_3_FD_184867 | JGI IMG/M metagenome (GOLD analysis project Ga0210086, IMG submission 184867) | Wetland microbial communities from San Francisco Bay, California, USA, that impact long-term carbon sequestration - China_Galinas_PWB_D2... | ecosystem: Environmental > Aquatic > Marine...
CCCGCCGACAACGGCGCGGCAGCGCCCGACGAGGACGACGGGCTGCACCCCATCGAGAGCCCGATGGTCGGCACGTTCTATTCCGCCCCCAATCCCGACTCGCCCCCCTTCACCAAGGAGGGCGCCAAGGTCGGCGACGACACCGTTGTCTGCCTCGTCGAGGCGATGAAGGTCTTCAACGAGATCAAGGCCGAGTGTTCCGGCACCATCGAACGCGTGCTCGTCAAGAACGGCGACGCCGTCGAGTTCGGGCAGAAGCTGTTCCTGGTCCGGACGGCATGAACACCCGCGCCGACCGCACGGGTCGTATCAGTTCACTCACCCGCGGATCGCACACACCATGTTCCGACGCGTCCTGATCGCCAACCGCGGCGAGATCGCCCTCCGCATCATCCGCGCCTGCCGCGAGCTCGGCGTCGAGTCGGTCTGCGTCTACTCACGCGCCGACCGCGACGCGCCCTACCTGCGCCTGGCCGACCGCGCCATCTGCATCGGCGACGGCCCCGCCAAGGATTCCTACCTCAACATCTCCCGCATCATCTCCGCCGCTGAGATCGCCGACGTCGACGCCATCCACCCCGGGTACGGGTTCCTCGCCGAGCGTGCCGACTTCTCGCAGATCTGCCGCGACTGCAAGATCGAGTTCATCGGACCGAGCCCCGAAGCGATGGGTGCCCTCGGCGACAAGGTCGCCTGCAAGAACGCCGCCAAGGCCGCCAAGGTGCCCATTTTTCCCGGCTCCGAGGGCGCGGTCGAGGACGAGGAGGAGGCCGTCGAGGTCGCCGCCGAGGTCGGGTACCCCGTCATCGTCAAGGCCGCGTTCGGCGGCGGCGGACGCGGCATGCGCGTCTGCCACAACGAAGCCTCACTCCGCACCAACCTCAAGCAGGCCGAGCAGGAAGCCCAGGCCGCCTTCGGCAACGGCGCCGTCTTTATCGAGAAGTTCCTCGAACGCGCGCGTCACGTCGAGATCCAGGTCCTCGGCGACAAGCACGCGCACGGCGTCCACCTCTTCGAACGCGACTGCTCCATGCAGCGCCGGCACCAGAAGCTCATCGAGGAGGCCCCGGGACCGGGCATCGACCGACGCAAGCTTCGCGAGGTGAGCGAGTCGGCCGCGAGGCTCGTCCGCAGCGCCGAGTACGCCGGCGCCGCCACCGTCGAGTTCCTCATGGACGAGAAGCAGAACTTCTACATGCTCGAGGTCAACACCCGCGTGCAGGTCGAGCACCCCGTCACCGAGATGATCACCGGCATCGACATCGTCGAGATGTCGATCCGTATCGCCGCCGGCGAGCCGATCCCGTTCAGGCAGCGCGACGTCGAGATCGAGGGGCACGCCATCGAGTGCCGCATCAACGCCGAGGACCCCGACCGCAAGTTCATGCCATGCGCCGGCCGCATCGACACCTGGGAGGTCCCGGGCGGCGCCGGCGTCCGCCTCGACTCCCACGTCGTCCCGGGCTACACCGTCCCCACCAACTACGATTCGATGATCGGCAAGCTCATCGTCTACGGACGCGACCGCGAGCACGCCATCACCCGCGCCGCCCGCGCCCTCCGCGAGTTCCGCGTCGGGCCGATCAAGACCACCATCCCCCTGCACCAGCGTCTGATGGAGCACACCGACTTCCGCGCCGGCGGCATCGACATCCACTTCCTCGAACGCATGCTCAAGGACTGACGGGCGCCGCGGTCTGAGTGAGTCGTCGAGCGAAGCCCACGAGGCAATGGGCAGACGGATCGTGACGCCGGCGCGGATAGACCGCGGTTGATCCGAGATCTCGAATCCCGAGTCTCTGAGAGAGAATGCTCGCCGCGTGACAGGTCAGAAACGTCCCACCGAGTCGTGCGCAAACCCTGTCATTGCGTGAACACCATCCCGGGATCGATCCGGAACGCCGGGCGAAGCCCCACGATCGCCCCGGCCGTAGTCGTCACCGCCACGAGCACACCCCCGACGATCGGCGTGAACCACAGCATGCGGAACGGAAAGCCCGCCGATGCCACCGACGTCCCCGCGGCGGCGCACGCGCCCAGCCCGATGGCGGTGCCCAGCACACCGCAGGTGCCCGCCTGCACAAGCACCATCAGCCGCAACGTGCGAGGGCGGGCGCCGATGGTGAGAAACAACGCGTAGTACTTCAGGTTGTCCCGCGCAAACATCAGCAGCAGCACACCGGTGCTGCCAAGCCCCACCAGCACGGCGATCCAGAGCATCGTGGCCATGTCGCCGACGTCCTCGGACGTGGACAGGAACCACCAGACCGTCGCCACCCTGAACTGGTGCGACGACTTCGCCGAGAGCCCGGTTTCGCGTGTGATTCTCCGCGCCAACTCGACCGGGTCGGTCCCACGCCGAGCCCTGACAAGCACGAACGTCATCCGGCGGCGCTCCACCGGGAGGACCCGCTGGGCATTGTCGTAGGTCATGTAGAGCAGCGGACGCGGCGGATACCGAGGATTGGCCGTGACCCGACCCGCGATGAACACCCGGTGATCGTTCACCATCACCTCGTCACCGGCCTCCAACTCCCGCCTCGGCGCGTCCAGCCGGGGCCCGACCCAGCGATCCGTCGCCAGCGCCGGCGTGTTCAGCTTCCCGTGCGTCCCGCCCGCGGCAACGAGCGCACCGTCGGGCTGCCGCAATGACGCGATCGATGCGCCGCCGGCGCGCCGGGGCGCGCCGATCAGCGTCGCCCGATCGACGCCGATGATCTGAACCGGCTGGAACCGCCCGTCGGCGAACTCCAGTGTCTCCGAGCCCACACAGAGCGGCACGGCCCACGACACGCCATCGACGCTCCGAACCCGTCTCAGCGCCGAGTCCGACATCGCCTGTGTCTGCTCAACCGAAGCGACCGCGGGATCGGTGACCCAGACCTCCGCCCAGGGATTCTCGTCGATGAGCGCGAAGGAGCGCGTCGCGATCCCGCAGGCATACGACGCCGCGAATGTGCCCAGGAACGCCGTGAACGCGACCCCGAGGATAAGACCGAAGTACTTGACGGGATCGCCCATCAACATGGAGAGACCGATGCGCGGCATTCCTCAGGGCCCACCACTCTCGGAGGCTGCGTCACCGTCGCGTCGACTCGACTCGATGAACACGTCGACGAGCATGCCCGGGTAGAGGACCAGCTCCGGGGCATCCTCGACGTCAAAGAGCACCTCAACCACCCGCGTGTCCACACGCTCCGCCGGCATGCCCGTCAGATCAACCTTGTTGAGTGCGAGCGGCTCGATCCGCACCATGCTCAGCCCCGTGGTCCCGAAGCCCCCGCCCCGGACCCTGGCGACCGCGGCGGCGCCGGGTTGCAGACCCTGAACGTCCTCCTCATCCACCCGGGCGCGGATCCGGAGGCGGCTCATGTCGCCGATCATCATCGCCGGGATCGCGCCGCCCGCCGTAACCGCCTCCCCGGGCTCGATGTTCCGCTTGAGGATCTCACCGTCGCACGGCGCCTTGACCGTCAGCCGATCGATCCGCGCCCTGATGCTGCGAAGCGAGCCCTGCGCCTGGGTGACGTCGGCCTCGGCGATCTTGATATCCGGCGCCCAGGCGCCCGCCTGCTCGAGCTTGAGCGCCGCGACGGCCTCATCGTGCCGTGCCCGCGCCGCGGCGGCCTGGTTGACCGCGACGGACAACTCGTCGGCCGTGCCCGCGCCCGAGTCGATCGCCCGCCGAACCCGCTCCAGCCGCGTCGAGGCTTCGTTCATCTCGGCCTCGGCGCCGGCGACCGAGTCCGTCAGCATCTCGATCCGTTCCGGACGCGGCAGGGCCTTCAGCCGCGCCAGCTTCGCCTCGGCGACCTGCACGGATGCCTCGCCCTCCATCTCCCTGGCGCGCAGCACCCGATCATCGACCCGGAACAACGGCTGTCCGGACCGAACGGCGTCGCCGACACCCGCCATCACCTCGAGCACGATCCCCGTCTCCGGCGCATCGATCCGCCGATTGCGCGAGTAGGCCTCGACGATCCCCTCCGCCGCGATCGAGGAAGCGAACGGGCTGGGCGGCAGCAGCTCACTTACCGCCTGATCGGGCGCCGGTCGCCGAGACAGCATCACCGCGAACACGGTGATGACGACCCCTGCGACCGCGAGCACGCCGACCACGATCCGGGTCATGACAGACGCTCCTGTCCCGCGTGGTTACTGGATCCTTCGACGAGCCGCCCGTCCTCCAGACGCACGACGCGATCAGCGTACGCGAACAACCGCGGATCATGCGTGACGACGATTACGCACCGTTCCTCGGTCCCGCCGGAACGACGGGACGATTCCACGAGCAGATCCATCACCTCGCGCCCGGCCTCGATGTCGAGATTCGCGGTCGGTTCATCGCAGACCAGCACCCGCGGATCCGTCGTGAGCGCCCGCGCGATCGCGACCCGCTGCTGCATGCCACCGCTGAGCCGACCCGGGCGGTCGGAAGAACGGGCTTCAAGCCCGACCGATGCCAGACGCTCCCGCGCCGTGTGCAGGGCCTCGCGCCGCCCCACGCCGCGGATCAGCAGAGGGACGGCAACGTTCTCATCGACACGGATGGTCGGGACGAGATTGAACTGCTGGAAGACGAACCCGATGAGGTCCGAGCGCCGCCTGGCCCGCTCATCGACGTCGAGCGACGCCCAGTCCACGCCGAGCACGCTCGAATGCCCGGCGTCGGCATCAAGAACCCCGGAGGCGATCGACAGAAGCGTGGACTTGCCGCTGCCGCTCGGACCCGCGAGGAGAACGACCTCGCCCCCGCACACCTCGAGATCGACATTCCTCAGCGCGTGCACGGCCGTCTCGCCCTTGCCGTAGGTCTTCTCGACCCCCGCCAAGCTGACGATCGGCGTCATCACGGACGGATCGTAGCCGGTCCTCCGAACGGGATGATGCGTTCGGCGCGCCCCCCGCGAGTTCCTCGTCGGGGCGCTGGGTGCCGTGGTCTGAGCGAGTCTTCGAACGAAGGCCACGAGGCGATGGGCAATGGGCAGACGACTATGACGCCAATCCGCCACGTCAGTGTCTAATCTGAAATCTCAAGTCTGGAATACGAGCTTTGAACTCTGATCTCTGAGAATCGCAATCTCAATCCACCGCCCCGGCTCGCGACACCAGACCTCGAGAGAAAGCTCGACATCTCGAGTGCGATCTCATCCTCCCCCCACCCGCGCGAGCAGCACGAGCCCGTCTCCGCTGATCTCCACATCGCACGCCGCCGGGACCAGCGCCGTCGCGCCGTGCTCCAGCTCCAGGTCCCCCACCGCCGCCTCACCCTCCAGCACCATCACCACCGTGGGCGCGTCTCCGGGCCCCAGCCCCCAGGCCCCAGCGGCTTCTTCCCCGTTGCCCACTCTGACCACGTCGATGTCGAAGTACTGCGTCGTGACCAGGCGCGCGTGCGCCCTGCCGCCCAGCCACGTCGCCCCCGGCGCCTCCCCGAATTCGATGCACGCCAGCGCCTGCTCGACGTGCAGCTCGCGCCCGGCCCGCCCGTACTCGGCGGCCCAGTCGTAGACGCGGAAGGTGGTGTCGCTCGGCGTCTGCACCTCGGCGACCAGCACGCCCGCACCCAGCGCGTGCACCGTCCCGCTCGGCAGGTTGTGCATCTCGCCGGGGATCGCCTCGACCGCGTCGAGCAGCGGCACCACACTCTCGCCGTCCCCATCGCGCAGCGCGTCCTCGAACTCCTCCCGGTCCACGCGGGGCTTGATCCCCTTGTAGATCACGCCGCCGGCCTCGGCTTCGAGCACGTACCAGCACTCGGTCTTCAGGTGCGCACCGGGGTGCGCGCGTGCGTACTCGGGCGAGGGGTGGACCTGCACGCTCAGGTGCTCGCGCGCGTCGAGCAGCTTGACGAGCAGCGGGAAGCCCCCGTCCGCTGTCGGACTCGCCCGCCCGAGGAGCCTGTCACCCCACTCGCCCATCGCGTCGTGCAGTGTGCGCTCGGCCAGCGGGCCGTTGGTGATCACCGACCGCGCCGCGCCGCCGCCGGCGCCCGAGGCCGACGTCGCCGCCAGGTCGGCCACCTCCCAGCTCTCGCCGACGAGCGCCCCCGCCGGCAGCGCCTTGCCGTAGCGCTCGAGCCGGCGCCCGCCCCACACCTTCTCCTTCAGGATCGGCTCAAAACACAGCGGGTAGGGGTCGGTCATGGCAGCGCCTCGATCTCGTGCTCGTCAACCTTGGTTGCATCGGCCCCACACGCCGAGCGGATCAGCCGCACCAGCTCATCGCGGTCGGGCACGGCGCCGTCCGGTCCGAGCCGCAGGTACCCGCCGCGACGCTTCCCCGGACGGTAGAGGTGCGAGCCGACGACGCCCACGTCCTCGACCTGCTCGGGCGCAAACCGCATCGCCGGGACGTCCCGCGCCGCCCGGCGCACGGCCTCCTCAAGCTCTCCGACCTCCAGCCCCTTGCCCCGCACGTCGGCGACGTGCCGCCACCCGCCGGGCGCGATCAGCAGCACCCGCGCCCACCCGCGCCGCACGCCCGGCGTCACCCCCACCAGCCACAGGTCCGCCAGCGTCGAAGCCCACGCCAGCCCGCGCTTCTTCTCAAGCTCCTGCGCACGCTCCACCCGCTCCTGCACGCGCTTGGCGTCCTCGAACCGCCTCGCCTCGGCGTGCGCTCGCATCTGCGCCTGCCACGCCCCTGTTCGCTCGCCCCGCGCCGTGCGCACGAACGCCACCGATTCCGCCGCCCGCGCCCGGTACGCCCCGAGCGACTCGCTCCCGTCGCACGCCGCCGGGCAGCGCCCCATCTCCTTGTACGCGCACGCCGTCCCGCACGGCGCCCGCGCCAGCTCGCGCGGGAAGCGGCACAGCTCGAATAGGTCGTCGATCAGCTCGCCGAGGCGAGCGGCCGCGTGCTTGTCCGACGCCGGACCGAGGTACAACGCCGGATCATCACCCTCCGGCGCGTCGCCCAGGTTCGTCTTGCGCCACATCGGCGTGTCGTCATCGGGATCGAAGCGGACGAACCACGCCCGCAGCCGGTCGGCCGCCGCCCGGTGCTGCCTCGGCGCCAACTCGCGCGCCACCCGCATGAACACCAGGTCGCCCTCGAGCGCCGACGACACGCGGACCCACCCCACGTGCGTGCACACACCCCGCAGGTCCCGACCCGCCCCGGCATCGTCGCCCAGCCGCTTGCTCAGGAACGCCGACAGGTCCGACGTGGTCGCCAGCAGCAGCGTCCGCCCGCCCGCGTCGAACAGCCCGACCACCGCCGACCACGCGCCGGCGTCGCCCCAACAGTCCGTCACGCACTCCCAGATGTCGTTCGGCGTGAAGGACCGCCCGCTCACAACTCGACGTCACCGGCGGTCATCCCGACGACCTCGGCGTCAAACGCGAGCCGCTCACCCACGAAGCCCTGCACGTCGCACACGAACCGACGCTTCCCGCCCTTGGTCACCTGTGTGAGCAGCACCAGGTTGTCGCCCGGAACCACCGGCGAGCGGAACGCGGCCCGCCCGATCCGCAGGAACGAGGGCATCGTCGGGTTGCCGCGCCCGATGTTGAACAGCGCGCAACTCAACTGAGCCCCGGCCTCGACCAGCAGCACACCGGGGCAGACCGGCTTCTGAGGGAAATGCCCCTTGACCCAGAACTCGTCACGCCCCCAGCGCTTCACCCCGACCGCGCGCGTGCACGCGCTGTCGTGCCAGACGAGGGCATCGACCAGCAGCATCTCGCCGCGGTGCGGGATCCACGCCTCGATCCCGGCGCGGTCCATAACCGGGCGGGACAGGTCGATCCCGTCGATGGCAAACAGCGGCGCAGGGCCCCTGCTCTCACGCACCGCCGCAGCCCCTTGCTCGGCCGGGCTCACGGTTTCCGACACGCCGAAGCTCCCTCAGTCCTTGTCTCGAAGCTCCAGGATCTGCTTGCGCACCTCCTGCGCCGAGTTCTTGACCTCCTGCATCGCCTGGCGCACGCGCGTGCCCGCGGCCTTGTTGCCGCCCTTGGCCTTCACCAGGTCCTCTTCCACCGATGTGAGCAGCGACTTGATCCGTTCGAATGCTTCCATGGGTCTGCTTCCCTCTGCGGCCTGGCCGCGGGTGTGCCCTCAGTCCACCCACGATAGCACCCACCACCCCCGCGGTGCGCCCCTATCGCCACGATACCCAAACAAAATACGATCAATGGAACCGCGGCAGCAACCCCTCCAGCACAACGAGGGCTGCCTCGACATACTTGGGGTTCCCCTCGCGGTTGATCAGCCCCGGCACACAGGCCGCCATCAGCACACGCCGCACGTCGGCCAGATGCCCGTGATCCTCCCCCGGGTCGAGCCCCAGCTTCTTGCGGCACCGGTTCAGCTCGCTCACCGGCTTGACCCCGTGCAGCAGCTCCTCGTGCCCCCAGTACTGACGCTCGAGGTACAGCCCGTCCTCGATCCAGTGCCCCGGGTGCACCATCGCCAGGTCGATCAGCACGCAGCGCTCGCCGCGGCGCATCGCGTTGCCCGGGTGCAGATCGCCGTGGCACCACGCGTTGATGGGGCGTGCGACCCACTCGCCCGCAAGCGACGCCAACGCCCTCTGCGTCTTCTTGATCGCCTCGTTCCACCGCTGGGTGTACGGGATCTCCACCGACTCGAGCGCGTGACGCGAGTGGTCGAGCAGGTCCGCCCAATCCCATCGCCCCGGCGGGGTCACGCGCGGCTCGACCGCCAGCGCCCGCGCGTGAAACTCCGCCGCGGCACGCAGCAGGTCGAGGACCTCTGCCTTGTGCAGGTTGACGGGCAGCGGGTGCCCGTCGAGCTTCTCGACCACCACCCACGCCGCGTCGTGCTCGCCCAGCCGCTCGCCCGAGGCGAAGGTGCGCGCGGTGGGCAGATCGTCGCCCCGCTCGCCCCCACGCAGCCCACCGAGACGCGCCGTCCACAGCAACTCGCCCGGCTCGACGGGCAGCTTGACGACCACGCTGTGCTCGCCGTCGTCGTCGGACCACGTGGAGTACCCGGTGAGCGCGCCGCCGCGCTGCCACGTCGCGTGGAACCACTCGATCGCTCCGAGCCGCCCGTCGCAGGCGTCGTGCAGGACAGGATCGAGCTCTGCGCCGGTCAGCCCGTGGTGCTCGGGCGCCGGCGCGTCCTGGTGGCTCTCAGGCATCACACCTCCCGCCGCCAGCCTATCGCGCCGCACCGCCCCGGGCCAAGGCGATCAGCACCCCGACCGGCAGCGATTCGGCGCGGTCGGTCGGCGAAACGCCCTCGGGGAACGGGAAGTCGCGCCCGAGCACCGAGCCGAGCTGCTTGCGTCGGGCGCTGAACACCCGCTGGCAGAACTCGGCGAGCCCGCGCGGGTCGTCGGCCGACGCCTCCCCGAGCCGTTCGAGCAGCACCATCGCGCTGGTCACGTCCGGCCTCGGCCAGAAGCACTCCGGCGGGAGGTTCGCGATCCGCTCGACCCGACATAGCGCCTGCGCGATCACGCTGATGGTGCCGTACGCGCGCGTGCCCGGCGATGCCGACAGCCGCTCGGCCACCTCGCGCTGCACCGTGACGGCCATCCGTGCGCATGCCGGGTGATCGATCAGCAGCGCCAGCAGCGCCGGCGTGCCGGCGCCGTAGGGCAGGTTGGCGACGAGCGAGAAGGGACGGGAGCCGACCGCGTGCACGAGTTCGGGGTTGAGCGTGCGCTTCGATTCGAGGCAGTCGCCGCGGACGAGTGTGAAACGGTCGTTGGAGCCGAGGCGTTCGTCGAGCAACTCGCCAAGCCCGCGGTCGAGTTCGCACGCGACGACCTCGCACCCGCGTTCGAGCAGCGCCTCGGTCAGCGTGCCGGTGCCGGGCCCGATCTCGAGCACGAGGTCTCCGTCGCCGACGCCCGCGGCCTCGATCAGCCGCCCGATCAGGTTCTGGTCGATCAGGAAGTTCTGCCCGAGTTTCTTGTTGGGGCGTAGCCCGCGCTCGTCGAGGAGGCGGCGGATCTCGGTGAGGGTCTGCACGGGGGGATGCTAAGAGGACTCACCACGGAGGACACGGAGGTACACAGAGAGGGAGATTGGGTTCAGAGAGGAGCACGGAGCGTGAGCGACGGGCCTCTTGATCCGGGTGCCATTGCCGCCGCTCGCCCGCCATGGGGTCCAGGGCAGAGTCACAGCGCGGGGAGGATCATTCTCGACTCGTGATCGTCCACTCCGATCCCCCAACGCTCGCCGAGCCACCGCGCTGTCTCTGCAAAGCCGTCAATCCGGTCGGTGCACCAGACAACCACCTTTGCGCCGGGGATCACAAGCACCAGACCCATCCCGCATCCGTGAGCACGGCCAGTGGATGCCAACACGTACCCCCAGGCAATACGGGCTTCGGTCTTGGGACTCCAGAATTCCTTCCGGAAGATCAGGCCTCGTTGCTCGTAGACGATCTCGTCTTCGTCGATGCGCAGGCGTTCGCCTCGAAAGAAGGCCGCCGACCACCAGCAGAGACACAGCACGCCGGGCACACCGAGGATCGCCGTCAGCCACAACGAGTCCGCCGGCGGGGGCCAGCCCTCGACATACACCGGCGCCCCAACAGCGAGAACAAGGAGCAAAGCCGCGCAGCAGGCCTGCAGGAGTGATTCGTCCAGTCCTGCGCGATCGAAGCCGAACTCCTTGCCTTTCAGCTGAGGCTCGAGCGGCTCGAAATCGGCGAGGACCGATCTGACATAACGCCAGCCCATCGCAGCATTGTTGATCCCATTCCGTTCGGTCGCTACCGGCGTTCAGGGTGGAGCCGCATAGCCGCGAGGACGCGGGCATGGCACCCGACGAGGCCCGTCGCTCACGCTCCGGGCTCTTCCTCTGACACACCTCTTCCTCAGTGACCTCCGTGGCCAACACTCCGACGCAGACTCTTCTCTGTGTAACTCTGTGACCTCTGCGGTGAGCCTCCTACCACTCACCCGAGAGGATGCGGTCGATGGTGAAGGCGACGCCGTCCTCGGAGTTCGCGGGCGCGACGCGGTCGGCGGCGTCGAGCGCCTCGGGGATGGAGTTGGCAACCGCGACGCCGAGGTCGGCCGCACGCAGCATCGTGATGTCGTTGACGTCGTTGCCGATCGTGCAGACTCGCGGGTTTTCGAGCCCGCGCAGCCCGGCGAGCTTCTCGATCGCCGACCACTTGTGGGCACGACGGTCGAAGACCTCGACGATGTCCACCGGTTCCTCGGTCCCGTCGCGCGAGCCGTGGTCGGCGCCCACCACCGCCGGGAAGTGGTGCATCACCCCCGCCTCGCCGACCGACGCCCGCACGCGCGCGCCGATCGGCGTGGCCGCGCTGCGCCGCGCGACGACGCCGACGCGGACGGTGTGCTCGGGGTGCTCGTCCTCGTCGATGCTCGCGGCGAAGCGGACGTTGACGCCGAGCTCCTCGAACCACCAGACGGTCGTGGGGGCAAGCGGCAGGTTGTCCTCGCCGCGGACGACGAGGTAGTCGTACCCGGCCGCCACGGGGTCCTTGAGCACCAGAGCCGGCACGCCGAGCGCGAGCAGGTCGGCGACGACGCGGTGGACCAGCGCCGGATGCATGGCAAAGCGGTGCAAGGTCGCGCCGGTCGCCGGGCACGCGACGATCGCGCCGCCGGCGACGATCACCGGCTCGGTCTGGGCGCAGGCTTCGTAGGCGAAGCGGCTCTCGACCAGCCCGCGCCCGGTGCAGAAGGTGACGAGGACGCCGGCCTCGCGCGCACGGGCCACGGCCCGGGCGTTGGGCTCGGTCACCCGCGCCCGCTCGTCGAGCATCGTCCCGTCAAGATCGATCGCGATCAGGTCATACACGGGCGGATCGTAGATTCACCGCGGAGACACGGAGGACGCGGTGAATCTCACCGCTCGTCGAAGTCCCACGCGTCGCATTGGGTCACGGCACCGGGCCCGAGGGTGATCGCGTTCTTGCCCTGCTGCTTCGACTGCAGCGCGAGTTGGTCGGCCCGGTCGAGCAGGCTCTCCGCCTCGGCGCCGTCCCACGGGTACGTCGCCAGCCCGGCCGAGATCGTCAGCGTCCCCGGCGCCTCGTGCAGCAGCTTCGGGAACCGGTGCGCGCAGATCTGCTTCTGGAACCGTTTGGCGATCGCGAACACACTCGACGGGTGCCTGCTGGTCGATTCGCGCGGGCCCTCCGGCTCGTGGAAGATCACCGCGAACTCGTCGCCGCCGATGCGGCACACCCGATCCGATGGGCGGATCACGGATCGCAGCAGCTTGACCGTCTCGATCAGGATCGAGTCACCCGCCACGTGCCCGTACCGGTCGTTGAACACCTTGAAGTTGTCGATGTCGAAGACCATCAGCGTCAACGCCGTGCGCTTCTCGCGCGCGTGGTCGAGCGCGTACGCCAGGAACTTCTCGAAGTACCGGCGGTTCCACGCCCCGGTCAGCGTGTCGGTGAACGCGGCCTGTCGCAGCTCGCGGTGCTGGTGCGCCAGGCGCAGCCACGCGCCGAGCCACGCCGCGTGCGGCGCGAGGTCCGCCTCGCTCAGTTCCGAGCTCTCCAGCCGACCCGCCACCGAACCGTCCCCGAGCAGCACCGGCACGCCATCCCCGTCGCCGGGCTGGTAGCGCACGTCGGCCCCGGCGCGCTCGCGCAGCAGCGCGACCGCCGTCGGCTCGACCGCCTCGCCGGACATCAGCAGCTCGACCAGCGCGTCGTCGCCCGCCGACACGGGAACCGGCGCCACGTCCGCGCCGCCCGTGGCCCCGTTCGAGGTCGGAGCCGGCGCGGCAGGAACGGGCGCAACGGCATCGTGCGCCGGCGACCCATTCGTTCCGTCGCGGATCAGACGCAGCAGTGACGCGGCGTCGTCGGCCACCCCGTCGTACCCGGGCGCGACCGCACCGGTCCGCAGCACCGTCACCTTCGGGTCGATCAGACGCAGGCTCTCGATGAACTGCGCCGGCTCCTCACCCGACGGCTCGGCAGACGGCGAGACCACCACCACCGAACGCGACGGCGAGTCGTCGAAGATCGGGTCGCCCAGCTCTCCGACGGCCTCGAGCGGGGTGCGGGCGCGGAGCAGCTCGACCGTCTCGTCACGGCGCAGCTCACGCTCCATTCCCGTCGGGCCGACCAGGATGACTCGCACGTCACGCATCCGTCAGGGTTCATCGTCCTCGGCGAGGAGCAAGGCCAGCTCCTCGTCGGTCAGGAATGTTGCGCCCGAGGCGTCCTCCGGTTCGCGCCGGGGGGGTGTTTCGGCGTCGGTCAGGCGCAGGTCCGGGCCGGTCGATGTGCTCGTAACTTGGTGTATTGTATGAACTTGCGCCTGATTCATCTCCACCGCAGGTTCCGGAATTGACGCCGGCTCGCTCATGGGGCGATCGAGCCTCACCGCCCGCAGCCGGGGGGTCGAGGCGGGATCATCGACCCAGCAGACCGCCTGCGGGGCGTAGATCCGGGCGGTGCGAACCACCTCCTCGAACCGATCCAGGCTCTCCGGTTGCACGGCCAGCAGGGCGAGCGGTCCGAGACGCCCCGACCGCCTCGCTTCGCCGGCGAACCGGCAGAGGGTGGCGAGGGCGAGGTACGGGTTGGTGACGAGGGCGACCTGCACGCCGCGCTCGTCGAGCAGGCGCGTGAGGTCTCGCGGCAGGGGTTGGGTCGGCGCGTGCCACAGCACGCAGCGGATCGACGACCAATCTCGCTGGGCTTCCTGCCCGGTGGGTGTCCGCTCCGCAGACTCGGTCATGTCATTCAGAGTCTACCAGTCGCCTCGCCCGCTCCGCCTGTCAAATGCCCACCCCGAACCAAGGAACCGCCCCGCCTCTCCCCCCAGACGTGCCAGCTTCACCCGGCTACCAACACCGCGAGGCGCTCGGCGCCGTCGGGCGGGCCGAGCGCCGCCGCGGCCGAACGCATCGACCCGCGACGATCCGCGTCGCCCAGCAGCCCGAGCAGCGTCGCTCCCGCCGAGCCCAGATTCCGCGCCGGGTCGATCAGGTCGTCGGCGAGCACCGCCAGCCCCGCCTCGACCAGCGGCTCGGCGTTGCGACGCTGGTGCTCGTCGCGGTGGTACGGGTAGGGCATGAACAGCGTCGGCGTGCCCGCGGTCCACGCATCGGCGACCGACCCCGCGCCCGCCCGGCTCACCGCCAGCTCGCCCGCGCCCCAGATCAGACCCGGCACATCGAAGAACTCGTGCACGAGCGTGCGCACTCCCGCATCGGCGCACGCCCGCGCCGCGCCCGAGTCGCCGCCCTTGCCGGTCTGGTGGATCACCTGCCACCCGCGTAGCGCGTCACCGTGCACGCGCACGAACGCTGTCATCAGCTCGTTGATCGAGCGTGCCCCCTGCGAGCCGCCGGTCACCAGCAGCACCGGCGCGTCGGGGTCGAGCCCGAGGCGCTCGCGGCACGTGCGTGCGTCGCCCGGCGGTCGCGCCGAGGCGCGCACAATCGGTGGGATGCGTTCCCACCCCTGCACCGTCGGCGCGGTCGAGACGATCCGGTGCGCCCGGCGCGCGATCAACCGGTTGGCCTTGCCCGGCACCGCGTCGAGGTTGAGCAGCGTGACCGGCACGCGCTCGACCCGCGCCGCCTGCGCGGCCGGCGCCGCCACGAACCCCCCCACCGCCACCAGCTCCACCCGCTCACACTCCGCCTTGAGCCCGCGCAGCAGCCCGCGCGTCACCCGCACCGACGGACCCCATCCCGAGAGGCACTTCATCAACTTCCGCGGGCGCAGCGAGAACGGCCCGGCCGGGAGCACGTCGAACTCGACCCCCTCCGCACGCAGTAACTCCGCGTCGAGCGGTCGGTCCGAGCACAGGAACCTGATCTTCGCGTCGGGCTCGCGCGTGCGCACAGCCTCGGCGACCGCAAGCCCCGGGTAGAGGTGCCCGCCCGTGCCCCCGCCGGCGAAGACCAGCCCGATCACGACCCCGCCCGCAGCACGATGCGGGGCTTGAGCTCGCGCGGCAGGCTCACGTCCGCCGGCATCGGCTCGGCGGTCGGCTCCGGCTGCGCCGCCTCCTCGCGCGCGTGCTCGCGGTCGATCGCGATGAGCAGCCCGAGGCACGCGGCCGTCAGGATCCAACCCGTTCCTCCCGCGCTGACCAGCGGCAGGGCGATCCCCTTGGTCGGGCCCATGCCCGTGACCACCGCGAGGTTGATCGCCGCCTGCAAACCGATGGTCATCACCACGCCGAGCCCGACCAGCTTCAGCAGCGGGGTGCGCTCTCTGTGCACGATCGTCAGCCCCGCGCCGAGCAGCACCGCGTAGAGCACGATGACCACGCCCGCCCCCACCACACCCAGCTCCTCGCAGATCACCGCGAAGAGGAAGTCGGTGGTGTCCTCGGGGAGGTACCCGAACTTCTGGAGCCCGTGCCCGAGCCCGCGTCCGGCCCCGCCGCCGCCGGCGACCGTCTGGAGCGACTGGATCATGTGGTACCCAGCGCCCTGCGGGTCGGCCGAGGGGTCGATGAAGGTGATGATCCGGCGGACGCGGTAGGGGCTGGTGAGGATGGCGCCGGCGAGCCCGACGACACCGACCGGCACCAGCGCGATGAAGTGCCAGAGCCGCGCGCCGGCGGCGAGCAGTACGACGCCCGCCGCGGCCGTGATCAGCACGCCCGTCCCGAGGTCTTCGAGGACCACCGCGCCGGCGACGAGCCCGACGCACGCCAGCGCCGGCACCAGCCCGATCCAGAATCGGTCGAGGAACGCGGCCCGTCGCGACGCGTACCACGCCAGCAGCACGACCATCCCCCACTTGACGATCTCGCTCGGCTGGATCGAGACCTGCCCGAGCCCGGGCAGGGTGATCCCGATCCACCGGGCCGACCCGTTGACCACACGCTGGAATTGCGGGACGTAGACCAGCGCCAGCACCACGAGCAGCGTGAGAGTGGCGATGCCGAGCGTGCCGAGCCCGTCGGCCGGATGCGGGGCCAGGTCCGGGGTCGCGGTGATCCGCTCGCCCAGGCGGCGCACCGGCAGGTACGACGCCACCGACATCGACCCCACGGCCAGCACCATGTACAGCGACGCCCGGCTCAGCAGGATCGAGGCGGTGGTGACGGGGTGCGCCTCGGCGTCGGCACCGACCGGCGCGACCGACATCCCGGCCGAGTTGACCATCACCACGCCCAGCAGCAGCAGGGCCAGGGCGCACAGCGCGACCGCGTGTCCGGGGCGGAGCATCTGCCCTCTATCGGCCCGGATCACCTGCGCCGGCTCGTTTTGGGGCTTGAATCGGATATTGTTATCTTGATTTGGTAGACTGCCGGGTGGCGAGCCCGCGCCCGCGACACACAGAGGAGGGTTGCCATGCAGACCCGCGCGATCTCGATCGTCACGGCGGCGTTGTTCGTGAGCACCGCCTTCGCTCAGCAATCTGATGTCCTGGTCAGACCGGAGACGGGGGAGGTGATCGAACTCGACGGGCCGGCGCAGCTCGAGCAGGTCGAGCCGAGGATCCCGCTCGTGCCCCCGCCCCCCGACAACCCGACTCCGCCGATGCCCACCGCACTGCTGACCATCACCAGCCCGGGGTCGTACTACCTCACCGGCAACCTCAACGGGGGCGCCAACTTCTACGGCATCGACATCCAGTCCAGCAACGTCACGCTCGACCTCTCCGGGTACTCGATGGTCGGGCTTGCCGGCTCGCTCGACGCCATTACCAGCACCACCGGCGGGACGAACATCATCATCGCCAACGGCACGATCAGGGGCTGGTACGGCGACGGGATCGACGGCAGGAAGATCAACTCCGCGCAGATCGCCAACGTCCTCGTCGCCAACTGCGCCGGCGACGGGATCGCCATCTCCCGCGGGCTGATCGAGCACTGCCAGGCCCGCCTCTGCGGCGGGACCGGCATCAGCGTGATCAACGGCAAGGGCAGTGTCGCCGAATGCCGCGCCGAAGAGTGCGGATCCCACGGCATCGTGTGCGGCGAGATGTCCGCCACCACCGGCTGCTCGTCCACGGGGAACGGGCTCAACGGCTTCATCGTCGGGCGCGGCTCGACGATCGAGGACTGCACCGGCTCGCAGAATCACCGCGACGGGATCGCGACGCTCAACCACTCCACGATCCGTGGGTGCACCGCTCTGGGGAACGTCCGCGACGGGTTGCGGATCGGCAACAAGTCCGTCATCGCCGGGTGCACCGCGAATCTCAACGACGGCGATGGCATCGGGTCCGGGACCGGCTGCAACATCTCCGGGTGCATCGCCAACGACAACGGGGGTGTCGGAATCCAGGGTGTCGATGCGACTGTCATCACCGGCTGTACGGTGGCGGAGAACACGGGGGTCGGGATCAAGACACTGGGCTTCGGCGCCCGCGTCACGGATTGCCGTGCGAGGGACAACGATAACAGCAACGCATACCAGATCGAGGTCGAAAACGACTCGGTCGTTCTGAACAACGCCGTGGACAACGGCGACCTCCACGTCATCGGCGGCTACAACCGGATCGACGGGAATCACGTCACGGACGGTTCGCTCGTGGTCGACTTGGGCGGCAATGTGATCGTGCGCAACAGCGCGGCCAACTTCACCATCAACGGCACGAATATCGTCGGCCTGGTGCGCACGACGATCACGGGCGCGGGCCCGTGGGACAACTTCGACTTCTAGCCGAAGCGTCTGATCAGGCGGCCACGCCCCCCGCCACCGCCTCCGGGCTCATCCCGTCGATCGGGTAGAAGCGCATCAGCGCGCGCCCGAGACGCTCGGCGTCGGTGAGCACGAAGCGGCACAGCTCCGGCACGCGCCACCCGGTGAACCGCAGCGCACGCACGAGGTGGTCCACCGTCGTGCAGCACACCAACGTGTCGCCCTCGTAGCGCAGCGGGAGCACGCGGAACTGCCACGCCTGACGACGCTCGAGGCGCGCCAACGCCCGCGGGTCGATGGGCTCGCGCCGCGGATCGACATGCTCGGCGTACCCGGCGAACTGCGAGGCCCACGCGTGCTCGACCTGCTCGGCCTGCACCCCGAACAGTTCCTCGGCCAGCACCCCGAACGGGCGCGATCCGTGACGCTGGTGCTCCAGAACCTCGTCGCGCTGGCGCGCCGTCAGCACGCCACGGTCCACGAGGATGTCGCCGAGTCGGATGTGCATGGCCCTCTCCTCCTCCGGACGACCGTTCGGCCATCCGGAAGAGAGGGGCGAGCCGCGGGCGTGCACGCGGGCACGGGGCGTGCGGGGCGTCGCGGCTGGGGAGGCTGGGGCGAGCCCGGAAACCCCCCTCGCGGACCGAGAATCTGCTACTCGGCGCTCGTCAGTGTCACCTCGCCGCCAAAGTGCTCGGTGATCTGCCCGACGACCCACGGCCAGGCGCTCGCGAAGTAGTCGAACGCCTCGTCCCACTGCCCGCCGTCCTCGTACCCGTCGTTGCGCAGGGTCAGGCGTGTGCCCCCGTCGCCGGTCGGCTCGAGCGTGAGGGTCACCACGGTCAGACGCTCGCGGATCTCCGGGATCGAGGGCGGCGCGCTCCAGGTGAAACGCAGGGTCTCCGGCTCGTCGAAGCCGAGCACCGTGCACCCGTTCGAGCCGATGCGGTTCTCCGAATCCCAGTAGATCTCGTACGGGCCGCCCTCGCGCAGCTCGATGTTCGTCTCGCGTCCGAAAACCTCGCCGAACCCCTCGTTGGTCGTCCAGACGCGCCAGACGTCGGGCGGCGGCGCGTCGATCGTCGCCCCGACCACGATCGCCTTGTCGGACGGGTGCTGCGCGAAACGTGCGTCGGTACTCATGTCTGCCCTCACCCACTTCTTCAGGTCCTCGATCGGTCGGCGTTCGTAGTCGAGCGTCACCTCCATCCCGTCGGATTCGGAGGAGATCGTCACGCGGCAGTGATCATCGTCGGTGAACGTGTACTCGGCGTGCATCGGCGTTGGCTCGGCGTTCTGGGGATGCAGCGTCATGCCGCTGACGAGCGTGTCGCCCTCGAGCCACTGCGGGCCGGACATCCGGAAGCCTCCCTCGATGAACTCGTCCTCCCAGACCAGCCCGGTCTGTGGATCGACAGAGAAGACGGCGACGGCGTGCTCGTGCATCGCGTTCTCGTCGCCGAGCCAGCCCTTGGCCACGAGCTGCGCCCCTCCGTTCGCCTCCCGGACGGTGAACGCCGCCCGGAACATCCCCGAGTCGTCGGTGCGTTCGGCACGCCAGCACCCGCCGACGAACCGGCGGGCCTGAGCCATCACATTGTCCGAGTCGGTCTCGACGCTCGGGTCGTCCAGGTACTCGCGCAGCCGGTCCAGGGTCCATTGGTTGCCCGCCTTGAACTTCGCGTACACCGCGTCCCATCCGGCGCCCTCCCCGTACCCGTACCCGGTGACGACCACGCGCGTGAAGGTCGTGCCCACCGGCTCGAGGTTGATGACCGACCAGGTCTGCTGGAAGAGGTCGGCGTGCTCGAAGCCCTCCGGCGCCTTGACGTTGCGGATCGTGATCATGCGCTGCGGCTCGTACGCGAGGATCTCGTTGACGATCAGGTCGGGGCCGTCGAGCCCGGTGTCGGTGTCGTAGCTCGTGCGGTACGACCCGCCGACGCGGAGATCGACCTCGCCGACCGGGACCATCCACGACGTGATGCCTTCGCTGGTCGTGAACGAGTCCCAGACCTCCGCGGGCGGCGCCTCTACCAACGTCTCGACGCGCAGCGTGCGTTCCGCGTGCGCGAGCGGCGCAACGGCGAGGACAAGGGCAACTGCTGCGGTGCGCATGGTCTAGTCTCCTGTCTGTGCCTGCGCTGCCTGTTCGAGCATCTCGAAGTGCGCGCGAAGCTGGGCGATGCAGTCGTCGAACGGCTCGATGGACAGGCGGGCACGCGACTGCATCACGCTCCCCTCCATCACGGTCAGGATGAACCGTGCCAGTGCTGCGCGGTCGAGATCCGGCGGCAGGCGGTCGCCCGCGTCGTCGAGCCAGCGCCTCACCCCGGCGCACCACCCCTCGAAGTTGCGGTCGATCAGTGTCCGGGCCGCGGGCAGCGAGTCGCCCAGCTCCAGCGCCAGGTTCCCGATCGGGCACCCCAGCCCGTACCGCGTCTCGACCATTCCCCGCCGGTACCAGTCGAGCAACGCGAACACCCGCTCGATCGGGTCGTCGGTCGCCTCCTCGGCCGGGGCGAGCACGACCGGCTGCAGCAGCTCGGTGTACCGCTCCAGCACCCCGACCAGCAACGCCTCTTTCGACCCGAAGAAGTGGTACAGGCTCCCCGAGTTGACCCCCGCCTCGCGCAGGATCGTCGCCACCCCCGTCGCGTGGTACCCCTGCTCCAGGAACAGCCGCCGCGCGGCGTCCAGGATCCGGGTCCGCGTCGGGCTTGTATCGGCGGGGGTGGGCATGACTTGATTGAACATTCAATCAACTTCCACACCACCTGTCAACCCCCGTTGAGGGGGAAATGGGGAGAGGGTGGGGTCGGGAGGCGGGGGCGGGGGAGGTGTGGGTGTGGGGTCAAGGCGAGGCGGCGGGGATCCGATGATCGGGGCGATGGCGCGGCCCGACGATGGACAGCCGGCGGGTGAGACCGCTCGATTCGTGCTCGTGGAGATCCACGACGCGCTGTACGCGATCGACGCGATGGCGACGGTCGAGCTGTTGCGGGCGGGCTCGCTGTCGATCTCGCGGCTGCCGCACGCACCGGAGAGCGCGATGGGCGTGGCGAACCACCGCGGGGTGGTGATCCCGGTGTTCGACCTGCGTCGGGTGCTCGGGCTGAGGGCGCTGGAGGAGGAGATCAGTGAGCTGCGGGGGCTGCTCGAGGCGCGTGAGCGGGACCACGTCGAGTGGCTCGAAGAGCTGCGCCGCTGCGCCGAGACGGGCAGGGAGTTCACCAAGGCGACCGATCCGCACAAGTGTGCGTTTGGGCGCTGGTACGACCAGCTCCGCTCGTCCAGGGAGCAGCTCAATCGCATGACCAAGGGGGATCTCGCCCTCCGGGCCGTGATTGAAGGTTTCGATGAGCCGCACCGCAGGATCCACGGGATCGCCGAACGCACGCTGACGCTCGCTCGGGAGGGGAGCATCGACGAGGCCCGCGCGGTGATCAACCGGGCGTGGGACGGCGACCTCGCGTCGATGAAGCGGCTGTTCGCGCGGCTGCTGCAGTTGTTCACCGAGCAGCGTCAGCCGATCTTGGTCGTCGTGAGCGTCGGGGACAAGCGTGTGGCGTTGTCGGTGGACGGCGTGCGCGAGGTGGCGCAGATCGACCTTGCGTCGATCCAGCCGGCACCCGGGCGCGGCGCGGGGTGCGACGTGCTGTCGGGGCTGGTGATGCGCCGGGACGAGAACATCCTCGTGCTCGACCTCGCGGCGGTGGTCGCTGCGGCGAACGCCCCGCTGGCCGCGTGAATCAGGCGACCAGGTCGATGCGTGGCCCCCGTTCGGGCGAGTCGAGCGAACCGGCGGGCGCCGCTGAAGCGAACGAGCGGTTTCGCGTCGGAGCGGTCTGCCCCGAATCCGGGGGGGTTGCACCAGATTCCGCGGACCTTCTCCCACGGCTCTCCGGGGCATCGGAGACGTCGGGTGGTTCCTCGCGGGTGGCGGGGTCGGTTGTGCCTTTCTGCTCGGCGAGTTCGCGGCGGGCTTTGGCCAACATCTGGGCGGCCTTGGCGGCGACGGCGCGGTCGGCACTGCTGGGGTCGCCGGGGGCGAGGGCGGCGCGTCGGATCTGGCGGGCCTTGGCGAGGGTGGCTTCGGGGGTCTCGGCGGGCGAGGTGTCGATGTCGACGTGCCCGCCGACGGCGTAGCGGTTGCCGTCCGGGCCGGTCTGGAACTCGAAATTGGCCTTGCCCTGGGCGAGGGAGCCGGCGGCGGCGAGGTGGGCGGCCTCATGGGCGCGGACCTCGGCGTCGCGCTTCTTCAGCTCGTCGACCTCGCGCTGCTCGTCGTCGCTCAGCTGATCGCTCAGGGAGTTGAGTTCGGCGGTGTCGCCGTCGGCGTTGGTCTGGTAGGAGCGTCCGGGGCGTTCGGGTGTGCCGGCGCCGGTCTTGGAACAGTCGTCGCACCCGCGGGTATCCCCGGCTTGCACCGGGGGCTCGGAAGGAGCGGTGGTGCCGACGCGTCCCGCGATTGAGCGCGCATCGGTGGCGGCGGCCTGGGCGCGGGCCTCGGGGGGGAGTGTGACCAGCTCGCGGATGATGAGCGGTGCGGCGTCGATCTGCATCGATGAAGGTGCGCGTCCGTGCGCGGTGGCGGCGCGGCCTTGCGCGGCTCGCCGGCTTCATCGGGTGTTTGGGGGTGCGGCTTCAGCGGCGATCGTGTGGAGGTCCGAGAACCGCGGTGGTGCGCAGGTTTGGCGCTGCGCGCGGCATGCCCGCCAAGAGGCGGGCGTGGCACCCGGTAGCGCGAAGGCGAAGAGATCCCCTCCGTCACGTTCGCGGGCTCGCGTGACACCTCGCCCGCCGGGGACGTGGGAGGGAAGACCCTCACCCGCCTCGCTCGAAGACGAGCGAGCCACCCTCTCCCCCGAGGGGAGAGGGAAGCAGACCCCTCATCCGCCTCGAAGACTCGGCACCTTCTCCCCGGAAGGGAGAAGGAGGAATCAGCGACCTTCGTAGAGGCGGTCGCCGAGCCAGTCGTGGAGTTGGGGGATGCCCTTGATGCGGTCGGCGGTGACGTCGACGCGGTAGGGGATGCGGGCGAACTCGATGCGGTCTTCGTGGAGGATCGCGAAGCTGGCGCGGGGGTCGAGGTCGCGGGGCTGTCCGACCGAGCCGACGTTGATGATGGCTTTCTCGTCGCCGTTGAAGCGGTAGGACCACTCGCCGAGCTCGGCCGGTGGGTAGAAGTCGGGCTCGTCGGTGAAGACGCCCGGGACGTGGGTGTGCCCGACGATGGCGAAGCGGTCGAGGCGGTCGAAGATGGCCTCGATCTTGTCGGGGGCCTGGATGACATCGTCGGGGAAGATGTACTCGTTGATGGGTCGGCGGGGGGAGCCGTGGACGGCCAGGAGGGAGGCGTCGCCGGCGAGGGGCTCGACGACGCGGACGCGGAGGCGTCCGAGGAACTCGTAGCGTTCGGCACGGAGGGCGTCGTCGGTCTCGGCGTCGAACTGCTCGCGTGTCCAGAAGGCGGCGGCCTCGGCGGCGGCGTTGAAGCTGGTGGGCTCGTAGAGGACGCCGAAGTCGTGGTTGCCCATGAGCGCCCAGGCGCAGCGCTTGCGGACGAGGTCGACGCACTCGAGGGGGTCGGGCCCGTAGCCAATGATGTCGCCGAGGCAGATGATGCGCTCGATGCCACGCCGATCGATCTCGTCGAGGACGGTGCGGAGCGCCTCGGCGTTGGCGTGGACGTCGCTGATGACGGCGGTGGTCATGGGTGGGTTCGCCACAAGCCCGGTGTATGGGCCGGGTGGGGATGCTAGGGATCGGCGCAGGGCTCGGCAACGGCGGTTCAGACGCGGGTTCTCTTGACCGATTGGGGACGGGGGCCCGCGCGTTGCATCGGGGTCCGTATGATGCCGCGGTGGGACGGGCCCGCCGCACAGGAAGACCGAGATGCCCGCAGCCAACGTCAGTTATCAGCGCACGCGAGAGATGACGATCGACGAGCTGCTGCTCGAGAATCGGATCGTCTTCCTGATCGGCGAGATCAACCACGCCTCGGCCGCCCGGGTGATGATGCAGATGCTGTATCTGGAGAACCAGCGGAAGGGGCAGGAGATCCACTTCTACATCAACTCGCCGGGGGGGGCGGTGGACGACACGCTGGCGCTCTACGACACGATGCAGTTCCTGGGCTCGCCGGTGGCGACGTACTGCATCGGTCGTGCGTACTCGGGGGGTGCGGTGCTGCTGACGGCGGGGGAGCCGAAGCGTCGGTTCATCCTGCCGCACGCGAAGGTGATGATCCACCAGCCGTACGGCGGCGTGACGGGTCAGACCGAGGACATCCGGATCCAGGCCGAGCAGATCATCAAGAGCAAGCGTGCGATCAACGAGATCATCGCGCGTCACACGGGTCGTGACGTGGAGGAGGTCGAGCGAGACGGGAATCGCGACCGGTACTTCTCGGCGACCGAGGCCGCGGACTACGGGCTGGTGGACGAGGTTCTGAGCACAACCCCGGATATGAAGAAGTGAGCGGGAGCACGGGCATGTCGTACCTGGTACCGATCGTGGTGGAGCAGACGGCGCGTGGGGAGCGTTCGTACGACATCTACTCCCGGCTGCTGCGCGACCGGATCGTCTTTCTCGGCGGGAGCGTGGACGACGAGGTGGCGAACGTCATCGTCGCGCAGCTGCTGTTCCTCGCGAACGAGGACCCGAAGAGCGATATCCACCTGTACATCAACTCGCCGGGCGGGAGCGTGACGGCGGGGCTGGGCGTGCTCGACACGATGAAGTACATCCAGCCGGACGTGTGCACGTACATCATCGGTCAGGCGGCGAGCATGGGGTCGATCCTGGCGTGCGCGGGGACCAAGGGCAAGCGGTACGCGCTGACCAACGCGCGGAACCTGATGCACCAGCCGCTGATCGCCGGCGTGATGGAGGGGCAGGCGACGGACATCGAGATCGAGGCGAAGGAGATGCTGCGGCTGCGCGACCGGATCTACGACCTGTACGCCGAGGCGACTGGGCAGGAGCGCACGCGGATCGAGGAGGATTGCGACCGCAACAAGTGGCTCGACGACGGGGAGATGCTCGAGTACGGGCTGATCGACGAGGTGCTCGAGCGGATGCCGATCACCGGCCCGAGCAAGGCGGAGTAGGAAGGCACAAGGCACCAGGCAGCCGGATTGGAACGGCACCCGGTGGTTGTGGTGTGCGTTGGTCAGCCGCGTTCGTCGGCGAAGCGACGGAGCAGGTCGGCGAGGTCGTCGTAGCGGACGCGGGCGGCGGCGTCGAGAACCGGCATCCACTCGCGCGATCGGACGTCCATCTCGTCCCAGCGTTCGAGCTGCCGATCCACGAGCATGGCGAAGACCTCGACACGGAGCAGATCGCTCCCGCGCGTGTACTCGTAGTGCCCGAAGGGCGCGTCCTCGGTGTCGCCGATAAGCCCGCCCTCTTCGAGCGCCTCGATCTGCGCCATCTCGTGGGGTGTTTTGCCGGGGTCGATGCCGCCCTTGGGGATGGTCCACCCGCCGGAGCGCGCAGTGACGAGGCAGACCTCGACCGATCCGTCGTCGCGCGTCCGGTAGGGGACGGCGCCGGCCTGCGGGATCGGGTTGTCGGACATATCCACCCCCCAGCCGCGGCGGCTAGGCGTTGGCCGCGGCGGACTGTCCCCAGATCGGGTATCGCCCGCACAGGTCTTTGACTTCGGCGCGGACCTGAGCGCAGACGGTGTCGTCGCCGGCGGCGTCGAGCACGCGGTCGATCCAGGCGGCGATGGTGTCCATGTGCGTCTCGTCGAAGCCGCGGGTGGTGGCGGCGGGGGTGCCGAGACGGAGCCCGCTGGTGACGCGCGGGGGTCGCGTGTCGTTGGGCACGCCGTTCTTGTTGGTGACGATGCCGGCGGACTCGAGCCACGCCTCGGCGTCCTTGCCCGTCAGTTCGTCGCTCTTGGTGCGGAGGTCGACGAGCATGAGGTGGTTGTCGGTACCGCCGGAGCAGATGCGGTAACCGCGCGAGGCGAGGGCGGCGGCGAGGGCTTTGGCGTTGGCGACGATGCGCTTCTGGTAGGCGGTGAAGTCGGGCTTGAGCGCCTCGCCGAAGGCGACGGCCTTGGCGGCGATGATGTGCATGAGGGGGCCGCCCTGCATGCCGGGAAAGACGGCGCGGTTGATCTTCTTGGAGAGTTCCTCGTCGTCGGTGAGGATGAGCCCGCCGCGCGGGCCGCGGAGGGTCTTGTGGGTGGTGGTGGTGACGACGTGGGCGTGTGGGAAGGGCGAGGGGTGGACGCCGGTGGCGACGAGCCCGGCGATGTGGGCGATGTCGGCCATGAGCAGGGCGCCGCACTTGTCGGCGATGGCGCGGAAGCGTTCGAAGTCGATGACGCGGGGGTAGGCCGAGTAGCCGCACATGAGCAGCTTGGGCTTGTGCTCCATGCAGACGCGTTCGGCTTCGTCGTAGTCGATGGTCTCGAAGGCCGGGGAGGACTCGTCGCGGATGAGCGGGTAGTGGACGGGGTTGAACCACTTGCCGGACATGTTGACCTTGAGCCCGTGGGAGAGGTGCCCGCCATCGGCGAGGACCAGCGAAGCGAACGTATCGCCGGGGCTGAGCAGGGCGAGGAATGTGGAAGCGTTGGCCTGGGCGCCCGAGTGCGGCTGGACGTTGGCGTGGGCGCAGTTGAAGAGCTGCTTGGCGCGCTCGCGGGCGATGTTCTCGACCTCGTCGTGGTAGCCGCAGCCGCCGTAGTAGCGGGCGCCGGGGTACCCCTCGGCGTACTTGTTGGTCAGGCAGGTTCCCATCGCGTGCATGACCGCGGGGGAGACGTGGTTCTCGGAGGCGATCAGCTCGATGGTGGTCTGCTGTCGCGTCTCCTCGGCCTCGATGAGGGCGCAGACGTCGGGGTCAACGGCGCGGATGAGGTCGAGCGCGGCTTCGGTGGCGGGGTCGTGCGGCATGTGGGGATGGTAGGTGTGCGACGGCGCGACTGAGCGACGAAGGGGAAGAGGCACGGAGCCGGCGGGGCGTCCGGGTCAGCGATTGATGGCGTACCAGAACTCGCTCGACCCGAAGACGATGAGAGCGACGATCAACAGGGCCGGTATCACGAGGACCGCGAAGTGCCGGTTGGGCTCGGGGAACTTCATGCCCCAGCGCATCGCGCAGTACCACCACCAGAACTGCCAGGCCGAGATCAGCGCGAGGATCGGGTAGCGGCCGGCTCTGAGGGTATCGTAGAGGGTGTTGCCCAGGTCGTTGGTCGCGGGGTTGTCGATCGCCCAGAGCGCGGTGACGGCGGTGCTCACCCAGACCGCCGGGAACGCCCACGCGGCGCCGATAGCACCGGCGCGGAGCACGTGCACGGCCCGGACTTTGATCGCCGATCGGGTCGCCGGGAGCGCGAACAGCAGAACGGGGAAGGCGAAGGACAGCGCGGTGGCGGCGACTTGATAGGGGAGCCACCAGTTGAAGAACCAGCCGCCCCAGTCGCTGTGGATCGGGAACACGAGGATCTCGGAGTACTCGGAGAAACCGAGCGGCCGCCCCATGCTCCGGAAGAACGAGACGAAGGCCGCGGAGACCGCGGCGATGCCGGCGGCGTACGGCGGGACGATCAGGAGCAGCACGAACAGCACGAGACGCCGCGGGATGACGCGGTGGTGCAGCTCGACGCGTTGCCAGAATCGTGCGGGGCGGAGCGTCCAGAGCAGTGTGCGGAAGAAGCACAGGGGCGCGAGCCAGCGTGCGTGCTCGAAGTAGCCGGGCAGGGTGTGGCGCTCGGGGCGCATCACGTCGACCCAGCGGTACTCAAGCCCGCACTCGGAGCAGGTGCCGTCGAGCGGGCAGCGATCGGTCCACGACTTGGCGACGCCGATGAGGTCGTAGCCGCAGCGCGGGCAGGTGGGGGCCATGCGCGGAGCCTGTTCTGATGCGCCGGGTGTCATACGGTGGACATCACGAGGTCAGTGCCGATGAGGAAGAGCCCGAGCAGGAGCGAGAGCCCCCACGCGATGACGATCATCGCGGCCGCAACGGAACGAGCGTGCGGAAGCCGCAGGTAGTGTCCCGTGAACGCGGACCACCAGAGGAACTGATACAGAACGACGAGGGTGATCGGAGCAAACGGGAGCGCCAAGCGGTACCACCTGGCGAACACGGTCTGCCAGAGTATGTGGCTGCCGAACCACTTGTATTCGATCGAGGTCGCGGACTCTGCAAGGGTGCCGCCAGCCTTCTCGATCGCCAGGTACAACGCAACAGGGACGAGCGAGTACGCGAGTGCGCGCCAGAGGTGGTCGCTGATGACCTTCGCGCGCCGGAGTGATGTCGGGAGGACGACGAACGACGCGGGGATGAGGAAGGTCGCGAAGACCGCGACGATCGTCGACGGGCGTACCCCGAGCGGGGGCGGCGCGTCAGTGAATGTCCAGGGAAGCACCGCCGATTCGATCGGTTTTCTCCACGAGAAGAACGGGGTGTTGGCGTACCAGAGTTGATCGAGCAAGGGAATCACGAACAGGAATCCCATGAGCGTGAGGGTGACAAGGACGAGGCCGGCGCAGGCTGCGAAGAGGAAACGCGGGGTGTTGGTCCAGTGCTCCATCCGCAGCGAGGACCAGAACCGGCGGGGACGGAAGGTCATCAGGATGGTGCAGAACAGGCGGCGTGCTCGGTGGCGCACGGCGTGCTCGAACGACCACGCCGGACCCCAGGCTTCACCGCGCCACAGGTCACGCCACGTGAACTCGAGCCCGCACTCGCTGCAGGTACCGGTGAGGGGGCAGCGGTTGGTCCACGACGAGGCCACGCCGGTGAGGTCGTAGCCGCAGCGCGGGCACGTAGGGGACATGGATGCATGCTACCGCGACCCGGAAGACCCCCTCCGTCACGCTCGCGGACTCGCGTGACACCTCCCCCGCAGGCGCGGGGGAGGATGCGGAAACCCGTCGCTGGCGCTCCGGGCTCTTTTCCGATACCGAATCGCTACTTCTCGTACCAGTCGACGAGGAGTTGCTCGGCCGCGGTCGAGTAGAGGGACTCAAGCAGGTCGTCGGGCAGGTTGCGCCCGACGAGGCGGGGGGCCGAGGTCTCGTCGTAGCGCTCGGGGTGCTCCATCGCGAGGTCGGGGTCGGCGATGGGGCTCTCGCCGTCGTAGTCGGTCTCGAGCATCGTGCGCAGCGCCCAGTAGCGCGAGGCGTAGAGCTCGAACGCCTCGTCCGGCGAATTCGACAGCCCAAACACCGGGCGCCCCTCGACCGGTTCGGTCGGCTGCATGTGCTCGTCGCTGGTGACGATGTCGGAGCCGAAGAGGATGCGCCCGCGCCACTTGGTGAGGAACGCAACGAGGTCTTCGCGCGAGTGCCGGCTCAGCTCGCGGACCTGCCACTTGGTCGCGCTGGTGTCGAGCGAGAGGTTGGGGTGGCGGGTGAGCAGCCCGTCGAGGAACTCGAGGTCCTCGGGCCAGCCTCCCATGTGGGCGGCCATCCACGGCCTGTCGCTGAACCGCTCGAGCATCCGCTCGAGCGGCTCGTACTGGTCGAGCTTGGTGCCGTACTTGGCAGAGTCGGCGTAGGTGGTGCGGAACCACGTGTCGGGGTCGGCGACGTGGACCATGAACATCATGCCGAGGGAGTGGGCCAGCTCGGCCTGGCGGATCTTCCACGGCGAGTCGAACGGGCCCATCTCGGCGTAGGCGTCGTCGGCGAAGTCGCGGAGGCGCGGGGCCGACCAGAACTTGACCATCTTCGCGCCGTAGCGCTCGTGCCAGGTCTGGATGTCCTCGAGGAAGCCGGTGGTGAACGCGGCCTGCTTGTCCTCGCTCATGTAGTCGGGGATGGCGATGAAGCGGACGCGGTCGGCGAGGGCGTCGCGGACGGCGTCGGCGTCGGTCAGGCGGGTCTGGGAGAAGGTGAGGCGGACCCCGTACAGGTCCATGACCTCGCGGTAGACGCCCGCGGCCCGGGCCCCGTTGACGTGGGTGTGCACGTCGATGATGCTGCGTGGGCGAAATCGGGCGGGCTCGCGGCGATAATCGAGACCGAGCCTGTTGGAGGGACTGACGCGGGTGGGCATGAGCGGATCGATCCTAGACCGGAGCACGCGCGTCGCGGTCGAGGCCGCGACGAGCCCCGCGCGGATCGTGCTGGCACACGACTGGCTGTGCGGGGTGAGGGGCGGCGAGATGGTGCTCGAGCGCATCGCCCGCGTCGTCGGCGAGCGCCACCGCGTCACGGCGCTCTACACGATGTTCGACGGCGGGACGTCGATCGGTCGGGCGGTGGACGCGCTGCCGCGGCGGGTCAGCGCCGTCGGGCGGGTGCCTGGGGCGGCGAGGGCGCGCCGGTGGCTGCTGCCGGCGTGGCCGAGGGCGGTCGCGCAGCTCTCGCAGATGCTCGGGCGTGATCACGCGGGCGAGCCGGTCGACCTGCTCGTCTCGACCTCGTCGGCGGCGGTGAAGGGGATGCGGGCGCCGGACGGGGTCGGACACCTGTGCTACTGCCACACGCCGGCGCGGTACGTGTGGAGTCAGTCGGGCGAGTACAAGGGTGGCGCGCGGTCGCTCGGGCTGGTGCTGGCGGGGCCGGTGTTCAAGAGGTGGGACCGCAGGACCGCGTCGAACGTGACACGGTTCGTGGCGAACTCGTCGGCGACGGCGGAGCTGATCGGGCGGTGCTTCAATCGTGAGGCGGAGGTGGTGCACCCGCCGGTGCGGACGGGGTATTTCACGCCGGACGCGGGCGAGAAGCGCGAGGACTTCTGGCTGGTGGTCAGCGCGCTGGAGCCGTACAAGCGGGTGGACCTGGCGATCGACGCGGCGAAGCTGGTGGGCGCTCCGCTGGTGATCGCGGGGACGGGCTCGCAGGGCAAGACGTTGCGGGCGCGGGCGGGGCGGCACGCGCGGTTCCTCGGGCGGGTGAGCGACGAGGAGCTGCGCGGGCTGTACCGGCGGGCCGAGCTGCTGGTGTTCCCGCAGGTCGAGGATTTCGGGATCGTGGCGGTCGAGGCGCAGGCGTGCGGGTGCCCGGTGGTGGCGCGCCGGGCGGGGGGCGCGCTCGAGAGCGTGGTCGCGGGTCGGACGGGCGCGTTCTTCGACGCGCCGGAGGCGCGCGAGCTGGCGAAGGCGACCCGGGACGTGCCGGCGGGGTGTGCGCGCGCGTGCCGCGAGAACGCGCTGCGGTTCGGCGAGGAGCTGTTCGACGCGCGGATGCTGCGGCTGATCGAGCGCGAGCTGGGAAGAGAAGACCCCCTCCATCACACTCGATGACTGGCGTGACACCTCCCCCGCCGGGGGCGGGGGAGGGAGGAGTTCCCTCGCGCGCGTTCGGGGCTGATTCCAGATCTCGGTGTTGATTCCAGATTCGAGATCTCAGATGCGTGTCCCGGTCGGCGCGGAGACGGTCAGTCGATCTTGAGGATCGCGTTGACGACCTGCCCGACGTAGAACTCGTGGTCGGCCTCGAGGTCGAAGTGGCGGACGACCTCGCAGTCGAGCACGAGCGGTGAGCGCGCGAGCACGGGCGAGCCGGTTGTGAGCGCGCGGACCTCGAGCGAGTCGAACGGGTCGCTGCGCTCGTCGGGCGCACACGCGTGGGCGAAGGCGCCTCGGAGGCGCCGGTCCTCCGGGTCGATGACGCACAGAGCGAAGGCGCGTGAGTCGCGGATGAGCGGCTCGATCGCGTGACCCTTGGGGACGGCGACGGAGACCAGCGGCGGCTCGTCGGCCGCGCGCGAGACCCAGTGCACGAGTGTGCCCGCCCGGTCGTTCTCGTAGCCCGAAGTCATGACGAACGTCATCGATGGCAGGCGTGCGACGGCACGTCGCGCGAGCTGTTCGTTGGGTTCGGTCATGGGAGCAGCGAGTCTACAGACAGCACGCGACCGGTTGTCCGGTCAGAATCCGAACAAGTGACGGGATAGGGTGGAGATTACTGACACTTGGCCCACGGCTTATCCACAAACAGGTGCACATCGTCGAAAATAGGTGGGGTGTGTTGAAGATAGTCGCGAAGTGGGGCATAATCCCACGCATGTTGGAGGCGGCGGGTGCTGTTCACGGGTTGGGTCGAACTGAATATCGACGCGAAGGGGCGGCTGGCGATACCCGCGCGGTACCGGAATCTGCTCGGGACGGAGGAGACAGGGTGGTTCACGATCCCGTGGCCGGACGGTTCGCTGAGGGTCTATCCCGAGCGGGTGTTCGAGGAGCTGGCCGGTCTGATCGAGTCGAGCCTGCTGCCGGATCAGGACACGGCGGAGCTGGAGCTGGCGTTCTTCGGTTCGGCCGAGCGAGTGGAAATGGACTCGGCGGGGCGGATCACGCTGCCGAGGCGTCACGTGGCGCTCGCCGGGCTGCCGAGCGAGGTGGTCGTGGTCGGGTCGAGGAACATGCTGGTGGTGCGGGACCGCTCGGCGTGGGCCGCTTCGGACGAGGCGAGGTTCCGGTCACTGCAGGCGATGGTGGAGCGCACGGAGGGCAGGCGCCGCGGTGGGCCCGGATGAACTGAGAAGGGTTGGAGAGAGAGGCCCGCCCGCTGGAAACGGAGGGCCGGGCGATTTCACCGGGGGCCTCGGCCCCCACCGAGGAGACGCGAGCCGAGGGACGGCGACCAACGGACTGACCCCGGTCGTTGAGACGGCGCAGGGACGCGCCGTGCGGCGATCGACGACCCGAGACTCGCACACGTCCGGTCGGCCCCCCCGTCGGCCGGACCTTTGAACCCACCCAGGCAGCGGGGCGCCCACCACCGCCTCCCGGCACAACCCCGCCGCCACGCACCGCCCCCACCACCCTCGGGGGCGGTTGCGGTTTTGGGCGGGTTTCGTTCGGAGACCTCCCCGCGTGAGCGTGCCGGGGCGGTCGTGACCGCAACGGGGAGCAGAAGCCGGGCTGAAACCCGGGATTCGCTGGCAATGCGAGCGTCGTGGGGTACCTCCTTGGTACCGGGTGTCGCTGACGCCGTTTACCGGGGAGATATGTCGATGCGCAAGATCTTCGCAATCGTGGGAGCGTTGGTCGCGGCGGGCACCGCCCAGGCCCAGCTGATCACGTTCGGGTTCACGGACATGGCCGGGGCGTTTGACGCCTCAGGGTCTTCGATGTCGATCGACGTCAGCGCCGTGTTCGGGACGTCGGGTGACGTGACCCTCAGGCCGGCGATGGGGACTGCCCTGTTTGACACGGGTTTCGGGCTTCCCGCCGACATTTCGTTCGATCTGTCGATCGGAAACGTGACGGCAACAACCGCGGACGCCACATCCGGGCAGTTCTCGATCATCGACGCCGACGGCGACGCCATCCAGGGCGGCCTGACGGGGATGTGGACCGATCAGGGGACCGGTTTCTCGTTCTTCGACGGGACGCTGTCGATGGTGCAGATCCAGG
>Ga0210086_1000265_pt1 | contig 32774 bp, 30 predicted proteins | sample China_Galinas_PW_3_FD_184867 | JGI IMG/M metagenome (GOLD analysis project Ga0210086, IMG submission 184867) | Wetland microbial communities from San Francisco Bay, California, USA, that impact long-term carbon sequestration - China_Galinas_PWB_D2... | ecosystem: Environmental > Aquatic > Marine...
CTGGGCCACCCACTGGAACACTGACCCCAAACCTTTCATCTGGAAAGCCACCGCCGAAGACATCATCACCAAAGTTCAACGCGGCCGTGCCACCCTCCGCCAGATCAATACACAGACAGACCACTAGTGTCCGGACGTAGCGACGGGTGGGACGGGTGGGAACCGGGGCGCGCCCCGGTTCTCAGCCGACCAGGCGGGCGATCGAGCGCAGCGGAATGTGCAGCCAGCTGGGCCGGTGCCGCGCCTCGTACGCCGCTTCGTAGACCGCCTTGTCCAGTTCGTAGGCGGCCAGCACCGCGGCATGGTCACGCGGATCGGTGTCGGACTCGGCGGCGTATCCGTCGCAGAACGACGCACAGTTGCGGTCGACCCACTCCCTGGCCCGCGCCGCCAGCTGCTTGTCCTGCCGATCCGGCGCCTGATCGACCAGCTGCTGGTAGGCGGCATACTCGAAGGACCGCAGCATGCCCGCGACGTCGCGCAGCGGCGAGTCGGGCCGGCGTCGTTCGGCCAGCGGCTGGCCGGGCTCACCTTCGAAGTCGATCAGCAACCACCCCTCCGGGGTCCGCAGCACCTGACCCAAGTGCAGGTCGCCGTGCACCCGCTGCACGGCGATCGGTTCGTCGGCCACCTTGGCGTAACGCTCCTCGATGGCGGGCAGATACTCGGCCAGCTCCACGACACCGGCCGCGGCGCTGGCCAGCCGCTCCCGCATGACATCGACCGGCAACACACTGGTCGACGTGCCCAACGCCTCGGCCAGCGACGCGTGTACCGACGCGACGGCCTCCCCGAGCCGGTAGGACTCGCCGGCGAAGTCGCCGCCGACCTCGTAGGCGTACAGGTCGCCCTCGGCGTAGAGGTCGCGGGTGCTGGCGGTGGCCATGTCCCACCCCTCGGCCGAATTCGCGGCATAGGCCGTGACCATGCCCAGCGGGCAGGGCTGTCCGTCCGACACCGTCTCAAAGGACCCGAGCAGCCGAGCCACGTGGGGATTTCCGGCCCGGCCGAGGACGCGGTTGAGTTCGATGTCGGGATTGACCCCGCTGGCGATCCGGCGGAACAGCTTGAGGATCGCCGCCTCCTCGAACACCACACTGGTGTTGCTCTGCTCGGCGTCCGACACCCGCGGGGCGGCATCCACGGGCAGGGTGACGTCGGGTTCCCGGGCGAAGGTGACCCCGCCGACGACGGCCGACGAGTCGATCAAGGACAGCAAGAATTTCGCCGCCGACGCAGCATAGAGCCCGTCATAGGCGGTGTGCTCGCCGTCGGCACCGATCGTGGCCACCGCGCCGTACTCCGAAACTGGAGCCGAATCCCATTGCACCAGAACCTGATAGCGCTCCGCGGGACCATCGGTGTAGGTCACGTCGACCAGCATCAGGTCCAGCCCCTCCCGCAGCGGCACGACCACACCGGTCTGCGCCGACGCCAGGGTCCGGTTCCGGCCAGCGTACCACCGCTGCTGGGGCAGCCACTCCGTCCACGGAAGGTTGACGGACGGGGTCATTGCTTCTCCTCCGACGGACACAACTTGAACCAGTAGAACCCGTGCCCCGGCAGGGTCAGCAGGTAGGGCAGCTGGCCGATCCGCGGGAACGGCACGTGCCCGGTCAACTCCATCGGGGTGTAGGAGTTCCAATGTTGCAGGTTCAGCTCGATCGGTTGTGGGAAGCGGGACAGGTTGTTGACGCAGAGCATGACTTCGTCGTCGGCTTGGCGGACATAGGCCAGCACCGACGGGTTGGACCCGCCCAGCTCACGGAACGTCCCGACGGCGAACGCCTCGTGGCGGCGCCGCACCGCAAGCATGGTGCGGGTCCAGTTGAGCAGGGAGGTCGAACTGTCCCGCTGGGCCTCGACGTTGACCGACGGGTAGCCGTAGATCGGGTCCTGGTTTGGGGGCACATAGAGTCGCCCCGGGTTTGCCGTGGAGAAGCCGGCATTGCGGTCCGGTGTCCACTGCATCGGGGTCCGGACACCGTCGCGGTCGCCAAGCCAGATGATGTCACCCATGCCGATCTCGTCACCGTAGTACAGAATCGGGGAGCCCGGCAGCGATAGCAGCAGTGCGGTGAACAGTTCGATCTGGTTGCGGTCGTTCTCCAACAGCGGCGCAAGCCGTCGGCGGATACCGACGTTTGCCTTCATCCGCGGATCCTTGGCGTATTCGGCGTACATGTAGTCACGTTCGTCGTCGGTGACCATCTCCAGCGTCAACTCGTCGTGGTTGCGCAGGAAGATGCCCCATTGCGCCAGGTCGGGGATCTGCGGGGTCTGCGCCAGGATCTCCGAGATGGGGAACCGAGACTCGCGCCGCACCGCCATGAAGATCCTCGGCATCAGCGGGAAGTGGAACGCCATGTGGCATTCGTCGCCGCCGGTGGCGGGGTCACCGAAGTACTCCACCACGTCGGCGGGCCACTGGTTGGCCTCGGCGAGCAGTACCCGGCCGGGATACTCGTCGTCGATCACCTTGCGGCAATGCTTGAGGAAGGCGTGCGTTTCGGGCAGGTTCTCGCAGTTGGTGCCCTCCCGCTCGAACAGGTAGGGCACCGCGTCGAGTCGGAACCCGTCGATTCCCAGGTCCAGCCAGAACCGCAGGACGTCCAGCATCGCCTCCTGCACGGCAGGGTTGTCGTAGTTCAGGTCGGGCTGGTGGCTGAAGAAGCGGTGCCAGTAGAACTGGCGGCGGACCGGGTCGAAGGTCCAGTTCGACTCCTCGGTGTCGACGAAGATGATCCTGGCGTCGGAGTATTTCTGACTGGTGTCGCTCCAGACGTAGAAGTCGCCGTACGGGCCGTCGGGGTCACGCCGGGACTCCTGGAACCACGGGTGGGAGTCGGAGGTGTGGTTCATCACCAGGTCGGTGATCACGCGAATGCCGCGGCGGTGGGCATTGTCGAGCAGGGCAACGAAGTCGTCGACGGTGCCGAACTCGAGCAGCACCTTGTAGAAGTCGCGAATGTCGTAGCCGCCGTCACGCAGCGGTGAGTCGTAGAACGGCGGCAACCACAGGCAGTCGACACCCAACCACTGCAGGTAGTCCAGCCGCTCGATGAGTCCCCGCAGGTCGCCGGCCCCGTCGGAGTCGGAGTCGTAGAACGCGCGCACCAGCACCTCGTAGAAGACCGCGCGTTTGAACCAGGTGCGGTCGGCCGGCAGCGCGTGCGCGTGCCCGAAGTCCTCGGCGGTGGGGTGCTCGACGGTGCGGCCTTCCGGGCCGACTTCGACGTGGCTTCCCTCCGCGGGATCACTCGTCAGGTCCATGTGTCTCCCGCTACCCAACCATCACCGAATCGAATCCTGTGCGACGCCGATGTCGCCTTCCCCCGTTTGTAGTGCGGCGGTCGACCGCCGGCAACCGCGGGTCGAAATGGGTTGACAACAGTGTGGTTTCACCGGGTCCCAACCGGATCGGACCACCCGCTAGCCGCGTACGCGCAGGACGACCTTCCCCCTGGCGGTGCGGTTCTCCAGCGAGGCGATGGCCGCCGCGGCCTGCTCGAGCGGATAGACCTCGGGCTGGGGTGCGGTCAGCCGGCCCGACTCCAGCAGTGCCGACACTCCCTCCCACTGCTCGGCGAGGGCATCGGGGTGAGTGAACGTCCACGCGCCCCATCCCACGCCCACGACGTCGATGTTGTTGAGCAGCAGGCGGTTGACCTTGACCGTGGGGATCTCACCACCGGTGAAACCGACCACCAGCAGCCGGCCGCCGGGGGCCAGCGAGCGAAGCGAGTCGGTGAACCGGTCACCACCGACCGGGTCCATCACGATGTCGGCGCCCTTGCCCCCGGTGAGCTCGGCCACCGCGTCCTTGAAGCCGTCGGCGAGCACGACGTCGGTGGCGCCCGCGGCCTTGGCCACGTCCACCTTGTCCTGGGTGCTGACCACCGCGATCACCCGGCCGGCGCCGAGCGCCGGCGCCAACCTCAACGTGGAGGTGCCGATACCACCGGCAGCACCGTGCACCAACACCGTCTCGCCGTGGGCCAGCCGGCCCCGTACGGTCAACGCGAAGTACACGGTCATGTCGTTGAACAGCAGTCCCGCCCCGGCTTCGAAGCTGACACTGTCGGGCAACGTGAACGCCCGCTCTGCGGTGAGCACCGCGGTCTCGGCCATCGCACCGGTGATCATCGTCAGGCCGGCCACCCGGTCGCCCGGTTGAACGGGCGCATCGGCCGGCGCCGATCGCACCACCCCGGCGATCTCGGCGCCCGGGGTGAACGGAAGCTCCGGCTTGTACTGGTAGAGGCCCCGGGTCAGCAGGGCGTCCGGGTAGGCCACTCCGGCCGCGTACACGTCGACCACGATCCCGCCGTCGGCGGCGGGTTCGTCGAGCTCGACCAGCTCCACCGACTCCGGGCCGTCAAGCCGCGTCACCCTGACCGACCGCATCACACCTCCCTGGATCCAGCCTCGCTCGGCATTAGCCGGGAAGGTTGATGGCCAGCACCTCGACCTGCTGCTGCCCGCCCGGGGCCGGATAGGTGACCGTGTCACCGGCCTTGCGCCCGACGAGGGCCAGGCCCAGCGGGCTGTCGGCGGTCAGCGTGGTGTCCTCGGCGCCGGCCGGTGTCTCTTCGAGGTAGGTCACCACCCGCATGCGAACCTCGCCGATATCGGCGAACCGCAGCGTCACCTCGGTGCCGTCGGGCAACTGGCCCGGATTCTCGCCTCCGCCGGCAAGCCGCCAGGTCAGCACGCTGATCTGCTCTTCGATTCCGGCCAGGCCTTCGGCGCGCTGGATGGCGTCGGCGGCGTCCCCACGGTCCCCGACGGCCTCGTCACCCTGACGTTCGGCGCGCATCTCGTCGCGGCGCCGGCGCAGGTCGGCCAGCTCCGCCTCGATCCGGCTGCGCTCCTGCTCGGCGAAGTTGGTCGATCCCGTGTCCTGACCCATGCCCGACAACGTACCGCCCACCCGATCGCGCCCACGCGAGAACCCGGTCAGACCACGGCTACGGCTTCGCTGCCGCCGGAACCACCAACAACTCGGCGGGCTCGACGCCGACGGTCACCTGCACCCCGGGGGCCAGTCCGGTGGTGTGCGCGCTGCCCACCTGCGCCACGATCGGCGAACCGTCGGCCAGGGCGCAGTGCACCAGTGAGATCGGACCGAGGAACGCCACCGAGGTCACCGACGCGGCACCAGCCGGGTCGGCGGTGACGGTCACCGATTCCGGACGCACCAACGCCACGCCGCTACCGGAGCCGATGGACCCCCTCGCAGCGGGCATCGACATGCCCAACAGGTGTGCTCGCCCGTCCACCACCTGGGCGCTGACCTTGTTGTTCAGCCCGACGAACTCGGCGACGAACGGGGTCGCCGGGTGCGCGTAGACGTCGGCGGGAGCGGCGACCTGTTCGAGCCGGCCCTCATTGACCACTCCGACCCGGTCGGCGACGGCCAGTGCCTCCTCCTGATCGTGGGTGACGAACAGGGTCGTGGTGCCGACCTCGAGCTGCACCCGCCGGATCTCGTCGCGCAGCTGGACACGCACCTTGGCGTCCAGGGCAGACAGCGGCTCGTCGAGCAGCAGCACCCGTGGCTGGATGGCCAGCGCGCGGGCCAGCGCGACCCGCTGCTGCTGTCCGCCGGAGAGTTGGCTGGCGTACTTCTGTTTGTGCTCCGACAACCCGACCAGATCCAGCATGTCGGCGGCCAGGTCGGTGCGCTCCCGTCTGGCCTTGCCACGCAGTTTAAGTCCGAACGCGACGTTGTCGAGCACGGTCAGATGCGGAAACAGGCTGTAGGCCTGGAACACCATGCCCATGTCGCGTTTGTTCGGCGGCACGTCGGTCACGTCGTGACCGTCCACGGCCACCGTCCCCGACGTCTGCTCGTCCAGGCCCGCCAGGATCCGCAGCGCGGTGGTCTTGCCGCAGCCCGACGGGCCGAGCAGCGCAACCATCTCGCCCGGCTCGATGTGCAGCGTGAAGCCGTCGAGTGCACGTACCGCGCCGTACACGCGAGTCACGTCGGTGAAGTCGACGGCGACACCGTTGCGCGTCATGGACGTCCTTTCTGGGCTGCGGTCGACGCAATCGAGGCCCCGCCGGGGCGGCGGCCGCGGGTCACCAGCGACAGGACCAGCAGCAGCATGAACCCGAACACCAGTGTGGCCAGCGACGCCGCCACCGACGTGGGGCCGTCGGTCTTGCCGATCGCGACGATGACGACCTGAAGGTTCTGGTAGCCACTCAACGAGGCGATGGTGTACTCGCCGAGAACGACGGCGATCGAGATGAACGCCGCGGACAGGATGCCCGACCAGATATTGGGCACCACCACGCGCAGGATCGTGGTGGTCCAGCCGGCCCCGAGCGAACGGGCGGCCTCGGCAAGGGTTTTCAGGTCGATCGCTGACAGCGCGGCATCGAGCGAGCGGTAGGCGAAGGGCAACACCAGCACGGTGTAGACGAAGGTGAGGGTCAGCGCCGATTCGCCGAAGAAGTAGACCACCCACAGGTAGACGTTGCGCAGCCCGACGACGATCACCAGGGCCGGGATGGTCAGCGGCAGCAGGCACAGGAACTCGACCAGTCGCCTGCCCCACGGCGCCCGCAGCCGCACCCAGATCATCGTGGGCACCAGGAGGACCAGCATCAGCACAACGGTGAACACCGCCAGCAGCAGCGAAACGATGATGGCCCGGTACAGCATCTCGTTCTGCACCAGGTTCATCCATGCCTGCAGCGTGCGCCCACCCTGGATGAGGTTGCGGGTGCTGAAGTCGGCCATCGCGTAGAGCGGAAACAGGAAGAACGCGGCGAACAGCGCCAACAGCAGCCCGCGCCCGATCCGGCCCCGCAGCCGGCTGGAGATCACTGCAACCACCTCGACGTCCGGCGCACCAGCAGGTTGTAGGCGATCATCACCAGGGCCACGACCACCACCATCTCCAGTGCCAGCGCGTAGGCGAAACCGGACTGGCCGAGCACCACCTCAGAGGTCAAGGCAGCCCGAATCAGCAGCGGCACAATGGGACTGCCCTGGCTGACCAGCGCGGCCGCTGTGGCATAGGCGGCGAACGCATTGGCGAACAGCAGCAGTGCCGAGCCGAGAAACGCCGGCGTGAGCAGAGGGAAGCCGACCTCACGCCAGTACTGCCAGCGCGATGCGCCGAGGCTGACCGCGGCTTCGCGCCATTCGGCGCGCAACCCCTCCAGGGCCGGGGTGAACACGATCACCATCAGCGGAATCTGGAAGTAGGTGTAGACCAGGATCAGGCCGCGAAGTGAGTACAACCAGCCGGCGCCGGCCAGGTCGAAGCCGAACCGCTCGCGCACCCAGATCGTCAGCACCCCGTTCAGCCCGATCGTCGCCAGGAACGCGAAAGCCAATGCCACACCGCCGAATTGCGCCAGGACGCTGCACAGCGACAGCACCACTCGGCGCAGCGGCGAGGTCGGCGAGCTGTTGACGACGAGCCAGGACAGCACCGCGCCGAACACCGCACCGATGCCTGCGGTGGTGGCCGACAGCACCACGCTCTTCCACAACGCTGCCAGCGCGGTACCGGAGAACAGCAGGCCGAGTCGCTGCAGGGAGAACTGCCCGTCGCGGTAGAACGCGCTGACGATGACGGTCACCGTCGGGATGATCAGGAATATCCCGACGAACACCAGGAAGGGGACGAGCGGCAGAGCCTCCCGGAGCCGCTTGGCCGGCGACATCGGACCCCGGAGCCGCTTGGCCGGCGACATCGGACCCCGGAGCCGCTTGGCCGGCGCCATCCGCCTCAGCCGACCGCCTTTGCCCAGTTGTCGGCCAGATATTTGCTTGCCGCGTCCGTCTGGGCCTGGGTGAGGATCACCGGGGTACCGCTGACCGGGGGCAGCTCCTCGTAGGCGGCGGCGTCAATGGTGCCCGACTTGACCATGTCATCGGCGCGAACCGGGCGGGCCCCACCGGCCAGGAACAGGTTCTGGCCCGGGTTGCTGTAGAGGAACTCCTCCCACAGTCGGGCCGCCGCGGGATGCGGGGCGTCGGCGTTTATCGCCTGGAAGTAGTACCCACCCAGCACCGCCCCCTGCGGTACGAACACCTTCCAGCTGGGCAGCTTGTTGGTTTCGGCGGCGTTGAGGTAGTCCCAGTCGATGACGACGGGTGTCTGGCCGGACTCGATGGTGGCCGGGGTCGGGTCGACCGGAAGGAAGTTGCCGGCCTGCTTCAGTTTGCGGAAGAACTCGACTCCCGGAGCGATGTCGTCGGCTGAACCACCCTGCGACAACGCCACCATGGCCACCCCGGAGAAAGCGGCGCCGGCCTGGGTCGGGTCGCCGTTGAGCGCGACCTTGCCCTTGTAGTCCGGCTTGAGCAGATCGTCGACGGCTCCCATGTCGGGCACTTTGGCCGAGTCGTAGCCGATCGACATGTAGCCGCCGTAGTCGTTGACCCACACCCCGTCCGGATCCTTCAGGTCCGCCGGAATGGAGTCGAACGTGGCCACCTGGTACGGGGCGAACATCGAGGTGTTGGCCAGCGCCACCGACTGTCCGAGGTCGAAGACGTCCGGGGCGCTGTTGCGGCCCTTCTGCTGGTTGGCCGCGTTGATCTCCTCCTGGCTGGCGGCGTCGGGCTGGGCCGAATTGACCTTGATGCCGTACTTGTCGCTGAAGGCCTTGATGATCGCGCCGTAGTTGGCCCAGTCCGGCGGCAGGGCGATGACGTTGAGCTCGCCTTCCTTCTTGGCCGCCTCGACCAGGCCGTCCATCCCGCCGAAATCAGCGGCCGAGGTGGCCTGTGCGGCGGACACACCCGACGTCGTCTGCTCGCCCTCGCTTTTCTTCTCCGGTGGAGCGCAGGCTGCGGAGGCGGTCACCAGCAGCGTGGCCGCTGCTGCGGCGGCGAACAGGCGTGATTTCGTCATACCCGATACCTTCTTATGGACAGGGAGCGGTGCGGTGTCTGGGAGGTGACCACGACGGGTCGCGAAGCTGAACGGAAGCATCACAACGGGAGTGACCCTACCGCTGTGGTGGCGCCGGTTTCGGAGTTTTCACCTCCGCTCAATGCCGCGAGCAGACACAAACTCGCGCTCATCTAGCCTTTTTCGTGCGACTTTGCGTCTGCTCGCGAGGTGAGCCGGGCACCGCCCGCCGGAGGAATTCCACCTGATCGGCCTTCACCTGCGGATCGTGGTAGATCGCGAAGTGGCCGTAGGGGTAGCGGCGGAGCTCGCCGCGCGGGGCGGCGTGGGCCGCTTTGATGCTCGATGCCGGCGGTGTGGTGGTGTCCCGGTCGCAGACGCACACCAACACCGGCATCGGCAGCCGGCCCGCGGCCCGCACCGGCCGGTAGAGCGTCAGCGGAAGGACCACCCTGGCGGCAATCGCGTTGCGCCACAGAGACCCCGGCCCGACCAGCGCCTCGAATCCGGGCTTGGCGTCGGGCGCGGTCATCACCGCGAACGTGCCGGGATCGCCGACGGCCGGGATCAGGTGCGGCGGACGGCCGAGCCACGCACCGATCCGGTCGCGCAGCGCCGCCGCACACGTGCGCAGCAGGTTGGCCACCGGCAGCTGCCTGATGGTGGGCACGCTGTCGGTGTAGGGGGCCTGGGCGATGACCGCGGCTATCCGGGGGTCCGAGGCCGCCACCGCCAGCACATGACCGCCGCTGAACGACGAACCCCACAGCACGATCCGGTCCGGGTCGATGCCCTCGGCATGGCGCGCCCAGTTCACGACCGCGCGGTAGTCGTCGTGCTGACGGCCGATGTCCAGCAGCTGGCGCGGCTGACCACTGGAGGCGCCGAAGTGGCGGTAATCGAAGAGTGCGACGGCGAATCCGGCGGCGCAGAACGTCTCCGCGTACGCCGGTAGCCCCTCGTCGCGGGTGCCCGAGAACCCGTGGGCCATGACCACGCACGGGACCGGGTCGCCGGCGTGGTCTGGCCGGTACAGATACGCCGCGAGTTGCTCGCCGTGGCAGGGAATCCGGATGTCTTCACGTGGGGCCGTCATGTGCTACCTCCTTGCATCGATCCGACCACCGACGGTATACCCGCGGACCGGCCCGGTGCGCCGAAGTTCGCCGGCCGGGTCTAGGAGCTGGCCGCCAGCGCGCTGGCCGGCCCGGTCGGTCGACGCGCGCCTGGCCGTCGGTACACCACCGCACGGCCTCCCGCGCCGGGCGCATTGGCGACACCGCGGGAGTGATAGGGCTCTCCAGGTGCCGATGTCGTGGCAAAGGTGAATTCGCGCAACAGGGTTCGCAATGTCACATTCATCTCCATGTTGGCGAACGCCGCCCCGATGCACCGTCGGATACCGCCGCCGAACGGAATCCAGGTGTAGTTGTCCGGCGGCGCGCCGATGTAACGATCCGGGTTGAACGCCGCGGGCTCCGGGAAGTGGTCCCGGGAGGCGTGGGCCAGCGCGATGCTCACCATCACCACATGGTCTTCGGGAATCACCCAGTCGCCCAACCGGATCCGCTCCAGTGTTCGTCGCGACGTGCCGTCGATGACCGGGCGGACGCGCTGGACCTCCCAGATCGTGGCCTGGCGCAGCTCGGAGCCGCCGGCGTCGGCTTCCTCGGTCAACCGGTCCAGCAGCGCCGGGTGTCGGCGCACCCTCTCGACCAGCCACGCCAGCGTCGTCGCCGTGGTCTCGTGCCCGGCGGTCAGCAGGGTCAGCAGTTCGTCGGCCACGTGCCCGTTGGAAATCCGCGACCCGTCCTCGTAGCGGGCCCGCAGCATCAGCGACAAGACATCGGTGCGGTCCTCGAACGCAGGATCGGCAAGCGCCTCGGCGATCAGCGAGTCGATGATCTCGTCATAGCGCCGCCGGTAGCGCCGCATCGTGCCGCCGGGGCTCCACGACCCGTAGTCGCGGCGCAGGAACCGCGGAAGCACGACCAGCCGGGAGCCGACCGTCACTGCCTGCGGCAGCAGCTCGCGCAGCTCGTCGAACGCCTGTCCCTCGGCACCGAAGACGGCCCGCAGGATCGCGTTGAGGGTGATACGCATCATCGACGGCAGCGTCTCGAACTCGGTGCCCTGCGGCCAGCCGGCGATCTCGCGCATCACCTCCTCTTCGACGATGGACTCGTAGCCCTGCATCCGCTTGCCGTGGAACGGTGGGACCAGCAGCTTGCGCCGTTCCCGGTGCTCGTCGCCGTCGAGGCTGAACGTGGAGCCGGGGCCCAGAACCTCGCCCAGGTTGGTGGCCCGGCCCACCAGGTCGCTTCCGGTGGTGAACAGATCTTTGACCAGCGCAGGATCGCTGATCAGCACGGTCCTGCCGAAGATCGGCAGGTTCAGCGTGAGCGCTGGACCGTAGCGCCGGACCAGCGCTCCCACGGATGCGCGCCGTGACGTCAGGAACTTCAGGCCCTGGATCGCGCGGGGCGTGCGGGGACCCGGCGGTAGCCGAACCGGATCGGTCGTCGCCTGTGCCATGTCATCCCGCCCTCGCCGTTGGTGCATCTCCGCTGTTGGTACATCGATGTACCATCTACCGTACGCCTGCCCAGCCGCGGGCAGTACCCTTGGTTGCCTAGCCCCGATTTCGCCACGATCAGGAGAAGAACAGATGGCTGTGACCGATGAGCGGCTGACCCTCTCCCAGCTCGGCGAGCAGCAAGGCTGGAACCACCGGGAGAGCGACCGCACCGACGTCTACACCCGCGGCGCGGTCCGGGTCCGGGTGATCTGGCAGGGCGACAGCAAGATCAGCGGTGCGTCGTACTTCGTGGACGAGTTGTACGAGACCTACACCCGCGAGCTGAACAAGGTCCAAACCTGGCTCAAGCGGTAGCTCACCTGCCGTGCGGTGACGGTGGGCCGAGCAGGTCCAGCGCCGCACCGACGGCCTCGTCGGTGATGTCGCGCATGCGGCCACCGCTTTCCACCGTCATCGCGGTCAGTTCCCGCAGACCGCCGATCAGCATGATGGCCCGCTGGCGTGACACCTTCTGAATGCCCGCCGCGTGCAGTTCGTCGGTGTTGCTGAGGGTCTGAATCATCGTGATGAACGACTCGGTGACCTCACGCTGTAGCCGGCGGGCCGCAAGCCCGAGTGCGGGCACGTCGCGGATCCAGCTCAGCATCACCGCCGGCTGCGACTCGGCGTTGGCGATCCAGGCCTCGACCGCCTGCCGGATCTGGGCATCCCACGGCGCGGAGGGGTCGACCGCAGCCGAGATGGTCTCGATGGCCTGCCGGTTGGTGTCGGTGAGCAGCGCCACCAGGCAGGATTCCCGGTCCGAGAAGTGCTCGTAGAACGTTCGCCGGGAGGTCCGCGCCCGCCGCACGATGTCGGCGACGGTGGTGGCGGAGTATCCGGTGTCGGCGATCGACTCCGCCAGGGCGTCGATCAGGCGCCGGCGCGGGTTGGCATCGACCTTGGCCGGCGGTGCCGTGGACTTCACCGTCTGTACACACCGCCTTCCCGTTCGCGCTCCGATCGTACGGCCCGGCCGACCGCTAGAGTCGGACATCGTGTCTGACATCGGGTTCTCCCGCTACGTCGCGCTCGGGGACAGCCAGACCGAGGGCTTGTGGGACGGCGACGACAGCAGGGGCGTGATCGGCTTCGCCGACCGCTTGGCGGCGATTCTCGACGAGCTCTACCCCGGGTTGCTGTATGCCAATCTGGCAGTGCGCAGCAAGCAGGTCAGCGACGTGCTCAACAACCAACTCCCGCAGGCACTGGCGATGGAGCCCGACCTGATCACCGTCTGCATCGGGATGAACGATGTGACGCGGCCCGGCCGCGCCTTCGACGCCGCGCTGGCCGAGCTGGAGGAGATCTACGGGCGGCTGGCCGCCTCGGGTGCGACCGTGGTGACGACGACCTTTCCCAACGTCGCCAAGCTGCTTCCGGTCGGCCGTCTGATCGCCTCCCGGATGCTGCAGATCAACGCGCTGATCAGGACCGCCGCCGAATGCCACGGCTTCCGGCTCGTCGACCTCTACAACGCCCCGTCGATGACCGAGGACGAGACATGGAGTTTCGACCGGATGCATGCCTCGACCAAGGGGCACACCCTGTTCGCCGAGGCGGCCGCCGAAGCGCTCGGGCTTCCCGGCAGCAGCAACGACTGGACCCGCACTGCCGGCGCCGGGATGCGCCGGACCCCGCTTGAACGTGCCTACGCGCAGGTTCAGTGGACGCGCGGGTTGCTCATACCCTGGCTGTGGCGGCACCTGCGGGGCCGCTCGTCGGGCGACGGCCGAGATCCGAAATTTCCAGTCCTGCAGCCTGTTTCAGAGCGTGTCCTGGAGGCCCACCGGTCGGGTTAGCGGCCGCGTCGTCACGACGCAGCAGAGGTGTCCAGCGTGCCGGTGCGAACGGCCCCGGTGACACCGCCGTCGACGGCCAAGTCGACGCCGGTGATGAAACCGGCACCCGGGCCGAGCAAGAACTCCGTTGCCACCGCGATGTCGTCGGGCGTGCCGATCCGGCCCATGCCGGCACCCGCGATCATGGCCCGCATGCCGTCTCCCGACGCCCCGGCCAGCTCCTGGCGGCCCATCGCGGTGGATATCACACCCGGGCTGATCGAGTTGATCCGCACACCGCGCCGACCCCACGCCGAGGCCGCACCCGCCACGCGAAGATGGTTGGCACGCTTGGCGAGCACATACGCGTAATGGCTGTTGAGAACCTGGTCTGCTGCGCACACCGGCAACCCGAGCAATTCGTCGGCGGGGATGGTGGCCAACTGCTGTTCGACCTCGGGGGCCAGTGGCGGAATCAGGTGCCCGGCCATGCTCGCGATCACGACAGCAGCACCGCCCGGCTCGATGACGTTGAGGAACTCCTCGATCACGAGCGCGACCCCGAGAAGGTCGACAGCCAGGACGGCCTCCATCGAGGCCTGTTCGGGCGACAAGCCGGCGGTATGCACGAGGTTGACCACCCGCCCGGCTCCCGCGGCGATCCCAGCCAGCTCGGCGATCGATTCACGGGACGACACGTCGACCTGGACGGCCAGGGCGGCGTGTCCGTGCTCGGCGAGTTCGGCGGCCACCCGGTCGGCCTGTTCCGCCTGGACGTCACCCAGCACGATGGTGCGGCCGGCCCCGACCCGATGCGCGATGGCCCGGCCCATCCCCCCGGCGCCGATGATGACCAGAACCTCGCGCTCGCCCCTGCCTGACGTCGATGTCACGAAAACCTCCCTATGGATGTCATCCACGATTGTGGCCCGTGGTGCTGCGACGATCCGACCCGGGCCGGGTGTGGGCCCAGATGGGCACGATCAACGTCACCATCGCCGTTGTGGGCCGGTTTGGCGCGCATCCGGCATTTGGCCTGAAAGGCTCGTCGCCGACCACATTCATGGGATAGTTGCGGGACGACGTCGCCGGCGACTTGCCGTGTGTAACTGCAGGTGGAGGTTGGAACCAGTGGATGTATCTGCATCGGCCGCCCCGGGGGGCGAGGGCGGTGCGGCACAGGTGCAAGTGCGATGACTGAGCCGACCGACCAGGATCCCCGCCCCCCGGGCTGGCTGCAGGGCCGAGTCCGGCATTGGCAGTTCCACCCGCCTCTCAAGACCGCCTTCGCGGTCTCCGCACTGCTGGCCGCCGTCGTATTGGTCGCGGTCTACATGCAATTCCGCGGCGACTTCGAACCCAAGACCCGGCTGACCCTGGTGTCCAACCGGGCCGGCCTGGTGATGGATCCCGGCTCGAAGGTCACCTACAACGGCGTCGAGATCGGCCGGGTGTCCGCGGTGGACGCCCTCGAGCAGGGCAACACCACCAAGGCCAAGCTCTCACTCGACGTCGACCCGAAGTACATCCACCTGATCCCGGCCAACGCGATCGTCCAGATCAAGGCCACCACCGTCTTCGGCAACAAGTACGTGTCGTTTCGCAGCCCGGCAGACCCGACGAAGGCCCGCGTCTCCAGCGCAGACGTGATCGACGTGTCACATGTGACGACGGAGTTCAACACGTTGTTCGAGACGATCACCTCGCTCTCGGAGAAGGTCGACCCGGTCAAGCTCAACCTGACGTTGTCGGCGGCCGCCGAGGCGCTCGACGGGCTGGGCACCAAGTTCGGACAGTCGATCCTCAACGCCAACGTGATCCTCGACGACATCAACCCGCAGATGTCGCAGATCCGCTACGACGTGCGCCGGCTGGCCGACCTCGCCGACCTGTACACGAAGGCCTCACCGGACTTCTGGGACTTCCTCGACAACGCCGTCACCACCGCGCGCACCCTCAACGAGCAGCAGAAGGACCTCGACGCCGCGCTGCTGGCCTCAGTGGGATTCGGCAACACCGGCGCCGACGCCCTCGAGCCCGGCAGCCCCTACTTCGTGCGCGGCCAGGCCGACCTGGTGACCACCGCGCGCACCCTCGACACCTACAGCCCGATGATCTACTGCACGATCCGCAACAACGCGGAGCTGATACCGGCGGTGGACTCCTCGGCCGGTGGCAACGGCTATTCGATCGATTTCCACATCATGCTGACCGGCGCGCCCAACCCCTACGTCTACCCCGACAACCTGCCGCGGGTGAACGCCAAGGGCGGTCCCGGCGGGGCCCCGGGTTGCTGGCAGAAGATCAACCGGGACCTGTGGCCGGCGCCGTACCTGGTGGCCGACACCGGTGCGTCCCTCGCCCCCTACAACCACTTCGAACTGGGTATGCCGATCCTGACCGAGTACGTGTGGGGCCGTCAGGTCGGCGAGAACACCATCAACCCCTAGCCGAGGTCCAATGCCGCGGCCAACTCCCGCAGCGCGGGACGGGGATCCCAGGTCGGGTCTCCGTCGCCGAGGACCTGGACCACGACATGGTCGGCGCCGGCGTCGAGGTGCGCCGTGACCGTGGCCGCGGCCTGATCGACCGAGCCCATGCCCACGATGCCGCGGGCCAGCCGGTCCGAACCCCCGCGCACCAGATCGGATTCGTCGAATCCCTGGCGCAGCCAGGAATTCCGGTAGTTGGGCAGCCCCGAGTAGACGTCCAGATGCAGGTGCGCCCGCCGCAGCTGCTCGTCGGCGCCCTCACCCACGACGACGGCCTGCTCGGATACCACCCAGCGGTCGGCGCCCAGAATCTGCCTGGTCGTCGCGGTCTGCTCAGGGGTGACGAGATAGGGATGCGCCCCGTCGGCGTGAGTGCCCGACAACTCGATCATCTTGGGGCCCAGGGCCGCCAACAGCCGCGTCGGGCGGCCCGCGCCCGGCTCGATTGTCTCCGGCAGGGCCGCCATCCGGTCCAGATAGGCCCGCATCGAAGCCAGCGGCTTCTCGTAGGACAAGCCGAACATGTTCTGTACCAACGGTCCGTGGCTCACGCCCAGCCCGAGCACGAATCGACCGGGGTGCAGGGCACTCAGCGTGCGCCCGCCGCCTTCCGCCACGGACGGCAGCCGGACGTGAATGTTGGCGATGCCGGTCCCGACGACCAGGCGCTCGGTGGCGCTCAGGAACGCCGCCGACTCGACCAGACAATCCTTGAGCCCCACGTCGGGGATGAACAGCGAGCCGTATCCGAGCGCTTCGATATCCCGGGCCACCTCCTGAGCGGCCGGCATGAACCAGGTCTGGCTGGCCCACCACACGCCGATACGGGCCGGGAAGTCGATCGGTGCGCGCTCGGCTGTGGTCACCGGCCACCCCTTTTCGGTCGTCAATTGTCGGCGGGGATCCGCAGCGTGTCACCTGTCAGCATGGCGATCGAGCTGCGGAGCTCGTGCGGCGGGGGAGGTGGTGGCAGCGGCTCGTGCGGACCGGCCCGGAAGGCGTCGACCATCAGCGCGGCAAACCGGCGCCACGCATCGGGTGCGTGCTCGCGGGTTGCCTCCAGCATGCCGGCGTCGGCCAGCAGCATCACCACGAAGTCGCTCACACCGACATCCGGTCGTAGTGCGCCGGCTCGTTGAGCCCGGGCGATCACCTCACCGACTTTGTCCACCGATTCAGCGGCCCGCTGCTCGATGATCGAACTCGCGGGGAATGCTGTGGTCAGAAGGGCGCGCAGGCCGGGGTCGGACGCCTGCAGCGCACACAGTTCAAAGACCAGGCCACGGAAGGCGTCCCACGGGCGCGGGTTGGCCAGCGCCTTATCCACCGCCTCGATGTACGACGACATATTGCGCTCGAAGGCCGCGATCGCCAGGTCGGTGCGGGTCGGGAACCGTCGGTACAGCGTCGCGACACCGACACCAGCGCTGCGCGCGATGTCCTCCAGCGGCACCGAAAGCCCCTTCTCAGCAAATAGTCGTGCTGCTGCGGTCACGATCCGGTCGCGGTTGCGCTCAGCGTCGGCGCGCAGCGGCCTGGATCGCTCCGCGCCACATTGCGCGTGAGGAATCACCACGTCAGATTACCGCCACAAGTGGCGCCGTACCACCAGTGGTCGATATCGTCGGCGACGGACTGATGGGAACCCTCCACTTATCAGGCGGGAGTCGTACGTGGCGATCACCACAGTTCAGAGCCCTCGGCATGCGTGGCGCGCCGGGCCGAAGGCCGGGTGCGGGGTATTCCGCGGCGGATCCTGGCCGCAGTGTCCGTCGGCGACATCCTGGTCGGACTCGGCGCGCCCGGGGCCCCGATCGCCCATCCCCGCATCGCCGCGGACCTCGACGCGTCACCGCGCACCTGCAGTGGACCACCGACGCATGCGTGCTCAGCCTTGTTTCGCCGTTGATCTGCGGCGGCAAACTCGGCGACATGTTCGGCCGGTCACCGACCGCAGCGCCTCGAATGTTGGCTGGTCCCGTGGCGCGGGAGGCCGGCGTTCGTCGTCGTGGCAGACTAGAACGCGTTCTAGTCTGGACACGAGTGCAGGAGAGTCCATGGGCAGCAGCGGCGCCGGCTTCGACCTCTCGTCGGTGTTCCGCACCGTCGCCACCACCATCCCGGATCGTCAGGTCCTGGTCTGGCGCGACCGCCGACTGACCTATGCGCAGATGGACGCCCGCATCGACGGCGTCGCGCACTACCTGACATCGCAGGGGCTGGGCTGTCACACCGAACGTGATCAGCTGCAGCGGCACGAGTCGGGCCAGAATCACCTCGGCCTCTACCTGCGCAACGGCAACGAATACCCCGAGGCCATGGTGGCCGGCTACCGTACCCGGGTCGCACCGTTCAACGTCAACTACCGCTACGTCGAGGAAGAGCTGCTCTATCTGCTCGACGACGCCAAGGCCAAGGCCCTGGTCTACGGGGCCGAGTTCGCACCGCACGTGGCTTCGATCCGCGACCGGCTGCCGAATCTGCGGGTGCTCATCCAGGTCGCCGACGGCTCGGGCAACGCCCTGTTGCCCGGTGCGGTGGACTACGAATCCATCCTGACCACACCGGCACCGGCCGGCGGTATGCCGACGCCCAGCGGCGACGATCTCTACCTCCTCTACACCGGCGGCACGACGGGCATGCCGAAGGGCGTGCTGTGGCGCCAGCACGACATCTTCATGTCCGCCATGGGCGGCCGCCCGTTCGGGGCCGACAAAGCCTTGGAGTCCTACGCGGAGCTCGCCGAGCAAGCCCGTGCGAACGCCGGGGTCCGATCGATTCTGATGATCCCGCCGCTGATGCACGGTGCGGCGCAGTGGGCTCTGTTCAACGTGATCAGTGCCGGCGGCTGGATCGCGATCCCCGACGACGTGGACCACCTGGACGCCGCGTCAGTCCTGCGGCTCGCCGAGCGCGAGCGGATCCTGAGCATTCCGGTGGTCGGCGACGCGATCGCCCGCCCGCTGGTGGACGAGATCGAGGCCGGCAACTACGACCTGTCCGGCCTGATGACCGTCACCAACGGCGGCGCCCCACTGTCGCCGACGGTGCGGGAACGGCTGCTCGCCGCACTGCCCAATCTCATGGTCCTCGATGCCGTCGGCGCTTCCGAGACCGGTATGCAGATGACGACGATCGCCGCCAAGGGGATCGGAACCAAACCCGCCACATTCACGCCCCAGGCAGATACCGCCGTCGTCGCAACCGATTTCAGCCGAGTGCTAGGGCCAGGAGACGGCGAGGGGTGGCTGGCGCGCAGCACGTTCGTCCCGCTGGGCTACCTCGGCGACGCCGAAAAGACGGCGCGCACCTTCCCCACCATCGACGGTATCCGCTGGTCGGTCCCCGGCGACCGGGCCCGCTACCTTCCGGACGGCCAGATCGAGTTGCTCGGCCGCGACTCGGTCACCATCAACTCCGGTGGCGAGAAGATCTTCGCCGAGGAGGTCGAACGCGCGGTCGCCAGCCATGCCGCCGTGTACGACGTTGTCGTGGCGGGCCGTCCGTCGCAGCGCTGGGGCAACGAAGTCGTCGCGATAGTCCAACTGGCCGAAGGCAAGGCCGCCACCGACGACGAGCTCGCCGAAGCCTGCCGGGCCCACATCGCGCACTACAAGATCCCGAAGGCCTTCGTGCGTACCGACAAGGTGGTGCGCTCCCCCGCCGGCAAGGCCGACTACCGCTGGGCCAAGGCGCTGGCCGCGGAAAGCGCTGCCGCACAGGGCTAGATCTTCAGGTACCCCTTGTCGGCCGGCACCTGAGCCGCCGTCAGCAGAGCCGACGCGTCGCTGGCGAGGAACAGCACCACCTCACTGACCTGCTCGGGCGGGATCAGCGAGTCGGTGGGCAGGGCGCCGGGCGAGAAGCTGTTGATGTAGTGCGGGTGCTTCTGGAAGGTCTCGTACATCGACAGGTCGTTGCCCAGCGCAGTGTCGACGCCGTAGGTGTGCACAGAGTTCACCCGAATGCCGTACTCGCCCAATTCGATCGCCAGTGAATTGGTCAGCCCGACAATACCGAACTTGCTTGCACAGTAGTGCCCCGCACCGGGCACGGACTTGATGCCGGCAGCAGAACTGATCGCGATGATCGAGCCGCCGTTGCCGGCCTCGATCATGGCCGGCACCGTTGCCTTCATCGTGTTCCAGAATCCGGTCAGGTTGATGTCGATGGTCTCCTGCCACTGTTCGGCGGGAATCTCCCAGACCCGGCCCCAGCTCATGACTCCGGCGTTGGCAACGACGATGTCGAGGCGGCCGAATTGTTCGACAGCGCTGCCGACAGCGCGCTGCTGCCCGGCGAGATCACGCACGTCCACCCGGTCCGCGGTGATCTTGGCGCCTTCGTCTTCGACCAACCGGACGGTCTCGGCGAGATCCTCCGGCTGGGCCGGTGGGTAGCCGATATGAGCGCCGACCGGTCCGCAGGCATCGGCGGCCACGATGTCGGCGCCGGCACGGGCAAGCCGCACGCAGTGTGCGCGGCCCTGACCGCGGGCCGCACCCGTGACGTAGGCGACCTTGCCTTCGAGCGGACGCACGCCGGTCACAAGTGCACCGTTGCGGTGGCGGGCGCGATCTGATGCTCCACGGCCCACACCCTACGTTCGGCACCGAGGTGGACGGTCGAGAATGCGAAGCTCAGCCAGGACCAAACCTCGCGTCACCGGTTTTCGCATCGTGGTACCAGCCACCGGCGGCCTGCGTCCCGCCGTCGACGTGAATCGTCTGGCCGGTGATGTAGCTCGCCATGTCGGACGCGAGAAATACCGCGGTACTGGCGATCTCGTCGACATGGCCGGCACGGCCAGCCGGGATGGCGGCGCTGATCCGAGGCGGCAGGCCGTCCGGCGACAACCGCAACAGCCCCTCTGTCACGGTGACGTCCGGTGCGATCGCGTTGACCCGGATGCCGTGGGGTGCCAGTTCGAAGGCAGCCGTCTTGGTGTAGTTGATCACGCCGGCCTTGGCCGCGGCATAGGCCGCGTAGCCCGGCGCGGCGCGCACCCCCTCGATCGACGTCAACGAGATGACGCTGCCGCCGCGCCCGTCGGTGACCAGCTGCCGGGCCACGCGCTGCGTGCACAGCAGCACGTGGCGCAGATTCGACCGGTAAAGCGCGTCCCAGCCGTTCTCGGTGGTGTCCAGCAGAGGTGAGGCGAACACCCCGCCGGCGTTGTTGACCAGGATGCTCACCGGGCCCAGCTTGGCGGAGGTGCGGGCCAGGGCGGCATCGACGTGTCCGCCGTCTCGGACATCGGCGACGACGCCCAGGATCCCCAGCTCTTCGGCGGTGGCAGTACAGCTTTCGGCGTCGCGCTCCCAGATGGCGACTTTTGCGCCGAATTGCGCCAGGCCCGCGGCGATCCCCCGACCGATCCCGGCCCCGCCACCGGTGACGACCGCAACGCGGTCGGTGAGCAGGATGTCCGACGGCGTGATCGCCACGGCGTCAGCCGGCCGCCGCGGCGACCGGTGCCATCACCTCGTCGGCGAACCGCGCGATCCCGTCGAGCGCCTCGCGGGTGCGCCGCCACGGCATGACGATCAGCCTGTCGATCCCGGCCTCGACGGCGCGTTCGACATCCTCGGCCGATGCGACCGGGGCAGATGTGGTGACCTCTGGTGTGCCTGAGCGGCCGTGCTCGGCCCACAGCGCTGCCAGCTTCTGTATCGAGCCCGGGAGCTGTTCGAGCGTGTGGTTCATCGGGATCCAGCCCGCTCCGAAGCGAGCCACCCGGCGCAACGCCGGTCCGCCGTCGCCGCCGATGTGCAGGGGCGGACCGCCGGGCTGAACGGGTTTCGGCTCGAAGGAGACAGCGTCGAAGTCGAAGAACCGGCCGTGGTGTTCGATGGTCGGTTCCGTCCACAGCGCACGACAGACCTCCAACGCCTCGTTGACGCGTGCACCCCGGGTGTCGAAGTCCAAGCCGGTGGCGTCCCACTCTTCGCGCAGCCAGCTCGCGCCGACACCGAAGTCGAAGCGCCCGCTCGAGACGATGTCCAGCGTGGCGGCCGCCCGCGCGCTGACGAAGGGGTGGCGCAGTCCGATGTTGTAGACATAGGTCCCCATCCGGATGGTGCTGGTCAGCCCGGCCAGATATGACAGGTAGCCCAGCGCGTCGAACATCGGCGTCTGGGGCGGGATGGGCGGATGACTGTCCCCGTGGTGCGGGCTGCCGCTCATCGTGGCGGGCAACACCAGGTGCTCGGGCAGCCAAACCGACTCGTAGCCGAGTTCCTCGGCGCGGACCGTCAGCTCCCGCCACAGGCCGGGGTGAACGCCCCCGAGTGGGATTCCGAACTTCATCTCGCCGCCTGAAGAGTGCACGAAGCGGGATGGTACGCCCAGCGCAGACATCCCGGAAGTCCCCCTCTCGGATAGCGAGAGTCGCATTATCGAGGCCGCCACGACAGGCCGGCACCCAGTAGCGTTTGCCGCATGACGGCGCGCAGGCTGCAGGTTCGCTATGCCGTTGCACTCGGATTCGCGCAGGTCATGGCCGCCGGTGAGGTGACGGCCATCGTCCTGCCCCTGCGCGGCGAGACCGTGGCCAGTGCCGCCACCGTGTTCTCCACCAGGACGCTGGTCGCCTTCATCGTCCTGATGGTGCCGGCCGTCGTCGCCGCCGTGGCATACGCGCTCGTCACGGTCAGCTCGTCACTACGGTGGTTCACCTCCGGGGAGAAACCCTCGGCGCGGCAGCGACGATCCGCGCGGAACCTCGCCCGCAACCAATCCGCGATGGTCATGGCGACGTGGGCCGTCGCCGGGGTCGTGCTGACAGCCATCAATTCCCAGGGCGGCGTCCAGGCCGCGCTGCTGATCGCGACCTTGACGCTGTTCGGCGCAACAACGTCCTCGGGTGCCGCACTGTTGTTCGCACAGCGCACGGTGCGCCCGGTCGTGGCGGCAGCGACCGCGGGTTCGACGGGGCGGGACACGACGCCGGGTGTGCTGGCGCGGCTGCTGTTGATGTGGCTGATGGTCAGTGCCCTACCCACCCTCGGCATCGCCGTCCTCGTGCTCATGCGCTCCAGCGGCTGGATCATCGCCAAGTCGGGTTCCATCGAGATTCCGATCCTGGTCCTTTCGCTGGTCTCGATGCTGGTCGGTCTGCGCGGCATGATGGTGGTATCCCTGTCGATCTCCGATCCGGTCCATGAGGTCGTCGACGCGATGGCCCAGGTCGGGCACGGCCGCATCGACACCACCGTCAGCGTCTACGAACGCTCCGAAATCGGGCGCCTGCAGGCCGGATTCAACAGGATGGTGGCCGGCCTGGCCGAACGCGACCGGCTACGCGACCTGTTCGGCCGCCATGTCGGGGCAGACGTCGCTCGCCGGGCGGCCTCCGAGACCGGCTCATCGGACGGCGAGGTACGGGAGGCGGCCGTGCTGTTCGTCGACCTGGTGGGCTCCACCCGGCTGGCACAGACGCACTCACCGGCGGAGGTGGCCGAGGTGCTCAACCACTTCTTCCAGATCGTGGTCGCCGCGGTGGACGAGCGCCACGGGCTGATCAACAAGTTCCAGGGTGACGCCGTGCTTGCCGTGTTCGGCGCACCGCTGCTCAACGACCGGGCGGCCTCCGACGCGCTGACGACCGTCCGCGCGCTGCAGGCGGCACTGCGTCGACTGCCGTTGGTGGACTTCGGCATCGGGGTGTCGGCAGGTCCGGTGTTCGCCGGCAACATCGGTGCGGAACATCGCTACGAGTACACCGTCATCGGAGATGCGGTCAACGAGGCGGCGCGGCTGGCCGACCGGGCCAAGACCACCCCGGAGCGTGCCCTGTGCTCGTCGTCGGCCCTGGCGCACGCCGACGACGCCGAGCGCGCGCACTGGGCACCGCACGCGTCGGAGGTGCTGCGCGGCCGACTGACGGCCACCCAGATATCTGCGCCGGCGCCAAGCGCCTGACTGTCGTTCTGAAGCCGCCTTTTCCCCTTTTTCCGGGGTTCCCTTGTGCGCAACCCGCAGTTGGGACAATGGTGGCAATCAGGAGGTACGTCATGGGTGACAAGGCGAACACTTCCCAGTCGACGCGAACGTTTCCCGCCGTGGACAGTCCGGCCGCCGTGCGCAACGTCGTTCTCGTCGGCCCGTCCGGTGCCGGTAAGACCACTCTCGTCGAAGCGCTGCTGGTGGCCTCGGGCGTGCTCTCCCGACCGGGCTCGGTCGTCGACGGCACCACCGTCTGCGATTTCGACGACGCGGCGATCCGTCAACAACGTTCGGTCGGGCTGGCCCTGGCGCCGGTGCCCTACGACGGCATCAAGGTGAACCTCATCGACACCCCCGGTTACGCCGACTTCGTCGGCGAGCTGCGGGCCGGCCTGCGCGCGGCGGACTGTGCGTTGTTCGTGATCGCGGCCAACGAGGGCGTCGACGAACCCACCCGGGCGCTGTGGCACGAATGCGACGAGGTCGCCATGCCGAGGGCGGTGGCGGTCACCAAACTCGATCACGCGCGCGCGGATTACGGCAGCGCGTTGAGCGCGGCGCAGGCCGCCTTCGGCGAGAAGGTCCTGCCGCTGTACCTGCCGACCGACAACGGGTTGATCGGGCTGCTCTCCGGCAACCAGTACGAGTACCGCGACGGCGACCGCAGCACACACCAACCCTCGGCGTCGTACGCCGACCGGATCGACGAACATCGCGGCGCCCTGATCGAGGGGATCATCGAGGAGTCCGAGGACGAATCCCTGATGGAGCGCTACCTCGGTGGCGAGACGATCGACGAGGCGGTCCTGACCGCCGACCTGGAGAAGGCGGTCGCGCGGGGATCGTTCTTCCCGGTGATCCCGATCTGCAGCGGCAGCGGCGTCGGCACGCAGGAACTGCTGGAAGTCGCCACCCGGGGCTTCCCGTCACCCCCGGAGCATCGGCTGCCCGAGGTGTTCAACCCGCACGGCGTCGCCCGCACCGGACTCGCTTGCGATCCCGACGGACCGCTGCTGGCCGAGGTGGTCAAGACGACGTCAGACCCGTATGTCGGCAGGGTCAGCCTGGCCCGGGTTTTCTCCGGGACCATCAGGCCCGACGCGACAGTGCATGTTTCGGGCCACTTTTCGGCCTTCTTCGAGGCGAACACCCACGCCGACCACGACGAGGACGAACGCATCGGCACGCTGTCGTTCCCGCTGGGCAAGCAGCAGCGGCCTGCGCCCGCGGTGGTGGCCGGAGACATCTGCGCGATCGGCCGGCTGGGCCGCGCCGAAACCGGCGACACCTTGTCCGACAGGGCCGATCCGCTGCTGCTCAAGCCGTGGACCATGCCCGAGCCGCTGCTTCCGGTCGCGATCCAGGCGCACGCCAAGACCGACGAAGACAAGCTGTCGGCCGGTCTGGGGCGCCTGGCCGCCGAGGACCCCACACTGCGTATCGAGCAGAACCCGGAGACACACCAGATCGTGCTCTGGTGCATGGGCGAGGCGCACGCCGGGGTGGTGCTGGATGCGCTGGCCAACCGCTACGGCGTCAATGTCGACACCGTCGATGTGCGTATTCCGCTGCGGGAGACCTTCGGCGCTGCGTCCAAGGGACACGGACGCCACGTCAAACAGTCCGGCGGACACGGCCAGTACGCGGTGTGTGACATCGAGGTCGAACCGCTGCCGCAAGGCTCGGGTTTCGAATTCGTCGACAAGGTGGTCGGCGGCGCGGTGCCCCGGCAATTCATCCCCAGTGTCGAGAAGGGTGTCCGCGCTCAGATGGGACGCGGGGTACACGCCGGCTATCCGGTGGTCGATATCCGTGTCACCCTGCTCGACGGCAAGGCGCACAGTGTCGACTCCTCCGATATGGCGTTCCAGATGGCCGGTGGGTTGGCGCTGCGCGAGGCGGCGGCCGCGACGCGGACCAACCTGCTCGAACCGGTCGATCTGGTCACCATCGTGGTGCCCGACGAGCTGGTGGGTGCGGTGATGGGCGACCTCTCCGGGCGCCGCGGACGAGTCCTGGGCACCGAGCAGGCTGGGGGTGACCACACGGTCATCAGGGCGGAGGTGCCACAGGTCGAGCTCTCCCGCTACGTCATCGACCTGCGCAGCCTGGCTCACGGTGCGGCGTCGTTCACCCGCTCGTTCGCCCGCTACGAGCCTATGCCGGAGTCCGCGGCCGCCAAGGTGAGCAGCTAGACGGTTTGGCCACCGCGAGACTGAACTGACGCAGCTGTCCTCTCGATGATCTTCTGCGTCAATTCAGTCTCGGCCCAAGTACTAGAAGGAGTAGCCCGCCCGGGCGATCCGGCATGTCGCGGTAATGTCATTACCCACCTGTCCGGCGCATCGCGAAAGGATCCCTGGCTTGACCGCACCGAGATCGCTGCGAGAACTGTTCGACCAGCTCGGCCTGCGGGAGGCCGACTCCGAAGAAGGCACCCTCGCCATGGAGATGCCCGTCGACGAGCGGGTGACCAACACCGCGGGCGGGCTGCAGGGTGGACTGATCGCCACCATGGCCGACGTGACCGCGGGTCAACTGGCCTCGCGCAGCACGCCGTTCGGAATGGCCATCGCCACGACGGATCTGTTCATCCGGTATCTGCGACCGATCAAGATCGGACCGGCACGGGCCGTGGCCCGCATCCTGCGGACGGGTAAGCGGTCCGTCGTCGTCCAGGTGGACGTCTATCGGGTCGATGACGGCGAGCTGGCCGCCACGTCCACGGTGAACTTCGCCGCCGTCGGCTAGGGATACCGGCGGCCTTCGGACGACGACGCGTTTCGCGAACGTCGAGCGCGCGAGCCCTGGTGTCACCCGACTATGTATGGTTCTATACATAGATGCCGGGTCCGCGGGAACGAATGGTCGCCTCGGCCGCGCTTCTCATCCGCGAGCGCGGCGCCCATTCGACGGCGATCGCCGACGTGCTCGAGCACAGCGGCGCACCACGCGGCTCGGCCTACCACTACTTCCCCGGCGGACGCACCCAGTTGCTCTGCGAAGCAGTCGATTACGCGGCCGACTACATCGCCGCGAAGATGGCCAAGGCATCCAGCGGCGTCGACATGCTGGAGATGTTGGTGCGCTACTACCGCAAGCACCTCATCGCCACCGACTACCGGGCCGGGTGCCCCGTTCTGGCTGTCGCGGTGGAGGCCGGTGATCCCGGCGGCGGGGCCCGGACCACCCCGGTGATCGACCGGGCCGCCGCGGCATTCGCCCGGTGGAACGACCTGATCGCCGGGCGCCTCGTCGCCGACGGACTGCCGCAGGCCCGCGCCGAGGAACTGGCGATGCTGACGGCCGCGACCCTGGAGGGGGCGATCGTGCTCGCCCGCGCCGCCCGCGACGTCAAGCCCCTGGACGTGGTTCATCGACAACTGCTCGGCCTGCTGCAGGCCGAGCCCTCGGAAGGAAAGACCTCAGATGTCCGGTGACTGGCAGCAGACCGCGTGCATCCTGTGCGAATGCAACTGCGGGATCGTCGTGCAGACCGAGGGGCGCCGCCTCGCCCGCATCCGCGGCGACAAGGACCATCCTGCCTCGCAGGGCTACACCTGCAACAAGGCCTTGCGCCTGGACCACTACCAGAACAACGCCGCCCGGCTGACCTCCCCGATGCGCCGCCGGCCCGACGGCAGCTATGAGCAGATCGACTGGGACACCGCGATCGCCGAGATCGCCGCCGGCTTCAAGCACATCAGCCAGACCTACGGCGGCGAGAAGATCTTCTACTACGGCGGCGGCGGGCAGGGCAATCACCTCGGCGGTGCCTACAGCAGCGCCTTCCTCAAGCCGCTCGGGTCGCGCTACCGATCGAATGCGTTGGCGCAGGAGAAGACCGGCGAGCACTTGGTCGACGCTCACCTCTACGGCGGGCACACCCGGGGCGAATTCGAGCACGCCGAAGTCTCGGTGTTCGTCGGCAAGAATCCGTGGATGTCGCAGAGCTTCCCGCGAGCCCGGGTCGTGCTCCACGAGATCGCCAAGGATCCGGCGCGCTCGATGGTCGTCATCGATCCGGTGGTCACCGACACCGCCGAGATGGCCGACTACCACCTGCGGGTGAAACCCGGCGCCGACGCCTGGTGTGTGGCGGCGCTGGCCGCGGTACTGGTCCAGGAAAACCTCTGCGACGAAACGTTTCTGGCCGATCACGTCACCGGCACCGACGCGGTACGCGAGGTGCTGCACCGCATCCCGATCGCCGACTACGCGCAGCGCAGCGGTGTCGACGAGGACCTGATCCGGGCTGCGGCGCGGCGGATCGCGGGCGCCCAGAGCGTGGCGGTGTTCGAGGATCTCGGCGTGCAGCAGGCACCCAACAGCACGCTGTGCTCCTACCTGAACAAGCTGCTGTGGATCCTCACCGGCAACTTCGCCAAACGCGGTGGCCAGCATCTGCATTCGACATTCGCGCCGTTATTCAGCCCGGGCGGGGTGGGCCGCACACCGGTGACCGGCGCCCCGGTGATCGCCGGGCTGGTGCCCTCCAACGTGGTGCCCCAGGAAATCCTCACCGACCATCCCGACCGGTTCCGGGCAATGATCGTCGAGAGCAGCAACCCGGCCCATTCGATCGCCGACTCACAAGCCTGCCGTGCGGCGTTCGAATCGCTGGAGCTGATGGTGGTCATCGACGTGGCGGTGACCGAAACCGCCCGGCTGGCCCATTACGTGCTGCCCGCGGCCAGCCAGTTCGAGAAGCCGGAAGCGACCTTCTTCAATCTCGAGTTCCCGCACAACAGTTTTCACCTGCGCCACCCGCTGTTCGAGCCGCTGCCCGGCACCCTGCCCGAGCCCGAGATCTGGGCACGACTGGTGCGTGCGCTCGGCGTCGTCAGCGACGACGATCTGCGCCCGCTGCGCGAGGCGGCCAAAGCGGGCCGCGCGGCCTACACCCAGGCGTTCTTCGCCCAGCTGGCGGCCAATCCGGCGCTGGGCAAGGTGCTGCCGTTCGTGCTCTACGAGACGCTGGGCCCGACGCTGCCCGACGGGATGGCCGCGGCGGCGGCCTTGTGGGGGCTGGCCCAGAAGGCCGCGCTGACCTACCCCGAGGCGGTCAGGCGGGCCGGTCACGCCGACGGCGAGGCGCTGTTCGACGCGATCATCGCCGGCCGTTCCGGGGTGACGTTCACGGCGCACGAGTACGCCGACGACTTCACCCTGATCAGCCATCCCGACCGCAAGATCGCGCTGGCGCTGCCCGAGATGCTCGACGAGATCCAGGGCCTGGGCGCGGCCCGGCCGGGGTTGACGACGGTCGAGTTCCCGATCGTGCTCTCCGCCGGAGAGCGCCGGGCCTTCACCGCCAACGACATCCTCCGCGACCCGTCCTGGCGCAAGCGCGATGCCGATGGTGCTCTGCGGATCAGCGTCGAGGACGCCGAGGAACTCGGACTGGCCGACGGCGACCGCGCGCGCATCACCACTGCTGCGGGCACCGCCGAGGCCCGCGTCGAGGTCAGTGCCGCCATGCAGCCCGGGCACGCCTCGCTGCCCAACGGCTACGGACTGGACTTCGTCGACACCGACGGGCACGACCGCACCCCCGGTGTCGCGCCCAACGCCCTGACCTCCACCGGATGGCGGGATGCCTACGCCGGGACACCCTGGCACAAACACGTGCCCGCCCGCATCGAGCGCGCGTCCGCCGATCTCGCCGGGGTCACCTGACCCTGGGCGGGATCCGCCCGGCTAGCATCAGCCACCGATGAGAGCCATCGTGTTGCTGGCACACAGCGGCCACCTGGACAAGGGCGGGACCGTGCACGCGCTCGGGCTGGGATGGACCACCAGTCCCACGCCCACACCGCAGCACGTGTTGATCGTGTTCGTCGAAGTTGAGTGGTCGGAGATCGGAAAGTCGTTCCCGATCCGCGCCGAGCTCGTCGATGGCGACGGCGCCCGCGTCGCCCACACCGAAGAGAACGTGATCAAGGCGCGCCGCCATCCGGTTCATCCGGAGGGGACACCGGTCACCATCCCGTTCATCGCCACGATCCCGCCGCTGAATCTCAAGGTCGGTGGGCGTTACCAGTGGCGGGTGTCGATCGACGACGAGATGCACGAGGACTGGCTGGCGGGCTTCACCATCACCGACGGGGACGGGCCTAGCACCTAGCCGCTGCGGTGGGTTTCGTACATGCGAACGGCGACCACCAGCGCGGACACGGCGCTGATGACGGCGGCACTGGCCACCGCTGCCCGTAGGCCCCACAGGTCGGCAGCCACTCCGCCGACGACGGCGCCGGGCGCAGACCGTGATGGGCCGCAAGGTATCCGGCCAGCCACGCGGTCACGGCCAGCGCCCCCAGAACTGGATCGGGTTGGCACGCAGTCCGAGTTCAGGCTCCGATCCAGGGGCCGGCCCCGGTTGGGGTGCTTCCGCCACGGCGACCTCCTCTACGGCCCACGACGGCCCCGTGCGGCTCGTCAAGCCGACGCCTGGGCTTGCTCAGACCTTGACGGGGATATTGTTCCAGCCCCACTGAAAGCTGGACGGCGGACGGCGGGCGGCGTCGTCGATCACCGCGTACTCGGGGACCCTGCGCAGCCACTCCTGCACCATCACGGCGATTTCCAGCCGGGCGAGGTGGAAGCCGAGGCAGAAGTGCTGACCGCGGCCGAATGCCAGCGACCGCTGAATCGGCCGGTTCCAGATGAATTCTTCGGGTTGGGGGTATTCGCGTTCGTCCCGGTTGGCCGATGCCAGCAGGGAGATGATCCGTTGGCCGGGTTCGATCGTGGTCTCGTGAATGGTGAAGGGCCGCCGGAGAGTCCGCGCGAACCACTGTGCCGGCGCGCAGTAGCGGATCATCTCTTCACGCGCGACGGGCACGTTTGCCACCGAGTCGGCGCGCACCGCGGCCAACTGTTCGGGGTGGCGGCGCAGCTCCCACAATCCATGCGCGACGATCTTGGGCACGGTCTCGGTCCCGCCGATGAACACGCCGAGCATCTGGGTCGCGGCTTCGGTGTCGGTCAACGCCGAACCGTCGGGCAGGCGGTAGGTCAGCAGGTTCCCGGCGATGGGCGATTCGCCGTGCGAATCGCCGGCGCGCGCCCGTTCCACGACCGGGGTCAGATACTCCAGATAGCCAGGGCGGGCGTTGCCCACCTCGACCCCGCTGCCCGGCTCGGCCAGGCTTCCGGCATTGACCGTGGCCAGCACGTCGGGCGCCAGATCAACGGGTAGGCCCAGTAATTCGCACACCACGGAGGCCGCGACGATGCCACCGTAGTCCTGGGTCAGGTCGAAGGACCCGCGCGGCAACAACTCGTCGAGGCGCTCGTTGGCCAGTTCCCGGATCCGCTGCTCAAGCTTGGCCACCGACTTGGGCCGAAACTGCCCCGCGGTGCATCTCCTGACGTCGTCGTACAGCGGTGCGTCGAAGTTGGCGTGGAATGGCATGGGGTGCAACGGCGGATCGGGAACCGGGCCGTCGTTGTGGCGGGCCAGCACCGTGGCCGCGGGAAGGGTGCCCTCGGACGCGACGAATGTGCCGTCATTGATCTCGAGAACATTCCAGATGTCCTCGAACCGCGACAGTGCGTACGTGTCCCACTTGTCGATGTAGTACACCGGGTACTCATCGCGCAGGACACCATAGTACGGCCGCGGGTCGGCCATCACCGCGGGATCGAACGGGTCGTAAGAAAAGTCTTGCATACCAACGATTTCTATTGCAGCGGGGACGGCGGTAGCGCTTGCAGGATGGAGTCTTCCCAGCCGTCGCGCAAGGCCGGGGCGACACTCATCCAGGTGACGATCTCCGCGGGTGGACTGTCCTTCCACGACGGGTAGTGCTCGGCGAAGCAATCCCAGTCACCTTCGAGCGCCCAGTAGTGGATGACCTCGTTGAACCGGAACGTGGTGATGAATGAGCCCAGCCAGTGCTTGCCGGTTCGCTCCGACCAGGGGACGTAGAGCCGTTCGAGTTCCCGGATGTAGTCGTCCTGGCGACCGGGCTTGGTCTGCATGATCTCCTGGATCACCAGTCCGGCACCGAACTTCGCCTCGGTGAGCTGTTCCAGCGTCCGGTTGTGGCGCCCGGCGTACATGATCCGGCCCTCCCCGCGGGCCCCGGTGTCGGCCAGATAGGTCGACCAGGCCACGGCGGCCTCCCGGTGGCTGCCGCCGGGCGCTTGGGCACGGCCGATGCGCGCGTAATCGGCAAAGGCGTCGATCTCCCAGATGATCGTCACCTGCGGCCAATGCCCGTTGTAGACAGTGGTCTCCCAGATGGCGAACAACCGCGCGCCGAGCTGTTCCATCATCGGCTGGTAGACATCGCAGAACACCTCGGTGAAACGGTCGCTTCGACCCGAGCCCAGCGAGATCGTCTCGTGCAGGTACAGAAGTGTGTGGCCGTAGTACTTCTTCAAATGTCAGTCCACCAACTTCAATGCCGCTGCCGGGCACTGGGTGACGGCCTGCTGCATCCGCGCCCGGTCCGACTCCGGCCGTTCGTTGCCGTGGATGTGCACCCTGCCGTCGTCCTGGACCTCGAAGACGTCCTCTGCGATGGTCTCGCAGATCCCGTGACCCGTGCACTTGGCGAGATCAACCTCAACGCGCATGGCCATCTCCGATCTGTGGCACGCTCACCGGACGAATGCCGGCAGCCGCTTGATTCCGTGGACGAAGTTGCTCATCAGGTAGTCGGGTTCGCCGAACTCCACCCGCTGCAGCCGAGTCAGCATTTCCCGGAACAGGTTTCGCAGCTCCGTTCGCGCGAGCTGGTTCCCCAGGCAGAAGTGCGGCCCGCCGCCGCCGAAGCCCAGATGCGGATTGGGCGAACGCTGCAGATTGAATACGTGGGGCTGGTCGAAGGCGTTCTCGTCCCGGTTGGCCGAGCAGTAGAACAGGCCGACCTTGTCACCGGCTTTGAGTGTCTGGCCCGCGAGTTCGGTGCCCTGGGTGACGAACCGGGCGAACTGAAGCACCGGGGTGGCCCAGCGGATGAACTCCTCGATCGCCGGGCCGATCCGGCCTTCGAGGTCTTCTGTGAGCCAAGCCCGTTGGGCCGGGTTGGCCGACAGGGCCAGCATGGCGTGTGAGGTCGTCTGCTTGGTGGTGTCGTTG